>Ga0335073_10006445_pt1 | contig 16484 bp, 14 predicted proteins | sample Lox_Sample_22_FD_207093 | JGI IMG/M metagenome (GOLD analysis project Ga0335073, IMG submission 207093) | Soil microbial communities from Loxahatchee National Wildlife Refuge, Florida, United States - Lox_Sample_2.2 | ecosystem: Environmental > Terrestrial > Soil > Wetlands | place: USA... | reverse complement strand
GGCCACGTCAAGCAGCCTCGTGTCGTCGTGGTGCCGCCCGGCATCACGGTGCGCGCGCTGATCGAGCAATGCGGCGGCATGCAGGACGGTCACGTCTTCAAGGCCTACCTGCCGGGCGGCGCCTCGGGCGGCATCCTGCCCGCGTCCCTGGGCGACCTGCCGCTCGATTTCGGCCAGCTCGAGAAGCACGGCTGCTTCGTCGGCTCGCACGCCGTCGTCATCCTGTCCGACAAGGACGATATGAAGGCGGTGGCGTTGAACCTGATGCGCTTCTTCGAGGACGAGAGCTGCGGCCAGTGCACGCCGTGCCGCGCCGGCACCGAGAAGGCCGTCAAGCTGATGGACCGGCCGCGCTGGGACGCGGCGCTGCTCGAGGAGCTCTCCACCGTGATGCGCGACGCGTCGATCTGCGGGCTCGGCCAGGCCGCCGCCAATCCGATGCTGAGCGTGCTCAAGCATTTCCGGGACGAGGTGATGTCGTGACGATCAGCTTCACGCTCGACGGCCGGACCGTCGAGGCCGCGGACGGCGAGACGATCTGGCAGGTCGCCCAGCGCCTCGGCACCGAGATCCCGCATCTGTGCTACGCGCCCGAGCCGGACTACCGGCCGGACGGCAACTGCCGCGCCTGCATGGTCGAGATCGAGGGCGAGCGCACCTTGGCCGCGTCGTGCATCCGCAAGCCGACGCCGGACATGAAGGTGCAGACCGCCTCGGCGCGCGCCAAGTCGGCGCGCAAGCTGGTGTTCGAGCTGCTGGTCGCCGACCAGCCGGACAAGAAGCGCGCGCACGATCCGGATTCGAAATTCTGGCGCTGGGCCGACCGGCTCGCGGTCGCGTCGAGCCGCTTTCCGGCGACCGAGCGCTGGCAGCCCGACGCGAGCCACCCGGCGATGCGCGTCAATCTCGACGCCTGCATTCAGTGCAACCTGTGCGTCCGCGCCTGCCGCGAGGTCCAGGTCAACGACGTGATCGGCATGGCGGCGCGCGGCGCGCATGCCAAGATCGTGTTCGACTTCGACGACCCGATGGGCGAGAGCACGTGCGTCGCCTGCGGCGAGTGCGTGCAGGCCTGCCCGACCGGCGCCCTGATGCCGGCCGCCTATCTCGACGACCGCCAGGTCCGCACCGTGTGGCCCGACCGTCAGGTCGACAGCCTGTGTCCTTATTGCGGCGTCGGCTGCCAGGTCACCTACAACGTCAAGGACGAGACGATCGTCTACGCCGAGGGCCGCGACGGCCCGGCCAATCACAATCGGCTGTGCGTGAAGGGCCGCTTCGGCTTCGACTACATCCACCACCCGCATCGGCTGACCCAGCCGCTGATCCGCAAGCCGGGCGTGCCGAAGGACGCCAACGACCAGGTCGATCCCGCCAACCCGTGGACGCATTTCCGCCCCGCGACGTGGGAGGAGGCGCTCGACGCGGCGGCCGGCGGGCTCAAGCGCGTTCGCGACGCGCACGGCCCCAAGGCGCTCGCCGGCTTCGGCTCGGCCAAGGGCTCGAACGAGGAGGCCTACCTGTTCCAGAAGCTGGTGCGCACCGGCTTCGGCTCGAACAACGTCGATCACTGCACGCGGCTGTGCCACGCCTCGTCGGTCGCCGCGCTGATGGAGTGCCTGAACTCGGGCGCCGTCACCGCACCGTTTGCCGCCGCGCTCGACGCCGAAATCATCATCGTGATCGGCGCCAACCCGACGGTGAACCATCCGGTCGCCGCGACCTTCTTCAAGAACGCGGCCAAGCGCGGCGCCAAGCTGATCGTGATCGATCCGCGCGGCCAGGGCCTGTCGCGCCACGCCTTCCGCAATCTGCAGTTCAAGCCCGGCACCGACGTCGCGCTGCTCAACGCGCTGATCCACACGATCGTCGAGGAGGGTCTGACCGACGCGCAGTACATTGCCGGCTACACGGTCGGCTTCGACGATCTCAAGGAGAAGATCAAGGACTTCTCGCCCGAGAAGATGGCGCCGGTGTGCGGCATCGACGCCGGCACCCTGCGCGAGGTGGCGCGGCTCTACGCGACGTCGCGCGCCTCGATCATCTTTTGGGGCATGGGCATCAGCCAGCACGTGCACGGCACCGACAACGCGCGCTGCCTGATCACGCTGGCGCTGATCACCGGTCAGGTCGGCCGGCCGGGCACCGGCTTGCATCCGCTGCGCGGCCAGAACAACGTGCAGGGCGCGTCCGATGCCGGGCTGATCCCGATGGTCTATCCCGACTACCAGTCGGTCGAGGCGCCGAAGATCCAGAACCTGTTCGAGTCGTTCTGGAACACCAAGCTCGACCCCAAGCGCGGCCTGACCGTGGTCGAGATCATGAACGCGATCCACGCCGGGCAGATCCGCGGCATGTATGTCGAGGGCGAGAATCCGGCGATGTCGGACCCCGACCTCAACCATGCGCGCGAGGGCCTGGCCAGGCTCGAGCACCTGGTGGTGCAGGACCTGTTCCTCACCGAGACCGCGTTCCACGCCGACGTCGTGCTGCCGGCCTCGGCGTTCGCCGAGAAGGCCGGCACCTTCACGAACACCGACCGGCGCGTGCAGATGGCGCGCCCGGTCATCAAGCCGCCGGGCGACGCGCGCCAGGACTGGTGGATCATCCAGGAGATCGCCAAGCGCATCGGGCTCGCCTGGAACCACGAGGGCGCGCACACCGTGTTCGCCGAGATGGCGCAGGTGATGCCGTCGTTCAAGAACATCACCTGGGCGCGCCTCGAGCGCGAGGGCGCGGTGACCTATCCGGTCGACGGACCCGACCAGCCCGGCAACGAGATCATCTTCTACAGCGGTTTCCCGACCGACAGCGGGCGCGGCAAGATCGTGCCCGCCGCCGTCACGCCGCCCGACGAGCTGCCCGACGACGCCTACCCGATGGTGCTCTCGACCGGCCGCGTGCTCGAGCACTGGCACACCGGCGCGATGACGCGGCGCGCCGAAGTGCTCGACGCGATCGAGCCCGAGGCGGTCGCCTTCATGTCGCCGCGCGAGCTCGGCCGCCGCAAGCTGCGGCCCGGCGCCAAGATCCGCATCGAGACGCGGCGCGGCGCCATCGAGACCAAGGTGCGCGCCGACCGCGACGTGCCCGAGAACATGGTCTTCATGCCGTTCTGCTACGTCGAGGCGGCGGCCAACCTGCTGACCAACCCGGCGCTCGACCCGTTCGGCAAGATCCCCGAGTTCAAGTTCTGCGCCGCCAAGGTCACGCCCGTCGAAGCCGTCGCCGCGGCGGAGTAGGGCGCCGTCGAGGGAGGATCCCATGAGCGCGACGGCCTGGCACATCGCCCAGCTCAACGTCGGCACCACGGTGGCGCCGCTCGACAGCCCGGCGCTCGCCGACTTCGTCGCCGCGCTCGACGGCATCAACACGCTCGCCGAGACGTCGCCCGGCTTCGTCTGGCGGCTCAAGAGCGACAGCGGCAACGCCACCGACATCCGCGTCGGCGACGACCCCAACTTCATCGTCAACATGTCGATCTGGGAGTCGGTCGAGGCGCTGTTCGGGTTCGTCTACCGCTCGGTCCACACCAAGGTGATGGGGCGCCGGCGCGATTGGTTCGCCAAACCGGATCAGGCCTATCAGGTGCTGTGGTGGGTGCCGGCGGGCCATCGACCGACGGTCGAGGAGGCGCTCGCAAGGCTCGATCATCTGCGCCGGCACGGGGCGACAGCACACGCCTTCACCTTCAAGGAGCGCTTCCCGGCGCCCGACAGCCCCGGCGGACCGGTCGACATGAGGCCCGAGCCGTACTGCGTCGGCTGGGCATGAGCGTCACGCGTCTTCGGCTTCGCGATCCCGGCCGGCGGCGATGCCGAGGCGGCGTCGTTTCGGCCGCGGTCGCGCTGCTCCTGTGCGCGGTCGCGCCGAGCGCCGACGCGCAACTGCAGGCGGAAAATCTTCTCGTGAAGCTGCCGCCCGGCTTCATGGTCGGGTCCAGGCACACGCAGAACGGCATGCATATGGAGGAGTGGGTACCCGAAGGCCAGACCGTCGACGACTGGTCGGAGATGGTGACGATGCAGATCTTTTTCGGACGGGGTGCGTGGGATCCGGTGGGTTTTCTGAACTCCCTGGGACAAGGGTGGCTTTCCACCTGCCGAGGCGGCAGCGAGGACCCCATGCAATCCAGTCAGGCGAACGGGTATCCTGTCTCGATGGTGCTGATGCACTGTCCCCTCAATCCCAAGGCGGGCAAACCCGAGACGACGTTGCTGCGCGCGATCAAGGGCAAGGACAGCTTCTATCTTGCGCAGTACGCGGTGAGAGCGACATCGGACAAAGATCAGGTCGCGAAGATGGACAAGTATCTCGGGACGGTGACCGTGTGCGACACGCGATCGTCGGACCACCCGTGCCCCGATCTCAAGGCGAAGGGCGTCGTTCCGGTCGTCCCGCAGTGACGCGTTTTCCCGGATCGGGGGTATAGTCCACCCATGAAGATCGTCGCCTTCGATCACGTGCAGCTCGCGATGCCGGCCGGCCGGGAAGCCGAGGCGCGCGCGTTCTACGCCGAGATCCTCGGCATTCCGGAGAAGGCGAAGCCGCCGGTGCTGGCCAAGCGCGGTGGCTGCTGGTTCGAGCGCGGCGCCCTCAAGCTGCATCTCGGTGTCGAGGCGGAGTTCCGCCCGGCGCGCAAGGCGCATCCCGCGCTGCTGGTCGAGGACCTGCCGACGCTGCGCGCGGCGCTCGAGCGCGGCGGCTACCGCATCGCGGGCGACGAGCCGCTCGAGGGCTACGATCGCATCTTCGTCGACGACCCGTTCGGCAACCGCCTCGAGCTGATGGAGCCGAAGCGCTAGGCGCGCTCAGGCGCGCGGACGGCCGATCTCCTGGGCGAACATGAAGCGGTGGCCGTCCACGGTCGTGACCAGGAATTCCCGCATGCCGTAGGGCGCGTCGCGGGGCGCGGTGGCGACGGCGCCCCGCGCGACGATTTCGGCGTGCAGGGCGTCGACGTCGTCGACCTCCAGATAGCCGTACCAGCTGTGCGCGCCGATCTCGCTGGCCGGCGTCTCGTTTGGGCATTGTCCGAGCATCATGCGCACGCCGTCGCGCTCGGCGAGCCGCCAGTCGCTGCCCTCGGGCCACTTGATCGTGAACCCGAGCACGTCGCGGTAGTAGGCGGCGCTGCGCTCGAGATCGCGCACGGCGAGCACGAACGCCCATGGCGAGAGTCGCTGTGTCATCGGCACCTCCTGGCTCGTGATGGCTATTCCGCTACCTCCTCGTCCTCGCCGTCGCGGAACTCGCCGCTCAGCTTGAGGCCGTCGATCCAGGTCTCGCCGTCGCGCTTGATCACGCTCAGCGGCCGCACGCCGGCGTGCGCGGCGATCGCGTCGGCGAGCGGCACCGAATGGGTGACCAGCCAGATCTGCGTGCGCTGCGCGGCGCGCGCGATCAGGCGCGCCAGCGGATCGAGCAGGTCGGGATGCAGGCTCGCCTCGGGCTCGTTGAGGGCGATGAAGGCGGGCAGGCGATAGGCGAGCAGCACGCCCATCAGCCCGAGATAGCGCAAGGTGCCGTCGGACAGCTCGCCGGCGTCGAACACGCGGTGCGGATAGTCGGGGAACACCATGCCGAAGCCGGCGGTGCGCTCGGGGTCGGGCACCACCAGCCGCGCGCCGGGGAACGCGTCGACGATCGCGCGGTCGAGCTCGACCGAGTCGCCGCGGATGTGCACCAGGGTCGCCAGCACGGCGGCGAGGTTGCTGCCGTCGGATGCCAGCGTCGGCGCGGCGATCGCGAGGCAAGGCTGGCGCAGCGGCGAGGCCGGATCGGTGCGCAGGTCGTGATAGAAGCGCCAGTCGAGCATCTGCTGGCGGATCATGTGGAGGTCGGGGAAGCGCCCGGGATCCTCGAGCGCGCCGAACGCGGTCTCCGATGCCATCAGCTCGCGGTTGATCTCGACGCGCTCGCCGGTCGCGTCGCGTGCCCGCACGTGCGGGCCGCGGCGCTCGAACAGCGTGACGGCGCGCTTGCCGTATTTGTGGACCAGCGACTCTTCCTTGATCTGCGGCTCGAGCGGAAAGGCGGCGGCGATCGGCGTGCGCCAGCCGACCTCGATGCCGACCACGTAGGACGACGCGCCGGCGCTGACCGCGTATTCGTGGCGCGCCGCGTCCGCGCCGTCGCCGCCCAGGCCGAAGGTCGCCGACAAGGCGATGCGCGGAACCTGCTTGGCGCGGCGCGTGCCGGCCCACAGCGCCGAGGCCATGCCGCCCTCGGCGGCGAGCTCGCGCGCGAGCGTGCCGGCGGCAGCCGCCTGCAGGAGCTGCAGCGCGCGGTAGAGGTTGGTCTTGCCGACGCCGTTGGCGCCGACGAACACGCTGAGCCGGCCGACCGGGAAGCGGATGCGCCGCAGCGAGCGGTAACCCGCGGCGGCGACCTCCTCGAGCGCGAGCGATGGGGCGGATGGGCTCACGGGTAACTGGATCGTGATGAAACCGCGCGCCATGATAGCGGCTCGCGGCCCGGCGCGAAGCCGGAACCGCGCGGACGGAGGAAACCCCATGGACCTGGCGCCGATTTCGCTCGACAGCATCCAGCACGCGGGCAGCGGCCTCGAGCGGCCGGAATGCGTGATCGCGACCAAGAAGGGCGACCTCTACGTGTCGGACAAGCGCGGCGGCGTCACGCGCATCGCGCCCGGCGGCGGCACCCAGCTGTTCGTGCCCAAGCCTGCGCTGCCCGTCACGCTGCATCCCAACGGCATCGCGCTCGAGCGCGCCGGCAGCTTCCTGATCGCGCATCTGGCCGACGATGTCGGCGGCGTGTGGCGGCTGCATCGCGACGGCCGCGCCGAGAAAGTGCTCGACGCGATCGACGGCAAGACTCTGCCGGCGGTCAATTTCGTGCTGGTCGACAAGCAGGACCGCATCTGGGTCACGATCAGCACGCGCCGGCAGCCGCGCGGCGTCTCCTACCGCAAGGACGTCGCCGACGGCTTCGTGATCCTGATCGACCGGAAGGGCGCGCGCATCGTCGCCGACGACATCGGCTTCACCAACGAGGTGCGGCTCGACGCGGCCGAGCGCGAGCTGACCGTGGTCGAGACCTTCTCGCGCCGGCTGCTGCGCTTCGACATCAAGCCGGACGGCAGCCTCGCGGGCCGCCGCGTGCTGTGCGAGTTCGGCGCTGGAACCTTCCCTGACGGTATCGCGCTCGACGAGGCGGGCGCCGTGTGGGTCACCAGCGTTGTGAGCAACCGCGTGTTGCGCGTGACGCGCGACGGCGAGGTCCAGCAGCTGCTCGAGGACGCCGACGCCGATCATCTCGCCTGGGTCGAGCAGGCCTACCAGGCCGGTACGATGGGGCGGCCGCATCTCGACAAGATCACGTCGCGCGTGCTCAAGAGCATCGCGAGCATCGCGTTCGGCGGGCCCGACCTGCGTACCGCCTACATGGGCTGCCTGCTGGGCGACCGCCTGCCGTTCTTCCATGCCCCCGTCGCCGGCCTGCCGATGGCGCATTGGGAGTGGTGACGGGACAGGTGTCTCTCGTGATTGGGCGGCGCCCCCGGGCCCGTGCGAGCATGGACCCGGGGGACGCCTGATGGACGGTCAGACCCTCAGTGCCGGCGCTCGTAGTCGGCAACCTGACGCTCGGCGGCCTCGCGGGCGAGGCCGTAGCGCTCCTGGATCTTGCCGACCAGCTGGTCGCGCTTGCCGGCGATCTGGTTCCAGTCGTTGTCCGTCAGCTTGCCCCAGTTCTCGCGGGCCTTGCCGACGAACTGCTTCCAGTTTCCGGCGACTTGATCCCAATTCATCGCAATCCTCCGCACTCGATGGATACGTGCAGAGGCAACGACACCCCGACTCGCAAGGTTCCGTGCGTTACGCGGCGGCGCGCCGCGGCAGGCGGTGCGCGAGGCCGCGCAACGCGCCGCCGGCGCTGAGCGCGAGCGCGATCGCGAGCACGATCCACGCGGGACGCACGCCGGTCGCCAGGCTGAGATCGGCGCCGAGCACGCGCAGCGGATCGACGCCGAGCTTGATCCAGTAGTAGACCGCCTCGCCGAGCGCGGTCAGGAGCGCGGCGAGCGGCGCCAGCAGCGCGATCGTCCGGGCGGCGACCTTGCGGTCGGAGCCGCGTCGCCAGGCGAGCGCGCGATAGAGCATCAGCCAGGCGAGCAGCCCGGCCATCACCCAGGGCTCGTCGACGTTGGCCTTGGTCTGGATGAAGAAATGGATCACGCCGAGCAGCGCCGCGGGATAGACGAGGCGATGCAGGCGACGCCAGCGCCGCGCGCCCAACCGTCGCATCATGCCGTCGGTCGAGGTCGCGGCGAGCGCGGCCAGGATCGCGAGCGCGACGAAGCCGATGGTGAGGTAGAAGCGCAGCGCGATCTCGGTCGCGACCTTGACGAGATCGAGGCCCTGGTCGAGCGCGTAGAGCGTCAGATGCGTAGCGGCATAGGCGAACGCCGCGACGCCGATCATCCGGCGCAGCACGAGGACGCGCGGCCAGTCGAGCACGCGGCGCGCCGGCGTGACGGCGAGCGCCAGCAGCACGAGCTTGATCGTCCAGTTGCCGATCTCGTGGATCGCCTGGTTGAGCGGCCGGGCGCCGAGCGCGTGCGCCTGCCAATCCCAGGCGACCAGCGCCGCCGGCACCACGAGCGCGATCAGCGTCGCGCTCTTCAGCGGCGAGACCCGTCCGTCGTCGTCAAGCCAAGGCCACATGCCGGGTGGTTCGCCGCACCGCCTCGATCGGTTACGCCGTCGCCGGCGGCCGGGTCACATCGGCGGCGTCAGGCCGTTCTTGCCGACATTGACGCGCGCCGCCGTCAGGCTGCCGTCGGGCTGCTTCTGGGTGACCGCGAAGATCTTGGCGCCGGGCTTCAGCATCGATTTGTCGCCGGGCTCGAAGGTCACGATCGGCGCGCCCTTGGGCACGGTCACCATGTTGGTGCCGCCCTTGAAGGTGAGCGACAGCTCGCGGCCCTTCGGCGTGTCGGCCAGGGTGGCGACCGTGGCGTTCGTCATCGTGCTCTCGGGCTGCAGGTCCCACGGATAGTGGCCCTCGCCGGTGCCGCGCATCGCCTCGGGGAACACCAGCACCTCGAGCGCGACCAGGTTGCCGTCGGACTGCGTCATCGCCGCGGTGCCGATGAAGCTGCCCGGCTTGATCGCGGCGAGCTCGATCGGCACGACCGAAGCGACCGCGTAGTTGTCGGCGAGCTTGATCGCGACGTCGCCGCCGTCGCGCGACTTGACGGTCAGGACGTTGCCGTCGAGCGCCTCGACGGCGCCGCGCACGCGCACCGGCGTCTGGGCCAGCGCCGCGCCGGCGACCAGGCAGAGCAGGGCGCTCAGAACGATGTATTGCGGCCGCATCATGAAGAACCTCCCCGTTGGTCGGCAGCTAACGGAGTAGGCGCCGGGTTTATTCCGCGGCGCCCGGGCGGATCGTACCCCCATCCCAACCTTCCCCCTCAAGGGGGGAAGGGGTGCAGTGAGGCAGTGGGATCGCTGCCGCACACTCGTTCCCACTCCCTCCCCCCTTGAGGGGGAGGGTTGGGGAGGGGGGTATGGGCGGCCCTGCCGTACAGCCCTACTTGATCAGGCCGGCGCCGCGGGCCCACTTGTACTTGGCGCCGAGCACGGCGACCGGGATCTCGGTCGAGTAGGCGTAGGCAGGGATGCCGTGGTCGTAGAGATACTCCGAGGCCTCCTCGACCTGGACGTCGCCGGCGAGCGAGGCGACCACCGGCTTGTGGATGCCCTTCGCCTTCATCTCCTCGACGATCTCGACCATCAGCTTGGCGAACACCATCGGCGGCGTCACGATGGTGTGCCAGTAGCCGAGGATCAGCGAATGGATGCGCGGATCCTCGAGCCCGAGCTTGACCGTGTTCTGGTAGGTCTTGGGCGGCTCGCCGCCCGTGATGTCGACCGGGTTGCCGGCGGCGCCGAACGGCGGGATGAACTTGCGAAACGCCGCGTCGAGGTCGGGCGGGATCGCCATCAGCTTGAGGTCGTTGGCGACGCAGGCGTCCGACAGCAGCACGCCCGAGCCGCCGGCGCCGGTGATGATCACGACGTTCTCGCCCTTGGGCGTCGGCAGCTTCGGGATGCCGCGCGCGAAGTCGAGCATGTCGCGCAGGCTGTTGGCGCGGATCACGCCGCACTGCTTGAACACGTCCTCGTAGATCTTGTCGTTGCCGGCGAGCGCGCCGGTGTGCGAGCTCGCCGCCTTGGCGCCGGCCGACGTGCGGCCGGCCTTGAGCACGACCACCGGCTTCTTCTTGGTGACGCGCTTGGCGACCTCGGCGAACGAGCGGCCGTCCTTCAGGTCCTCGCAATGCTGCGCGATGATGTGGGTGTTCTCGTCCTGCTCGAAGAAGGTCAGGAGATCGTCCTCGTCGAGGTCCGACTTGTTGCCGAGGCCGACGATCGCCGACACGCCCATCTTGGCCGAGCGCGAGAAGCCGATGATCGCCATGCCGATGCCGCCCGACTGCGACGACAGCGCCGCGTGGCCCTTGTAATCGTAGGCGGTGCAGAACGTCGCGCAGAGGTTCTTCCAGGTGTAGTAGAAGCCGTAGATGTTCGGCCCCATCAGCCGCACGTTGTACTTGCGGCCGATCTCCTGGATCTCCTGCTGGCCTTCGACGTTGCCGGTCTCGGCGAAGCCCGACGGGATCAGGATCGCACCCGGGATCTTCTTCTCGCCGCACTCGACGAGCGCCTGGGCGACGAACTTGGCCGGGATCGCGAACACCGCGATGTCGATCGTGCCGGGCACGTCCTTGACCGACTTGAAGGCCTTGCGGCCCATGATCTCCTCGGCCTTCGGGTGGATCGGATAGATCTGGCCCTGGTAGCCGCCGTTGATCAGGTTCTTCATCACCGAGTTGCCGATCTTGCCGTCCTCGGCCGAGGCGCCGATCACGGCGACGGCATCGGGCTTCATGATGCGGTTCATGGCGACCAGGATGTCGGCCTGGCTCGGCCGGTGGCGCGGCGCCGCCGGCGCGAAGTCGAGCACGATGCGGACGTCGGCCGCGGTGGCGCCCTTCGCGGTGGCGAACACCGGGTTGAGATCGAGCTCGACGATCTCGGGGAAGTCGCTGACCAGCTGCGAGACCTTGACGATCAGGTCGGCGAGCGCGTTGCGGTCGACCGCCGCGCCGCCGCGCACGCCCTTCAGCATCTCGGCGGCCTGGATGCCGTCGAGCATCGAGAGCGCGTCGTCCTTGGTCGCCGGCGCGAGCCGGAACGTCACGTCCTTCAGCACCTCGACCAGCACGCCGCCCATGCCGAACGCGACCAGCTTGCCGAAGCTGCCGTCGGTCACCGCGCCGACGATGACTTCCTGGCCGCCGGCCAGCATCTGCTGCACCTGGACGCCGTCGATCTTGGCGGATGCCTTGTACTTCTTGGCGTTGGCGAGAATGGTGTCGTAGCCCTTCGAGACCTCGTCGGCGCTCTTCAGGCCGACCAGCACGCCGCCGGCCTCGGTCTTGTGCAGGATGTCGGGCGAGACGATCTTGAGCACGACCGGGAAGCCCATGCCGCTCGCGAGCTTGGCGGCCTCGGCCGCCGAGTTGGCCACGCCTTCCTGCGGCACCGGGATGCCGTAGGCGTCGCACAGCGCCTTGCCCTCGGGCGCGGTCAGCGCCGTGCGCTTGTCGGCCTTCGCCTGGTCCAGCACCTTCCGGACCGCTGCCTTGTCCGCCGCCATCTGTCGTCTCCCTTGAATGTCGTTTCGCTGAGGGTGCCCCCCACCCTGGCCCTCCCCCTCAAGGGGGGAGGGGATCGGACGATGCAAGCGCCCGCCGCCTGCACATCGCAACCCCCTCCCCCCTTGAGGGGGAGGGTGGGGAGGGGGGATTGGTGTGTTGCGCTACTCCGCCGCCTTGCGGGCGGGCGGGGTGAGCGCGCCCGAGCCCTTGAGCTCGGCGACCTTGGTCTCGTCGAGCTTGAGGACGTCGCGCAGGATCTCGTCGGTGTGCTCGCCGAGCAAGGGCGAGCGCGTCACCTCGGTCGGGCTGTCCGACAGCTTGATGGGGTTGCCGACCGAGAGATACTTGCCGCGCGTCGGGTGGTCGACCTCGACGACGGTGCCGGTCGCGCGCAGCGACTGCTCCTCGGCGATCTCCTTCATAGACAGGATCGGCCCGCACGGGATGTCGTACTTGTTGAGGATGTCCATGGCCTCGAATTTGGTCTTGGTCATGGTCCACGCCTCGATCGCGGCGAAGATCTCCTTCAGCCGCGGCAGGCGCGCGTCCGGCTTGGCGTAGTCGGGATCGGTGATCCACGCCGGCTTGCCGATCACCTCGCAGATCTTGTCCCACACCGGCGCCTGGGTGATGAAGTAGATGTAGGCGTTGGGATCGGTCTCCCAGCCCTTGCACTTCAGGATCCAGCCCGGCTGGCCGCCGCCCGACGCGTTGCCGGCGCGCGGCACCGCCTCGCCGAACTTGCCGTGCGGATATTGCGGATATTCCTTCATGACGCCGGTGCGGGCGAGGCGCTGCTGGTCGCGCAGCTTGACGCGACAGAGATTGAGCACGCCATCCTGCATCGCCGCGAGCACCTTCTGGCCGCGGCCGGTGGTGTTGCGCTGATAGAGCGCCGAAACGATGCCGAGCGCGAGATGCAGCCCGGTGCCGCTGTCGCCGATCTGCGCGCCGGTGACCAGCGGCGGGCCGTCGTCGAAGCCGGTGGTCGAGGCGGCGCCGCCGGCGCACTGCGCGACGTTCTCGTAGACCTTGCAGTCCTCGTACGGGCCCGGGCCGAAGCCCTTGACCGAGGCGAGGATCATGCGCGGGTTGAGTTCCTGGATGTGCTCCCAGGTGTAGCCCATGCGGTCGAGCGCGCCGGGCGCGAAGTTCTCGACCATCACGTCGCACACTTTGATCAGGCCGTCGATCACCTCCTTGCCCTTGGGGTGCTTGCTGTCGACCGTGATCGAGCGCTTGTTGTGGTTCAGCATGGTGAAATAGAGGCTGTCGGCGTCCGGCACGTCGCGCAGCTGGCCGCGCGTGATGTCGCCGACGCCCGGCCGCTCGACCTTGATGACGTCGGCGCCGAGCCACGCCAGGAGTTGCGTGCAGGTCGGGCCCGACTGCACGTGGGTGAAATCGAGGATACGGACGCCGTCCAGTGCCTTTCCCATGGGAGTCTCCCGTTCGCTCGTCGCTTATCTCGGATCTATTTCTTGCGCAGCGCGCTCTGCGGGTTGAGGTTGCCGATGCGGCCGCTCTCGCTGCCGGCCGCCGGATCGATCACGGCGTTGATCAAGGTCGGCTTGCCCGAGTCCATGGCCGCGTCGACCGCGCGCTTCAGCTCGTCGGGCGACGTCGCCTGGACGCCGACGCCGCCGAACGCCTCGATGATCTTGTCGTAGCGCGCGCCCCTGACGAAGGTGGTCCACGCGGGATCGGAGCCGACGCTGTTGACGTCGGTGCCGCGATAGATGCCGTTGTTGTTGAAGATGACGATGCAGACCGGGAGATTGTACCGGCAGATCGTCTCGACCTCCATGCCGGAGAAGCCGAAGGCGCTGTCGCCCTCGACCGCGAGCACGCGCTTGCCGGTCTCGATGGCGGCGGCGACCGCATAGCCCATGCCGATGCCCATGACGCCCCAGGTGCCGACGTCGATGCGCTTGCGCGGCTGGTACATGTCGATGGTGCCGCGGGCGAGGTCGAGCGTGTTGGCGCCCTCGTTGACCAGCATGGCGTCCGGCCGCTCCTTGATGACCGTGCGGAGCGCCCCGAGGGCGCCGTGGAAGTCCATCGGCGAGTTGTTGTTCATCAGCCGCGGCGCCATCTTGGCGACGTTCTCTTCCCGCTTCGCCGCGACCGCGCCCGTCCAATCGGCCGGCGCCGCCGTCCAATTCTTGGCGATGCCGTCGAGCAGGGCGGCGACGCACGAGCCGATGTCGCCGACCAGCGGCGCGGCGATCTCGACGTTGCTGTCCATTTCCCTCGGGTCGATGTCGATCTGGATGAATTTCTTCGGGCCGCCCCAGGTCTTGCCCTTGCCGTGCGACAGGAGCCAGTTGAGGCGCGCGCCGATCAGCATCACGACGTCGGACTGCTGCAGCACCGTCGAGCGTGCCGCGCCCGCGCATTGCGGGTGGGTGTCGGGCAGCAGGCCCTTGGCCATGCTCATCGGCAGGAACGGAATGCCGGTCTTCTCGACCAGCGCCCGGATCGCGTCGTCGGCCTGGGCGTAGGCCGCGCCCTTGCCGAGAATGAGCAGCGGGCGCTTGGCGCTCTTCAGCACGTCGAGGGCGCGCTTCACCGCGCTCGGCGCCGGAATCTGGGCGGGCGCCGGGTCGACGACCTTGACCAGCGACTTCGCGCCGGCGTCGGCATTCATCACCTGCCCGAACAGCTTGGCGGGCAGATCGAGATAGACGCCGCCCGGACGGCCGGACACCGCGGCGCGGATCGCGCGCGCGATGCCGATGCCGATGTCGGCGGCGTGCAGCACGCGGAAGGCCGCCTTGCACAGCGGCTTGGCGATCGCGAGCTGATCCATTTCCTCGTAATCGCCTTGCTGGAGATCGACGATCTCGCGCTCGGACGAGCCGCTGATCAGGATCATGGGAAAGCAGTTGGTGGTAGCGTTGGCGAGCGCCGTCAGGCCGTTGAGGAAGCCGGGCGCCGACACGGTGAGGCAGATGCCCGGCTGCTTGGTCAGGAAGCCGGCGATGGCGGCGGCATTGCCGGCGTTCTGCTCGTGCCGGAACGCGACGACGCGGATCCCGGCGGCCTGCGCCATGCGGCCGAAATCCGTGATCGGAATGCCCGGCACGCCATAGATCGTCTTGATGCCGTTGAGCTTCAGGGCGTCGATGATCAGGTGGAAGCCGTCGGTCAGATCCTGCGGGTCCTGCGCCTCGTTCGGCTTGGTGCCGGTCGGGGTGTCCATGCGTGCTCCTCCGGTTGGTGCGGTTCTAGGCCGCGCCGCGGGCGGCGGGCTGCGCCGACTTGTTGGGTGGATCGTCGAGGAAATCGCCGTGCTTCTCGACATGGCGCGCGAGGCCGAGCGTGTGCTCGCGCACCAGCCGCTCGGCGGTGTCGGCGTCGCGCGCCTCGAGCGCGGCGACGATCGCCATGTGGTCGTGCACCGAGCGCGCGGCGCGATTGTCCTGGCTCATCGTCACGGCGCGGATCGCGCGCATGTGAATGAACAGGTTGTCGGTCAGCGTGCCCATCAGCTCGCAGCCGCCCATGGCGATGATCGCCTTGTGGAACGCCATGTTGGCCTGGCTGTACTCGCTCAGATGCTCCGCCGGGTCCTTGAACTCGGCGAGCGCGCGCAGCGCTGCGAGCTCGGCCTCGGTGGCGCGCGGCGCAGCCAGCCGCGCCGCCAGGCTCTCGATCGCCGCCCACACGGTGATCATGTCGATCACCTCGCGCTTGGTCTTCTTGACGACGTAGATGCCGCGGCGCGGCACCGCGCGCACGAAGCCCTCCTGCTCGAGCACCGTCATGGCCTCGCGGATCGGCGTGCGGCTGACCCCGAGCGCCTGGGAGAGCTGGCGCTCGTCGAGCCGGATCTCGCCCGGGTGGCCGTAGATGTCCATCGCCATGATGGCGCGCTTGATGGCGTCCGAGGCGCGCTGCCGCAGCCCGACATTGAGGTCAAGCGGCTCGACCTCGAGCCGCGGAAAGGCGGTCACGTCCGTCACGCGCTTCTCCGGAAACGTGTACCTCAGGGGCGGTTCTTCGCGGCCAAGGAGTACGTCACCCCCTCGACGGCGGGCCGCTGTGTTATGTATACGTTATACCAGAAACGGTCGCAACGGGCCGGCTGCGGCGAAAAGTTTTGAACCAAATGCCGGAAATCCTGGTAAGCCCGCGACCGTAGGACAAGCGCTCGGAACCGGCGCGCGCTCAGCGCCGGCGGGCAGGACGATGGGGAGGAACATGTCGCTCGATGCGTCCGCGACGGCGCGCAAGCCGTCGAGCAACCGGTGGGGCCAGCTGGTCATCGGCATCGCCTGCATGGTGATGATCGCCAACCTGCAATATGGCTGGAACCTGTTCGTCAACCCGATCGACCAAAAGTACCACTGGGGCCGCGCCGCCATTCAGGTGGCGTTCTCGCTCTTCGTGCTCGCCGAGACCTGGCTGGTGCCGATCGAGGGGTGGTTCGTCGACCGGTTCGGGCCGCGCGTCGTCATCATGGTCGGCGGCATCCTGGTCGCGCTCGCCTGGGCGCTTGATTCGATGGCGAGCTCGCTCTTCATGCTCCGCACCGCGGCGGTGATCTCGGGGATCGGCGCGGGTGCGGTCTACGGCACCTGTGTCGGCAACGCGCTGAAATGGTTCGCCGACCGGCGTGGCCTGGCGGCCGGCTTGACGGCGGCGGGCTTCGGCGCCGGTGCGGCGGCCACCGTGGTGCCGATCCGCGACTTCATCGCGTCGAGCGGCTACGAGGCGGCGTTCCTGTGGTTCGGCCTCGGCCAGGGCCTGATCATCGTCGTGCTCTCCAACTTCCTGCGCGCCCCGG
>Ga0335073_10006443_pt1 | contig 16486 bp, 17 predicted proteins | sample Lox_Sample_22_FD_207093 | JGI IMG/M metagenome (GOLD analysis project Ga0335073, IMG submission 207093) | Soil microbial communities from Loxahatchee National Wildlife Refuge, Florida, United States - Lox_Sample_2.2 | ecosystem: Environmental > Terrestrial > Soil > Wetlands | place: USA... | reverse complement strand
TCCCGCGGTCGTCAGCTAGATCATCGGCCATTGGAATCCTCTTCGCTATACCACTTAAGATCACGTCGACCTACTCGATGGAGCGAAACGTGTGACGCGCGAACTACACTACGCGCGTATCAGTTACGCGCGGTGCGGCCCTTCCGTTACTGTGGGCAAGGTTGCGTCAGTGGTCAGACGGTTTACGGCGGCGATGAGAGACGAGCCCGTACGAAAAAGATCGACGCAAAGATGACGACCGCGTGACAGCCGGCTAATGCGCGTTTCTGCTGCTTGCTCTCCGCGGCTTCGCGTGGCTCCTGCCTTCGAGGTTGAGGGCCACAGCTGCACGAATGAGATCTTTCAGGGCAACCTCGTCGATCGCATCCCCTTCGTGGATATCGACAGCTCGCCGAACGTTCCCCTCGAGGCTGGAGTTGAAGAGGCGGGCCGGGTCTTTCAGCGAAGCCCCTTTCGCGAAGGTAAGCTTCACGTGATCCTTGTAGGTTTCGCCCGTACAGACAATCCCGGCATGAGAGAACACGGGGGTTCCGGGATTGGTCGCCTTCGCCCACTTCCACTCTTCGACGATCTCGGGGTCAGCCTGGTGGATCAGGCTGCGAACGTTGCCGAGGGCCTTGCCACGCCAGTCACCGAGTTCTTTGATCTTCTCGTCGATGCGGGTGGAGGCGGAATCGCTGGTGTTGTTCGTTTTCATGGATCACTCCTGGTTCGCAGCTAATTTACAACGCCGAAGACTGCCTGCGCGCCCCGCGCCATTTTGCCGCGTAGGGCAGAGCAAACAAGTAGAGCCCAGTGAGGAACAGAGGAGCCAGTGTAGCCACTGCCACAAGACCGAGTTTGGCGCTGTATCTTCCTTCAGCAACTGTGACGCCATTAACGATGATGGCCAGTGTGAAGGCAACGGAGAACCAGCGGTGCGTTTGACGAATCCATTTGTTCCAGTTCACGTGGACCTCCTCAGGATCTTTCGGTCGCCGGCGGCGTCCCGTTCGGTGGTTCGGCCGCAAACTGCTTTGCGTACTCGGCCGTGAGCCGCTTCCAGTCGGCGAGTTGCATAGCACTGGCGCCGGCGAGGCGGCCGATAGGGTCGCCTGCCAGCAGCCGATCGAGAACGTCGAAGCAGATGTGCCAGCCCGCCGCTCCCCACGAAATGTAGCGCCGGTCGATGCTGTGCCAGATCGTGAGCCGGCTGCCAGTGCCAAGCGGATCGAGCTCAAAGCGGATGTCGTAGAACTCGAGCACGCGAGGACGTTCGGCGCGCGTCACCGTGGTTTCGGAGACGTGCCCGGTGCCGGACCAGGTGAGGTGGACGGTTTCCCCCGGCGTGTCGAGATTGCCGTCGGCCTCGAAGGGCGCCCACTCGCGCAGCTGCGCCGGATCGGTAAGCGCGTCCCAGACCAGGTCCGGTGCGTGAAGGAGCTCTCGGACGAGGATGAGCGTCCACTTCTCTCCGTTCTTTTGGACCTGTGCCTGGGAAGCCGGGCCGGGTGCGTACATCGTGGTCATAGGGCTCTCCTCGACGTCAGCCCTTCCACTGCATGAGCTGAGTGATCTGGATGATATTGCCGCAGGTGTCGTTGACGGCGGCGATTTTGGAAGCGGTGACGTCGGTGGGAGGCATGGTGAATTCGGCGCCCGCCGCTTTCATGCGCGCGTAGTCGGCCTCGAGGTTGCTGGTGAAGAACATGGCCGCCGGCTGTTTCTGTTCGAACAGCGCCTGCTGATACGTCTTTGCGGCCGGGTTGTTGTTGAGGGCCAGCTGCAGCTCCGTGCCATCGGGTTCTTCGGCAGAGGTGACGGTGAGCCAGCGATACGGGCCCTGGCTGAAGTCGGATTTCTTCACGAAGCCGAGCACATCGGTGTAGAAACGCAGGGCTTTTTCCTGGTCGTCGACAAATACGGTGGTGAGTTTGATCTTCATCGGATTCCTCGTAATGTGAAATGCGCGGGCGAAGCCGCGGGCCTGTTACTTCTTTTTCGGTGGCGTTGCCGCCGGAGTGGGGGGCGTTCGGGGATGCATGCGGTCGAGATGGCGTTCCAGAGCGTCGATGTGTGTGGACCAGAAGCGGCGAAACTGCTCCAGCCAGGCATCGATCTCTTTGAGGGGCCCCGGCCTGAGCCGGTACAGGCGGCGCTGCGCGTCGATGGTCGATTCAACGAAACCAGCGTCTCGCAGCACCCGCAGATGCTTCGAAACGGTGGGCTGAGACATGCGAAGCTGGCGCTCGATTTCCCCCACAGACTGTTGCGACGAGCCGAGCAGGCTGAGGATCGCGCGCCGGTTCGGTTCGGCGATGATTTCGAAGGCCGTCTGCATGGTTCTTATATACCGCTACAAGAATATACGTGTCAAGGCATATACAAAATAAATTTCAATAGATATCCATCGCGAGGTTTCCTGATGACGCCGAAGGATTTCCGCAGAATCGCTCTGAGCCTTGAAGGTGCCGAAGAGTATCCCCACGCCGGGCTGCCTGCGTTTCGCCTGCAGGGTGGAAGGTTTGCCTCGCTCGCCTCTCAGGCAGAGGGCTACGGCAATCTTGTCCTGACGCCGGAGCAGCAGGCGGGGTTCGTGGAGGAGGCGCCTGACATTTTTCTACCCATCCCCGGCGGTTTCGGAAGGATGGGCCACACCCATATTCGCCTCGCCGCAGCCAGCGAGGAGCAGCTCACCGGCGCGCTCCGCACCGCCTGGAAACTGCGGATGGTTAAAGATGCAAAGCAACGAAGCAGGACGAGCCGGACGAAAGCTGGCGCGGCAAAGGCTCGAACCCGGTAACTCAGGCTCTGCGAAGCTCCGAAATAGCTATTGAGGATTCTGTGGAGTCTGTTGACTTCGCCCGGGCGACGTTTCCACGGCAACGCGCTTCGTTGTCGGATTGAGGGGCTTGGGGTAGTACCCGGTGCGGGTGCGGACGTAGAGCTTGTTGTGGTGCGCCGCTCTGGCTTCAACCCGCACTGTACGGTATCCGCCCAGGCTCGCCGGCTTCGACGAGTGATAGCCGATGGTGTACTGGTTGCGGATGTCGCGGGCCACCTCTCCGGCGATCGTGTCGACGTCGGCCAGCGATTTCGGGAAGAAGGCCAGGCCGCCGGTTTCGTCGGAGAGCAACTGCAGAGCGCGCCGGGCGCGGTGCGCTTCCTGTCCGCGATCCTCATCGCCAAACAGCAGACCGATCGAGTAGATGACCGGCCCGCCGAGGTTCTGTACGCGGCGGACGGTCTGTTCCAGGTTCAGCGTTGAAGCGTTGTCTTCGCCGTCGGTAATGATGAGCAGCACCTGCTTGGAACGGCGCGCGCCCTGCGAGAGCTCATCGGCCGAGGCAACCACCGCATCGTAAAGAGCGGTTCCGCCGCGGGATTCAATGTGGGAGAGCCCGGTGCGGAGTTTACTGATGTCTGAGGTGAAGTCCTGGTCGAGGAAGGCCTCATCGGAGAAGTTCACGATGAAGGCTTCGTCCTGGGGATTGGAAGCGCGCACCAGATCCAGTGCAGCCGTGTTCACCGCCGAGCGCTTGTCGCGCATCGAGCCGGAGTTGTCGACCAGGATGCCCAGGGACACAGGCACGTCGGAGTGGGCGTAGGCCACGATCTGCTGCGGAGCATTGTCCTCGAAGACGTGGAAGTCGTCGCGGCTGAGATCCATGACGAGATGGCCGTCCTGGTCGACGACCGTGCAGGGCAGGATGACTTCATCCACATCGCGGGTGAGAGTGTAGATGCCCTGGTTGCGCTTCAGCTCCTCGTTGGTCGCGTTGGGATTGGGATGGGTCGGACTGACGGCAGCGTTGTCGGCCAGATCGGGGGAGATGATGGGGTCGTGGTCGACGTCGAGCGATGGCTGCGATTCGGGCTGCTGAGGGTTGGGCATCGTAGCCGGGGCCGTTTGCACAGGCCCTGGCGTGGCCGGGGCAGAGACCTGGGCAAGGAGGCCCAGGGGGGCTGCAACGATCATCAGGGAGAGGAGAAGTCGAAGGTTACTGCTGGCGCGCATAAGGTCCGGCACTTGCATGTACTGTAAGTTGCGGCGAACGGGTTGGAGGCTGCAACCTCCTCTACAATTTACGCCAATCCGGGGGTCCCTTGTCGGCGGTTCGCTTTCGGGCCAGCCCCGGTCCTCACTGCAACGGAGCGTAATAGCCGTTGCGAGCGTGGACGGTGAGCTGGGGCAGTCCGGCGGGCGGCGACAGCTTCACTTTGACCTTGCGCCACTTGCCGTCCAGGCGGGATGCATCCGTTTTGTAGCCGAGGACGTATTCGTTGCGCAGCTCCGCACTGATGCGCGTGGCGATATCGCCCATCTCGGCAAGGTCGTCGACCCGGAAAAGGCGCCCGCCGGTTTCGGTGCTGACGTCGTTCAGGAGCATGGGCCCGTTGCGCTCCTCCACTGTGGCAGCTTCAGGATCGAAGATGCCGATCGAGTAGATCTGCGTGTCGGCTTCCTTCACCGCGGCGCGGACCTCATTCTCTGTGTAGCGGCTGTTGTTGTCGCCGCCATCGGAGACGATCAGCAGAGCCTTGCGTTGATATTTGGCCTGCTTCATCTTCTCCAGCCCCATGTAGATGGCGTCGAGAAGAGCCGTGCGGTGGCTCGCCTGTACCGTGGCAAGGCGCGCTTCGATGTCGTCCGGCGAGTTCGTAAAATCGCTGATCAGCACCGGCCGGTCGTTGAATCCGATGACAAAGAACTCGTCCTGAGGGTTCGACGTCTTCATGAACTGCAGAACGGCCCCGCGCGCACGCACCACCTTATTACTCATGCTGCCGCTCAGGTCGAGGATGACACCGATCGTGACCGGTGCGTCGTCGCAGGCAAAGGTGCGGATGTTCTGCTGATGATTGTCCTCGAGGATGAGGAAGTTCTCTTTTTCGAGGCCGGTCACGAGACGATCCATGGGATCGGTGACTGTGAGCGGGATGAGCACGAGGTTGGTGTCCACCCGGAACTGGATACCGCTGCGCAGCGTCGCGCCCGGCGTCAGGGGGATCGACGGATCCGTCTTCTTGGCCACCGGCGCAGGCGTTGCGATGTGGACCGAATCCAGTGGATTGTCGGGGTTGTCAGTGTCCTGGGCGTGCGCCTGGGGTAGCAGGAGGAGGAGGGGAGCGAGTAGCAGTGACAGCGGCGGAATGCGCCGGGCGTGCAACGTAACCCGAGGTCCCGAGGATGTCTTACCACCACGATCGCGCCCAGAGACGGACGCCATGGCCTTACCTCTCGTCTGTCGATACTGGCACGACTGAGGTGGCTTCTGCAATAGCCAATCCGGTCTCAAAACAATGAAGTGACAATTTCGGAACCCACACCAGCCGCACTGATTCGATGCTGACGGCGAAGATTGGTGGTGCAGCGGAGGAGGATTTTCGGTAGCGGCGGAACATGGCGGAAGACCTCGAGACGCTCACGATAGAATCGGGGATCAGAACTCGATTATGGCTCGCATTTATCCCTTTCGCGCGCTGCGCTACAACCCTGCTCAGGTCGCCGCTCAGGATGTGGTCACCCAACCCTACGACAAGATCACTCCTGCGATGCAGCAGGCGTATTACCAGCGGAGCCCTTACAACCTGTGCCGGGTCATTTTGCGCATGCCCGAGCTCTTCGACCAGGAAGGGGATTCTTACGCGAATGCTGCTCGCGACTTCGAGGCGTGGCGAAAGGCCGGGATCGTCGAGCAGGAGAGCCAGCCATGCGTGTTTGCCTATGCGCAGCGGTTCGCCGTGCCTGGCCAGCCCGGTCTGGTGAAGGAACGCCGAGGCTTCATTGCGCTGGGCGAGCTGTACGACTACAGCCGTGAGATCGTTTTCCGGCACGAGCAGACGCTTTCGAAGCCGAAGAGCGACCGGCTGAACCTGCTGCGCGCGACGCGAGCGCACTTCGGGCAGATCTTCATGTTGTATTCGGATCCGGCACACAGCGCGGAAGAAGTGCTGTTCGGCGATGGCATGGCGGGCGAGACCTTGCCCGACATCGAGATCACCGACGACTACGGCGTGCTGCATCGCGTGTGGAAGGTGACCGATCCGGCGCGCATCAACCTGGTAACGACGGCGATGGAGGACAAGAAACTGATCATCGCCGATGGGCATCATCGCTACGAGACGGCGCTCAACTATAAGAAGGAGCCCGGACTGCCGGGCGCACACGAGGTGTGCGAGCGGCCGGGCCTGGGGCTGCCGCAGCCGCCGTATCCGGAAGCCGCCGCGATGATGACCTTCGTGAACATGGACTCCGAGGGGTTGGTGATCCTGCCGACGCATCGCGTGGTCTTTGGTCTTCCCGAGTTTGACCCGACGCGGATGCTGGAGGCGCTGCGGCCGTACTTCGAGATCAAAGAACTGGACAGAGACCAGGTACAGGTTGCGGGATACAGGTTGCCGGGATCCGACGCGGGGACGGTCTTCATCGCGGTGACCTCGAAAGGCTGGTTCCTGCTCAGGGCGAAAGCGGACGCGGTTGCGGAGGCTTTGAAGGGAATCTCAGCGCGCCAGCGGCAGCTCGATATTGTCCAGCTCCATGCACTGGTGCTGGAAAAACTCCTGGGGATTTCGCCGGACGCGATCCGGGACCAGGCGCATCTGCGCTATCTGCGCGACGCGGCGGAGGCAGTCGATCAGGTGGCGCGCAATGAGGCAAACGTAGCGTTCCTGATGAATCCGGTCACGATGGAGCAGCTGCGCGAAGTGGCGTTTGCCGGCGAGGTGATGCCGCAGAAATCGACGGATTTTTATCCGAAGCTGCTGAGCGGTCTGGCGATGTATGCGCTGGACTGAGATTGTGGGCACGCTGATGTTCGCCACGATGGCGGCAGGAGCGCAGCAGAGTCCACCCCCGGTCCGGCAACTTCCGCAGCTGCCGACCGTGCCCACGATACCGGCTCCGGCGCCTCCGCCCGGCGTCCAGCCTCCGCGGTTTCTGGTGGTGATCGATGCGGCACACGGAGGCAACGACATCGGAGCGCGGATCGGCGATGGGATTCAGGAAAAGGATGTCACGCTGGGTCTCGCGGGCCGCCTGCGATCCACGCTGCGCGCTCGCGGAGTCGATGTGGTGATGACGCGTACGGCCGACCTGAACCTGGCGGCAGCGAACCGAGCCGAGGACGCGAATCACGCGCAGGCTTCAGCCTGCCTGACCATCCATGCGACAGCGACCGGGAGCGGGGTGCACCTGTATACGTCGTCGCTCACCCCGGCAGCGAATGAGCGCTTTTTGGCCTGGGGAACAGCGCAGGCAGCCTACGTAACGCAGAGCATGAAGCTGGAGTCGGAGATCGATACCGCTCTCGCACATGCGGCGATTCCTGTGACCCTGGGCAAGGCTTCGGTGGCGCCCATGGACAGTATCGCGTGCCCTGAAGTCGCCGTGGAGCTGGCTCCGCTGGTGGGTGGTCACGTGACTTCCACGAAGGCGCTGACGGATGTGAGTTATCAAAAGACCGTGGTGGACGCCGTGGCGGCGGCTCTGGATCAGTGGCGGAGCGACTGGAAACCCTGATGATCTCGAGGTTCCAGAAATTCCTGTTTTTCGCGATGCTGGTAGCGTGCGTCGGCATGGCGGCCTTCCTGATCCGCCTGCGCAATCGCGCGCAGGATCGCCTTGCAGCACAGGCGGCAGCCGCACCAGCGGAGATGGCAGAGACAGCAACCAGCGCGCAGAAGACAGTGACCCTCTACGTGCCAAACGATCTGGATGATTCGCTGATCGCCTTCGACAGGAACCTCTCGTTGCCCGAAGACCGCAACGCGCAGGCGCGGGTAATCCTCGCTGCGCTGGTGGAGGCTTATCGTGCCCCAGGATCGACGCATCCCATGAATGTCGCTTCGGGCATCAACGAACTCTATTTTCTGCCTGTACGCCAGGCGAAGGATGGCGCCGGCAATGCGGAGCAAATGGCGGTGGTGGACCTGAGCGGCGCGCTGGCGGCGGCGCAGCCTTCCGGGATCGAGCCGGAGACACTGACTCTGCTTTCGATCATGGCGACCCTCCACGCAAACCTGCCCGCCGTGACCCAGGTGCACTTCCTGGTGGATGGTCAGCAACGCGAGACGCTGGCGGGGCATGCCGATCTGACCCGGACGTATCTGGCTGGCGACGAACCGAACTTCCAGCGGTCAGCGTCCATTGATCCGCAAGAACCCGGCGCTCGGCCATCGGCTTTGGGCCGAGAACTGCCAGCTTCCGGCTTCCAGCTTCCCGCTTCCAGAGGTGGCCGATGAGAATTGGTGTCTTCGACTCCGGGTTTGGTGGGCTAACCGTATTGCGCGCGCTGCTGCATCGGGTTCCAGCCGACTACATCTACCTCGGCGACACCGCCCGCCTGCCATACGGGGCAAAATCGCGGGAGACCGTAGCACGCTACGCCGTGTCCAGCTCAAAATTTCTCGTTGAGGAGCAGGGAGCGGAGTTCCTCGTGATCGCCTGCAACACGGCGAGCGCGCTGGCCCTTGATGAGATTCGGGACGCAGTGACGGTTCCGGTGCTGGGAGTGGTCGAGACCGGTGCGAATGCTGCCGACTCGAGTTCCACGACGCGCGACGTTCTGGTTATTGCCACGGCGGCCACCGTCGCCAGTCATGCCTACGCCGCCGCTTGTACCGAGCGCAAGCTCCGTGCGATTGAGAAGGCCTGTCCCCTCCTGGTGCCGCTGGTCGAGGAAGGGTGGATCGAGCATCCCGTGACCGCCGAAGTACTGCGTATCTACATGGCGGAGTTGATGGATCAGGCTCAGGACGCACAGCTGAAGGCGGACACGCTCGTGCTCGGTTGCACCCACTACCCACTGCTGCGGGCCCAGATCGAAAAAGCCGTGCCCGAGCGGCTCAGGGTGATCGATTCGGCTGAAGTGACGGCCGATCAGGTCGCCAATCGGCTTGGAGTCTCGCCGAACGGCCACGAAACCAGCTCAAGGTTCTTTGCCACTGATTCGGTAGCAAAGTTTGGCGCGCTGGGAAGCCGGTTCCTCGGCCGCGAGATCGACCGAGTGGAGCTGGTGGACCTCGGCGGGTAGCCACAACGCGGTGCGATCCCTGGTCTCAGAAGCGAAGCCCGGGATCACTCGTCTCACTGCGGGCGCTGCTGCAACGACGGCTGATCTGTCGCCTGATTTGCGGGCGGCGCTGAGCCAACCGTGCGCGAAGTGGTCAGCGAGAGCGGCTGCTGCAGCGTAAAGTTCAGCAGCGTTTCCGCGGGAATCTTCACCTGCTGGCCCCGCGTCGCCGCGTTGATGCCGGTTCCTGCACCCGCCCCCGCAACCGCGCCGATAGCCGCGCCCTTACCGCCCCCGGCCAGGGCGCCAATCACCGTGCCCAGCAGGGCTCCGCCGCCCGCTTTCTCCGCGGTGTTCTTGCCGCGCCCCGTGCCCTCCTTCGACAGAGTTTCCGTCACCATGGAAATGTGGCGGCCATGCACATCGAGACTGGTGAGTTCCAGTGCCAGCAGGGAACTGCCCTTGAAGTGCGCCGCATCTTTAGCGTCGACCACCCGGCCCTCAATGGGTGTTCCGGTAGCGGCGACAATCATGCCATTGCTGACCAGATCGGCTGCCAGTGTGGCGTGGAAGGTGTCGTCAGGTTGCGCCGTCGCGCTGTCGAGCGGGTCGGTGATGCGAACCGGGATCACGATCCCCGGCTGCAGAGTGACAATGCGAACCACGGGCTGCGGCGGCGGTGCCGGAGGCGGCGGAGGAGCAGCAGCTGGTGTGGAAACCGGTGGAGGCTGAATGGACGCGCGAGTATCAGCCGGAGGCGGCGGAGGTGGGAGGGGCCTCTCACGCTGTGGCGGCGGAGCGGTGTGGTGAGACTCGTGTCTCGGGGCCGGCGGGGAAGGGCGAGGCTGCGGCGCGGGCTGAACGGGCTGAACATCCGGCGTGGTCGTCGAGGCCGTCTGCGGGAGAACCGTGAGGTTGTTGACGACGGTCTTTACACCTGGGACGGCGCCAGCATCATTACCGGCCAGCGCTCGTGAGGCGGGGTCGGCGGTGGTCCCGCTCAGCGTGACCACGCCGTTGTTCACAGCTACCTGGATGTTCTGGCCTGTCAGGGCGCTCTCACCCTGGATCTTTGCCTGAACAGAACCGCTGAGCTGTTGGTCGGACGGCGCACCGGATTCCCGGCTGCAGCCGCCAAACGCCATCAGAGCTGTCAGGAGCGAAGTGAGGAGGAGGGTCGTTCTCATGCTGATTCCTTTCCGGCACCTGCACCACACAATTCGCATTTGAGCGGATCAACGCGATCGGGAAGCGGTATATAACCGGTGTATATTAGACGCGCCTGCGGGTGCGGCAGCGTCAGAAAACGCATTGGCATCCCAGTGAGTGTAGCTGCAACGACAGGGGTACCCGGAAGACAGAGGCGGTTTTCCGATGTGCTGAAGAGCGCGATCCGGAGGTCCAGGACGCGTAGGCTGAATTTGCAGCACCCGGACCCAGCCTTTACCATTACATTCGGCGGAATCCGGCCTAATTATTAAGGAGATAAAGTCATGGCGGAAGAAAAACAGTCCAGCGGGTTCAGCTGGTTTCTGGCAGGGTTGGGCCTTGGGGCTCTCATCGGTGTGTTGTATGCACCCAAGGCCGGCAAGGAGACGCGCGAAGAACTCATCAGCAGCGCGCGCGAGGGTAGCGAGTATCTGAAGCAGAAGAGCCGGGATGCTGTGGATTCGGTGAACGATATTGTGGATCGCGGCAAGACGCAGGTCAATGAATACGTCGGCCGCGGGAAGGAATACGTCGAGCGTGGTCGCGCGCAGTGGGACGAGTTCGTGAATCAGGGTCGGCAATTCGTGAATGAGCAAACCGGTCGCGTCTCCGCGGCGGTGGATGCAGGACGCCAGGCCTACCAGAGCAACGCATCGACCAATCAGGAAGGCATCTAAGGCAGACAGTGAGGCGTGTGGCCGCAGGGACGCGGCCTGCGCATCCTCGACTCTGTGTGCCGCTTGTATGCCGGGACCACGATCCCGGCAGGGAGCAGATATATGGCTCACAACATTCCGGAGTGGGTGTACATCGCCTTTACCGCCGTAACGGCGGGAGGAGTGCTCCTTCAGGCCCTCGTGCTGCTGTTTATGCTCTTCGCTGTGCGCGGCGCGCTCAAGCAGTTCAGCGAGTTATCGAAGAAGGCCGAAGAGCACGCTGTTCCCGTGCTGGAGTCGACGAAGGAATTGCTGAAGGATCTCTCGCCGAAGCTCAAAGTGGCCACTCAAAATCTGGTGGAAGTGAGCCAGACGGCGAAGGAAGTCAGCCAGAATGCGAAGGAAGTCAGCAACACGGTCAAGGTGGAGTCGGCGCAGATCGCAGTGACCCTGAACGATGTGCTGCAGCGGGCCTCGGTCCAGGTGGATCGGGTCGACGAGATGGTGACCGGAACCCTCAGCAGCGTCGCCCACGCCACAGCCACACTGCAGAAGGCGGTCTCGGGACCGGCTCGGCAGGTGGGAGCCTTGCTGAGTGGGCTTCGCGCGGGCTTCGACGTCCTGCGCAAGAAGGACAACAACGGAGTGCACGCTGCCGCTGAGGGCGACGATTTTGTGTAGAATCGCCGAGTATCGCATTAGTTAATACAGAAACAAGTAAGACTGCCCGGGTTCACGAGGATCCTTCGTTGGGGTGCGGGAATTCGCGTTTTGCGCGGAGGCAGCGCCTTGACTACGACCGATACCCTCGCCGGGCTGCTCCATCGCTCCGGATCTGCATCCAAAACCAAACCAGCAACTAAACCCAGGTTCACTCTGCCCGAGATGAAGGATTGCATTGAGCGGACGCCTCGCATCGAGGCCCGCGCGCCCCTCTCAACTTACCGGCTGCAGATGCATGCGGGGTTCACCTTCGCCGATGCGGAGGCCGTGCTGCCCTATCTGCACGCGCTCGGCATCGGGGACTGCTACGCGTCGCCCATTTTTGAAGCCCGCCCAGGCAGCATGCACGGCTACGATGTCACCCGCCACGACCGACTCAACCCCGAGCTGGGAGGCGAGGAAGCCTTCGCACGACTCTCAGCCCAGCTGCGCGAGCGGCAGATGGGTCTGCTGCTCGACATCGTGCCGAACCACATGGGCGTCGGCAACGACTCGCAGTGGTGGCAGGACGTGCTGGAGAACGGGCGGGCGTCGCAGTACGCGAGCTACTTTGACATTGACTGGAATCCACTCAATCCGGACATGAAGGACAAGTTGCTGCTGCCGATCCTCGGCTCGCAGTATGGCGATGAGCTGGACGCAAAACGGATCCAGATCGCGCTGGTCGATGGGCGGCTGATGGTGCGCTACTTCGACCATCTGATCCCCATTGCGCCACGCACCATTCCGGTGATTTTTCCTGAGAAAGAGCTGGACGAACTCGGAGTACCGCAAAGTTTTCGCGAACTGCTCCGGGACCTGGCGCATATCCCTCCCCACGACACCACAGACGCAACGCTGGTAGCGCAGCGCCAGCAACAGCTGGCGGAAATGAAGCCGCGGCTGCGTGAGGCGCTGCTGGCGCCCGAGATGCACGCGGTGATCGGCAGCGCGCTGGAGCGGATCAATGGAATCCCGGGCACCCCGTCCAGTTTCGATCGCCTCCACGAGCTGCTGGAGCAGCAGCCCTACCGGCTCGCCTACTGGCGCGTTTCCAGTGAAGAGATCAATTACCGGCGCTTCTTCGACATCAATGATCTCGTGGGCCTGCGCATGGAAAACGCTGAAGTCTTCGCGGCGACCCATGGGCTCATTCGCCGGCTGCTGGCGCGAGGCGACGTGACAGGCCTGCGTGTCGACCACGCCGATGGCATGTTTAATCCCCGGCAATATCTGATACGGCTCCAGTTACTTTATGTGGCTGCACATTGCTGCGGGGAAACGCCGCAGGGGCCAACCGGGGCCAACGGTATCGAAAACGAGGTGCGGGACGCGATGCGCGGGTGCGACTGGTCGACCGCGCTGGGACCTCTCTACGTGGTTGTGGAGAAAATCCTGGAACCGCGGGAATCCTTGCCCCGGGAGTGGCCGGTGCGCGGAACGTCGGGATACGACTTCGTCTACATGGGCAATCAGATATTCATCTACCGGGAGAACGAGCAGCGGTTCACCGAATTTTATGCGCGGTTCACAGGCCAGACGGATGACCCGGAGACGATCATCTATGAGTCGAAGCTGAGTGTGATGCGCAACGCTCTGTCCAGCGAGACCTACGTTCTGACGAATCTGCTGAGTCGTCTGGCCTCGGCGAATCGCCAGGTGCGGGACTTTACCGACGATCTCCTGGAAGCAGCCATCCGGGAAACCATTGCGTGCTTTCCTGTGTATCGAACGTACATCGACGATCGTGGTCAATACACCGAACGGGACCGCGCATTCATCCGGCTGGCGGTGGCGCGCGCGAAGCGGCGGAACCGCGAGACCGACGAATCGGTATTCGACTTCCTCGAAAGAACTCTGCTGCTGCACGGCAGGACGGGCGACGAAATCGATCAGGGAGAACTGTATTTCGCGCTGAAATTCCAGCAGCTGACCGGACCGGTGATGGCCAAGGGCGTCGAGGACACGGCATTCTATGTATACAGCAGGTTCCTCGCCTCCAACGACGTGGGCAGTTCGATGGACGCCTTCGGCATCGAGGCGGACGATTTCCACGACGCGAACCGGGCACGGCTCCAGGTTGCGCCCGATGCGATGCTGGCGACGTCGACCCACGACACCAAGCGCAGCGAAGACGTCCGCAACCGCATGGACGTGCTCTCGGAAATGACTTACCTCTGGCCGTCGTATGTGCGGCGCTGGGTGCGGCTGAATGCCCGGCACAAGCGCACTCTCAGCGATGGCCGCGTGGCCCCGAGCGCGAACGAGGAGTATTTCATCTACCAGACCCTGGCCGGAGCGTGGCCCTGGCGCATGCCGACTCTCCGGGACCGCGAAGCCTTTCTCGAGCGCATGCAGCAGTACATGACCAAGGCGCTGAGCGAGGCCAAGGTCAACCTGAGCTGGACGAACCCGAATCCCGCCTACGTCGACGCCGTGCACGCATTCCTGCATTCAATCCTGATGCCGGACGCACGCGGCCGCGATCCGCGGTTCGTGCAGACGATGGGCGAGATCCTTCCGGTGCTCGAGACCTTCGGCGCGGTCAACTCACTGGCACAGGTGGTGCTCAAGATAGCGTCGCCCGGAGTCCCGGATTTCTACCAGGGAACGGAGATGTGGGACCTGAGCCTCGTCGACCCGGACAATCGCCGCCCGGTCGATTATGAAGTGCGACGCGAGGCGCTGGCCTGGCTGCAGGAGCAGGCGACGGCTTTGGGCGAGCTCGCCGTATGCCGCGAAATCCTCGACCGGCTGGACGATGGTCGGGTGAAGCTCTGGACCATCCACCGCGCGCTGCAGTTGCGAAATCGCATGGCGGACACATTCCGGCGTGGCGAATATGTGCCCGTAACTGCGACAAATGGGGTCAGTGAACACGTGCTGGGGTTCACGCGTGGCGCGCGCGTCCTGGCGGTAGTCCCGCGATTTGCGTTCACGCTGGCAAACGGGAAAACAAGATTACCTATGGACCGCGCCTGGGGACGAGGAGAACTCTTCGTGCCGGAAATGGCAGGGGCTGAACTGGAGAACATCTTCACCGGGGAAAGACTCCAGGTGGAGGCCGAGGGACGGCTGCCGCTGCGAACGGTGTTCGCCGAGTTCCCGGTGTTCCTCGGAGCGGTGGAACAGAGCAGTTAGGCCGGCTTCTCGTGCCTGTCGCGGTCGGTCACTTCCGTGAGTGCGCCGAGTTTCTGCGCCAGTTCCGGCGTCAGCGCATTTTCCGGGCAACGCCAGCTCCAGTTGCCGGCCGGGCGTGACGGGACGTTCATCCGGGCTTCGCTCGAGAGTTCGAGAATGTCCTGGACGGGGTAGAGCGCCAGATCGGCAACGGACCGCGCCGTGCTTCGGATCAGCGGCCACACGACATCGTTATCCTTCACACCCAGGTAGACCTGCGCCGCCGCCTTCTCCGTCTCACCGGCCCCGTGCTCCCACCAGCCTCGGGTCGTGTCGTTGTCGTGGGTTCCCGTATACGCCACCGTGTTCGTTACAAATCTGTGAGGCAAGTGAATGTGCGCTCCGCGATCGGAGAAGCCGAACTGCAGGACTTTCATCCCGGGAAGGCCGAATTGTTCGCGCAACGCATCCACTTCTTTGGTGATCAGTCCGAGGTCTTCCGCTATAAATGGCAGCTCCCCGAGGCGGTCGCGAAGCGCCTGGAAAAGCGCCGCCCCAGGTGCCTTGATCCACTGCCCGTTCACCGCAGTCTCGTCCTGCGCAGGGATGGCCCAGTAGGCCTCGAAGCCGCGGAAGTGATCGAGACGAATCACGTCGTAGAGGAACTGCGCGCGGCGGATGCGATCGACCCACCACGCAAAACCCGATTGCTGCAGAACGTTCCACTTGTACAGTGGATTGCCCCACCGCTGGCCGGTGGCCGAGAAGTAGTCCGGCGGCACGCCCGCGACGCGGATCGGCGACAGGTCAGGGTTCAGTTCAAAAAGCTCAGGGTGAGTCCAGACATCGGCCGAGTCGTAGTTGACGAAGATGGCGATGTCGCCGATGAATCGGATGTCGCGGGCCGCACAATACTCGCGCAGGGCGCGCCATTGCTCGTTGAACGCGAACTGGAGGGCCTGGACGGTGGCCAGTTCTTCGCCATGCTCCTGGCACAGGCGATCGAGCGCCGCAGGATCGCGATGCTTCACCTCGCTGGGCCAGTCGTTCCACGAGGCGTAGTTGAATTTGCGGCGGCACACGCAGTACATCGCCCAGTCGTTGAGCCAGGTCGCGTTCGTCGTGCAATAGGCATCGAAGGCTGACCACTCCTCGGCCGTGTGGTTGCGGAGAAAGTTACGCGCGGCTTCCTCCAGGAGCGGCTCCTTCTTCGCGCTGACGGCCTCGTGGTCGACAGGACCAGAGCGGCCAGGCAGACCCTCGAGCCGGTCGTGCCCAATCCAGTTCCGGTCCGCGAGAAGTTCGAGCGAGATGAGCAGAGGATTGCCGGCGAAGGCGGACAATGCCGCGTAGGGCGAATTGCCGTAGCCAGTGGGCCCCAGAGGAAGAACCTGCCACAGACGCTGCTTCGAAGCTGCCAGGAAATCCGCGAAGGCGTAAGCGGCTGGGCCAAGATCGCCGATGCCGCCAAACGAAGGCAGAGACGCAATGTGGAGCAGGAGGCCCGACGAGCGTTCAAGAGGCATGCGAGACCCTTCAGGAATAGTGTGCACCAAAGCAGTGGGTTCGACTTTAGTGCGTTCCAGCGGCCGGGGGGATCGCGCGCTGCCCAGGGCCCGTTCTTTAGCAGAGATTCCCGCCAAACGGGCCCCGTTGCTTCGAAAACTGCTACGACCCCATGTACATCACGTGGACGTAAATCCCCAGTCGTGGATTGTAGGCGAGATACCAGCCTGGGTCGTCAGGATCCGGGTAAAGGATCACGTCGTCTGTAGTCCAGTCCCAGCCGTCGCAGTACGCCACATC
>Ga0335073_10006442_pt1 | contig 16486 bp, 13 predicted proteins | sample Lox_Sample_22_FD_207093 | JGI IMG/M metagenome (GOLD analysis project Ga0335073, IMG submission 207093) | Soil microbial communities from Loxahatchee National Wildlife Refuge, Florida, United States - Lox_Sample_2.2 | ecosystem: Environmental > Terrestrial > Soil > Wetlands | place: USA... | reverse complement strand
AGCAAGATCGTCGCCTGATCAGGTGCCGAGCTCGCGGGCACCGCCGCCGGATTGGGCGCCACCGGTGCGGGCATTGCGACCGGCGGCACGGAGGCTGCCGCCGCGGAAGTCGGAGAAATCGCCGGCACGGGCGGGGGAGGCTGCCGCGCCGATCCATCTGTCATGTCGGTGCTGGTAGCGACCGTCATGCCCGACGCTGGCGCGGCGCTGCCTGGAACGGCACGAGCCGAAGCGGACCCGGCACTCCCCACGGCGAGCGGCTCCGGCGCGGCGGCGTCTGTCCGGCCAGCGAAGACAGGTGCTGGCGTCACCCCCGGCCGCGTGGCGGAAGCTCGCTGGGTGCCAGCCGCCGCGACGGCGGCGGACTGCCTGCTGGGTGTCGCTACCGAGATCCCCGTCGCGCGGGATGGCAAGGGGGGTACCACCTGGTCCGCGAGGCTGGCGAGACGCTGCGGCACCGGCGCCACAGTCTCCGCCGGCAATTTGCCGTCGCCCGACAGGCGGTACCAGCCGGCATAGGCGCCCACTGCCAGCACCACGCCCAGCAGGATCACCGCGCCGGCAGGCAGTCCCCGCTGCGGCATCGGTGCGGGAAACACCAGCTCCGTGCGCCTGTTGACTTCGCTCGCTTCGGCCTTGAACCGACGGACGATCTCATTGGGATCAAGGCCGAGTGCCTTGGCATAGGTGCGCAGGAAGCCGACCGCATAGGCATTGCCAGGCAGCAGATCGATGCGGCCCTCTTCAAGCGCCTCGAGATATGGCTGACGGATGCGCAATGCCGCCGCGACGTCCTCGATCGGCCAGTCCAGACGCTCGCGCGCGGCGCGCAAATCGGCGCCGGCTCGTGGAGCCGCGGGCGGATTATCCACTTCCGTCAGGTCCGATGACATCGTGCTACGGCTTGCTACCAGCTTCGACCTGCGATCCTGCTGCACGGTCGCCCCGTTTCATTTCGTCCAGAACCAACCAACGGAAGCAGACCGGCCAGCGGGTTACCCCCTGCCCGGGCCGACGCCGCTTCTAACCCAGGGCCGGCATGGCTGCCAACCGGCGCCTACACTGACTCGGTTCACACCGATAGTCGAATCGTGATTGCGGCGGCATTTGAAACGAAATCCAGAATTCACAGAGCGACGGCCGAACAGCGCCGCCGCCCTGGGCAACCGACCGAAACGGCGCTCAGACCGCGATACCGTGCTCGCGGGCCCAGGTGGCGATGGGCTCGCGCAGGCTGGCGGCACCGCCGGAACCGCGGCGTATGGCGGCCAGCACCGGTCGGAACGTCGTCAGATCCACCTGGCGAAGCAAGGCTTTCACCGCCAGCAGGCCGGATGCGGACATCGACAGGTTGGTGAGGCCGAGGCCAACCAGGGTCATGGCTTCCAGCGGCCGGGCGGCGGCCTCTCCGCACAGCGACACCGGCACGCCGGCGCCGCCGCGGGCAGCTTTCGCCTGGCTCAGCAAGTGCTCAAACATGTCAAGCACCGGCTGCGACAGCAGGTCGTAGCGCCCGTATAACGACGGCGTGCCGCGGTCCACCGCGAACAGGAACTGGATCAGGTCGTTCGAGCCGACTGAAATGAAGTCGGCGTCGCGCAGCAGTTCCGGGAGCTGCCACATCAGCGCGGGCACCTCCAGCATGGTGCCGATCTCCAGCTTGTCCGGTGCGGGGCGGATGCGCCTGGCCTCGGCCAGCAGCAGGGCGCGGGCGGCACGGAATTCCTGCACCGTCGCGACCATCGGGAACATCACGGAGAGCTTCCGGCCCCCGGCGGCGAGCAACAGCGCACGCAACTGCCGGCGCAACAGGGCGGGCCGGTCCAGGCCGATGCGCAGCGAGCGCCAGCCCATTGCCGGGTTCTCCTCCTCGGCAGCCAAGCCGGGCAGCAACTTGTCAGCGCCGAGGTCAAGGGTGCGGAAAATCACCGGTCGGTCGCCGGCAGCGTCCAGCACGCGGGCGTAGATTGCGGCTTGCTCCGCCACATCGGCGACGCCGCCGCGAGCCAGCATGGCGATCTCGGTGCGGAACAGACCGATGCCGTCGGCGCCGACCGAGTCAAGTTGCGAGAGTTCCAGACTCAGCCCGACGTTGAGCATCAGGCTGATCCGGGTGCCATCGGCGGTGGCACCAGGCGTATCACGCAGCGCGGCCCAGCCCGCGTGTTGCGCCGTCCGCACCTCGAGTGCGCGGATATACGCTTGGCGGACTTCGGCTTCAGGACGGAGGACGACCTGCCCCTCGTCGGCGTCCACCACGATCTCATCGGCGGCCTCGGCGGTATCCAGAATGCCCCGCGCGCCGCCGACCGCGGGAATGCCGAGCGCGCGGGCGAGGATGGCGGCGTGGCCGCCCGGGCTCGCTTCCTCCACCGCGACCCCGGCGATGCCGCGGCTGTGCCAGTCCAGCAGCTCCGCGGGACCCAGGCGGCGGGCGACCAGGATGGCGTTTTCGGGAAGGGCCGGGGGTTCGACCCGACCCAGCAAGTTCGACAACAGTCGGCCCGCGAGGTCCTCGATGTCGGCGAGGCGCTCGCGCAAATAGGGGTCGCTGATGCGCCGCATGCGGTCGTGCAGCTCGCCGGCGACGCGCTGGACGGCGGCTTCGGCGGCGACACCGCCGCGGATTACCTCGGCGACGCGGCGCAGCCATCCCGCATCGGCGGCGACCAGACGGTAGGTCTCCATGACCTCGCGCGAGGCGGAAGCGTCCTCACCGCTGCCTCCCTGGGGCAACCCGCTGGCCAGCAGCTCGTCCAGGCCGCGCTGCATTTGCTCAACTGCGGTGTTCAGGCGGCGCAGCTCAGCGTCAGGGTTGTCGGCTAGCAGCTCCCCCGAGACGCGAGGCGGACCGGTCAGCACGATGGGGCCGATGGCGATACCGCCGGTGAGCGGGGTGGCAGCGAACAGACGCGGCACGGTGGCGGCGACGCCTTCCGCGCCGCCATCGGTGGCGCCGCTGGCGGGCAGCATTTCGGCCAGCAGCATGGCGACGGTCTCTACCTCGTCGACCTCCTCTTCCGTGTAATGGCGGGGGTTGCGGTTCTGCACCACCAGCACGCCGAGCGAGCGTCCGGCGCGTCGGACCGGGACAGCGAGCATGGAGGCGTAGGGATCCTCGCCGGTCTCCGGCCGGTAGGCGAAGGCGGGATGGTTCTGGGCGTCGGGCAGATTCATCACCGCGCCGGTCGCGGCGGTGAGGCCGACGATGCCCTCGCCGACGCGTAAGCGGGTGCGGCCGACGGCGGACTGATTCAGGCCCTCGGTGGCGCCGAGTTCGAGTACATCACCGGGCTTCTGGACGTAGATGGAACAAACTTCAGAGACGAGCTCAGCAGCGACCAGACGGACAAGCTCGGTCAGCGGCGCGGCGCCGGAGGCCCGGAGAGAGCGCAGACGGGCGAGCAAGCGGCGAGGGGAGGGCATGCGGCGCTTACCGCAGCGACGACGGTTCCCGCTCCCGATGTGGGAGAGGGGCTGGCGCGCGGGCAAACGGTGGGAGGGCGGCTGGGGCGTGCACAAACGCAGGTGCTGTCTGTACGCGCCCCCCTCTTGGCGCCCCTGCAACAGCGGGGGGCGGGGGCATGATCCTTGCTCCAGCCTGTCTCACCTTAGTATCCACCAGGCAACCTGTTCCGCTCGATCAGCGCCACAACCGCTTGCTCCACCAGCTCGGCGATCACCTCGACGACCGTCTGCTCGTGCGTCACCATGCCGACCGACTGACCGGCCATCATGGAGCCGTTCTCCACGTCGCCGTCGATCACCGCGCGGCGTAGCGCGCCGGCCCAGAAATGCTCGATCGCGAGCTGGGCGGCCTCCCTGTCCAGTTCGCCGGCCAGAAAGCGGTCCCGCGTCTCCGCCTGGAAGCGCTGAAAGCGGCGGGTGCCCTCATTGACCAGGCCTCGCACCGGAATCACCGGGAACCGCTCATCGAGCTGGACCGAGGGTACCGCATCGCGCGCTGCGGCGCGCATGAAGGCTCGCTTGAATTTCGGGTGAGCGATGGACTCCGTGGTGGCGGCGAAGCGCGTGCCGAGTTGAGCGCCGGAGGCGCCCATCTCCAGATACCCCAGGATGGCCTCACCGCGGCCCAGTCCACCGGCGACGAAGATCGGCACGTCGTGGCAATGCGGCAGGATTTCCTGGGCCAGCACGTTCAGTGACACCGGGCCGATATGGCCGCCCGCTTCGGAGCCCTCGATCACCAGCGCATCCGCCCCGCTGCGGATCAGGCGGCGGGCCAATACCAGAGCGGGGGCGAAGCAAATCAGCTTCGCCCCGCCGTCCTTCACTGCCCGCACCGCGGCGCCCGGCGGGATGCCACCGGCGAGCACAATATGGCCGATCTTCGCTGCCAGGCACACACGCACGAGATCGTTGAGCTGCGGGTGCATGGTGATGAGGTTCACCCCGAATGGCCGGTCCGTCAGCGCCAGGGTCCCGGCGATCTCGGCAGCCAGTTGGTCCGGGTTCATCGAGCCGCAGGCAATCACCCCGAAGCCGCCGGCATTGGAGATCGCGGCAACCAGATGGCGTTCGCTGACCCAGCTCATGGCGCCGCCCATCAGCGCATAGCGGCAGCCGAGGAACGTGGTGCCGCGTAGCCACAGCCGATCCAAGGTCGCCTGGGCGGCGAAGCGCGCGGCGCCCGGCGGGGTGATGTCAGGCGGCATCGAGGCCATAAGCGGTATGCAGCGCCCGCACCGCCAGCTCCGTGTATTCGGCAGCGATCAGCACCGAGACCTTGATCTCGCTGGTGGATATGACCTGAATGTTGATCGCCTTGTCCGCCAATGCGCGGAACATGGTGTTGGCGACGCCGGCATGGCTGCGCATACCCACGCCTACCACGCTGATTTTGGCAACATTCGGGTCTTCCAGCAGTTCGGCGTAGTTGATCGCGGACTTGATGTGCTGCAGCGCCTGGCGCGCGCGCGGCAGGTCTGCCTTGCCGACGGTGAAGGTCATGTCGGTGCTGCCGTCCGCCGACACGTTCTGCACGATCATGTCCACATTCACGTTTTGGTCCGCCAGCACGCCAAAAATGGTGGCGGCGATGCCGGGCCGGTCCGGCACGTGGCGCACGGTGATCTTCGATTCATCCCGCGAATAAGCGATGCCAGCGACGTTCTCTTTTTCCACGATCTCATCCTCATCCACCACCAGGGTGCCTTCGTCGTCGTTCGGCTCCGCGTCCTTGAAGCTCGAAAGGACCCGTACCCGCACCCGTTCGTTCATGGCCAGTTCGACGCTGCGGGTCTGCAGCACTTTGGCGCCGACCGAGGCCAGCTCCAGCATCTCCTCATAGGCAATTTTGGCCAATTTGCGGGCCTGGGGGACGATGCGGGGATCGGTGGTATAGACGCCGTCGACATCCGTATAGATGTCACAGCGCTCCGCCTTCAGCGCCGCCGCAAGCGCGACCGCGGATGTGTCCGACCCGCCGCGGCCCAGCGTCGTGATGCGGCGGTTGGGTGCCATGCCCTGGAAGCCGGCCACCACCGGCACGTGGCCCTTGTCCATGCGATGGATCAGCTCGTCGCCATCGATTTGCAGGATGCGCGCCTTGCCATGGGCGTCGTCGGTGCGGATTGGAATCTGCCAGCCCTGCCAGGAGCGAGCCTCCACGCCGAGATCCATCAGCGCAATGGCGAGCAAGCCTGTGGTGACTTGTTCGCCGGTGGAGACGACGGTGTCGTATTCGCGGGCGTCGTGCAGGGGAGAGAGGGACTGGCACCAGGCGACGAGCTGGTTGGTCGCGCCGGCCATGGCGGAGACGACGACGGCGACCTGGTTGCCCGCGTCAACCGCGCGCTTGACCCGGGCGGCGACGTTGCGGATGCGGTCCAGATCGGCGACGGAGGTGCCGCCGAATTTCATGACAATACGCGCCATAGGGGGATGTTGCCGGCGTTTTGTGGTGGGCGAGACATACTGGCGTGAGGCTGAGGGAGCAACCTGGGGTGGTGATGTTCGGCACACCGAGCCTGGCCCGCGGTCAACCTGTTCTCATTTCGTGGCTGCCCCGCGATGCTGGCGGTCACCGGGGCCGACGTTGAATTTCGCGCATTTGCCGTTGCGCAACCACCGACCTGCTGCTGTTTCGTAGCTTTGGTCGTCGGGGCCCGCGTCATTGCGACAGCGTAGCCGGAGCCGGCGTCAGTGCGACAGCGTCGCCGGGCCCGCGTCATCCCGAGAAGCGAAGCCGCGAAGCAATCCCGCTCGGGCTCGGCTGTAGCATGCGACTCTTGACCGGAATTGCCCCGTCGCGTCGCTTCTCGCGGTGACAGATGGGTGGTGCCTCAGATTGCTCTGAATGCGGATACTAAACCACACCCTTACCGCGCAACTTCTCGAATTCTTCCGCGCTCAAATCGCAGAGTGCGCCCAGAACCTCGTGCGTATGCTCGCCCAGCAGCGGAGGGCGCCGCACCATCGCGGGAGAATCCGATAGCTTGATCGGGCAGCCCACCGTTTGGTAGCTGCCGCGCGTCGGGTACTCGACGTCCACGATCATCTCGCGCGCACGTAGATGCGGATCGGCCAGGACCTCGCCAGTGTCCTGGCAGGCGCCGCTGGGCACGCCCGCCTCGCCAAGAATCCGCATCACCTCGTGCTTCGAACGCTGCCGCGTCCAGGCGCCGATGATCCCGTTCAGTGCCTCGCGGTTTTCCCAGCGGCCGTCGGGCGTGGTGAAGCGCGGGTCTTCCGCCAGTTCGGGCTGGCCAATCGCGCCAACGAATGCGCGCCACATCTGCGGCTGCGCGAAAATATACACGTAGTCGTTCGGCCCTCCCGGGGCGCAGGGATAGGTGGTGCCCGGCACCGTGTGACCGAGCTGGTTGCCCTGGCGCGGCATCGGGTGGCCCATGCGCTGGTGATCGCGCAGACTGACGCGGATCAGGTTCACCACCGCATCCTGCATGGACACTTCGACGTGCTGGCCCAACCCTGTCGCATGGCGCTGCTGCAGCGCGGCCAGGATGCCGATCGCCATGTGCATTCCAGTGCCGGAATCGCCGATCGCGGGGTAGACGTATGTGGGCGGGTTCTCCGGGAAGCCGGTCACACTCATCGCGCCGCCCATCGCCTGCGCGATCGGTTCGAAGCTTTTGAAGCCGCTATAGGGGCCGTAGGTGCCGAAGCCCTTGATGGTGGCGTAGATCAGCCGCGGGTTCACCGAGCGAAGTGATTGATAGCCGAGGCCGAGCCGATCCAGTGCGCCGGGACCGAAATTCTCCAGCAGCACGTCCGATTGCGCGATCACCTGCCGGAACAGGTCCTTGCCCTCCTCGGTCTTCAAATTCAAGGTCAGGCTGCGCTTGTTGGCATTCAAAATCAAAAAGAATAGACTGTCGGTGTCCGGCTTATCGCGCATGTTGATGCGGGCGACGTCACCACCTTTCGGTTCTTCCAGCTTGATCACGTCGGCGCCGAGGAAACCAAGGATCTGTGCACAGGCTGGGCCAGCCTGGTTATGGGTCATGTCGATGACGCGGATGCCGGACAGGGCCTGGCTCATGGTCGTTGCTCCTCGAGCGGTTGGTCAACGTGATCGCGATTGGGGCGACGCGTCAACCTTCGGAACCCCTTCTGCCAAGCGGGCGCCATGCTCGAATCTTGCAGAATCCAGGCGCTATGGATAGATGGCCTTGCGGCGCGCAGCGCGCGACTCAGGAGGAAACAACACCATGTCCAGCAGCAGCAATCCGCTGTCTGCCTGGCAAGCCGGCGGCATGAGTGACGCCGAGCACCGGGCACAGCTCCGTCGTGCCGTCATCGCCAGCACCATCGGGACCACTATCGAGTGGTACGACTTCTTCATCTACGGGACCGTCACGGGTCTGGTGTTCGCCAAGGCGTTTTTCCCGAATTCCGACCCGTTGGTCGGCACCTTGAACGCGTTTGCCATCTATGCAGTCGGCTTCATTGCCCGACCGGTCGGCGCGGCGATATTCGGCCATTGGGGCGACCGGCTCGGCCGCAAGTCAGCGTTGATCGCCACGCTGATGCTGATGGGTGTCGCCACGTTCCTGGTCGGGCTGGTGCCGACCTATGCCAGCATCGGCATCTGGGGCGCCATCATCCTGACCGCGCTTCGCTTCATCCAGGGCATCGGCGTGGGCGGGGAGTGGGGCGGTTCCGTGCTGATGTCGATGGAGTGGGCGCGTAGCAACCAGCATCGCGGGTTTGTCGCGTCCTGGCCGCAGCTCGGCGTGCCCAGCGGCTTGTTCCTGTCCAACATCGCCGTGCTGGTCTTCAGCGCGATCGCCGGCCCCAACTTCGTTACCTGGGGCTGGCGCATTCCCTTCCTGCTCTCGATCGTGCTGGTCGGGATAGGACTGTGGATCCGCCTGGGGATTTTGGAGACACCAGTGTTCCGGAAACTGCTGGAGGAAGAGCGCATCGAGGAAGCCCCAATGACCGAAGTGTTCCGCAGGCAGCCGACGGAGGTGTTCCTCAGTGCTTTCGCCCGCATGGGAGAGCAAGCGCCGTTCTACATCTTCACCGCGTTCGTATTCTCCTATGGCGTCGGTACTCTGCACATCTCGCGCGACATGCTGCTGGTGGCGGTGCTGGTCGCGTCCTGCGTGTCGTTCATCAGCATCCCGCTGGCGGGCCACCTGTCGGACCGATTCGGCCGCAAGCGCGTCTATATCATCGGCGCGGTGATGACCGGCGTGTTTGGCTGGATCTACTTCGCCTTGCTGAACACGCTGGTGCCGTTCTGGGTGTTCATCGCGATCGTGGCATCGCTGATCCCGCATGATACGCTGTATGGGCCGCAGGCGGCGCTGATCGCCGAAAGCTTTACTGGACGGCTGCGCTATTCCGGTGCGTCCATCGGCTATCAGCTCGCGTCGATCATCGCCGGGGGACCAGCACCGCTGATCGCGACGGCGTTGCTGGCCACTTACCATAGCTGGACCGCGATCGCATGGTACATCACAGCCTGCGCTGTCATCAGCATCGTCGCTGTAGCAATGATGAAGGACTATACCAACCAGGACATCTCGCGCGAATACGACGCGCCGCTACAGCAGGAGTAGCGCCGCGGCCACGAGCGGTTGCATCTGCCCCGCTCAATCGCCGGCAAGCTTGTTGAGTGTCCGACACGACCGCCCGGCCATTGATTGCGTCAGCCGGCGCCGCCAGGCCATGACCGGCATGCCGCAGGAAAGGACACCCAGCCATTGCCGCAGCCAGCGCCGCGCCCGATCCGGTTTGCCGCCATCGGCCTCGACCACCGCCACATCTACGAAATGGTCGGCCGCTTGCTCGAGCGCGGCCACACCTGCGTCGGCTACTGGACCGATGGAGAACCGCAGCCGCTGGCCGGATTCATCCGACGTTATCCGGATATTCCGCGCGTCACCGACCGCCGCCGCCTGATCGAAGATCCGGCCGTGCATCTCATCCTCACCGCCGCCATCCCCGCCGACCGCGCCGGCATAGCGATCGAGGCCATGCGCGCCGGCAAAGATGTCGGCACAGACAAACCCGGGCTGCACTACCGAGGAGCAACTGCAAGCCTTGCGCCAAACTGCGACGCAGACGGGGCGCATCTGGTCCGTCAACTTTTCTGAACGCTTCGAAGTCGCGGCCGTGACCCGCGCGATCGAACTGGTTGCCGCCGGTGCGATCGGTCGGGTTGTGCAGACAGTCGGCCTCGGCCCGCATCGTCTGAACCGTGCGCTGCGCCCGGCATGGTTCTTTCAGCCGCAGTTGAATGGCGGCATCCTGGGCGACATTGGCTGCCACCAGATCGAGCAATTCCTCACCTTCACCGGTTCGACCGATGCAGAGGTTGGCGCCGCTGCCGTCGGTAATTTCGCCAATCCCGAAGACCCGGCGTTCGAAGATTTCGGTGAGATGCTGCTGCATAGCGACAGCGGCCGCGGTTACGTCCGGCTCGACTGGTACACGCCCGACGGACTGGCGACGTGGGGCGATGGCCGGCTGACCATCCTCGGCACCGAAGGATATATCGAGCTCCGCAAATACATCGACCTCGCCGGCCGCCCCGGCACCGATCATCTGTTTTTGGTTGATAACAAATCCACCCGCTATATCGACTGCCGCGATGCCGCCCTGCAGTACTATGCGAACCTCGTGAACGACGTGCTTGACCGCACGGAAACCGCGATGCCGCAACAACACTGCTTCAAGGTGATGGAATTGGCGTTGCATGCGCAGGCAATCGCGGCGCGGTTGGGCAACCTGGCCGGTGCGGAGACAGCGCGATGAGCAAACGATTTCGGGTCGCGGTGATCGGGGCAGGCATCGGCGCGGCGCATGTCGAGGGATATCTCGCCAACCCGGCTGGCTACGAGGTTGCGCTGGTGTGCGACCTGAACGAAGCACGTGCCACTGCGGTGGCGGCAACCGCACCCGGCGCCGAGGCGGCCACGTCCTATGACTCGGTACTGACACGGGACGATATCGATCTGGTCGACATCTGCCTGCCGCCTTACCTGCATTTGCCGGCAATCGAAGCGGCGCTGGCCGCCGGCAAGCACGTGCTGTGCGAGAAGCCGCTGGTAGGATCGCTGATGCAGGTAGAGCAAATGATGCGCGCCGCGGAGCGTGCCGGGCGTGCCGTGGTGCCGGTCTATCGGTACCGCTACGGCAACGGTCTTGCCCGATTGCATCGGCTGATCGAGGCGGGCGTAGCGGATGCGCCGCTGGTCGCCAGCCTGGAAACGCACTGGAACCGCCTGCCGGCCTATTACGATGTGCCATGGCGCGGGCGGAAGGCGACTGAACTGGGTGGCGCGATGCTCGGCCATGCCATCCACGCGCACGATCTGCTGACATTCACGCTGGGTCCGGTGCGCCGCGTGTTCGCCAAGGTGGCAACGCGCGTCAATGCGATTGCAACGGAAGACTGCGCGGCGATCTGTCTGGAAATGGATTCGGGCGCGTTGGTGACGTCGTCGGTGACGCTCGGCGCGGCGGAAGAGTCGACGAAGCTGCGGTTCTGCTTTGCCGATCTGACAGCGGAAAATCCCGGCGTCCCGCCGTATCGGCCGGGCGAAGGCGCCTGGCCCTTCGTCGCACGCGGAAACCGGACGCAGAAGGAGATCGATGCGGCGCCGGACGGGTTCGTGCCACGTCAGGAGAGCTTTGACGGGCTGATCGAGGCGCTACACCCGGCGCTCAGCGGCACCGGGCCGTGGCCGCTGACGCTGCGGGACGCATACCAATCGATGGAGCTGGCATCTGCGATCTACTATGGTTCCGCGACCAACACGGTCGTCGAGCTGCCGCTGCCGCCGGATCATCCGGTGCGGCAGGGCTGGGCGGCGTTTTTGCAATAGCGAGGTCGTGTCCGTCATGGCCGGGCCATGCCGACCGATCGTTCAGCGCCATCCCTTGAACGGCAGCCTCAGTTTCGCCGCGGCGAGCGGCGCGGCTGGCTTGGCCAGACCATCCGGAACTGCCGCTGAACGGATAAATGCAGCCGATGCGCCTGCCGCTTTCGCGCCATCCACACTCTGTGGCGGCAGGGTGGCTGCGGGCGCAAGCATGCCCAGCCGGGCGAAAGCGCGTCGCGTCGTGACCATCCAGCGCGTCTCCTGTCGTCGTTGCGGTTGCCTGTGCGGCCTCGCCATGCTTCGCACGATGCAACGGTCCGCCTATATCTGCATCTGCTGTAGGCAAATCCAGGAGGCGTGCCGTGAGGGTGGGCGTTCCGAAAGAAATCAAGACGCAGGAGTACCGGGTAGGCCTGACGCCGGCCAGCGTGCGCGAACTGGTGCTGCACGGACACCAGGTCCTGGTAGAGCATGGCGCGGCCGCCGGCATTGGCATTGGCGATGATGTGTATCGCGCCGCCGGCGCCGCCATCGCGGACAGCGGGGAGAAGGTCTTCGCGGACTCAGAGCTGGTCGTAAAGGTGAAGGAGCCGCAGCCGGTCGAAATCGCGCGGCTGCGAGAAAGCCAGGTGTTGTTCACCTACCTCCACCTCGCCGCCGACAAGGCGCAGACGGAGGGGCTGTTGCGTTCCGGCGCAACCTGCATCGCCTATGAGACAGTCACCGACTCTCGCGGCGCCCTGCCCCTGCTCGCGCCGATGAGCGAAGTCGCCGGGCGGATGGCCGTTCAGGTAGGCGCGCACTGCCTCGAAAAAGAGCAAGGCGGTGCCGGCGTATTGCTCGGCGGCGTGCCGGGCGTGGCACCGGGCAAGGTGGTGGTGCTGGGTGGCGGCGTCTCCGGCACCAATGCCGCGCGTATGGCGGTCGGCCTGGAGGCGTCGGTCACCATCATCGATAAATCCCTGCCGCGACTCTACGAGTTGGACCTGCAATTCGGTCCCCGCGCCACTACTCTGTTTGCTACCGTCGAAACGATCGAGCAAGCGGCGTTGTCCGCCGACCTGGTGATCGGCGCCGTATTGGTGCCTGGTGCCGCTGCGCCCAAGCTCGTGTCGAAGGCCATGGTGGCACAGATGCGGCCGGGCTCGGTGCTGGTCGATATCTCGATCGACCAGGGTGGCTGCTTCGAGACCAGCCGTCCGACCACGCATTCCGACCCGACATACGTGGAGCAAGGCGTGGTGCATTACTGCGTCACCAATATGCCGGGCGCGGTACCGCATACGTCCACCTTCGCGTTGAACAATGCGACGCTGCCCTTCGTGTTGGCGCTGGCGGACAAGGGATGGCGGACCGCGCTGTCGGACGACCCGCACCTGCGCCACGGGCTGAACGTGCATGCCGGCCAGGTCACGCATGCGGCCGTGGCGCGAGACCTGGGGCTGACGTTCGTTGCGGCGGAGGCGGCGATCGGGTTGTAGAGGCCCATGACGCGGGCAACAATCGATGCGGGCAACAATCGATGCGAGGAACAATTGATACGATATGCAATTGATGTGCGAAACAATCGATGCGACAAACAATCGATGTTCAGCGTGCACCTCGTCGGGCAGACCCGCGATCAGGACGAATGGCCGGACATCGCACGGCAATGGAAGTGATTGCCTGGGTTGTTAGGTGGCGACGCGTTGCCTGCGGCGCGCGTCGGGCCGCGGGCACTGTCATGCCAGGCATCGGCCGACCTGCAGCGCAAGTGACGACAGCTCGTTCAGAAGTGCCAGCCACGCAGCTAAATCTTTCAAAGTCGCCAACTTCCCGTTGATTTCGCGTATTACCGCATCCAGTTCCTGCTGCGCCGTCGCTACGCTCGCATCATTGCTCAGTGCCTTGCCGATTGCCGCTGCCGCGGCATCCGCGGTCTTCATTTTCGCATGGTGCAGCTCCCGGAAATCGCTCGCCGGATTGGCGGCGACCGCGGCGTCAAACGCAGCGTCGGCGGCGTCGGCCGCGTTGCTCAGACTGGCGATAACATCGGTGGCGGTTGGCATGACTCACATCCCCTCGGGCGATTGCTGCTTCGTCGCCAATCCTTGCAACCCCGCGACGATCGCGTTGACGCCGTCGAGGTCGAGCGGAATGCCGGCTTTCAGATTCTCGTGCTGCTTCGCCAGCGCCTTCAGGGCCTCGATGCTCTTGTCGTAGGCCACTCCGGGTGCAGTCGCGCTGTCCTGCGCTTCTACCGTGACGACGTTCAGGCACCCTCGCGCAAGATTGGGGTGCTTGCTGACCACTGCATCCACCCCATTGACCGGAGCGAGGTTCAAGGGCGAACCCAGCGCCGCGATCACTGCACCGCAGGAGAAGGCGCCCCCGATGTACAACTCCTTCGCGGCGCTCACCATCAGACGTTGCACCAGTTCGTTGTTCATGACGATGAGATTACGTCGGCTCGGGTCCGCCAATACCGGGATCACCGCCTGCAGCACCGCTGCGATAGCGTCGCTCGCCGCGCGCACCTGCTCCCCCTGTACTGCTCTCGCAACCAGGCCGGTTTGCCTGGACGCCTCCGGGCAGATGGCGGCGGGGAGCTGCCTGCGGCGCGAGACGGTCCTGATGAGGTTGCCGGCCGCATCGCACAAGCTGCTGGCTGCACTGCTGAAATTCCCGTTTGCGTCATACGCCGCGAGGGCTCCGAGCGCGGCATAGGCGCTCGCCAGCTTGTCCAGCATGCCTCCATAGGCAGACAGCGCCGCCTGGATCTGCGCTTCCTCGTTGAGCAAGTCCTGAGTCGCTGGATCGCGCAGATCATTGGCAAATCCTGCGTCGAATGCGACCGCCTTCTCGAGCGTGGCATAGGTTGCCGCGCTCAGGGTTGTGCTCTGGCGCATCTGTGTCGCTGCATCCTGCCCTGCCTTGGCGAGGCTGACAGCGCTGCCGACCGGCACAGGCGCGCTACAGGCGCCGACCAAGGATGCGGCGATGACGAGCGCCGCTGCGATAAGGCGTGGACGCATCCGACAGCTCCGCAGTGAAACGTACCATCGGGCTGTTAGCAGAATTGGAGAGAAATGTCAACTATAATAACACACCTTGGTAAAGTCCAGCACCCGCGGCCGCGGTCCGGCGCGCCGCACATCAGCGGCGACAGTAATGCGTCGCCGTGTTCTGATGCCGTTAGTGTGTCAGACGGTCGCCCAGGCTGCGGGTGAACTCATCGAACGGCATGAAGCTCGGGTCCTTGCGGCAGGAGGCTTCGGTCGCCGCCAGGATCTCGGCGTCCGACCGCGACAGGTCGAGAAACTCGCCGTGCGGCTGCGACACGTGGAACGGCGTGTCGAGGTAGGCCTCCACGGTGTTGCCCTCCGGGTCCTTGAAATACACTGACCAAGCATTGCCATGGCTGACCGGCCGCATGTCGGTCGCGCCCAGTGCCAGGGCGCGATGCTGCACTTCGCGCAGATCGGCAAGCGAATCCACCATGAAGGACATCTGTTGGATCGGGTTGAAGCCCGCTGTGTCCGGCCGGCCGGTCACCAGCACAACCTGGTGGTGGTTGTTGCGGTTGCCGCTAAGGAACGTCAGGTGCGCGCCGCCGCGGCCCTCGCCCTGGTCGGTGACAAGCAATCCCAGCACTTCGGTATAGAAGCGCTGCATGACATCGCGGTCCTTCACGTAGATGCCCATGTGGGCGAGCCGCGCGTGGATCGTCATGGCCGGTCCTCCATCTGCTCTGGTCGCGCTATTCAAAACCGGGCGCCCCGCGTTATGCAAGGGCACCCGGGGGTGCCGTGGCGGCGAAGCCACGGTCAGAACCGGATGCGCATCTGCGCGAACACGCTGCGCGGAATTTCGGTGCTCTCGCCATCCTCGAGGAATTCGAGATGGTAGCGGTGCAGCAGGTTGAACCCAGCGAGCGAGAGCTGCAGCCATTTCGTGACATCCCAGCCGACCCGCGTGTCAAGCTCGACATATTTGGGCACCGCCGGGTGCGACAGCGCCCCGACATCGCGCAGATAGGCGTCCCAGGTGACGCCGTAGCCGAAATCGACGGCAGAGTGCAGGCTCGCCTGGTGGCCCGGATCGTCGGCCACGAAGGCCAGCCCGAGCACCTGTGTGCTGCCGGGCATGAACTGCAGGTTCTCGTGTTGCAGGTCGAAGCCGACGCTCAACTGCCACCATTTCGTCACTTGATAACTGCCCCACACTTCGACCCCAAGGACCGCACCAGCCATCAGATTGCCGAACCTGAAGGGGAACACATTGGGCGCGGCGGGCGGATCGACGCTGCGAAGCCGGTTGTAGACGTCGTAAAAGCCGGAGACCGAGAACGACAGGTCCGACGACACTAGCACGCGCGTGCCAAGCTCATAAGCGGTGAGCGTCTCCGGGTGGAACCCGGTCGAGCCGTTCAACACGTCGATCGGTCCGGCGTATTCGCGGATATTGGCGTCCACCGGCGTTGGCGCGCGCACGGCCCGCGACACCGCGGCCCACAGCAACGTGGAATCGAGTGGCTTGAAGGCGAGGCGGATGCTGGGCATGAGCTGCACCCCGGCATAGGGCTCGTCCTCCAGCTTCACGCCGAGGGTCACCTTCAGCCGCGGCGCCAGCGAGATGGTGTCCTGTCCGAACATATCACCGAGGTTGAGCGTCTGCGCGTTCGGTACCAGCAGCAATCCGCCGGACTGGTAGAAGCGGTAGCCAATGGAGCGGTCGCCGGCACCCCAGACGATGTCGTTCCAGCCGGCCAGCCTGAAATTGTGCTGCATCTCCACGTCGTAGGTATTCACCGTGAAGCCGCCGGAGTTCTGCAGCCAGCGTTGGGAATCGTCGTAATAGGCCAGCAATTGCAGGCTCGATCCATTGTCGAACCTGTGCCGCCAGCTCGCCGCCACATCCTGGCCGCGGATGAAGCCGTTGGGCTCCTCGGTGGCGGTGAACAAATCGGCCTGCACGCTGACGTGACCGTTCGGCGGGTCCCAGTCCAGGCGAAAGCCGCCGGTGGGCTTCCACCAAGCGTCGTTGGCATTGCCGCCGCCGATCTGGGGAAAATCGCTGAAACTCGAATATTCGGCGTGCACCCGATAGGTCAGGTCCGGCGCGAGCCGGCCGCCATACTGCACGCTGACGTCGCGCTCGATATTGCCGGCGCCGAGGGTCAGCAC
>Ga0335073_10006441_pt1 | contig 16489 bp, 16 predicted proteins | sample Lox_Sample_22_FD_207093 | JGI IMG/M metagenome (GOLD analysis project Ga0335073, IMG submission 207093) | Soil microbial communities from Loxahatchee National Wildlife Refuge, Florida, United States - Lox_Sample_2.2 | ecosystem: Environmental > Terrestrial > Soil > Wetlands | place: USA... | reverse complement strand
TCCCCAATTGTCTCTGAAGAACAAGATGATCCGCCCCCAAGGCGGCGCACATGTTCCAGGAAGACAAGAATACGCCGCAGAGTCGAAAAATGCGAAGAAATTGACCGTTTTGCCCTTGACTCGCTGTGCGCGGCTGGGTTACGTTCGCCCCCAAGCGCTCGGGGGCCGCGGGGACAGCACGTTCGGCCCCGACCAGAGCGACACATTCACAGCAGAGGGGAGAGCCAATGAGCAAGATCCGCGTCGTCGGTTTCATGGTTGTACTCGCTGGAATTCTGGTTTCGGCCGCGCCGGCAGCGGCGTCGCAGTACGTGGCACTCGGTGATTCCTACTCCTCAGGAGTGGGATCGCGGACCTTCTACTCAGAATCAGGTGAATGCAAGCGCAGCCCCTACGCGTACGGCCCGCTGGTGGCGGCGGCCAAGGGCTACACGCTGAGCTTCCAGGCCTGTGCCGGTGCCAAGACCAACGAAGTCGTCGAAAAACAGCTCGGCACGCTCAGCAGCACGACCGCACTCGTGACTATCTCCATCGGAGGTAACGACGCCGGCTTCGGTGACGTGATGGAAGAATGCGCCGTCTATTACTTCTGGTGCGGTGAAGCGATCGAAGAAGCGGATACGTACATCAAAAACAGCCTGCCGAAAGCGCTGGAAACGACGTACAAAGCCATCCGCGCCAAGGCGACCACCGCCCAGGTGATCGTGCTGGCGTATCCGAAGCTGTTCACCAAAGAAGGCGCGACGTGCGGCTTCAACACGCTCACTTCGGGCAACGAGAAGAAAATCAACGAATCGGCGGAAAAACTCGACGCCGCGATCAAGGCGAAGGCCGAATCGCTGAAATTCACCTTCGTCAACCCGACGAGCGCATTCGAATCCCACGAGGTGTGTTCGTCCTCGGAATGGCTGAACGGTGAGTCCAATCCGCTTGGGGAAAGCTACCACCCGAACACCAAAGGCCAGGAAGAGTTCGCGAAACTCGTCGAGGCCGCGATCTGACCGGGGGACACGGTCGGCCGCGACCGCCGTGGGGGCGGCGGCGGCCTGAGGCGCAGGGGCAGCTCGGACGCAGTTCCGTGCTGCCCCGGCGCTTCCCGGGGACGAATTCTTGTAGGGTCGCCGCTGCACACGGCCCCGTGATGGCAGCCCAACTTGTCCCGCCTGGATAAATCTGGACCGATCGAGGCAGAGGGAGATTCCTCGAGGTTCCGCGCGGCGCTGACACCGGCGGTGCCACTGATCGTCGAGGCCGTGATCGCGGCGATCCGCGACCGGGCACCCGAGTCCGGCGGTTCTGCGAAGGCGCTCGAGAAGAACCTCAGGATCGGCCTCACCGAGGCCGTCGATCGCTGGTTCTCGGTCGCCACGCCGTCCGCTGACACGGCCCTGCATTTCGAGCTCGGACGGGCCCAGGCTCGCGCGGGCCGGAGTCTCGACGAGCTGATGGGCTTCTACCGCATCGCCGGCCAGACGGCCTGGCGGCGCCTGACCGAGGTGGGGGCGGCACAGGGCATCGAGCCCGAGTTCCTGTATCGGCTGGCCGAGACCGGTTTCGGCTACGTCGAGGAGCTCTCCACACAGGCCGCCGCCGGATACGCCGACGAGCACTCACACCGCACCGGGGCGACCCACTCGCGCCGCTCGGAGTTCCTGCGGCTGCTCCTGCGGGAGTCCAAACCGGACCGCGACGCGCTCGCGCCCGCGGCGCACGCGGCCGGGGTCGACCTCAGCTCGACGCTCGCGGTCTTCGTCGGTGCGGCCGAGCGTTATGAGCACTTCGCACGCTGGAGTCGTGAGCCGTTCCTGCTGGAGCCACGGGAGGGGGAGTTCGCCGGGGTGATCTTCGACCCCAGTCAGGCGGGTCGCCTGCGCCAGCTGGCCGGCGCCGCCGAACGTGCCGGCGCCCAACTCGCGCTCGGCCCGACGGTTCCGGTCGAGAGCGCTGCCGGCAGCCTCGCGCGGGCGCGGTCGCTGTTCAGGCTCCTGCGGCTCGGCCTCGTGGACGGGGCCCCTCTGCTGAAGGCCGAGGACCACGACCTGGCCCTGCTCCTGGGGGCCGAGCCCCAGCTCGCCCACGAGTTGGCCCGGCGACGGCTCGCCCCACTCGACGCCGTCCGCGGCCTCAAGACGCGGACGAACCTCGCCTTGACCCTCCGCGCGTGGCTCCAGAATCCGGGCCAGCGCAAGACGGTCGCGGAGGTCCTCGATGTCCACCCGCAGACGGTCCGCTACCGAATGGCGAGGCTGCGCGAGCTGTTCGGGGACGCGCTCGACCACTCCGACGGTCGCTTCGAATTGGAGCTCGCGCTGCGCCTGCTCCCCTTCGCCGCCCTCGCCGACGGCCGCACGGCCGACGGCTGAGAGGCAGCGCGGGCGGTCCCGCCGGGTCAGGCCGGGCCGGCGAAAGCCGCGTCCACCAGCGCCTGCGCCGTCGGGCCGTACGGGGGAGCGAACGCCTCGATCAAGTCCCCCTCGCCGCGGATGAACACCCCCCGTGGGTTGGAGAACTCGCGGAACCCCTCGATGCCGTGGTGGCGACCGGATCCGCTCTGGCCGATCCCCCCGAAGGGAAGCGACGGGAGCGCCCCGTGGACGGCGGCGGAGTTCACGCATGCGCCACCGGAGGTCGTTCTCCGCAGCACCTCCTCGGCCACCGTTTCGTCCTTCGTGAACACGTACAGCGCCAACGGCCGCTCGCCCTCGTTCACGTGCGCGATCGCCTCCTCGAGCGTTTCGTATGCCTTGATCGGGAGCACCGGCCCAAAGATCTCCTCACGCATCAGGGCGAGGTCGTCGGGCGGGTCCAGGACGAGCGAGATCGGCAGCTGACGCGCGGCCGGGTCGGCGTCCGGGGCGTCTTCCAGGGGGCGCACGTCGCAACCCCGGGCCTGTGCGTCCTCCAATAGCCCCTCGATCCGCTCCAGGTGGCGAGCGGAGATGATGCCGGTGCAACTGTCCGACGCGCAGTAGCCGCCCATCGACTCGCGTGCGTGCTCGCCGGCCAGGCGCGCGAACTCCTCCACCTGCCCGCGGGGCACGAGGCAGTAGTCGACCGAGATGCACATCTGCCCGTTCTTGATCGCCTTGGTGGCGAGCACCTGCTTGATCGACTCGGCGTCGATGCTGTCCTCGGTGAGGATCGCCGGGCACTTGCCGCCGAGCTCGAGCGTGACCGGCACGAGCTGCTCGGCGGCGGCCTTCGCGATCTCGCGCCCCACCCCCGGGCTGCCGGTGTAGAGCAGGTGATCCCAGCGGACGTGGGTGAAGGCACGGGCGAGCTCCAGGCCGCCCACGACCACGTCCACGCGGTCGCGGTCGAAGGTGGCGCGGATCATCTCGCGCAGCAGCTCCGCGCAGGCGGGGGTGTACTCGGACGGCTTGATCACCACCCGGTTCCCGGCGGCGAGCATCTCGATCAGCGGTCCGACGGACAGGTCGAAGGGGAAGTTCCAGGGGACGATGTTGCCGATCACCCCCTTCGGCTGGGGCTGCACGAAGGCCCGTCCGGATCCGTACAGCGCCGGATCGGACGGTCGCGGCTCGCTCGCCATCCAGCCACCGAGCTGTTCGGCTGCGTACACGGCCCGCCCGACCGGACCCAGCACCTCGATCAGGTCGGCGGCCAGCGACGGGTGGACGCCGAAGTCGCTGCTCATCGCCTCTTGGATCTGGGTGCGGTGGGCGAGGAGCATCGCGGCCAGCGCGCCGAGCAGTTCCTGGCGCTCCTCCAGCGACGGGAAGGGGTCGGCCAGGAACGCCGCCCGCTGGCGCTCGACGATCTCCTCGAGCTCGGCGATCGCCGCGTGGTCCCCGCTCGTGGCGGCGGTCCGGTTCTCTATGGTTGCCATCCTCTCCTCCTCAGGCTCGCTGTCGCTTCCACACTACGCCTCTTGCCGTAGCATCGGCGATCGTGTCCACGACCGTCCCGGCCGCCGCCCTTTCGCTGGTGCCCTCCCAGGAGGAGATCCTGCTCCGAGAGGCCGTCGGCGGTATCTGCGCCAGCTTCGGACGCGACTACATGCAGCGGAAGCGGGACGCCGGCGAGCCACCGAGCGAGCTGTGGGAGGCGCTCGCCTCGAACGGGTACCTGGGGGTCAACATTCCCGAGGAGTACGGCGGAGGCGGTCTGGGAATGACCGCGCTCTCGTGGGTCGGAGAGGAGATCGCCGCCGCGGGCTGTGCGCTGCTGCTGATCGTGGTCTCGCCGGCGATCGTGGGCAGCATCCTGGTCCGGCACGGGACCGACGCCCAGAAGGACCGCTGGCTACGGGGAATCGGGCGGGGGACGACGAAGATCGCGTTCGCGATCACCGAGGCGGACGCCGGAACCAACTCGCACAACCTCGCGACCTCGCTGCGGCGCGAGGACGGCCGCTTCGTACTCAACGGCCAGAAGACCTTCATCTCGGGTGTCGAGGACGCCGACGCCGTGCTGGTGGTCGCGCGCATGCGGCTCGCCGACGGCAAGCTCGGGCTGCCCACCCCGGTGATCGTAGACGTGGACGCGCCGGGCTTCACGCGCCAGGCGATCCCGATGGCCGTGAGGGGGGCGGACAAGCAGTGGACCCTGTTCTTCGACGACGTCGAGCTCGAGGGGGAGCGGCTGATCGGAGGGGAGGGGGGCGGCCTCGGGGTGCTGTTCGACGGGCTCAATCCCGAGCGCATCATGGGCGCCTCGATCTCCATGGGTGTCGGGCGCCTGGCACTGGAGCGGGGCGCCGCCTACGCCCGCGAGCGGCGGGTGTGGGGCCAGCCGATCGGTGCCCACCAGGGAGTCGCCCATCCGCTGGCCGAGGCGAAGATCGAGCTCGAGCTCGCACGCCTGATGACCCAGAAGGCCGCCGCCCTCTACGACGCGGGCGTTCCGGGGGCCGGTGAGGCCGCCAACATGGCCAAGTACGCCGCCGCCGAGGCCGGGATCAAGTGCGTCGATCGCGCCATCCAGGCGCACGGCGGAAACGGGTTCGCGCTCGAGTACGGCCTCAGTGATCTCTGGTGGGGCGTCCGCGTGGCACGCACCGCCCCGGTGTCACGGGAGATGGTCCTCAACTACGTGGCAGAGCACTCGCTGGGGCTGCCGAAGTCGTACTGACCGGCCACCCCGGCGAGGCGTCGGGATCCGGCAGGAGCCGGTCCATGACCCTTCCGGCCGGCCGCCGGGCGAGCTCCCGGTCGAGGTCGGGGCGGTAGGAGAGCAGGGCCAGGCTGGGCGCGATCGTGAAGTCGGCTACGGTCGCGGGTCCGCTGTGGAGGGTGCCCTCCTCGACCCAGCCGTCAACCGCGTCGAGCAGAGGTGGGATCGCGCGCAGCAGCTCCTCGGCGTTGCCTTCGCCGGCGCGGAAGGCCTTCCCGGCCCTCCGCGCGAGCACACCCCGCAGCCGATCCGAGCGCGTCAACAGCGGGCCGAGGCGGCCCCCCGTACCCCGCTCGCGGAGGTCCTCCACGGGCGTTGCCAGCAGCAGGCGCCTGGCCGCCATCTGCAGCACCCCGTCACCCCACCGCTCCACCTCTTCGACCCGTTGGCGCCGCCCCGGCTCCACGGGGAACAGCGACGGGTCGGGACGCACGCGCTCCAGCTGCAGGGCTATCTCCCGGTTGGTCTGGCTGCGCTCGCGGTCCAGGACCATGGCCGGCACCGTCCCGAGCCGGTCCAGCATCGCCAGCTGGCCGTGGGTGGAGCCCTCGACGGTCCGGATCGGCGTTCGGTGCCCGGCGAATCCGGCGGCGCGGACCAGCAGCGGGTGGAGGCCCGTCGGCAGCTCGATGAGGCGGTATGGGATCTGCTTGTGCTCGAGCATCAGCGTCGCCGTCCGGCACGCGTGCGAGCCGACGATCACGTACACCTTGGCCTTCACGGGGCGATCGTTGCACCAAACGGGCAGCCCCCGCTCTGCCCCCTCGCCCCCGTGGCCGGCGGCTCCAGGCGCCACGGGGGCGAAACCCAACCTTTGTCGAGCGGGCTCATGTAGTCCGATTCGGGCAACCGATGTAGGCACAAAAGGGCGTTCCGATGGGCGGGGCGCCACGACAAGGAGGTCCAAAATGAAGAAGTTCCATGTGTACCGGGCGCTCGTTGCGGCGTCGGCAATCGCGGCGCTCGTGGTCGCTTCCGGAGCGGGCTACAAGTTCTAGTCCCTGCTCGCGGGCACGCACCGTAAATCGAGTCGGTGCGTGCTCGCTGTGGAGGCCCGGTGCGTGCTCGCCTGAAAACCCGCCACTACTGCGAGGCCGTCTTCGTCCTCGCGTGCGTGGCCGCGGCGGCGCTGTCGGGCCAGTTGAACCTCGGCTACATCGGGGCTCACGGCTACACCTTCGCCGTGCTGGCAGCCGGCGTGATGATGGGCGAGATGCTGCCCGTCAAGATTCCCCGTCGCGACAGCGACGGTGAGATCGTCCTCTCGACCTCGTTCTCGATGGCCCTGCTCCTCGCGGGAGGGCTCGGCCCGGCGATCGTCGCCCAGGGCGCGGCCTCGCTCGTCCAGGACACGGTCGCCCGCAAGCCCTTCTGGAGGGCTCGCTTCAACCTCGGCCAGTACACGCTCGCGATGGTGGCGGCCTTTCTCGTCATGCGGGTGCTCGGGGTCCACACCGACCTCGGCTCGACGCATCCGTTCGCGAGCTCACAGCTTCCCGTCGTGCTGCTGGGCGCCGCAGCCTTCCTGCTCGTCAATGCGTGCATCGTGAGCGTCGCCGTGGCCCTCCACGAGGAAGAGCCGATCCTCCGCTACCTGCGAAACGACTTCTTCTTCATCGTCGTCACCGCCGGCGTGCTGCTCTTCCTGGCCCCGATCGTGATCGCGGCGATGGCCTACTCGCCGCTGCTGCTGCCGCTGTTCCTGGCGCCGATGTTCGCGATCTACAACACGGTCTGGCGTGGAGCGCGCAGCGACCACGCTGCCCGCCACGACTCGCTGACCGGACTGCCCAACCGGCTTGCCTTCCAGGACGGCGTCACGGCCGCGATCGACGACTGCGAGCGCGGGGTGATGCTGCTGATGGACCTCGACCGTTTCAAGGAGGTCAACGACACGCTCGGTCACCACTACGGAGACCTGCTGCTGCAGCGGGTCGCGGAGCGCGTTCGCGAGGACATGCACGAGGATGACGAAGTCGCGCGCCTGGGTGGCGACGAGTTCGCGATCTTCAGCCCCGGCGGTGACGGTCAGGCCGGTCTCACGCTCGCACGGCGCATCGCGGAGTCGCTACGGACCCCGATCGAGATCGGGGACATCGTGGTTGACGCCCCGGCGAGTGTGGGCATCGCCCTGTTCCCCGAGGACGGCACCGACGTCTCGACCCTCCTGCAGAAGGCCGACGTCGCCATGTACCGGGCCAAGGAGACGCACGTCGACTCCACCCTCTACGAGGAACGTTACGACCACCACAGCCCGGCCAAGCTCGCGCTCACCGCCGACCTGCGCACGGCCGTGGACAGCGACGCGATCGTCGTCCACTACCAGCCGATGCTCGACCTCGCCACCTCCCAGGTGATGTCCGTCGAGGCCCTCGTCCGCTGGCAGCATCCCGACCTCGGGCTACTGCTGCCGGGGTCCTTCCTCGACATCGCCGAGCAGACGAGCCTCATCAAACCGCTCACCCAGCGCGTTCTCGAGACCTCTCTGCTGCAGACCGCCGAATGGTCCCGGAGCGGTATCGACGTGGCCGTCGCCGTCAACATCTCGACCCGGGTGCTCAACGACCCGCGCTTCGTACAGGGGGTGACGCAGGCGCTCGACGACGCCGACGTGCCCCCCGCACGGCTCAAGCTGGAGGTCACCGAGAGCACCCTGATGGCCGACCCGGCCTTCGCCCACTCGGTCCTGGAGGAGCTCGCCGAGCTGGGGGTCACGATCTCGATCGACGACTTCGGCACGGGTTACTCCTCGCTCGCCTACCTGGCCGATCTGCCGGTCGACGAGGTCAAGATCGACCAGTCGTTCGTGCGCCGGATGGCAGCCGGCTCACGGGAGACGATCATCGTCGCCTCCACGGTCGACCTCGCACACCACCTCGGCATGCGTGCCGTCGCCGAGGGTGTCGAGGATCCGGGGCTGCGTCCGCAGCTGCAGGCCCTCGGCTGTGACGCGGCCCAGGGTTTCGCGATCAGCCGCCCGCTTCCCGACTTCGAAGCCACGCGCTGGCTGGCCGGGGCCCAGCAGTTCACCACGGCCGACCGACCGGTGAGGCTCGCGGCATGATCCTGGTGTTCCTCGCAGGCCTCTGCCTGGCGAGCGTCCCGCTCACCGGTGGGGATCTGCGCCGCCTCGGCGACCTCCGCTTCCGCCTGGCCTGGTTGGCACCGGTGGCGCTCTACCTCCAGGTTCTGGTCATCACGATCGCGCCCGGCGGCCAGCGGTCGCTGCACGTGGCGATTCACGTCGCGAGCTACGCGCTGCTCGCCATCGTCCTGTGCGCCAATCTCCGCCTCCCCGGCATGAAGCTGATCGGCATCGGAGCCGCCGCCAACATCCTGGCGATCGTCCTCAACGGCGGGGTCATGCCCGCGGCGGCCACCGCGGTCCGGATCGCCCACCTGACCACACACGGCGGGTTCCAGAACTCGACGCCGGTGGCCCACCCGACCCTGCTCTGGCTGGGCGACGTGATCCCCGTCCCGGGCCCGCTCCCCAACACGCTCAGCGTCGGCGACTGCCTGATCCTGATCGGTGCGCTCGTGCTCCTGCACAAGACGTGTGGGAGGCGCTCACGGGCGAGCGCGACCGCAGCGGCTGCGGCCGTCGGCCCGGTTGCGCAGTAACAGGTAGCCCCGCGCCGATCACGCGGCGCACTACGAGATCGGTCGAGACAGGCAGGGTCGGCCGCGCAACCGGCGCAATGATGTGAATCGAGGCGCACGATCGCGCCGGGGGAGTTCGCGACGGCCAGACCGCCTCGACTTGCCTGCTCGAGCGGACGAAAGGAATCGGTATGCACTGGCCTTCCCCGAAACACAAGCCGCTCCGGCGACTGGCCGCAGCGCTCGCGAGCGCACTCGTGGGACTCGCGGTTGCGGCCGTGCCCAATGCGCTGGCGGTGCTGCCGGCTCCGACGGCGGTGGAATATCCGATCCCGACCGCCTCCAGCGAACCGACCGGTATCACCGCGGGGCCGGAGGGCGAGGTGTGGTTCACCGAGCGCAAAGCCGACGCGATCGCCAGCATCACCCAGGCGGGCACCGTGAAGGAATTCCCGATTCCGACCCCCAACGCCGAACCGGATCAGATCACCGCCGGAGCCGACGGCAACCTGTGGTTCACCGAGCCGGCCCTGAACGCGATCGGGAGGATGACCCCAGGGGGCGAATTCGCCAGCTTCCCGGTCCCCACGCCGGCCAGCCAGCCCACCGGGATCACCACCGGCCCGGGTGGGAACGTCTGGTTCACGGAGAAGGCATCGAGCGCGATCGGCGAGATAACCCCCGCCGGCTCGATCTCCGAGCACGCGACCCTGTTCGGATCCGACGGCCCCGTGGCCCTTGCCCCGGGGCGCGACAACGCGATCTGGTACGCCGGGAGTGCCGGGAATCACGTCGGGTACGTCAACGAAACCAACGGCGCCGAGGGTGAGACGACGATGGGGACCGCGAGCAGCGAACCGGACGTCATCGCCGAGGGCCCGGAAGGGGCTGAGTGGATCGGCATGAAAGCCTTCTCCAAAGTCGCCAGATACAACAACCTGTTCTCGAGTCCGGGAGTGGAATACGAAACGTTCGGTGCCGTCACTGCACTGATCGAAGGCCCCGGGCAGATGCTGTGGCTCGTGACCAACTCGTTCCTCGAGGAGTTCTCTCCCGTGCTCGGCCAGGAGATAAACCTCTACCAGCTCGCATCGACTCCGGGTCAGCTCGTGGAGGGACCCGAATATGACATCTGGGCCACCGAGCCGGGCGCCGACAAGATCGCCCGTGTCGTCACGAACGCGAAACCGGGGCCCGAAGGAAGAGAAGGCGCCGTGGGCAAAGAAGGGCCGGCGGGCAGGGAAGGCGCAGCCGGCAGGGAAGGCCCCCAGGGCAAGCAGGGATCGACCGGCCTCAAGGGCACGGCCGGGAAGGTTCTGCTCGTCACGTGCAAGTTCGTCAAGAAGGGATCACACCGCAAGCGCGTATGCAAGACGAAGTCCGTCACCGGATCCGCCACCTTCGTCACAGGAGCAAAAGCGGCGGCGGTCCTGTCTCGCCGCGGCGTCGTCTACGCGACCGGCGCGGAGCTCGCCGGCCACGGCGACGGTGACATCGAGCTGGTGATCTCCGCGCAGCGCAGGCGGCTGGTCGCGGGAAGCTACGAGCTGACCGTGCGTGCGAAGGTCCACGGCCGGTGGCACACCACGACGCGCGAGATCGCGATCGGCGCTGCCTTCGTGTCATGATCCCGCGGCCACCCGCGCCCGCGACGGGCGCCGGTGGGCCAATCACCAGCCGCTCACAACGGCGCCACCAACCACCCACGGGGAGGACCGCGACCCGCATGCCAGCTCTCGAGCCTGTCGATGAAAGCTTCTTCGCGTCGGCCCGCGAGCGGTACTCGGACACGTTCGCGATCGCTCGTCCGGCCGAGCAGGTGTGGAGCGACCTCGTCTCGGAGAAGCCACTGGCATGGTGCCGCGGGCTGTCACTGCGGTGGACATCGGAGCGACCCTTCGGCGTGGGCACGACCAGGCAGGCCTCGTCGCTGGGAGGAGCGGTGAAACTGAAGGAGCGCTACTTCATCTGGGAGGACGGTCACAGGCAGGCGTTCTACGTCACCGAGGCAAACCTCCCCCTGTTCAAGCGCTTCGCCGAGGACTACGTGGTGGAGTCCGACGGGCCCGATCGTTGCCGGTTCACCTGGAAGTTCGCGGTCGATCCGACCGCGCTCGGACGGCCCGGCGCACCGCTGAACGGATTCATATTCCGGCGCATGTTCTCCGAAACGCGCCGGTATTACGGCGCCAGTTGAGTCCCGCCGAGGACGTCCCGTCCGGTGGGCCGGGGCGGGACCGTCCCTTACTAGGATTGGGTGATGGACAAAACGCTGGGCAGCGTGCTCTACGTGCTCGCGATGGTGGCCCTGATCGTCGGCCTGGACGTGCTGCTCTTCAGGAATCGTTTCTGGGAGCGCCTGATGGTCAACGTCGGCATCGTCCTGGTGTTCGGGGCGTTCTACCTGAGGTTCCTGCGACACACGTGAGCCGCAGGGCGCTCACCTTGACACGCCGTGGGGCGCAGGGGTAGCGTTGCCCCGACAGCGGCCGAAGGAGGTTGTCGGGAGATGAGGTTCCGGGTCGTCGTCGTGGGTGCGCGATCGTGGCGCTCTGCAGAGCGCTCACCGCCGGCGCGCAGGCAGCACCAGAAATCGGTCGCTGCGTGACCGTCGAGAATGGGCCACCATCACCTTCACCCAGTCGGTGAAATTCGGGACCAGGTACGAGGTCCGGACGGGCGAAGGCCGAGCTCAGGACGGAGGGCGCCAGCCTCTGGCAAGCGTCGTCTGACCCACCTCGATGATGTAGCCGTCGGGGTCACGGACGTAGCAACGGATCTCGGTCTCGTGGGTCTTGGGAGGGGTGAGGAACTCGGCGCCTCTGGCGCTCCACTCTTCATACACGGCCTGGATGTCGGCGACCCGGATGTTGAGGAAGCTGCTCACCCGGTCCGGGTCCGGCGGCGTCTCGAGCGTGACGGTCGGCTTGTCGTCGGTGGGGCCCCCTCCGACGTTGATGATGATCCAGGTGTTGGCCAGTGCGACGTAGGTCACCGAGTCACCCGACTCCCCGGAGATGACGGTCCTGCCGCCCAGCACCTCGGTGTAGAAGCGCCGGGAGCGGTCCACGTCGTCGGAGACGATGAAGTGGGCGACGACCAGCTGCTGGTCGATGCTGCTCATGATGACCTCCCTTGTCGGAGTGGGTGAGGGCTACAGGCGCGAGACGAGTTCGGCCACGATATCCGCGGCGGGCTGGCGCTGATGCGCGAGTCCGACGCTCTGTCCGGCCCACAGCGACAGCGCCTCCACTTCCCCCGTGGTTCCGACCAGCGGGGGCGCCGGGGCGTAACGGACGATCGGTTCACCCGACGGGAAGTGGGCGATCACCTCGCCTTCTCCAGGGCGCCTGCCGGGGGGCGGCTTGCCCGCCGCCTCCCACCTCTGAGCGGTCGAGTTGTGGAGCGCGCGGTGGGGAGAGTTGGGCCATCCCACCTCATACAGGTTGGGGTACCACTCGGCGTCGGTCTCCCGGGCGTCGATCAACAGGCGCCCGTACTCGTCGTGGATCGGCATCTCCTCGGCAAGCAGAAAACGGGTCCCGAGCCAGGCGGCCTGTGCGCCCAGCGCGAGCACCGCCGCAACCCCGCGCGCGTCCCCGATCCCGCCCGCCGCGATCACCGGTACCGGGGAGACGGCGTCCACCACCGCCGGCACCAGCGGCAGGGTCGCCACACCACTCCACACGTGTCCTCCGGCCTCCCAGCCCTGCGCGACGATGATGTCGGCTCCCACCCCGACGGCCCTCCGGGCCTCCTCGGCGCTGCCCACGGTATGCATCACCAGACCCCCGGCTTGGTGGACGTCCTCGACGTAGCTCTCGGGATCCCCCCACAGGAACGTGACGATCTTCAGGCCGGCGGCGAGGGCCTCGTCGACGCGACGGTGCTGGTCGGAGGTGAGCACGAAGTTCCCCGCGAACGGGCGATCCGTCAGTGCCGCCGTTTCGCGAACGATGTCTCCGGCGTCGTCGGCCCACCAGAGCCCCATCTGACCGAGCCCACCGGCGTTCGAGACCGCGGCGGGCAATCGCGGATCGGCGGCCAGCGGAGCCGACACGATGGGGTACTCGATCCCGAGCGATTCGCAGACCGGCGTACGGGTACTCACTGTGTCGGTCCCCTTTCTGGCGCGGGCGGCGCCGCTTGACTAGTCTCGACGCGGACCCGAAAGGAGAACATCATGCGCAGCGACATCGTCCCCGGCGGCACCTTTCCCGACTACGAGTTGCCAGATCACGAGAACCGTAATCGAAAGCTCAGTGAGATCCAAGGCGACGACCCCCTGATCCTCACGCTCGCACGCGGGAACTACTGCCCCAAGGAGCACCAGCAGCACCTCGAGCTCGCCTCCAACTACCCCAAGATCGCGGTTTCGTACACCCAGGTCGCCACGATCTCGACCGACACCCATCACTCCAGCCAGGAGTTCCGGGCCTCGACCGGTGCCCAGTGGCCGTTCCTGTCAGACCCCGACCGGACAGTGCAGAAGGACCTCGAGATCCAGGAGTACACCGACCCCGAGCACGACCCGATGATTCCCCACACCTTCGTGCTCAAGCCGGGGCTGGTGATCCACTCCATCTACAACGGCTACTGGTTCTGGGGACGGCCGTCCTTCTCCGATCTGACACGCGACCTACGGGTCGTCACCAGCGAGATCCGCCCCGACTGGGATCTCAGCAAGCCCGGGCTGCGGGAGGCGTGGGAGGCGGGTAACTACGCGTCCTTTCACGGCTGGGACAAGCGCTCCCCGCAAGCGGTCCCGTCCTCCTACGGCTCCTGACCCTCCTCACAGGTCGAGCACGATGTCGCCCCGCGGTTGTGAGCAGCAGATCAGCACGCTCCCGTTGGGGGGCTGCTCGACCGGGTCGGGGCTGTAGGCGACGCCTCCGGCGATCAGTGTCGTCTCGCACGTCTGGCAGACGCCGGTGCGGCACGACCAGCGCACCGGCACGTCGCACGCCTCCGCGAGTTCGAGCAGGCTGGGGTAGTCCTCGCTCCAGCGGATGGACAGGTCGCTGCGGGCGAATGCGGCAGTCACGATCCCGGGTGTCTGACCGGGGGCGGGCCCGAACGGCTCGGTGTGTATGTGCGAGGCCTCGATCCCCAGGCTCGAGAGGGCGGCGCTCATGTCGTCCATGAAAGGGACGGGTCCGCACAGGTATGCCTGCGAGGCGGCCGGCGGTTCGAGCCCGGCGAGCACCGACCCGCTCAGGCGCCCGCGTCCGTCGAAGCCGTGCCCCACCACGTCTCCGCGGCGGGGGCGGCTGTAGTACACCCATTTGCGCGCATTGGGGAGCGCGGACAGCAGACCCTCGACCTCCGCGGCGAATGCGTGCTCGCGGCTGTTGCGGGCGCCGTACAGCCACCAGACCTCCCGCTCGGAGCGTTCGTCCACCAGCGCCTCGAGCATCGCCATCACGGGCGTCGCACCGATCCCGGCGCTCACCAGCAGCACCGGCACGTCGCTCCCATCGAGGATGAAGGCGCCCCGCGGGGCGGCCACGTCGAGCTGGTCGCCGACCGCTACGCGCGCGCACAGGTAACGGCTCACGGCACCATGGATCTCCCGCTTTACGCCGATGCGGTAATACCCGGCCCCGGGCGATCCGCAGAGGGAGTAGTTGCGCAAGAGCGGGCGCGTGCGCTTGTTGGGCCGCACCCGCACGGTGAGGTACTGGCCCGGGCGGGGGGCCGGGAGGGGCGCTCCGTCGGGCTCCTCGAGCCGGATCGCGATCACCGAGTCGCTCTCGTGCGCGATCTCCGTGACGGACAGGGACCGAAAGCCGTTCCACGCGGGTGGAGGGCCGGCCGCCGTGAGTCCCGCGTTGCCGCTCCCCGGCTCCTCGTCCAGCAGCGCCCGGAACGACGCCTGCCAGCCCGGGCTGAGGGCGGGGATCCGCAGCGCCCGCAGCAACTGCTGGCGTTCGTGCCCGGGCAGGTACAGCAGCGCGTCAACCTCGGCCACCGCCATCTGCTCGGGTCCGGCGGAGAGCTTGATGATCTCCTCGCCGGCCTGCACCTCGCCCTCCTCGAGCACCCGGAAGTAGAAGCCGGGACGGCGGTGGGAGACGAGCAGGGCGGGAATCTGGGGGTTCTCCATGCGGATCCCGACCCGGTAGCAGGTGACCCGCGGCTGGGTCACCTCGAAGGTCGCGGTCCCGATCCGATACCGGTCACCGACGCACACCTCGTCGTCGGGGAGGCCTTCGACGGTGAAGTTCTCTCCGAACTGCCCGTAGACGAAGTCGTTTCGCCCGAGCTCTCCTTCCCAGTGGCGGTAGGAGTCGATCTGGTAGACGAACACCGCCCGCTGCTCGCCCCCGTGCCCCTCCAGATCTCCCTGCCCGTCCCCCTCGACGTTGAGCCTCCCCACGCGGCGGCGGCCCCTCACGGGGTCCTTGAACACGCCGGTGAAGACGGTCCTCCCCTGCCAGGCGATGTCCTTCGGCATCCCCACGTTGACCGACAGCAAGGTTCCCACCCGCTCGCCGCCGGGGTGCCCCGGCTCGGCGCGCTGGGACCTGGAGCGCGCGCTCAAGACCCCGCGCCCGCGTCCTGCGGCTCCCCGCCGGCCGAAGACCGGGCGCGGTAGGAGCGGACCTTCGTGCGGTTCCCGCAGACCGCCATCTCGCACCAGCGTCCGGAGCGGTTGCGGGAGCGGTCGTAGAAGGCCCACTGGCAGGTGTCCGCGGCGCACGCCTTCACCCGCCTCCAGCTCCCCGCTCGGGCCGCGACCGCGACGGGGACGAGCAGTCCCGCGAGCGCCCCGTCGAAGCCAGCCGCGGCGGGCTCCAGGAGCGCCTCGCCGTCGTCGGTGAAGCGCACCTGCAGTCGCCCTCGGCGCACGATCCGGTCAAGTGCCCCCCAGTCGGCGGGCTGGTCGGCGTTGTTGGCGAACATGTGCTCCCGGAGCTCTTCGCGCAGCTCGACGGCACGCTGCAACTCGCCCTCGCCCAGCTCGGAGGCCGTCCGGCCGTCCAGCAGCCCGTGCTCGTGCAGCCATCTCCCGAGCTCGCTCGGGGTCCCGATGTCGTCGCTGCCGGCCTCCCGGTCGCGCGTGTTGACGTAGTCGATCACGAGCGACAGCCCGTCCGGTGGCGGTTGCTTTTCGTCAGCCATCGAAATCTCCCTTGACACCATCATAACCGTGATGTAGGTTTCCCCGGTGCGACACCAGCAATCACGAAACGGAGGTGTCACGGAATGCGTCGAGTCTCTGCTCCCCAAACGCTCCGGCCGCTGCGGGTGGGCGCCTTCCGCCCGGGGGCCCTGCTGCTCTCGGCACTTCGCGCCGACTCGCTCGACCGGGCCCTCGTCGCCGGCCACGACCCGGCCTGCTCATCCGCTCTCACGCTGCGGGCCGCGCGCCTGACCTCGAGGCGCCGCCGCTCCCAGCTGGCCGCCGGGATCGACCGGCTCGCGGCCCCCGCCACGGCCCGCAGGAGGTCGGTCCTCGCCGGCCCCGTGGCCGCCGTGTCGGCCAACCGCGACCGCCTCTGCAGCCTGGCGGCGCTGCTGCGGGGTGGGACACCGCTCTACGCGGCCGGAGTGGCGCGCCTGCGACTGCTCCTGACGGACCCCACGAGCCCCGCTCACGTGGGCGATGCCGCGGCGCTGGCCGGAGCCCTCGACGCCGCCGGCCGCGCCCTCGCGGGGCATCCGGCGGCGCCTGGAGCGCTCCCCGCCCCGGCTCCCGGTCCGCGACCGGAGCAGCGCGCCGGCGGATCCCACGTGATGGTCCAGG
>Ga0335073_10006440_pt1 | contig 16489 bp, 10 predicted proteins | sample Lox_Sample_22_FD_207093 | JGI IMG/M metagenome (GOLD analysis project Ga0335073, IMG submission 207093) | Soil microbial communities from Loxahatchee National Wildlife Refuge, Florida, United States - Lox_Sample_2.2 | ecosystem: Environmental > Terrestrial > Soil > Wetlands | place: USA... | reverse complement strand
GTGACGGACAATGCACCTGACAGCCCGCACGTGATCACTATATCGGGCCTCGGCTTGCCGAATCCCGTGCCCATGGTGAACCTGCCGCTGGTGCCGGCGTCGATCGCGCCGGGCACCCAGGGATTGACATTGACCTTGAACGGCAGCGGCTTCCTGCCGGGATCGGTAGCGAACTGGAACGGCAGCCCGCGCGCAACAACTTATGTCAGCGCCTCGCAGCTCACTGTGTCACTTACCGCGGCCGACCTGGCTTCTTCCAATACCGGCGGCCTCACGGTCGTCAACCCAAGCCCCGGCGGTGGGCGATCGAATACAGTTTGGCTGCCCGTCACTTACCTGACACCTGCGCCGACCCTGAATACCAATACGCTGCAGGCCGGGTCCGGTCCCGGTGCGGTGGTGGCGGCCGATTTCAATGGCGATGGCAATTTGGATCTGGCGGTAACTAACTCGATTGCCGGCACGGTCTCCATCTTTTTGGGTAATGGCGACGGCACCTTCGGGCCGCATGTCGACTACCCAACGGGTAATCAGCCCGCCGGACTGGTAGTAGGCGATTTTAACGAGGATGGTATCCCCGACTTAGCGGTGACCAACCAGGGCGATAATACGGTAGCCATTCTGTTGGGCTCGGCCGGAGGCTTTACCGCCGCGACGCCATTTGCCACCGGCAATGGGCCAGTCGCCGTTGTGGCCGCAGATTTGAATGGAGACGGCAACCTGGACTTGGCGGTCGCCAACCTTAACGACAACACCGTCTCCATCCTGTTCGGTAGCGGCAACGGAACCTTCAGCGCGCACCTGGATTATGCCGCCGACCAGAGCCCGCGGACCTTGGTCGCGGGCGATTTCAACGGAGATGGACGGCTCGACCTCGCGGTGGGCAATGATGTTACTCCCGGCGGCACCGTCACGATTCTGGTCAACCACGGTGACGGCAGTTACTTGCCCGGAGTAGCCTATGCTACGGGCGATTCCGCGTCCGTGTTCGCGGCTGATCTTAATGGCGACGGCAAACTCGACCTGGCGGCCGCCAACGAGTTGGCACAAACTATGTCGGTATATCTGGGCAACGGGGACGGCACCTTTACATTAGGCCCCTATCAGACCGCCCGCCTGTCTCCCAATCCTCTTGGATTGGCGATGGCCGACTTGAACGGGGACGGCTCGCTGGAGGTAGTCGTGGCCAGTAACTCTGGCAACGGCATGACCGCCCTGCAAAATGAGAACGCCACCAATTTTCTGCCGATCCTGCAGTACGGCACGGGCAACGGTGTCGCGGCAGTGGCTCTGGGTGACTTTAATAATGACGGCAGCATCGATATGGCGCTGCCCAATCCTGCAACGAACCAGGTTCTGGTCCTGATGCAATCGCCTTTGGCGACCTATTCCGCAGCCACATTGAATTTCGGCAGCACGCCCGTGGGCGGCAGTTCCAATGAGCCGCTCACCTTGACCAATAGCGGCAGCGGCCTGCTCAACGTCAGCAGCGTGACTGCCGGCGGCGCGTTCTCGCAAACGAACACCTGCACATCCGGCATTGCTCCGGGCAACAGTTGCACGATCACGGTGACATTCGCCCCCACGAATAGCACCCCGCAAAATGGCGTGTTGACCGTTAACGATAATGTTCCCGGCGGCCCGCAGACGATCACCCTCAGTGGAACCGGTTCGAGTTTGGGGGTCACTGTAAACCTGCAAGGTAGCTCGGTGTTGGGTGGGAACGCGCTCACTACTAACACAATTACGCTAAGTTCGCCGGCGCCTACCGGCGGCGCTACCATAAGTCTCACCAGTTCGAATCCGGCGGCCGCGTCCGTGCCGGCCTCCGTGACGGTGGCGGCGGGTGCCACAGTTTCTTCGCCATTCACCATCAATACGGCCGAGGTACCCACGAACACCTCCGTCACCATTACGGCCAGTTACACGGGAACCGTGGGAACCGCCTCTCTGACGGTAACCCCTCTCGGCGTGACTTTCAGCCTTTCGCAGAATGGGGTCTACGGTGGTAACTCGCTTACGCCGAATACGCTGAATCTTTCGACCCCTGCTCCTGCGGGGGGAGTGGTCTTTAGTCTGACGAGCAGCAGCCCATCGATCCTGATGGTGCCTTCCACGGTAAGTGTCGCGGCGGGCGCGACGTCTTCGCCCAATTTCACCATCTCCTCTACCCCGATCGCTTCCAAGACGACCGTCACCCTTAGTGCTTATCTGCCAGGCACGAGCACAGCTATCGCCAGCACTACCCTGACTGTTTACCCGGCCGTGCTCAGCTCGATCACTTTGTCGCCCTCGACCATCGCCGGCGGGGCGTCCTCCACGGCAAACGTCGTGAACCTCAACGGGGAGGCCCCCTCGGGCGGTGCGGTAATCACGCTGACCAATCCCCGGCCGAATGCCGCTTCCATTCCAGCTTCTGTTTCGGTCCCGGCCAACTCATCCGTTTCGGCGCCCTTCACGATTGTGGGAGGCTACGTGACCGCGGTCACTCAGGTCACTGTCGAGGCTACCTACCTGGGCAAGACGATCACCGCTACTCTCACTGTCAATCCCGATAGCGTTGGTTCAATCAGTCTTGCTTCTTCGACCGTGATTGGCGGCTCCGCGGCCACCACCACGAACACTCTCACGCTGCTCGGACGCGCGCCCACCGGGGGCGCGGTAGTTGGTTTGTCGAGCAACAATCCCGCGGTGACCGTGCCAGCTTCGATAACCGTCGCCGCTGGCGCCACTGTCTCTCCGAACTTCACGATTGCGACATCGGCAGTGACGACGGCTACCGCCGTGACTATCTCCGCCACGTACAACAACATCGTGACTCCGGTTACCCTGACCGTCGTTCCCGTGGGGCCGGTTTCGATCACCCTTTCGCATAACGGCGTTACCAGCGGCACTCAGATAGGTGGCAATTACGTCACCTTGAGCGGCGGTGCGCCGAAGGGCGGCGCAGTGGTCACCCTTTCCAGCTCCAATCCTGTAGTAGCCTCGGTGCCGGCTTCGGTAACCGTCTCTCAGGGCTATCTGAAATCTCCGACCTTTGTGATCACCGCCGGCACTGTCACCACCCAAACCACGGTCAAGATTTCCGCCTCGTATCTGGGCATCACCGTCACCACCAATTTCACCGTGCAGCCCTGACGGGGCTGTCTCGCGGCGCGGTGTTCTGTGCTAGCGTAAAGATTCATTCCGCACTGGAGGCAAAATGGAGGCCCTTGGCCTGATTGAGACGAAGGGATTGACCGGCGCGATCGAGGCTGCCGACGCCATGGTGAAGACGGCCAACGTGGTGCTTACCGGCAAGGAGTTCATTGGCGCCGGATACGTTGTGGTGAGTGTGCGCGGTGACGTGGGGGCTGTGAAAGCCGCCACGGATGCGGGTGCGGCGGCGGCCCGCAGGGTCGGCGAACTCGTGGCCGTGCACGTGATCCCCCGTCCGCATGAGGAGACCGAGAAAGTGCTGCCTGGCGCCGGACCGGTCAAGAAATCGCTCGGCTGATGCTCGAAGACAAAGACCTCGTCTCCATCCAGGAGGTCCGCACCAAAGTAGAGAAGGCCTATGCTGCCTGGCAGAAGTATCGTACGTTCGGCCAGGAGCAGGTGGATGCCATCGTCGAACGCATGGCCGCCGCGGGCCGCGCCAACGCGCAAAGCCTGGCTGCCATGGCCGTGGAAGAAACCGGCTACGGCAACGTCAAGGACAAGATCGCTAAGAACCTGCTGAATGCCGATCTGCTGCCGCGTAAGATGCGCGGCATGCGCACCATCGGGCTGATTCGCGAGGTTCCAGAAGAACGCGTGGTCGAGTACGCCGTTCCGGTGGGCGTGGTGGCCGCCATTCTGCCGACCACGAATCCGACTTCCACCGCCATCTACAAGATCCTGATCTCGCTCAAAGCCGGCAATGCCGTAGTCCTCAGCCCGCACCCGCGCGCCGTCCGCTGCACTTGCGCCACGGCCGATTTGTTGTATCGCGCGGCGCGAGAAGCCGGCGCCCCGGAAGACATCATCCAATGCCTGGGATACGCGAGCATCGACGGCACCAATGCCTTGATGCGCCACGAGCGCACCGGAGTGATCCTCTCTACCGGCGGCCACGGCATCGTGCGCGCGGCCTATTCGAGCGGCAAACCGGCGTTCGGCGTGGGGCCCGGCAACGTGCCCGTGTTGCTCGAGCATACGGCCGATATCACCGACGCCATCGCCAAAATCATCGAAGGCAAGTCATTCGACTATGGCACGGTCTGTTCGAGCGAACAAGCCATCGTGGCCGAAGAATCGCTGAAGGATCGCGTGCTCGCCGAACTGAAAGCCGGCAAAGCCCACTTCTGCAACGCCGACCAGAAGCAGGCGCTCTCCCGTCTGTTGGTCACTCCCAACTGGACCATCAATCCCGCATGCGTCGGGCAGGCGCCCACGAAAATCGCCACGATGGCGGGCTTCACGGTCCCGCCTGAGACTTCCATTCTGGTGGTGGATCTGGATGGCGTCGGCAAGCAGCATCCGCTCTCGATGGAGAAACTCTCGCCCGTGCTGGCGCTTTACTGGGTGAAGGATTTCGCCTCGGGCATGAACGTCTGCGAAAGCCTGCTGCGCTTCGGCGGGCTGGGCCACACTTGCGTGATTTATTCGAAAGACGACGCGCGCATTCGCGAGTACGCATTTCGCATGCCCGCCAACCGCGTGCTGGTGAACACGCCGGCGCCGCAGGGGTCGACCGGCATCACTACCAACGTGTTCCCCTCGATGACGCTCGGCTGCGGCGCGGCCGCGGGCAACATCACCAGCGACAACGTTGGCCCGCAGCACCTGTTCAACATCAAGCGCCTGGCCTACGCCGTGCGCACGCCAGCCGAGGCTTTCGGAACGCCGCCGCCCGCCCCAGTGTCTGTGGGCGCGAGCTTGGCCACCGATATCGTGGACCGGTTTCTGGCGCGGCGTTCAGGTGCGCCGCCGGCACCCGTTCCCACATGCCCGGCCCCCGCGCCCGTGTCCGCGCCTCCCTCGCCGCCTCCGCCCGCACAACCGGCCGCCTCGTCCGCTGCGTGTGCCTGCGCATGCACCGCGCCGCCGGCTCCCAAGCCGCAGCCGGTCGACTTCGTCTGCGAGGAGGACGTGCGCAGCGCCATCAAGCAGTCCCGTAAGATCTTCATTGGACCCAAAACCATCGTGACCCCGTCGGCCCGCGACTTGGCCGCGTCCTCTGATATTCTGGTGTTGGCTTGAGCCGGTACCGGACCGGCCTGGAGGACTTATGGATCTGAATCTGGACACGCTGAAGCAGGAAATCCTGGGATACCTCGAGCATTCGGAATTTGCCGTCTTCCGCAGCGCTCCGGGCGGGCTCGAAGGCTTGCCGATGGTTCTTTGGGATTCCGAGCGGTATCCGGATTACCTGATGTTCCTGGAAACCGCACGCAAAACGGGCGCCAAGATGATTCTGTTTGCCTCCCGCGAATTCGAATCCCCGGAAATCGACGAAGCCGTCGAAGAACTTGATGATTGCGATATAAGCGGCGAAGAGCGTCACGATCTGGAGGCCCGCCTGCGCAACCTCCGTATCCACGAGGGTGTCACTTGCGCGCTCGAGCTGGCCTTCGATCATCATGCCCGCATGTACGTGTACGAGGTCCGTCCCGACTGGTACGACGAGTTCCTGAGCATCGGCGAAGAAATCGCCGTGCACCTGCCCAGCCAGGAAGCGGAACAGGAAGACGACGGATCCTTCGGCTACTTTTCGAATAACTGACGCGCGGCATGCCTATCACGGCCCGCTGGCTGATTCCACAGGCAAACGCGCAAGAGGCTGCGGCGTTGGCTGCCGCAATAGGCATTGGTTTGCCCGCGGCGCGCGTTTTGTTGGCCCGCGAGCTGTCTGACCCTGAGGCGGCCCGCCGATTCCTTTGTCCCTCGCTCGCCGACCTGCACGCGCCCACGGAACTGCGTGGCATGCGCGAGGCCGTCACGCGCTTGCGCCGCGCGATCGACGCCCGCGAGCCAATCCTGATTTATGGCGATTATGATGTGGACGGCACCACCTCGGTCGTCATTTTAAAAAAGGCCATCGAACTCGCGGGCGGTACTGCTTCGTTCTTCGTGCCGCACCGTTTGCGCGACGGCTACGGGATGCGGTCGGACATCGTGGAGAAGGCCGCCGCCGCGGGCGTCAAGCTCATCATCAGCGTGGATACCGGCATCCGCGCGGCTGAAGTCGTGCGGCGCGCGAACGAACTGGCTATTGATGTGATCATCACCGATCATCACCTGCCGGAGGCTGAACTGCCTGCCGCGCTCGCCGTGTTGAATCCCAATCGGCCAGACTGCGGGTATCCGGACAAGAACCTGTGCGGCGTGGGTGTGGCCTTCAAGCTGGTACAGGCCCTGTTCGCCTCGCTCGACTGGCCGCCGGAGAAAACCGCGCGCATCATTGCGTCCTTCTTGAAACTGGTCGCCATCGGCACCGTGGCCGATGTTGTCCCGTTGATGGGCGAGAACCGCATCATCGTGAAGCACGGGCTGCGCGGCCTCGGCACAGTGCGCAATCTGGGGCTGCGCGCGCTGCTCGACGTATCCGGTTTCAACAACGGCCGCGTGCCGTCGTCCACCGATGTAGCCTTTCGCATCGCCCCGCGCATCAACGCCGCCGGACGCATGGATACCGCCAACGCCGTGATCGAGATGTTCCTCACCGGCGACCCCGAGCGCGCGCGCTTGTTGGCCCAGCAGCTTCACATGTTGAACGGTGAACGCCAGCAGGCCGAAGCCGACGTCACGCAGCAGATCGTGGATGAATGCACGGTCACCCCCATCGCTGACGACCAGCGCGCCCTGGTGTTCGTTGCGGACGACTGGCATCGCGGTGTGCTGGGGATCGTGGCCTCGCGCCTGGTGGAGCGCTTTCACCGGCCGGTGTTCGTATTGAGCCGCAATCCGGAGGACGGCTTGGCGCAAGGATCCGGCCGCAGCATCCGGGGCTTTCATCTGCTCGCAGCGCTCGAATCCATGCCCGAATTATTCGAGCGCTTCGGCGGTCATCGCCAGGCTGCCGGCGTCACCCTAGTTGCAGACAAGGTCGACCTGTTTCGCGCGCGCTTCAACGCCTACGCGGCCGCACGTCTCACGCTTGACGATCTCGCACCGCAAGTGGAAATCGACGCCGTAGTCGAATTCGCCGAAATCGACGAGCGCAGCGTCTCGGAGATCTTCAGCCTGGCGCCGTTCGGGTGCGGCAATCCCGCGCCTCTGTTCGCCGCGCTGGATGCAGAAGTGGCCGGTCCACCCGCCGTGCTCAAGGAAAAGCATCTGCGCGTGATGTTGCGGCAGAACGGCCGCACGCTGGTGCTCAAGGCCTGGAACTTCGCCGAGCGCGCCGCGGAATTGCAACCGGGCGCGCACGTCGACGCCGCCTTCTCGCTCGAAGAAGATGCCTACGCCGCAGCGCGCGGTCTGCCGCCGTGGTGTGCGGTGCTGCGCGATGTGCGCCCCGCGTAGGCGGCAGCCGGCATTCTCCTTTCGTATAATCAAGACATGCCGCCGGTGATCGAGCTGAAGCCGCGCAAGACGACCAAGCCTCCCAAGCAAGAGCCGCCACTGGCATTTCTGGACACAGACGTGATACTGGCTTACCTGGCAGGCGAACCATCGGCTGTCCGATTATTTTCCGCCGGGTTCGATGGTCTTGTGCGCTTTGCGATTAATCCCGTTGTCGTTCAGGAACTACTTCTGACGCCCGGCGCTGCGGCGAGGCCCGAGTTCGAGCGGATCAGGGGCCGCCTTAAGGTGTTGCCGATCGACTTTGCGAAGGTGGAAGCGCTCGCAGCCGACGTTTCCCGTGCGCTCGACAACATGCTGCCCGCTCCGCACCTGCGAAAACGGTTGGCACATTCCAATGACCTGATCATCCTGAGCAGCGCCGGTGACTGCGACTTCCTGGTCACCAAGGATAAGCGGCTGAAGGATCTGGTCACCGAAGAAAAGCCATTGGTGGTGACTCCTAAAGGTCTTGTTGCGCGGCTCAAGGCCGCGTGATGCGGGTCTATTTCGATACCGGCGTTTTCATAGACTACTTAAGCGGCCGCGGGCCGGCTCAGATACTCAGGACGGGAGAACGCCGCGGGCGCACGCCCGCCGACCTGCGCGCTCATGCCGAGCGACTCTTCGGTAGAGTGAGTCTCGCACATAAGGGCGCCACATCCTGTCTGACCTTCTACGAGGCCGAAGAAGCGCTCTATGCGAGACTCAAGGAGTCAACAAAAGGCGTCTCACATGCGGAGAAACTGCTCATTCCGGCGGCCAGGCCCATCGCGATTCAGCTACAAGTGGTGATTGAGATCTTCAAGATCTCAGTGCTCGACTTGACGCCTGGCACGATCCGGCTCCATCTTGGGCAAGTCGAATTGCAAAAGCGCGGCGTCCGCGCAGCGGATGCGCTCCACGCCGCCAGCGCCATTGCGTACGACGCAGACTTACTCGTCTCGACCGATGATTCCCTTCTGCAACTGGACGGCGTCCTGACCAACGCCCGGGCAAAAACCATCATCTGCCGGGATACCGATTCGGCTGTTGATCTGTTGTAGCGTCGAATCTATTGTTTCTTCGCGATCTTCAGCGCCAGTATCATGCCTGGCGCGATCTTGCCGTCGTGTGGCGCGTTGATAAAGTGACCTGGAAATATCCAGGCTACGGCGTCCGCTTGGGTCTTGCTGGAAACCTCATCCACCAGGCGCCTTAGGAAAGATCCATCGCCGCCGCCATTCACGTGGTAGATGCAGGCGCCGATCTTCGCCCGGCAATTCCAACAGATGATGGCAGCATCGTTCATCGCCTGGTCTAGCGGGCCCAGCTCAATCCGGCCATCGCTCAGAGCCGAGCGTTTCAGCTCGACGAATTCTTCAGCCGCTCCCTTCTCATCCTGGCGGCTGAATTGAATCCAAAGGTCGCTCCTGGCTCCCCTCCTACCCTCTTTGGGTACATCAGATTCAACCAGGGCCGCGTAGCCGCTCGCGATCGCCGCGCTGGCGATTAGACCAGCGTTAGGGATCGCGATATGCCACCAAGGACGGTCTGGTGAAGCGATACGGCACCATTGTTCAACGATCGCGCACCACCGAAGTAGCACTTCATTCCAGTGCGTCATCGATTCGTTAACAATGACTCCAGAAATACTGGGTACCATCTATCCTCCTTACGGTGTTAAGTTACTGCGCCGTAAACACCCCGAACTGGCCGCTATAAGCCGTGCCTGCACTGAAGTAGTAAGTCTGGCTGGCGCTGACTTGAAAGTTGATCTGGATCACTCCAGTTACGGTGCCCGGCGCGGCGCCCGAGTAATATACGTTCACCGCGGTTCCGTCTTCTTGATAAACCAGGCAGTAGATGAGTCCCTGCGCGCAAAACTCGTTCGCCGCGGTGGCCATCTGGCCGTCGGCGTTGGGAGCGTAGCCGATGCCGGTGGCCCACACCTGCACGTAAGAACCCACCGGCGCCGGATTGGTTTGCGAATTTACGGTACCATCCTGGTTGATGGCCGCCGCGCTGCCGCCGTTTAGAAATACCGCCGGATCCGCGCTATCCACCATCAGACGGAAATCCGGCAGCGCCACACCGTTGACTGTGATCTGCAACGAACTCGCCGCTTCGGGTGTCAACTCCTTGGGCGCCACAGCGTTGATCTGGGTCTCCGACACGTACAGCAGCGGTGCGGCGATGCCACCAATCATCACCTGGACGCCGCCGAGCGTGGTGGGCAGAAAACCGGCTGCGTCGAACGATGCCGCTATCGGCGTCGCGGGACCGAGGTGTAACCCATAAATGGAGATCAACTCGGCGGGCGCCAGACGGCCTATGAGCTCTCCACCCGCAGCGTTGGAGATGCCGAATAGCAATGGCATGGATGTCTGCCCCGGTGCCGCGCCGGCCGCGAACGCGGAGATGAGACCGCCGGCTCCCGCCGCATGCAGTGTGCCGCCCGAATCGAGCGCCAGCGCCGCCGCTACGGTATTGGATGGAAAAATCGCCGAGTAAGAGAGCGCCGTGCCTGTGGAGTTCAACTCGGCCAGGAACTCGCCACCGTTCGGACTCACTGTTACTGTAGTGGGGAAGTCCGCGGATTGCGTCGTCCCGGAGACCCAGACGTTGCCCGAGGGATCTACCGTGATCGCATTCCCGCCATCATTGCCCGAGCCACCCAGGAACGTGGCCCACACCATCGCCGACCCCGACGGATTGAGCTTCGCGACGAACGCGTCAGCCGGGAAGATCCCGAAATTCGCCGTACCCGCAAAGGCCGTCTGAAATGCCCCTGCCGTCACGGGAAAGGCGGAGTCCTGCGTACTTCCCACCAGGTAAGCGCTACCGTCATTATCAGCCGTGATCGCAGTTACTCCATCCGCGCCCACCGTGCCTATCCCGGGCTCGACATTTCCTGGCCCTAGATAGGTCACGTAGACCATGGCCGATCCGGCAGCATTCACCTTGGCCACAAAAGCTCCGATACCGTTCGCCAGCAGCGCTCCGGATGTGGTCGGGAGTCCGCCGCCGTTGGTGTCTCCGGCGATATAAGCATCGCCGGCTGCGTCCACCGCGATAGCCGCGCCAGATGCGCCTATGGAACTGAGAAAACAGAGACTGCCTTCCTCTGGGGAGCACTCTGGCACCCCGGACGTAAGACCCCCGGCGTACAGGATCTCGCCGCCGGACGGGTTGATCTTGGCAAAGAATGCAGTGGATAGCGAGGATACTCCGCCCCAACCCACACTGCCAGCCGGCAAGCCCGCGGTATGTGGATAGTCCGATGCGGCAGTTGTCCCGGTGACATACGCGTTGCCATCCGTGTCCGCAGCAACCCCGTAAAGTGCGCTTGGCCCGAGCGTGCCTCCCAAGTAAGTCGAGTAAAGAATGTTGCCGTTCGAATCGAGCTTCATCAGAAAGCCCGTTCCGGTCACTACACCGGAGGTCGAGGCCTGCTGCAGGCTCTGTAACGGATTGCGCAAAGGAAAATCAGGCGAAGTGGTGCTGCCTACGATATAGATGTTCCCGGACGCGTCAACAGCGATGCCGTTCGCCTGGTCCTGCCCTTTGCCACTAAAAGTTGCCAGAAGCGAAACGTTTCCGGAAATATCCACCTTGGCAACGAAGACGTCGAGAGTTTGCGAGCTCGCATAAAATGGCTGGCTCGCGTTACCAATCAGCCGGTTCCCCGTAACATAAGTGTTTCCGGCGGCATCCGTGGCGATGGCCGACACTTGATATTGGTTCGTGTCACCGATATAAGTGCTGTAACTTGCGGCTTGAGCGGCAACGCCGGTCAAGCACAGAATCACCAACGTAGCAAAGCGCATAGTCGCCTTTAGATTAACACCGTGCTTACTGCGCCGTATAAACCAAGAAGCTGTTGCTATTAGCCGTGCCCGTATTGAAGTAATAGATCTGGCTGGCGCTGACTTGAAAGTTGATCTGGATCATGCCAGCTACCGTGCCCGGCGCGGCGCCCGTGTAATATACGTTCACCGCGGTCCCATCTTGTTGATAGACCACGCAGTAAGTGAGCCACTGGGAGCAAAACTCATTTGCCGCCGTGGCCATTTGGCCGTCGGCGTCAGGATCGAGGCCGGTGCCGGTCGCCCATACTTGCACGTAAGAGCCCACCGGCGCCGGATTGGTTTGCGAGTTCGCGGTGCCATCCTGGTTGATGGCCGCCGCGCTGCCGCCGTTTAGAAATACCGCCGGATCCGCGGTATCCACCATCAGACGGAAGCCCGGCAGCGCCACACCGTTCACCGTGACCTGCAACGAACTGGCCGCCTCCGCGGTCAACTCCTTGGGCGCGACGGCGTTGATCTGCGTCGCCGACACGTACAGCAGCGGTGCGGCGATGCCATCAATCATCACCTGGACGCCGCCGAGCGTGGTGGGAAGGAATCCGGCGGAATCGAACGTCGCCGTTACCGGGGAAGCCGGACCGATGTGGAGTCCGTAGATCGAAATCAGCTCTGCCGGCGCCAGACGGCCCGCCAAAACTGCGCTGGCGGCATTGGCGATGCCGAACATCAGCGGCGCGGACGTTTGCCCGGGCGCCGAGTCCGCCGGGAATGCCGAGATCACACCGGTGGTTCCGGCACCATGCAGGGTGCCGTCCGCATCGAACGCCAGTGCCGCCCCTACCGTGTCGATCGGCAACAGCGCCGAGTAAGAGAGCGCCGTACCCGTGGAGTTCAACTCGGCCAGGAATTCGCCGCCATTCGGGGCTACGGACACCTTGGTGGGGAAATCGGTGGAGCGCGTTTGGCCGGACACCCACACGTCGCCCGCTGGATCGACGGCGATGGTTTGTCCGAAATCCGCATTCGAACCGCCTAAGAAAGTTGCCCACACCATCGCCGATCCGGACGCGTTCAGCTTCGCCACAAATGCATCGGGCGGTGGCAACGTTAACGTACTTGAACTGCCGGCATAGATCGTCTGAAAAGCACCGGCGGTCACCGGGAATGCCGGGTCTTGCGTGCTTCCCGACAGATAAGCATTTCCAGCGCTGTCCACCGCGATGGCGGCTACTGTGTCGGTGGCTTCGGTTCCGATGCCAAACTCCTGAGTCCCCGGCCCGAGGTAAGTCACATAGACCATCCCGGTTCCAGCGGCGTTCACCTTGGCTACGAACGCCCCTGTCCCGTTTGCGAGCAGCGCGCCGGATGTAGTCGGAAGGGCCCCGCCGTTGGTGTTCCCAGCGATATATGCGTTGCCCGCCGCATCCACCGTAATCGCGTTGCCGGATGCATAGAGCGGGCTCAGAAAACAACTGCTGCCCCCTTCGCATTCACGCACCGGAGCCGTGAGGCCGCCAGCATACACAATCTCGCTGCCGGCCGGATTGATCTTGGCGAAGAGGGCGGCCGAAACGCTCGAAACCGCCCCAGGACTTACACTGCCGGCCGGCAGGCCCGTCGTATGTGGATAGTCCGATGCGGTAGTCGTTCCGGTGACATATGCGTTGCCTTCCGCGTCCGCGGCGACCCCGAAGAGTCCGCTCGAACCGAGTGTGCCTCCCAAGTAAGTCGAGTATATAATGTTACCGTTCGGATCCAGCTTCATGAGAAAACCCGTGCCCGACTGCGGTCCGGAGGTCATGGACTGTGGCACGCTTTGCAGCGGATTCCGCAGCGGAAAGTCAGGCGACGTCGTGCTGCCCACGATATAGATGTTCCCGGAGGGATCGATCGCGATGCCGTTTGCATGGTCGCTTCCCTTGCCGCTGAAAGTAGCCAGCAGGGTCAAGTTGCCCGAAGGATCCAGTTTCGCGACGAAGACATCCATCAACGTAGCAGTAGCCAACGTCGTCGAAACAAATGTCGCCGCAATAGCAAATGACGCCGAGGACACGCCGCCGAGGATACGGCTGCCGGTAATATAAGTGTTCCCGGCCGCGTCCGTGGCGATAGCCGTCACCTGGTAAGGATTCGTGTCGCCAATATAAGTCGTGTAACTCGCGGCGTGGGCGGTAACGGCGCTCACGCATAGAATCGCCAAAGTACTGAGCCGCATAGCGTCACTCAGATTAACACCCGAGCATCTGAATCGCAACCAAACCCGTGCGCTTCTGCGCCGCTATACTGGATAGGTAATGCGCTTCGTCTGCCTGCTGTGCGCCCTCCTGGCCGTTCAACCCGGCCGTGCTGCGATCTCCCTGGACGAATATCGAGCGCGCCGCAGCGCCCTCTCCAAGGAACTGCACGATAGTGTGTTGGTACTCTTCGGCAATACCGACAAGGGCGAGGACAACATCCGCACCGGCTTCTTCCAGGATGCCAACTTCTACTACCTCACCGGCTGGCAGGAGCCCGGCGCCATCCTGATCGTCACGCCGCCCCAGAGTGACAAGGCCTCGTCCATCCTTTTTCTTCCGCCCCGCCATCCTGACCAGGAGAGGTGGACCGGGCGCAAACTCGGCCCGGACGACCCCGATGTCAGCCAACTTACGGGCTTCGACACTGTGCTCCCTACGCCCGAGTTCGAAGGCGAGTTACACAAACAACTGGACGATTACTCCACGATTTACAGCGTGGGTAAGCAGAGCATGGCGCAACTTCAAGCGCTTGCGCCCTTACGCGACGTCGCTGATGCCGCATCCATGATCGCCCGTCTGCGCATGCACAAGTCGCCGGCCGAACTGGCCCTCATCCAGAAGTCCATCGACGCCACGCTCGACGCTCATCGTGCCGCGTGGAAACGCGCCGGGCCGGGTTTATACGAATATCAAGTTGCCGCCACCATGACCGATGTTTATTTCAATGACGGCTGCCAGCGCAGCGCCTACGAGCCCATCGTGGGGTCCGGTGCGAACAGTACCATCCTGCACTATTCGCGCAATTCCCGCCGCATGGATCGCGGCGAGCTACTGCTGATGGACGTGGGCGCCGAGTGCGATGGCTACGCGGCGGACATCACCCGCACGATTCCGGTAGGCGCACCGTTCACCAAGCGGCAGCGCGAAATCTACGATATTGTGCTCGGCGCGCAGAACGCCGTCATCGCCGCCATCAAGCCGGGCGTGATGCTCCGGGAACTCACTGGCATTGCCCGCGAATACATCAACACACATGGCAAAGACTTACACGGCGAGCCCCTGGGCAAGTATTTCATTCATGGAGTGAGTCATCACGTGGGCCTCGACGTGCACGATGCCACGGATTTCACGCAGCCGCTCGCCGAAGACGAAGTGATCACCGTCGAGCCGGGCATCTACATTCCGGAAGAGAACATCGGCATTCGCATCGAAGACATGGTGCTGGTCAACAAGGACGGGGCAAAGTTGCTTAGCGGCGCCCTGCCGCGAGATGCCAATGAGGTAGAGCGCGCTCTCGGCAGGTAACTATGCTGCGCCTCCCCCGCCAAAGCGCGACTTACTGGGCATTGCTCGCAGGAATTTTCGTGTTGGCGGTGGCGGCAAGCTGGACAAGTCTCGGCGCACAGATCGATAACGACGCCTCTGATTGGATGTTCCGCCTCTATCAACCGCCTGCCTGGCAGCCGGAGAGTATCCTGCTGGCTATTGACGAGCCATCGCTCAACGCTTATGGCGGCGTGCCAGGTCTCCGCAAACCGTTGGCGGAAGCCTTGCAAATCATCGCCACCGCGGCGCCCAAAACCGTCGCGGTGGATTTGATCCTCACCGACCGGACCGATCCCGATGTCGACGCCAGTCTCGAAGACGCCATGCGCGCGACGCATAACCTTGTGCTGGCTTGTCAACTCCTGCCCGATGGGTCCGCTTGGGAAGATCCGCTGCCGCGCTTCCGCGTCCACGCCGCCGCGCTTGGTCACGTGCACGCCGAACCCGACGCGCTCGATTCCGTAGGCCGCAGCCTGCCGCTCGAAAAAGCCGCGGGACACGATCGCCGCTGGGCACTGGCGCTCGAAGCCTTCCGCTTGAGCCGCGGCGCGCAGATTCTGGAATCGCCCGACGACCTTACCGTGGACGGCCGCGTGATTCCTTCCACATTCGCCAGTGGGCGGCTGATGCGCATCCGCTATGCGCCGCCTTCGGTGACGATTCCGCGCGTGTCGCTGCGCGACCTGCTAAGCGATCCCAGTCGCGCCGCGCGCTTCAAAGGTAAAGTTGTATTCGCCGGAGTCACTTCGCAAATCGCCGCCAAGGACTGGCTATTTACTCCGTACTCCGAAGGCAAGCCGATGGTGGGCGTCGAGATACATGCCAATGCTTTCGAGACGATCGCGCAAGGCTTATTCCTGACCAACGCTCCGCTATGGCAGCCGCTGCTGTTCAGCTTGATGTTAGTAATCGGAATCGGCGCGACCTACAGCCGTCTTGCGCCGCGCGTCGCCAATCCGGTTGCATTGGGTATCCTGGCCGGCGCGCATGTCGTGCCGTACTGGCTTTTCACGCAGCGCATCGTCTTCCCCCTTTCGACGCCTGTATCTTCGGCCTGGCTGTCGTTGATCGCCGCAGGCAGTTACCAATTCCTGGTGGTGCGCAGGAAACTGGGTAAGTCGGAAGCCGAGCGCGACCGTTACCGCCAGACCATCCACTTCGTCACGCACGAAATGCGCACGCCGCTCACCGCCATCCAGGGCTCCAGCGAGTTGATCAACCGCTACGCCCTGCCGGAAGAGAAACGGAAACAGATCGTGGAGCTGATCAACTCCGAGTCGAAACGGCTGGGCCGCATGGTCGAAATGTTCCTCAACATGGAGCGCCTTTCCGCCGGGCAGATGGAGCTGAAGAAGGAGCTCTTCTCATCCGCCACGCTGATCGCCGCGTGCGTGCAACGCGCCCTGCCGCTCGCCGAGCGTAAGCAGATCCGCATCCTGAATGACGCCGCCTCGCACGATATCCAACTTACCGGAGACCGCGAGCTGATGGAGTACGCCTTCTACAATCTGCTGACCAATGCCATTAAGTACTCGCCCGCGCGCACCCAAGTTACGCTGGCCGCCGTGCGTAAACACGAGCATGCCTATATCTCGGTCGAAGACCAGG
>Ga0335073_10006439_pt1 | contig 16489 bp, 15 predicted proteins | sample Lox_Sample_22_FD_207093 | JGI IMG/M metagenome (GOLD analysis project Ga0335073, IMG submission 207093) | Soil microbial communities from Loxahatchee National Wildlife Refuge, Florida, United States - Lox_Sample_2.2 | ecosystem: Environmental > Terrestrial > Soil > Wetlands | place: USA... | reverse complement strand
GCAGTCCCACCCGGCCTGGCGCGGGACGTGAAAGCCCTGCATGGTCTTGAACCTGGGGAACAGGTCCTTGAACGTCCGCGCCTCCACGTGGTGCGCGCCCGGCAGCCCGTTGGCGGTCGGCGGCCCTTCGTAGAAGATCCACGCGGGGCCGCCTGCGGTCTGCTTCAGCGACCGTTCGAAGATCCCCGCGTCTTGCCAGCGGGCGAGTATCTCATGCTCCAGCGCGGGCAGATCGACCTGGGCGGGGAGCGGCTCGAATCCACGCACCGGAACAACCCTATCTGACAACTTGTTTGCCTCGCGTAGCACCGCGAATTATCCTCCGGTGACCACCCATGAACGGGGCCGCACATGACTGTTAATACTGCGTCTATTGATGCTGGCGACCTACCGGTGCGTCCCGGCGAGGAACCCTGGACCGACGGGGAGCTAAAACAGGTCCGGGCCGAGTTGGAGTCCGAGGCTGCTGTCCTGCGCGCCGACCTGGCCAAAACCGCCTCCGACATCGCCGAACGCCTCACCGACCAGGTCCATGACGCAGGCGACGACTCGGCCGATGCCGGGACCAAGGCCTTCGAGCGGGAGCACACGCTCGCCATCACCCAGAACGCCCAGGACCTGCTCGATCAGGGTGAGCGCGCGCTGGCCCGGATCGATGCGGGAACATATGGAGTATGCGAATCCTGCGGCCAGCCCATCGGGAAGGCGCGCCTGCTGGCGTTCCCGCGGGCGACCCTGTGCGTGCCGTGCAAACAGCGCGAGGAACGCCGCTGAACGCTCAGGGTCCCGAAGCCGCCGATGAGCCCGGGCGGCCGCGGCGGGTCGGCCTCCTGCTCGGGGTCGCCGGGTTCGTCATCGCCGCGGACGTCATCTCCAAGGCCATCGTGGTCGCGCGGATGGCGGATCACGCGCCCATCCGCCTGCTCGGCGGCCTGCTCACCATCACGCTCACCCGCAACGGAGGGGCCGCGTTCAGCATCGGCACGTCGATGACGATCGTGTTCACCGCCATCGCGGTCGGCGTGATCATCTACATCCTGCGCGCCGCGCGCAACCTGCGCAGCATCGGCTGGGCCATCACGCTGGGCCTGCTTCTCGGCGGGGCCACCGGCAACCTGCTGGACCGGATCTTCCGCGCCCCCGGACCCTTCCAGGGCCACGTGGTCGACTGGATCCAGCTGCCGGACTGGCCGGTCTTCAACCTGGCCGACTCGTCCATCGTCTGCGCCGGCGTCCTGGTCGTCCTGCTCGCCCTGCACGGCGTCCGCCTCGACGGCACCCGCTCTGACGGCACCCGCTCTGAGGGCACCCGCCCCACCCCCGAAGCAAGCTCTCCCGGCCCCAGCAGCGACGCCGACCCGCCAGAACCGCAGTCAGCGGCTCCGCCTCAGGCGGATCCCGCCGAACATCTGGCGGAAGAGGGCCGATGACCGCGGCCGACGAGCGCCGGCTCGCCGTCCCCGACGGCCTGGACGGAGAACGGCTCGACGCCGCGCTGGCCAGGATGTTCGGGCTGTCCCGGTCCAAGGCCGCCGAGTTGATCGGCGACGGCTTGGTGCTGCTGGACGGCCGCCCCGCCGCCAAGTCCGACCGCGTGCTGGCCGGTGCGCCGCTGCAGGTCACGCTCCCGCCGCCGCCCCCGGCCGAACCACTGCGGCCGGTGGCGGGCCTCACCGTCCTGTACGAGGACGATGACATCATCGTGGTCGACAAGCCGCGCGGCGTGGCCGCGCATCCGACCCCCGGCTGGACCGGGCCCACCGTCATCGGCGGCCTGCTCGCCGCCGGGCACACGGTGGCGACCAGCGGCGCCGCCGAACGCCAGGGCATCGTGCACCGCCTGGACGCGAACACCACGGGCGTGATGGTCGTGGCCAAGAGCGAACGGGCCTACAGCGCGCTGAAGCGGGCCTTCCGCGAGCGCACCGTGGACAAGCGCTATCACGCCCTCGTGCAGGGACATCCCGATCCGCTGCGCGGCACCGTGGACGCGCCGATCGGCCGGCACCCGTCAGGCGACGGCCGGTTCGCGGTGGTCAGCGACGGGCGGCCGAGCGTAACCCACTACGACACGCTGGAGGCGTTCCGCGCCGCGAGCCTGGTCGCGGTCGATCTGGAAACCGGCCGTACCCATCAGATCCGGGTCCACATGGCCGCCATCAGGCACCCGTGCGTTGGCGACCTGCTCTACGGCGCCGACCCGGTGCTGGCCGCCCGGCTGGGCCTGACCCGCCAGTGGCTGCACGCGGTCAGCCTGACCTTCGCTCACCCCGCCGACGGCCGCGAAGTCTCCTTCACCAGCGCCTACCCGCCCGACCTGGCCCACGCCCTGGATGTCCTGCGCGCGCAGAGCTGACCGGCCAGGCAGAATAGCGCTGTGGAGATCGCCGAGCACATCGATGCGCTGCGCCGCCAGGGTGACCTGCTCGCGGCCGCGGCTACCCGGTCCGGTCTGGCCGCGCCCGTCCCTCCGTGCCCGTCCTGGCAGGTCAAGGACCTGCTACGGCACACCGGATACATCCACCGCTGGGCCGCCCGGCACGTCACCGAGTGCCCGGACGCCGTACTCGACGGGCCACCCGAGGCGGACATCCTGCGCGGTGGCGCGCCCGACCCGGACCTGCTCGCCTGGTTCCGCGACGGGCATGCTGCCCTGGTCGAGACCCTGAGCACCGCCGATCCCGGCCTGGTCTGCGCGACGTTCATGGATGCTCCTTCCCCGCTCGCCTTCTGGGCCCGCCGGCAGGCCCACGAGACCGCCATCCACCGCGCCGACGCGGAGAGCGCGTCGGGCGTCCGGCCCGAGTACGAGCCCGGGTTCGCCGCCGACGGCATCGACGAACTGATCATGGGCTTCGGTCAGCGCCGCAAGTACCGCCCGTCGGCCGACGCCGATGGCAGCATGCGGGTACGCACCACTGACACCGGCCACGCCTGGCACGTGGGCACCGACGCCGGCCGCCTCCAGGCCCGCCGGGAGCACAGCACCCCGCAGGACGCCAGCCCGGCCGCGTGCACCGTGACCGGCCCGGCGTCCGGCGCCTATCTGTTCCTGTGGAACCGCAGCGACGCCGCCCAGGCGGGCGTCACGATCTCCGGCGACTCCCGCTTCCTCGATCTGTGGCAGTCAAGCGTCCGCGTTCGCTGGGGCTGACCATCAGCGACGAACCCCGGACCAGCACCACTCGCGCGATGTGGTTCCGGGGTTCGCGGAATTTCCCTAGTTGACCCAGCCAATGCAACCGCCCACGTAGCGCCTGGCGGGCGCTTTGTGATGAACGGAGCCCGAGTTGACCCAGCCGACATTTCCCCCAACGTAGCGCGCGGCGGGCACTTTGTAATAAGCGGTTTCCATGTAATAAGCGGTTTCCATCGCTCAACCTTCCTCGACGAGAGTGCGCCGGCGAACTGCTCACCCGCGCTATGTCTGTAGGATCGCCGCTGGCACTGGGGGATCCACCGGGACTCCGGGGGAAATACCGTGGGGCGCAGCTAGGCGCTTTGCGCGGACATTCCTGCTGGCGTCCGCTGGGCTGCGCGGATTGTCATAGCCGCATGCTAGTGTCAAATACATGTTCGATACTCTCGACCCGGGTACCGGCCCGGGGACCTTCTCCGCAGCCGAGCCCGGCCCCGGCCCGGCCCCGGTCTCGCTGGAGCGGCTGGAGGCGCAGATCTGCGAGCTGGCCGGGCACCTGGCCGCGGCCACGTGCCGGTTCCTGGTCCTGCTGGGGGATTTCGATGCCCGGCGGGGCTGGGCGAGCTGGGAGATGACCAGTTGCGCGGCGTGGCTGTCGTGGAAGTGCCAGATGTCGTCCGGCACCGCGCGGGAGCACGTGCGGGTGGCGCGGGCACTGCGGGAGCTGCCGGTGATCCGCGAGGAGTTCGGCGCGGGTCGCCTGTCGTATGCGAAGGTCCGCGCACTGACCCGGATCGCGACCGCGGACACCGAGGCGGGGCTGGCCGAGATCGCCGGGCCGATGACCGGCAACCAGCTGGAGCGGTTCGCCCGCGCCCACCGGCGGGTCAGCTCCGCCGACGACGCGGCCGCCCGGACCGCGCGCCGGCTCACCTTCCGGCTGGAGGACGACGGCTCCCTGGCCGGCACCTTCCGGCTGCCGCCCCTGGCCGGCGCGGCCCTGCTGAAGGCGCTCCGCGCGGCAGCCAACGACCTGGAACACCCGCACGACAGCCACGAGCACACCGAGAACACCGGGGCCGGCGTCTCCGCGGAAACGCCGGCCGCCGCTCATCCTGAGGCACCGGCGGCCGCCCCGCCCACGGCGCCGACCTCATCCAGCCTGGCCGACGCGCTGGTGATCATCGCCGAGGCGTTCCTGGCCGGGAAGGTCGCCGCCGCCGATGACCCGGAGGTCTACCAGGTCATCGTGCACGTCGGCACCGATGCCATCACTGCGGGCCGCCTGCCCGCCGATACCGCGGACGTTTCCGCGGAAACGCCGGCCGCCCCCGCCGCCACGCCAGCCGGCCCCGCCGCCACGCCAGCCGGCCCCGCCGCCACGCCCGGCCCCGCGGCCACGCCCGGCCATCCCGCCGACCCGGCCCGCTGCCACATCGAGGACGGCCCGGCCATCTCCGTCAGCACCGCGCAGATGATCACCTGCTCGGCCGCGCTGAGCTGGATGCGGCACGACAACGCCGGCAAGCTGCTCGACCTGGGCCGGCGGCGGCGCCGGCCGACCGCCGCGCTGCGCCGCGCGGCCCGCGACCGCGACACCTGCCGGTGCCGGTTCCCTGGCTGCGAGTCCCGCCGCGTCGACCTGCACCACATCCAGTACTGGTCCCACGGCGGCCGCACCAGCCTGGACAACCTGGTCAGCCTCTGCAAATACCACCATCTGCTGGTCCATGACCGCGGCTACCTGATCGCCGCCGCCCGCGACGGGGCGTTCACCTTCTACCGCCCCGACGGCACCGCCATCCCGCCCAGCCCGGCCCTGCCGGAGCCCGACGGGACCATCGAGGGCTGCCACGACGCCGGCATCACCGCCGAGACGATCATCCCGCCGTGGTACGGCGAGCGGCTCGACCTGGGCCACGCCATCTGGGTCTGCTTCGCCAACGCCCGGGTCCAGCACGAACGGCAGGACCAGCCCCAGGACGGCGAGCCCGAAGCCAGGGACCGGGTCACGATCTACGAGCCCGAAGACTGCGACGCCCGGTACCAGCGGTACCTCCAAGAGCACCCCCGCAGCTATTACCGCGTCACCGAGGCCATCCCCGTCTGACCGTGGATACACGGAAGCTTGAACTGGACATCCGGGACGAACCGGCGCCGGCCGGCGCGGCAACCCGACGGCACGGACGGCCCTCCACTAGGCTGGTCGGCACCGGGTTGATGGCACGCGCCGTCCCCCCTGGGGGAAGCGGCGGTGCGCAGCGTGCCCTGAGGAGGCGGTTCGACATGGCGGGATCCGAAGAGCCGTTCGCCCACCTGCACGTGCACACCGAGTACTCCATGCTTGATGGCGCGGCCCGGCTCAAGGACCTGATGGCCGAGGTCGAGAGCCAGGGCATGACGCACGTGGCGATGACCGACCACGGAAACGTGTTCGGTGCCGCCGAGTTCCACCGGCAGGCCAAGGACGCGGGCCTGACGCCGGTGCTCGGGATCGAGGCTTACGTCGCGCCGGAGTCGCGCGGTAACCCGAACCGGATCCTGTGGGGTCAGCCGCACCAGAAGAAGGATGACGTCTCCGCGGCCGGGGCCTACCTGCACAAGACCATCTGGGCCAGGGACAACCAGGGCCTGCACAACCTGTTCCGGCTCTCCTCCCGCTCTTATGCCGAGGGCTGGCTGGTCAAGTGGGCCCGGATGGACAAGGAGCTCATCGCCGAGCACAGCCAAGGCCTCATGGCCTCGACCGGCTGCCCGTCCGGCGAGCTGCAGACCAGGCTCAGGCTCGGCCAGGAAGACGAGGCCCTCAAGGCCGCGGCGCAATGGCAGGACATCTTCGGCAAGGAGAACTACTTCCTCGAGCTGATGGACCACGGCCTGGAGATCGAGCGGCGGGTCCGGGACGGCCTGATCGAGATCGGCCGCAAGCTCGGCATCGCGCCGGTCGTCACCAACGACTCGCACTACACCCGCGAGCCGGACGCTCAGGCTCAGGACATGCTGCTGTGCATCCAGACCGGCAAGACCCTGGCCGACACCGACCGGTTCCGGTTCGAGGGGACCGGTTACTTCATCAAGCCCGCCGCCGACATGTACCGCCTGGACTCCAGCGACCTGTGGCAGGAGGGCTGCCGCAACAGCCAGCTCCTCATCGCCGACCGGGTCGACACCACGGGCATGTTCGAGTTCCGGAACCTGATGCCCCGGTTCCCGATCCCCGGCGGCTTCGAGTCCGAGGACGAGCTGTTCCGCGCCGAGGTGTGGAAGGGCATGGAGCGCCGCTACCCCGGCGGCTACGACGAGCAGCGAAGGCAGCAAGCCGAGTACGAGATCCAGATGATCTGCCAGATGGGGTTCCCGGCCTACTTCCTGGTCGTGGCGGACTTCATCATGTGGGCGAAGAACAACGGCATCGCGGTGGGCCCGGGCCGCGGTTCGGCGGCGGGCTCCATCGTCGCCTACGCCATGGGCATCACCGACCTGGACCCGCTGGTCCACGGGCTGATCTTCGAGCGCTTCCTCAACCCCGAACGCATCTCCATGCCCGACATCGACATCGACTTCGACGAGCGCGGGCGCGCCGACGTGATCAGGTACGTGACCCAGAAGTGGGGTTCGGACCGGGTGGCGCAGATCATTACCTACGGCACGATCAAGGCCAAGGCCGCGATCAAGGACTCATGCCGGGTGCTGGGCCATCCCTACGCGCTGGGGGACCGGATCACCAAGGCGTTCCCGCCCGCCGTGCTGGGCAAGGACATCGCGCTGTCGGCGATCTTCGACGAGGCGAACCCCCGGCACGGTGAGACCGCCGAGCTGCGCTCGATGTATGAGGCCGAAGCCGAGGTCAAGCAGATCATCGACACCGCGCGGGGGATCGAGGGGCTGATCCGCCAGCCCGGCGTGCACGCCGCCGGGGTGATCATGTCCGCGGAACCGCTGACCGACCACATCCCGGTGTGGACCCGGCACACCGACGGCGCGGTCATCACGCAGTTCGACTACCCCACCTGCGAGGACCTCGGGCTGCTGAAGATGGACTTCCTCGGCCTGCGCAACCTGACGATCATGGCCGACGCGGTGGGGGCGATCGAGAAGAACCGGGACATCTCGATCGACCTGCTGGGCCTGCCGCTCGACGACAAGCCCACCTTCGAGCTGATGGGGCGCGGCGACACGCTGGGAGTGTTCCAGCTCGATGGTGGCGCGATGCGCTCGCTGCTGCGGCTGATGAAGCCGGACAACTTCGAGGACATCTCCGCGGTCAACGCGCTCTACCGGCCCGGCCCCATGGGCGTCAATTCGCACATCAACTACGCGCTGCGCAAGAACGGGCGCCAGGACATCACCCCCATTCATCCCGAGCTCGAGCAGCCCCTCAAAGAGGTGCTCGAACCCACCTACGGGCTGATCGTCTACCAGGAGCAGGTCCAGAAGGCCGCCCAGATCCTGGCCGGGTACTCGCTGGGCCAAGCGGACCTGCTGCGCCGGGCCATGGGCAAGAAGAAGAAGGAGATCCTCGACAAGGAGTTCGTCCCGTTCCAGCAGGGTTGCCGGGAGCGGGGTTACTCCGACAAGGCCATCCAGGCCGTCTGGGATGTCCTGGTCCCGTTCTCCGGGTATGCGTTCAACAAGGCGCACACCGCCGCGTACGGCCTCATCGCGTACTGGACCGCGTACTTGAAGGCCAACTACCCGGCCGAGTACATGGCCGCGCTGCTCACCTCGGTGGCCGATGACAAGGACAAGTCGGCGCTGTACCTGAACGAATGCCGCCGCATGGGCATCAAGGTGCTGCCGCCGGACGTCAACGAGTCGGTGGCGACGTTCGCCGCGGTCGGCCGTGACGTCAGGTTCGGCCTGGCCGCGATCCGCAACGTGGGCACGAACGTGGTGGAAGCGATCATCGCCGCCCGTAAGTCGAAGGGCCAGTTCAGCGGTTTCACCGACTTCCTGCGCAAGGTTCCCCTGGTGGTGTGCAACAAGCGAGTGATCGAGTCGCTGATCAAGGCGGGCGCGTTCGACTCGTTCCGGGACGCGCGCAAGGGCCTGGTGCTCGTGCACGAGCAGGCCGTCGACGCCGTCATCGACATCAAGCGGAACGAGGCGATCGGGCAAGACTCGCTGTTCGGCGGCGACGCCGAGGCCGAGGCCGTCTTCGACGTGCCGGTCCCGGCCGGGGAATGGGACAAGTCCACCCTGCTCAACTTCGAGCGCGAGATGCTCGGGCTGTACGTCTCCGATCACCCGCTCTTCGGCATCGAGCACATCATCGCTCGGGAGAGCGACTGCTCGGTGGCCGACCTGATGGCCGATGAGGCCGAGCCGCGGCCAGACGCGCAGATCGTGAAGATCGGCGGCATCTTGTCCGGGGTGCAGCGCAAGGTGACCAAGCAGGGCAACCAGTGGGCCGCGGCCACGCTTGAAGACCTGGGCGGCGCCATCGAGGTGCTGTTCTTCCCGCAGACCTACCAGCTGTACGCGACCTCGATCGCCGAGGATGCCATGGTGGTGGTGAAGGGCAAGGTCGACCGGCGGGATGACGTGCCCAAGCTGATCGCCATGGACCTGACCGTTCCCGACCTGTCGGTCGATGACTCGGGCCCCTTCGTGGTGTCCATGCCGGTCGCCCGGTGCGTCCCGCCGGTGGTGGAGCGGCTCCGGGAGGTCCTGTGTACCCATCCGGGACCGACCGAGGTTCACCTGAAGCTGCGCGGTCACGAGCGGACCACGGTGGTCCGGCTCGATGACAAGCTGCGAGTAGCTGCCTCGCCCGCCTTGATCGGCGACCTGAAGCAGCTACTCGGCCCGGCCTGCGTCGGCTAGCACTGTGTCGGCTAGCTCATCGTGGGTCCGGTGAGCTGATCGAGGAACGCGCGGTACATCAGCAGCGTCTCGCGCAGTGACTCGGTATCGGTGCTCTTGCCCTCGCTCCACCGGTCCCGCAGCGTACGCTGCCGTTCGGCGATGGCCCGCTGGCGTTCGGCGATGGCGGCTTCCAGCTTGGCGGTGACCTGGGCGATGACGTCGGCCGCTTCGGTCACCGAGCCCTGCGGGTTATCGACGAACCGGAACTGGACCTCCTGCCACTGGTTCTTGAACTCCGCCGCGTCGGGCAGCAGGCTCCCGTACGTCAGGTCGCTGAAGTCACCCAGCGCGCCGTCGGATTCGCCCGGCCGCAAGCCCTCCCGAACCGGAGCAGCCGCATGCCAGTAGTCGCGGGACTCGTCGTCGTCAGGGCTGCGCACCGCCACGACTTCCTCCGGGCGGGTCGCGTCATGGTCGGCCTCATCATCCAGGGCGTCCGGGACGTCTAGGGCGTCCGGGGCCTGCGCGTCCGGCGGGCCGGCCCCCAGATCGGACCGCGCGAACTGATCGGAGGGGCCCTGCTCGGGCGCCGCGGGATCCGTCCGGTCACCGCGGAGAGCCGAGGCTACCTTCTGGAAATGAGTCATCGGCGAGGTCTCGTTGGCCTCGTCGTCCGGGACGACCTCACCGCGGACGACATCGCCTGTGCCCGGCGGCCGGCCGTACGGGTCCTGCGTCATGGGAATCCCCTTCCTGGCGGATGCTAACGCGGTGTGCCCGCCGTCTTGGGGGGCACGATCGCTATTTTCCGCGTGCCGCCATTGCTCGCAGCGTCGGGCTCGGTGGCGGGATCAGGGGCCGGCCCGGCCGTCGCGGCGGCCCGGCGGCCGAACATCCGCTGACCGGCCGGATCGCCCGCCAGTTCCTGGAACAGCGCACGGTAGCGGATCAGCGCCGTCCGGAGCTCTTCCGTGCTCGCCGACTCGAGCTGGACGTCCTGCGCCTGCCGGTAACCGTCCAGCGGACGCGCGTGGTAGACCGACAGCGCCTCCATGCTGGCGTCGTGGTCGTCGGCTGGATAGCCGCGGTCCCGCATGACGTCCCAGATCAGCGCGTCCGCCGCGGACACGGCCTCGGCCGGGGCGTCCACGAAGCGTTTCTGGACCGCGGTCCAGTCGCCGTCGTAGCTGGCCTGCTGCTCGGCCGACAGTGGGTGGATACCGAGCGCCTCCACCCGGCTCTGCCGGGCGGTGAGCTCGGCGGCGGCCTTCCTGGGGCCGAGCTCCCTGGCCAGCCGGTCATACTCGGGTCCGAACTGGCGGCGCATCCGCGTCTGCCGCAGCAGCGCGGGGCCCAGCACGACGATGGCCGCCACGACGAGGACGGCGATGATGATGCCTACGATTGCTCCGGTCGACATATTGACCTCCGTGAGGTGTCGCAACCGCAGATTCGTCTCCCCAGGCGGCGCCCGGCTAAACGAACCGGGCCAAACGGACAACGAGGGCGAAGCGAGGGCCAGCCGAGGGCGAAACGAGACTACAGCCTTGACGAGTACCATCGTGCGGGAGTGATCCGGCGATGAGGGAGGTCCGACGAAGGGTCGACTGACGGCGTTCCTCATGGCCCTCGGGGGCAGCGCGGTACTCGGCGTCGTGGCCGGGCTCATCTGGGCCGCGGTCGCGCCCCGAGCCCTGCTGCAGGAGGTCGCCCGCGGGGAAGCCGAGCTGATGAACGCGGAAACCACCGCGTTCATCGTCGCCGATGCCTGGTTCGCCCTGATCACCGCGATCGGCGGGCTGATCACCGGCATCCTCGGCTACCGCCTCCTGGTCCGCCGGGCCGGCGCGGCCGCCACCGCCGGGCTTGTCGCGGGCGCGCTGGCCGCCGCGGTGCTCGCGCTGTGGGTGGGCGAGAACATCGGGCTCGGGACCTACCACCACCTGCTCGCGTCCAGCGCGGCCGGGACCGTCTTCCGCTCCTCGCTGGCGCTGGGCGCCAAGAGCGTGCTCGCGTTCTGGCCGCTGTTCACCTCGGGCGTCATCCTGCTGGCCGAGACGGGCGCCCGCCGCCGCTCCGACTCCGGCCCGGCCACCGCCCGGACCCGTGGCCGGCACGCACCGGGCGCGGGGGGAGGTGGGCGGCGACGCTCCGTAGACTAGGCGGGTGATTTCCCGTATCGACCTGCGCGGGCGGGCATCGGCCCAGCTCAGCAACAGCACCCTGGCCGGTGCCCTGCCCCGGGCCGCCGCCGACGTCGAGTCCGCCGCCACCCTGGTCCGCCCCGTCTGCGACGACGTCCGGCGCCGCGGCGCACAGGCCGTCCGCGAGTACACCGCCCGCTTTGACCACGTCGACCTGCAAACCACCCTGGTCCCGCAGGCCGCGCTCGACGAGGCGCTTGAAGCCCTCGACCCCGCCACAAAAAGCGCCCTCGAGGAAGCCGCCCGCCGCACCAGGATCGTGCACCAGGCGCAGCTCCCGGCCGAACACCCCGCCCAGGTCGCCGACGGCCTGACCGTCACCGGCCGTTTCGTGCCAGTCCAAAGGGCCGGGGTATACGTGCCGGGCGGCCTGGTGGCGTATCCCTCCTCGGTGGTGATGAACATCGTCCCGGCCCAGGTGGCCGGCGTCGGCGCCATCGCCGTTTCCTCGCCACCTCAAAAACAGCACGGCGGCCTGCCGCATCCGTCCGTGCTGGCCGCCTGTGCCCTGCTCGGCATCAGGGAGGTGCACGCCGTCGGCGGGGCCCAGGCCCTGGCCATGCTCGCCTATGGCACGCAGGACTGCGCCCCCGTCGACGTGATCACCGGTCCCGGCAACGTCTACGTCGCCGCGGCCAAGCGGGTCCTGCGCGGCGTGGTCGGCACCGACGGCGAGAACGGCCCCACCGAGGTGGCCATCATCGCCGACGACACGGCAGACGCCGCCTATGTGGCCGCGGACCTGATCGCCCAGGCCGAGCACGACGAACTGGCCGCCTGCCTGCTCATCACCACCGACGAGAGCCTCGCCGACAAGGTCGACAAAGAACTCGAGCACAGCGTCCCGGCCGCCAGACATCACGAGCGAGTACGAGCAGCACTCCGCAACCAGTCGGCCACCGTCCTGGTCGACGACCTCGACGCGGCGCTGGCCGTGAGCGACGCGTGGGCGCCCGAGCACCTGGAGATCCAGGCCCGGGACCCGGCCAAGCTGGCCGCACGGGTGGTCAACGCCGGAGCGGTCTTCGCCGGCCCGTACGCCCCGGTCTCGCTCGGCGACTACCTGGCCGGGTCGAACCACGTGCTGCCGACCGGCGGAACCGCCCGGCACACCAGCGGCCTGTCCGTCTGGCCGTTCGGACGGCTGGTCAACGTGATCGAGTGCGACCAGGCCGCGCTGGCCGCCGCCGCGCCGCTGATCGACGCCCTCGGCGGCGCCGAGGACCTAGCGGCTCACGTCAACGCCGTACGAGTCCGCGTACCACGGGAAAGCGGGCCCGAGTAGATGGCCCGTGCACCACTGCCCGTTCGGGATGACCTGAAAGACCTGCATCCGTACGGCGCGCCGCAGATCGACGTACCGGTCCGGCTGAACACCAACGAGAACCCCTACCCGCCCAGCGCCGCGCTGCAGCGGGCGGTCTCGGCCGCGGTGGCCCAGGCGGCGGCGACCTTGAACCGCTATCCCGACCGGGACGCGGTCGAGCTGCGCCAGGACCTGGCCGATTACCTCGGGCACGGGTTGACCGCGCGCCACCTGTGGGCCGCCAATGGGTCGAACGAGGTCATCCAGCAGCTGCTGCAGGCCTTCGGCGGCCCGGGCCGGCGGGCGCTCGGGTTCGACCCCGGCTACTCCATGCACCCGCTGATCGCGAGGGTGACCTGCACCGACTGGATCGGCGTGCCCCGCGATGAGGACTTCGGCCTGGACGCGAACCAAGCTGTTCGGGCCATCAACGAAGCACAGCCCAGCCTGGTCTTCCTGACCTCGCCGAACAACCCGACCGGCACCTCGGCCCCGATCGAGGTCATCGAGGCCATCTGCGACGCGGCACCCGGCCTGGTCGTGATCGACGAGGCGTACGCGGAATTCGCCCGTGCGGGCACCCGCAGCGCGCTCACCCTGCTGCCGCGCTACCCGCACCTGGTCGTTACCCGCACCATGTCCAAGGCGTTCGCCATGGCCGGCGCCCGGGTCGGGTACCTGGCCGCCGCGCCCGAGGTGGTCGAAAAGCTCCTGCTCGTCCGGCTGCCCTATCACCTGTCCGCCGTCACCCAGGCGGTGGCCAGGGCCGCACTCGCGCTGGCCGCCGAGCCGCTGGCCACCGTCACCGATATTCGGGCCGAACGGGACAGTGCCGTCAGCTGGCTGCGACAGCGCGGGCTGCGGGTGGCGGACTCGGACGCGAACTTCGTGCTGTTCGGCACGTTCGAGCGGCGCCGGGACGTGTGGCAGGCGCTGGCGGACCGCGGCGTCCTGGTCCGGGAGGTCGGCCCGCCGCGCTGGCTGCGGGTCACGGTCGGGACCCCCGCGGAGATGGCGGCCTTCCGCGACGCCCTGACAGATGTACTGAGCGCGAGGTGGTGAGCCTGTGAACCGGACCGCGCGGGTGGAACGGGTCACCAAGGAGACCCAGATCCTGGTCGAACTCGGCCTGGACGGCCTCGGGGTGACCGACGTCGGCACCGGGGTCCCGTTCTTCGACCACATGCTCGCCCAGCTGGGCAAGCACGGCAGCCTGGACCTGACCGTGCGGGCCACGGGCGACACCGAGATCGACGCCCACCACACCGTGGAGGACACCTCCATCACCCTGGGCCAGGCGCTCAGGGAGGCGCTGGGCGACAAGCGCGGGATCACCCGGTTCGGCGACGCGCTGGTGCCGCTGGACGAGACCCTGGTGCAGGCCGCGGTGGACCTGTCCGGGCGGCCCTACGTGGCGCACCACGAGCCGGCCGGGATGGCGCCGCTGATCGGCAGCTACGACACCACGTTGACCAGGCACATCTTCGAGTCGCTGGCGTTTTCCGCCGGGATCTGCCTGCACGTCCGGGTCATCGAGGGGCGCAACCCGCACCACATCGTGGAGGCCCAGTTCAAGGCGGTGGCCCGGGCGCTGCGCACCGCGGCCGCGCCCGACCCGCGGGCCGGCGGGATCCCCAGCACCAAGGGCGTGCTGTGATGAGCGCGCCAAAGGTCGTCGTGCTCGACTACGGGTCGGGGAACCTGCGCTCGGCCCAGCGCGCCCTGGCCCGGGCCGGCGCCGACGTGACGGTCACCGCGGACGCCGATGCCGCGCTGGAGTGTGACGGGCTCGCCGTCCCCGGAGTCGGCGCGTTCGCGGCCTGCATGGCCGGGCTGCGTGGCGTCGGCGGTGACAAGCTGATCGCCCAGCGGCTGGAACGGAACCGCCCGGTGCTCGGCATCTGCGTGGGCATGCAGGTGCTGTTCGGGGCGGGGGTGGAACACGGGGTATGGACCGAGGGCTGCGGGGCCTGGCCGGGGACGGTGGAGCGGCTGGACGCCGGCGTGCTGCCGCACATGGGCTGGAACACCGTGGCCGCGGCGCCCGGCTCGGTGTTGTTCGGCGGGATCCCGGACGGCACCCGGTTCTACTTCGTGCACTCCTACGCGCTGCGGGCCGCGGGCGCCGGCGAGCTGGCCGCCGCGGGCGCCCGCATCTCCTGGGCCGAACACGGCGAGCGGTTCGCCGCCGCCGCCGAGCACGGGGTGCTGTCGGCCACCCAGTTCCACCCGGAGAAGTCCGGCGACGCCGGGGCCGCCCTGCTGTCTAACTGGCTGGGGACGCTTTCATGACTCTTACCCTGCTGCCCGCCGTGGACGTGACCGACGGGCACGCGGTTCAGCTGGTCCAGGGCGTGGCCGGCAGCGGCGGCCAGTACGGCGACCCAATGGCGGCCGCGCTGGCCTGGCAGCGGGCCGGCGCGTCGTGGATCCACCTGGTCGACCTGGACGCCGCCTTCGGCCGCGGGTCCAACGCGGACCTGCTGGCCACGGTGGTGCGCAGCCTGGACCTGCAGGTGGAGATGTCCGGCGGCATCAGGGACGACGAGTCGCTGGACCGCGCGCTCGGCACCGGCTGCGCCCGGGTCAACATCGGCACCGCGGCGCTGGAGAACCCGGACTGGGTGCGGTCGGTCATCGCCCGGCACGGGGGGCGGGTCGCGGTCGGGCTGGACGTCCGGGGTACCCGGCTGGCCGCCCGCGGCTGGACCGCCGAGGGCGGCGACCTGGATGAGACGCTGGACCGGCTGAACGCCGAGGGCTGCGCCCGGTACGTGGTGACCGACGTGCTCAAGGACGGCACGCTGCGCGGTCCCAACCTGGACCTGCTCCGCCACGTCTGCGCCCGGACCAGCGCGCCGGTGGTGGCCAGCGGGGGAGTGTCCAGCCTGGCCGACCTGCGGGCCATCGCGGCCCTGGTCCCGCTCGGCGTGGAGGGCGCCATCGTCGGCACCGCCCTGTACGAGGGCGCGTTCACCCTGGACCAGGCCCTGACCGAGGTCGGGTCGCGAGCGGGGGATAGAGCATGACGGTCGCGGTGCGCGTCATTCCCTGCCTGGACGTCGACGCGGGCCGGGTGGTCAAGGGCGTGAACTTCCGCGAGCTGCGGGACGCCGGGGACCCCGTGGAGCTGGCCGCCTGCTACGACGCCGAAGGCGCCGACGAGCTGACCTTCCTGGACATCACCGCGTCCAGCGGCGGCCGGGACACCATGTACGACGTGGTGCGGCGGACCGCCGAGCAGGTCTTCATCCCGCTCACCGTGGGCGGCGGCGTGCGCAGCGCCATGGACGTGGACCGGCTGCTGCGCGCCGGGGCCGATAAGGTCTCGCTCAACACCGCCGCGGTCGCCCGTCCCGGGCTACTGTCCGAGGCGGCCCGGCGGTTCGGGTCCCAGTGTGTCGTGCTGTCGGTGGACGCGCGCCGTGCGGCAGGCCCAGCAAGCGGCTTCGAGGTGACCACCCACGGCGGGCGGACCGGTACCGGCATCGACGCGGTGGACTGGGCCCGGCGGGCCGTGGACCTGGGCGCGGGCGAGATCCTGCTGAACTCGATGGACGCGGACGGGACCACCGCGGGCTTCGACCTGGAGCTGATCCGGGCCGTGCGGGCCGTGGTCACCGTCCCGGTGATCGCCAGCGGCGGCGCGGGCACGCTGGCCCACTTCGCGCCCGCGGTGGACGCCGGAGCGGACGCGGTCCTGGCGGCCAGCGTGTTCCACTTCGGCACGCTGCGCATCGGCCAGGTCAAGAACGCCCTGCGCGGCGCGGGCCACCCGGTCCGGTTACGGGTCGTTCTTGCTCACGCGGCCGCGCCGGCCATCGCGGCCCCCACGATCCCGGCGTCGTTGAGCAGGGCCGCGGGGACGATGCGGGCGCGGATGCCGGTCAGCCGCGGCACCCACCTCTCGGACTGCTTGCTGATCCCGCCGCCCACGATGAACAGGTCCGGTGAGAGCACCGCCTCGATATGCCGGAGGTACTCATTGACGTTGCCGGCCCACTTGCCCCAGCTCATGTCGTGCAGGTCCTT
>Ga0335073_10006437_pt1 | contig 16491 bp, 14 predicted proteins | sample Lox_Sample_22_FD_207093 | JGI IMG/M metagenome (GOLD analysis project Ga0335073, IMG submission 207093) | Soil microbial communities from Loxahatchee National Wildlife Refuge, Florida, United States - Lox_Sample_2.2 | ecosystem: Environmental > Terrestrial > Soil > Wetlands | place: USA... | reverse complement strand
GATGCCACCGGCAGCAGGGTCGATGACAAATGCTTCCCGTCCGATATGGTGATCACGTTTACCGCCCCAAAAGCGGCACACGTCTTCGGCGAACTGACGCGGGCGTGGGATCAGCCTGTCGTGGTCACGCCCATTGGATCTCCGGACGGAGCAATCCTATCGTCCAGCGGGCTGAGCTGGGCTGGGGCTTCTCATCAACTAATCGAACAACCTCGCGCTGCGGACAGCAACAAAGGCAAATACGGCCATGTCCTGGTGGTCGGCGGATCGACCGGCAAATCGGGTGCGCCGGCGATGACATCGATGGCAGCATTGCGCTCGGGCGCGGGATTGGTTACGGCAGCCGTACCCAGCGCGATTGTCGATCAGGTATCGAGATTCATGCCGGAGTTGATGACTCAACCGATGATCTCCAGCCCGGCAGGAGAAATTGCCAGCACGGGAATTACGGCACAGCAATTCCAAAAGATGATCGACCGGATCACGGTGATGGCAGTCGGGCCCGGAATGGGACAAGGCCCCGGTTCGGAAATCCTGCTCGAGGCAGTTTTGTCTGACACGAATTTGCCCGTGGTTGTCGATGCCGATGGACTGAATACGTTGGCAGGGAATCCGTTTCTGCTTGAGAAGATGACGAAGGTTGCAAAGGCTGGGCGGACCATCGTGCTTACGCCGCATCCCGGTGAGATGGCGCGGCTGGCAGCGACAAGTGTTGCAGAGGTTCAGGCGAACCGGCTGAAAGCGGCGCGGAGTTTTGCGCGTGAGCGAGGCGTGACCCTGGTATTGAAAGGATCGCGCACGTTGATCGCTCATCCCGATGGCAAGGTCGCGGTGAATACCTCGGGCAACCCGGGGATGGCCAAGGGCGGCAGCGGCGACATGCTCACCGGTGTGATTGCAGGCATGCTGGCGCAGTTTCCCAAGGAGAGTGCGCGCGCCGTTGAAGCCGCAGTTTATCTGCACGGACTTGCCGCTGATCTCGCTGTTCGAGAACAGGATGAGCACACATTGCTGGCGACCGACAGCCTAAAACAATTTGCACGCGCCTTCCGATTTCGGCCTTTGCGCTTTTCGAATGGCGGGCAAAGAGGTTATGTTTGGTTGCAGGGATTGCCGGCTGAAACCATAACGCAGTTCCCAGAGGGCACAAGATGAGCAAGGAGGCCCCAGTCGCCGAAGGCCGGATTCACGAATTTGTAACGCACAGCGGCGCTGATACCGTGGACGTTGGGCGCAAGCTGGTGCGATTGCTCGCGCCCCCGCAGCTTCTCATCCTTCGGGGCGAGCTGGGCACCGGCAAGACGACCCTGGTGAAGGGAATTGCGCAGGCACTGGACGCAGCCGAGCCCGACGAGGTGACCAGCCCCACATTTACGCTTCTGCATGAATATGACGGCGTGCGCGAAGGCAAGCCGGTAAAGCTTTTCCATTTAGATGTGTACAGGTTGGAGGGCGAGCGGCAACTGGAGACACTCGGCCTGGATGAATTGCTGACTCCGGATGCGTTGGTGCTGGTGGAATGGGGCGAAAAGTTCAAGAGCATCCGGAAGAAATCGACCGGCGAGATTACCATTGCGTCTGCCGGTGGAGATGCGCGCAAGATCTCGGTTACGCTAAAGGAATAACATCGTGGCAGGCGCAAGCCCTCTCTGGTGGCCGAGCACGCAGACGGAGGGAGAAGGAGGTCCAGTGATGCGGCCGATTTCGCTCTGTTCCCCATTGGTCTTTCTATTGATGGCGGGGTCTGCAACTCTAACCGCCCAGCAGGCGCAGCCAGCCGCTTCGCGCCAACCGGTGCAAACAACCACCGTGCCGAAAGCTTCAAGCGGGCAGAACCCAAACCAGACAGTAACGAAGCATAGCGCCCGCCATCGCATGTCGCACGCGCGCAATGGCGCAAAGCGTCCCGAGTATCGGCCGGAGTTCAGCGAAAACTCAGTGGAAGTGATCAACGGCGATGCAACAAAGAAGGTCTTGTTCCACGATGATCAGACCACGGGATCCGCGGAGAACTTACCCGGGTCGAACGTTCCAGGGCCGATGAAAGTCGAGGTTGTGAACGGCGCTCATACCGACACCCAGTACCTCTACAACAACGGAGAGGATCAGCGCATTGAGGCAGAGCTGAACCGGCCGGTTGTGGTTGGGATTGAGTCGAGCGACACGCGCATCGCAGGGGGCAACAAACATCCCGTCGTCATGCGAGTTACCGCGAGCGGAGCGGGCGATGCCAAAAGCGAGAGCAGCGGCGGACAGCCGGTAACCAGGAGCATCTCTCCCCGGCCCAAGCGGCCGGCGTATCAGCCGGACGAGCATTGATTTGCTGACCGGCAGGGCGATCCGTGCATTCTCACATTCAAAGCGACGCTGACTGTTGCGGGTTGTGCTCGGCGCCGGCCACGCTGCCCAGAACCGTGGCGTGGCTGCAGGCAATCACAATTGCGTGGATGGTCGCGGAGTGCGGGGCTTCGCTCTGGGCAGCTTCGCGGGCGCACAGTTTGGCGCTGCTCGCGTTCGGAAGCGACAGCCTGATTGAATTGCTCTCGGCGGTTGTCGTTCTTCTGATGTTCCTCCCGCGGTTTCCGCTGAAGAAGGCGCACGCCGACAAGACCGCGGCAGGATTGCTCTTTCTGCTGGGCGGCGTGGTCGTGTGCATTGCGTGGTTGGGGCGCGCGAGTCCACTGGAGACAAGTTATCTTGGCCTCGCGATAACGGTGCTGGCCCTGGTGGTGATGCCGGTGCTGGCCTGGATGAAGCGGTACCACGCGCGGCGCATAAACAATCGCGCCCTGGCGGCCGATGCAACACAATCGGCAACCTGTGCTTTTCTTGCTGGTGTTACGCTTGCCGGGCTTGCAGTGTATGCGATATGGCGTGTCCGCTGGGTCGACACCGTTGCGGCACTTGCAGCGGTTCCGATCATTTTCGTGGAGGGCCGGCGCGCGTGGCGCGGCGAGGGCTGTGGTTGCGGTTAGAGTGCGTGGATTAGGGCGCATGATTTCGGGGCTGTAAGATGGTTGGCATTCCTGCTGTACCTCTGGAGGCCCCGATGCGAGCGTCTCGCCTGGCTGGATTTGCCTGTAGTACTGTTCTTCTAATTGCGGTTGGAATCGTTCTTGAACCCGCCGCAAGCGCCGCCAACAAACCGCACATCTTTCAACATCCGGCCTTGAGCAAAGATCTGATCGCCTTTGGATATGCAGGCGATCTGTGGACCGTGCCGCGAGAAGGCGGCGTTGCACGCCGTTTGACCATTGGCGTAGGGATCGAGACCGACCCTGTGTTCTCGCCCGACGGAAGCACGATCGCGTTCACCGGCGACTACGATGGCAACACCGACGTGTTTACGATCCCGGCGATAGGCGGAGTTCCGTTTCGCGTGACGTACCATCCGGCGGCCGACTTTGCCGTGGCCTGGACGCCGGACGGGAAGGACATCCTCTTCCGATCGACACGAATTTCGCAGAGCCGGTACACGCAGCTCTATGAGGTGCCGGCGAAGGGCGGCATTGCGAAACCGCTTCCGCTGCCAATGGCGTATCAGGGCCAATTCTCACCCGACGGCAAAGAGATTGCCTACTCACCGCTGCCGCCCGCCTACGGTTTCGATTACATGTCCTACGTTTCGTGGGGCAATTATCACGGCGGCCGCGCGAGCACAATCTGGATTACGACGCTGCCCGGACTGGACTCGGTGGAGATTCCGCACGAGGTGTCGTCAGACTTTTCCCCGGTGTACGCGGGTGGGAAGATCTATTTTCTCTCGTCGCGCAAGGGCAAGGCGGCGATCTTTGAGTACGACCCGGCGTCAAAAGCTGTCACCCAGGCGCTCCAGAATGACGGCCCCGATATTCGGTCCCTGCATGGCGAAGGCGACACGTTGGTATACGACCGGCTGGGCGAGATTTACCTGTTCGATACAAAGACAAACACGAGCAAGCTGGTGCCAATCGAGATCGACGCGGACCTGCCTGAGGTGCGGCCGCGCATCGAGAGCGTGGGTGATGAACTGGACAACGCCAGCGTTTCTCCGACGGGCGTCCGCGCCGTGATCGAGGCGCACGGCGACATCTTTACGGTTGCGGCGAAGCATGGACCCACGCGCGACATCACCAACACACCGGGAGTTATGGAACGCGACCCTGCGTGGTCGCCAGACGGACAATCGATTGCTTACTTCTCGGACGTATCGGGTTTGTACGCACTGCACGTGGCGCCGCAAACCGGTGATTCGGTGGCGGGCGCCGCAGCGGTGAAGAAGTTTCCGCTGGAGAACGAGGCCGACTACTACTTCGGACCCAAGTGGTCGCCTGACTCGAAGAAGATCGCATTCTACGACAACAAATTGAAGACCTACGTGCTCGATACCACGACCGGCAAGCTTGCGGTAGTCAACGACAAGAATGTCTTCGGCGGATTCTCGAGTGACCAGATGGGCTTTGCGTGGTCGCCGGACTCGAAATGGATCGCATATGCGCGCTCAATGTCGAACCACCTGCACGCGATCTTCTTGTATTCGCTCGATTCGGGTCAGTCGACCGAAGTGACCAGCGTGATGGGCGACTCGCGCAATCCGGCATTCGATCGCGATGGCAAGTACCTCTATTTCATCGCTAGCACCAATGAAGGCGCGGCGTCGGACGGTCTCGACATGACAAGCGACCTGTACCAGGTGACCTCGAATATCTACGCTGTAGCTCTAGCCGCTGATACGGCATCGCCGATCGCGCCGGAACTCGATGACGAGAAGCCTCAGGCGGAAGAAAAGGCAGGAGACAAAAAAAGCGACAACGACCAGAAGTCCGCCGATGCGAAGGAAGGCAATGGCGACGAGAAGGCCCATGCCAAACCTGCTCCGAAACCGGTGAAGGTGGATTTGGACGGAATTGAAAAGCGCATCGTTGCCATGCCGATGCCGGCGAGCGTGTATACAGGCTTGGCCGGTGGCCTGAAAGGAAGCCTGTATTTCACGGAGCGGCCCACGTCGGGCAGGTTCGGAGATCGTGGCGAAACGCTGAGCCGTTGGACTCCGGAGGATCGCAAGACTGAGAAACTAGCCGAGCATGTCGAGGGATTCGAGCTTTCGGCCAATGGCGAAAAGATGCTACTGGCTCTCGGCCACCCGCGTCCAGAGGGCGCTGAAATGCCTCCGGGGGGCGGTGGGAGACCCACATGGGTGATTGTGCCGGCGAATGCCCCGGTCAAACCGGGCGAAGGCGCACTGTCGTTCGGCGATGTAAAGATGCGCGTCGAGCCGCACGCGGAATGGGCGCAGATGTACCACGAAGTGTGGCGCATCGAGCGCGCCTTCTTCTATGACGTGAACTTCCACGGAACGAATACCGTTGCCGACGAGAAAAAGTATGAGCCGTATGTAGAGTCGATCGCGTCGCGTGCGGACTTGAATTACATCTTCCAGGAAATGTTGAGCGCGTTCTCTGTAGGTCACCTGCGCGGCAATGGCGGGCACATTCCCGATGCCGCGCATGTTCCGGGCGGATTGCTGGGCGCAGATTACGAGATCAAGAACAATCACTACTGCATCGCAAAGATCTACACGGGTGGCGATTTCAATCCGCGCGAGAAGGCTCCGCTGGCTCAGCCGGGACTGAACGTGAAGGTTGGTGACTGCATCCAGGCGATCAACGGGCAGGAACTGACCGGGGATATGGACATCCAGCAGCCGCTCGAGGGCACGGCGGGCAAAGTGATCAGCGTGCGAATTGCCGGCGACGACGGCAAGGCGCGAGACATCTCGGTGACTCCAATTCCCAGCGAAGCGGCTCTGCGCAACGTGGATTGGATCGACGGCAATCAGAAAAAAGTGGATCAGCTCTCGGGTGGCAAGCTCGCCTACGTATATTTGCCGGACACCGGCGAAGGCGGGTTCACGAACTTCAATCGCTACTACTTTGCGCAAACTGACAAGCAGGGCGCGGTGATAGATGAACGCTTCAACGCGGGCGGGCAGGTGGCCGATTACTTTGTTGAAGTGCTGGGTCGGCACATCGAGTCGTATTGGGCTCCGCGGTACGGCAAGATCGAGCACACGCCGAACGCAGGAATTTACGGACCAAAGGTGATGATCGCGAATGAATTTTCGGGCTCCGGTGGCGATGCGTTGCCGTGGCTCTTCAAGCAGGCTAAGCTCGGCCCGCTGGTCGGCAAGCGCACCTGGGGCGGTCTGGTGGGCATCGGGCCAATTCCGGTGCTAATGGACGGCGGACACGTGACTTCGCCAAGCGTGGCGTTCTTCTCGCCCAAGGGCGAGTGGGACGTGGAGAATCATGGCGTCGATCCGGACTACGTTGTCGAGCAGGATCCGAAGGCAGTCAGCGAAGGGCACGATCCGCAACTGGAGAAGGCGGTTTCGCTGGCGATGGAGGAGTTGTCGAAGCAGCCGCAGAAGGAAGTGGAGCGGCCGGCATACCCGAATTACCACAAGGGCAGGGAATAGGGATCAGGGAACAGGAACCAGGAAGCGGCAGAGCTAGCGGAGTTAGCCGCGCTGCGCGCGTGGTTGCGGAGTTGGTCAGAGGCCAATGCTGAGAATCCGCTTTGAGGACGTCGAAAGCAAGCTGGCAAACGTCTCGTGTTCCATTGGCTTCGGCGAGGAGCGTGCGCAATTGTGTGCGCGCCTCTTTGCGGAGACCACCTGCGACGGGGTGTATTCGCACGGAGTGAACCGCTTCGCGCGATTCGTCGCGATGGTGCGGAATGGCAGCGTCGATCCGCAGGCGGAACCGCGAGTAGCGGCACGGTTCGGCGCAATGGAGCGATGGGATGGGCAGCGCGGTCCGGGCAATCTGAACGCGTATGCAGCGATGGCGCGGGCGATCGCGCTCAGTCGCGAGCACGGCATCGGCTGCGTGGCGATGGCCAACACGAATCATTGGATGCGTGGCGGAACATATGGATGGCAGGCGGCCGATGCGGGCGTGATTGGCATCTGCTGGACCAACACAATGCCGAATCTGCCGCCGTGGGGTGGAACGGAGCCAATGATTGGAAACAATCCGCTCGTGATTGCGGTGCCGCGCGCGAAGGGACACGTGGTGCTGGACACGGCGATGTCGCAGTTTTCTTACGGCGCCCTGGAAAGCTATCGAAGACGTGGCGAACTGCTTCCGGTGGAGGGCGGATTCGATCGCGAGGGCATGCTGACGCGCGATCCGGGGGCGATTGAGCAATCGCAGCGGCTGCTGCCGGTCGGCTTCTGGAAGGGTTCGGGACTGGCGATAGTGCTGGACATGGTTGCGGCGATGACGTCGCTGGGAAACGCGACGCATCAGATTGCCAATGACCCGCTGCGAGAGACGGGATTATCGCAGGTGTTTGTTGCGATCGATCCGAGAACCCTCGGCGATGCGGAGCGAATGGACGAAATTGCGGATGGAGTTGTCGACTCGTTGCATGGTACGCGAGCGAGCGAGGCAGGAAATCCCGTGCGCTATCCCGGCGAGAATACAATGCGGCTGCGCGAAGAAAATCGCAGGTTGGGATTGCCGGTGGATGAGGCAGTGTGGGAGGAGATTGTTGCGATGTGACGAGATCAATCGCTACATCAGCCGGGTGGCGCGTGAGCCGCCGAGCACACTATTCTGGACGGCATGCGAATCGCGCTTGTCACCGCAGTTCTCGCCCAGTTGAGCATCATCCCACTTGTCCGGGCTCAGGCCGCGCAGCCGGCATTCGAAGTGGCATCGGTCAGGCCCAGTCAGCACGAAGTCGGTCCCGACTACAACAACCAGATCACCTATTTGCCTGATCGCTTTACGGGCCGGAATGTGACGCTGAAGCGTCTCATCGCGGAAGCATGGCACTGCCAGATCAACCAGGTTGTGGGGCCGCCGTGGATCGAACACAACGAATACGACGTTGAGGCACGGGTGACCGAGGGTGCGACACATGAGCAGATCGCTCTTATGCTGCGCAGCCTCCTTTTCGATCGATTCCATCTGAAGCAGCACAGCGAAACGCGCGAGATGCGCGTCTACGATCTGACGGTCGGCAAGGGTGGGTTGAAAATCCAGCCGGTGAAACCGGGAGATGCTCCGGCGGCGGCAGGATCGGGCTTTCACTTTCACGGGGACATGCGCCAGTTTGCTGATCTTCTTGCAATCCAATTCTCGATTCCCGCGGCGAATGATCCCAGCGTGCCGGTGATGGCAGGCGGAACGTTGATACCCGTACTGGATGAGACTGGCCTTCAGGGCATCTACGATTTCAGCGTGGACGGGCGACCGGAGTTGGGCACGGATGCCTTTACCGGATGGAAAAGGGTGCTCGAAGAGCGACTCGGTTTGAAGATCGAAAGTCGAAAAGGTGACGTCCCGGTGGTGGTGGTTGACGACGCTGCGAAGGTTCCCACGGAGAATTGAGGTCCACTGGTCGACTGGTTTCTGTCGCCGGCAGGGAAGAAGCAGATCCTTCGCGTACCACACCCAAACTTAAGAAAGCCGTTTGGGACGTCGTGCGCTCAGCATGACACCCAGCCTGTCAGACGCGTGGGCAACCGGGGCTCGTCTCAAAAGCCCATGATGTTGTAGCCGCAGTCGACATATACAGTTTCGCCGGTGACGGCGCTGGAGAGATCGCTGGCGAGGAACAGCGCGACGCCGCCCACTTCGAGCTGGTCGACGTTACGCTTGAGGGGGGCGCGATCGGCGGCCATCTTGAGCATGTCGCCGAGGGCGCCGATGCCGCGGGCGGCGAGCGTTTTGATGGGGCCAGCGGAAATGGCGTTGACGCGGATGTTTTTGGGGCCGAGATTGGAAGCCAGATAGCGCACGCAGGATTCGAGCGATGCTTTGGCCAGTGCCATCACGTTGTAGTTCGGAACGACTTTTTCGGCCGCGAAATAGGTGAGGGTCATGATGCTGCCGCCTTCGGTCATCAGCGGAGCGGCCGCGCGGCTGACAGCGATAAGCGAGTAGACGCTGACGTCGTGAGCGATTCGAAAACCTTCGCGGCTGGTGTTGATGAACTCGCCCTTCAAATCTTCCGCGGGCGCGAAGGCGACGGCGTGAACGAGGATGTCGAGCTTGCCGTACTTGTCTTTGAGTCCGGCAAACAGCGAGTCGATCTCGCTGTCGACAGAGACGTCGCACTGGAAGCCGTCAGCGCCCGGAAGTTCCTTGATCAGGTCTTCGGCTTCAGCGCGCATGCGCTCGTTCTGGTAGCAGATGGCCAGGGTGGCTCCGGCTGCGGAGAGTTTCTGGGCGATGCCCCAGGCGATGGAACGTTTGTTGGCCAGCCCGAAGACCACAGCCGTTTTGCCTGCCAGATTGATCATGCGCGTGTTGTTCCTCCGTTATGGGACGTGTTCTGTGGTGCCGGCGTCCGGAAAAAGCGGATCCTTCGCTTACCACCCAAACTTGGAAAAAACGTCTGGGACCCCGTGCGCTCAGGATGCCACCCTGCGTGAGGGGGATGACACCGGCGAGAAGAAGCAGGAAGAAGGACCTTTTTCAGAATATCAAGCCAATGCGGCAAGTTCAGCCGCCGAGGTCGACGAGTTGGACCTCGCCGGTGGGACGGCCGAGGAAACGCGATCCGAGGCGCTCGAACTTCTCGACGGAGTCGGTGGCAAAACAGTGGACCTCGGTTGGCCAGTCCTCACCGCCCACGCCGTGGGGATGGGCGCGGCCGTTGATCAAACGCGCTGCGGCATCGGCGGTTGATTCAGCGGAGTCGATGACCTTCATTCCCGCTGGAGCAGCGCGTTCAATGAGTGGTCGCAGTAATGGGTAGTGGGTGCATCCGAGGACCAGGGCGTCAGCCTTCAGGCCGTCAGCGGCGGCATCGCTGGTGAGTTCGCCGAGGTAGATCCGGATGATTTCGTCGGTGACGTGGTGGCCGGTCCAGCCTTCTTCCACGAGCGGCACGAGCAGTGGGCAGGCTTTTTCGAAAGCGCGAAGGTTCTGGGCAGCGCAGGCGGCCTTGTAAGCGTGGCTTTGCACGGTGGCGTCCGTGGCGATGACGAGGACGTCGCCGGTTTTGGAAGCGGCGCGGGCGGCTTCAGCTCCGGGCTCGATAACGCCAAGAACGGGGACTGGCACGGAGTCCTGGATGGCATCGAGCGCAAGCGCGCTGGCGGTGTTGCAGGCGATAACCAGAAACTCGGCACCTTGTTCGCGGACGAGGAACTGCGCGCTCTCGACGGCATAGCGGGCGATAGTACGGCGCGACTTCGAACCATAGGGCAGCCGGGCCGTGTCGCCGATGAAGGCGAAGTGGGCATGCGGCAGCTTCCGGATGAGCGCGGCCAGGACGGTGAGCCCGCCAAAGCCGGAGTCAAAGACGCCGATGGTGGGCGCGGTGGGAGCGGGTTCGGTCACTGCCTGGTTCCTTCCGTGGGTGTGGCTTGGGAGGTCAAATAGGTCCGCGTAAGGTCCGCGTGTCCGGCGAGGGTCGGACGCTGCTGCCCATCGACAAGGAACCGGACTTCGCCGATGCTGGGCAGGTTGGCGCGAAGGGTAGCGCAGATGGAAAGCACAGTGAGGGATTCCGTTTCAAGCCCGGAGGGATGGCTGGCAGCGAAGGTTCCGGACAAGTTGACTACGGCAAGCTGATTGTCCGAGCCGTCCGTGCTCTTTGCGCCGGGAAGGGGCATGAGGAAGACCTGTGCAACGGACTGAGCGCCGCCGGGAACCGGATGGGTGGAATCGGGCGCCGCATAGAGATCGAGCAGCTTGCCAAGAACGGCGCGGGCGCGTGATCCGGGATCGGCGGGCAAAGGCAACGAGTGGACCTGCGGAACGAGGGAGTTGTCCATATCGTTGGCGACGACGAGAGTTGCCTGTTCGGCCGGGGCGACAACCGGGGCGGCCGTGGGAGCGCTAGCCTCTCCGGTCAGCAAGCTCCTATGCGCCCGTTCGCGAAGCTGCCAGAGCTTGAATCCCATGCCGAGCGAAGCCAACAGCAAAATGGCGAAAAGAATCTTCTGGTAGCGCGGAATCACGGCTGGCGTGCCTCCGTGCGGGTGGGATCGGAGCGCCATTCAACCACGGCCGCAGCGAGGGCGGTAGCGACGCTGGCCTGATACTCGGGGTTGTCGGGCTCGGTTGTGATCTTGTGATCGGAGTCCCGCTGGGGACCGACCTCGACTGCGAGCGCGGGGCAGGTCATGCTTTCGACGCCGGGAAGCGGGATGCGGCCCAGGGTAACACTGAAACCGGCGTGGGCGAGCGCAGAGTTCACGGCCCCGGCGAGACCCAGGCTGCGCGTGACCCACGCGGCTTGCGCGGTCTTCCATGCCATGAAGCGCGTAGGCAGCGCTGGAGGCAACGACGAAGCGAAGAGGTGAATCCCACTGCCGGTCTCGCTGGCGTGCAGACTCAGGCACAGGGCGGCGCTGGCGTGGTTGGCGATGGTTGCGCGTTGATCGAGCGATACAGATGTGTCGGCCTCGCGCGTAGTGATGGCCTGGATGCCGCGGGCGGCAAGAAGGGAACGCAGGCGAACGCTGAGCGTAAGATTTACCGACTTTTCCAACTGGCCGCTGTCGAGATGAGAGCCCGTATCGTCGCCGCCATGAGCTGCGTCGAGGACGACGACGAAACGGGGGGCCGGAGGCGCCTCAGGCGATGGTGATAGCTGAGCGTGGTCAGGCACAGTCAAAAGCGCAAGCCCAACTGTCGCCAGGACGCTTAGATACCTACCGGCTCTCCACCGCCCCAACGACAAAGACGCATCGTTGAGGACGGCGGTCAAAGCCGAGACCCGGGGCACCCGGATTCTTGGAGACCGAAGCATCGAGCGGACTCTTTGCGAGACCCGGGGCACCTGCGTTTTTGATATTCGGGACATCGATCAGGGGTGTCGCCTACTCCAGTGCATAGATCGTGAGACCGCTGAGGAGCTTGGGATAGAAATCAGTCGATTTTTGTGGCATGACAGAACCGGCAAAGGCAACCTCTCTCAGTTGATTCATTGTGACCGGGTTGGTCAGGAAGGCGACATCCGCTTCGCCGCGCAGCACCTGGTCGGCGGCCTCGGAGGCATCGCGCAGATAACGAATGTTTGTCTGTTCGCGCACCTTTTCGGCGTCGAGGCCGAGAAGCTTGTCGAGGATGATGGCGTGGAGATGGCTAAGGTCGAGCCGGCGCTGGTTTTCGGGCAAATCTGCAAGCAGACTTGCGCAGGCCTCGGTTTTGGAGCGCAAAAGAAGGGCGCCGGCGCGAGTGACAGCCACAAACGCGGTGCCGTCTTGCTTGCGTAGTTTGTCGATGTGGTCGGTCGCACCAGCCTCGGGCAGCTTTTCCACCGTAAAAAACTGCTCCGCAGACTGGGTGAAGACTCCCGGATCGAATTTGGCCAGGCTGTGAACGACCCGGTGAGTCGGCAGGATCACCAGGCCCTCGGAATCCATGTTGACGAAGGTCATCATCACGGCAGCTTCGGGGAATGCGGGCTGTGGCAGCTCCGACGCGCTGTGCTCGGTTTTCAGGGGCGTCTTGGGAGTGTGCTCTTTCGAGTAGTTCAGCGCGGTTTCGTAGCGATGGTGGCCGTCGGCGATGATCAGCCTCTTGTTGGCCATCGTTGAGGTAAGCAGCCGGATGATGGCCGGGTCGCTTACCCGCCAAACGCGATGCAGAACCCCGTACTCGTCGGTGACTTCGGCATCGGCCGGCCCTTCACCTTCGTAAAGGATCTTCTCTGCGCTGCTAGCCGGGTCGGAGTAGAGCATGAAAATCTGGCCGAAGTGGGCGTGCGTGGCCTTGAGGAGGTTGAGGCGGTCACTTTTGGGCTTGGAGAGGGTCTGTTCGTGACGGAAAACCACCTGATCGACATAGTCGTGGAGCTTGCCCAGAGCGATAAATCCCCGGCGCTCCTTTACTTCCTCCGACCCGGGAAGGCGAAACCGCTGCGCGTACGCAAAAATGCAGGGATCCTTTTCCTGCACGAGAATGGATTGCTCGCGCCACGCCCTGAAGTCACGGGCGGCTCGTGTGTAGACATTCTCTCCGTCCGCAGCGTCAAACAGCTCGGGCAGTCCCAGGATAATGCGCACCAGGTTGTAGGGACTGCGCTGGTAATACGCCTCTTGCATGGCCGGTGAAATCTTGTCATAGGGCTGAGTGACGACGTCGTCGAGCCGAACAGCCGAAGGATTGTAGCGCCAAGCACGAAACGGATAAATGATTGCCATGCGGAAGGTCTTGCCACCCCCAGTGGAAAGGCAGGGATTTACCGATCAGGTCTCCAGCAGAAAAGTGCCGCCAGCACTATCGCTTAGAGTCGATTGTATCCCAGTACGGATCACCGATTTTGATTGGGCAACGTCAAAGCAGATAAGGGCATCACTGGAGACGCGCGGCACCGCCAAGCGTGCTAATATCGCCTTCATTCCCAGGTGCGACCAGATGAAACCACTCCTCAATCAGTCCGAGGTGCAAAGCGGACGAACACCCATGTTCTGGACGGGAATCTGCGTTTTGGCGTTCTCCTGTTTCTGCGTCACCCGAGCATGGGGCCAGGACGATCCTCTGAACAAGGTGCATGTGCCGCCCCCGTCCACCAGCGCTCCTGCCACCGGAGCCCCAGCCGGGGTAGACGCGCCGGTTGCCACGGGTGCAGCCTCGGCCCATGCGCGCCCAGGTTCCCTCATCCGGATGAACGTGGACATGGTCCTGGTGCCGGTGACCGTAACCGATCCCATGAACCGGCTGGTTACCGGGTTGGAGCAGGAAGATTTTCAAGTCTACGAGAATAACGGCGAGCAAAGAATCAAGAGCTTTGCCGCGGAGGATGCACCGGTTTCCATAGGCATAATTTTTGACCTTTCAGGTTCGATGACATCGAAACTGATGCGGGCGCGCGAGTCGATCCTCCAGTTCATCAAGACTGCCAATCCTCAGGACGAGTTCTTCGTCATCGGGTTCAACGATCGACCTGAACTGATCGAAGATTTTACGAACTCAGTTGAGGATATTGAAGCTCGGCTGGCGACGGTGCGCGCCGCGCACCGCACGGCCCTTCTCGACGCGATCTATTACGGCGTGCAAAAGATGAAAGAGGCCAAGCACGAGCGCAAGGCCCTGCTGGTGGTCTCAGATGGTGGCGATAATCGGTCGCGGTACACCGAAGGCGAGGTTCGCGCCCAGGTCCGTGAGTCCGACGTGGAAATTTACTCGATTGGTATCTTCGATCCCTATGCTGCCACCCCCGAAGAACGCAGCGGACCGATCCTGCTGAATGAGCTCAGCGAGGAAACCGGTGGCCGTCTCTTTCGGGTAGACGACGTTTCTGAGATGAGCGATATTGCGGAGAAAATCTCCACCGAACTGCGCAATCAATATGTGATCGGCTACACACCCAAGAACATTTCTCGTGACGGCAAGTGGCGTAAAGTGAAGGTGAGGCTGAATCCCCCATCAGGTCTGCCTCCACTGACGGTCCACGCTCGAACCGGATACTATGCGCCCCTGCAATAAAGCGATCCTTTCCATCTTTCTTTCGCTCTCTTCTCTCTTTGCCGGCGCGCAACAAACGCCCAAGCCGGCTACGCCCTCGACTTCGAGTCAGGCTCCATCGCTCACGGTTGATCGCGACCCGGTTCGGTCGCCGGATACTGCGGTTCCTGCCAATCCAACTGGAGAACCACTGAAGAAAGAGGGCGAAGGATACGTTCTGCACACCAACGTGGAGGAGGTCGTCCTGAACGCCACCGTGCTGGAAGGCTCGCAGTTGGTGCAGACCCTGCAAAAGGACAATTTTCAGGTCTTCGAGGATGGCGTAAAGCAAAACATCATCAGTTTCCAGCACACCGACCTTCCGGTTTCGATAGCGCTTGTTGTCGATAACTCCGGCTCCATGTCGAAAAAGCGGCCTTCGGTGAACAAATCCGCGCTGGACCTGGTAGAAGCTTCCAATCCCCAGGATGAGGCATTTGTCGTGAATTTCTCCGATGAGGCCTACATCGACCAGGATTTCACCTCGAACGTTGCCAAGCTGCGCGATGGGCTGAGCCATATTGAATCCCGCGGCGGCACGGCGCTTTACGACGCGGTCGTGGCATCGGCCGACAAGCTGGTGGCAGATGCCAAACGGCCAAAGCAGGTGCTGGTCATCATCACCGACGGAGAAGACAATGCGTCTACGCTGACCCTGGATCAGACCATCCGGCGCGTGCAGGAGCTTTCGGGGCCGGTGATCTACTGCATCGGGTTGCTCTTCGGTGACGAGATGAGCCACTCCGAGGTGCGCCATGCGCGTCGGGCCTTGGACCTTCTATCAACCGAGACCGGAGGCATCGCTTTCTTTCCCAAATCCATTGAGCAGGTGGATGAGATTGCTGCCGAGGTGGCCCGCGACATTCGGAGCCAATACACGATTGGTTATCACTCTTCGAAGCCTTCCTCTCAGCCCGGATTCCGCCGCGTTCAGGTCACTGCTGAAGCGCAGGGGATGGGCAAGCTGACCGTGAGGACCCGCACCGGCTACTTTCCCGCCACGCGCGTTCCCAGGCGGTCGATGGCGACGAAACAATAGCTCCGTCAGTAGGCTAAACTTGTTTTCCATGGCAGTCGAAAGCCCGACCACCCCTCCCCTACGCATCGCAGCAGACATAACTCAACTCGTCGGCCACACGCCCATGCTCCGCTTGAGCCGGGTGGTCCCATCCGGCGCGGCCGCCGTCTTCGCCAAGCTTGAGTTCCTCAATCCCGGCGGCAGCATCAAGGACCGCGCGGCGCTGGGCATGATCCTCGACGCCGAGGCCAAAGGCCTGTTGCGCGAAGGATCAACGATCGTGGAAGCCACCGCTGGAAATACTGGCGTGGGTCTGGCGCTGATTGGCGTGAACCGCGGATACAAAGTGAAGCTGTTCGTGCCCGAAGGCTTTGCCGAGGAGAAGTGCATCCTGATGCGCGGCTTCGGTGCAGAAGTGGTGCGCACGCCGGAGGCCGAAGGAATGGCCGGTGCGATTCGCGAAGCGAACAAGACGGCAGAGTCGATTCCTGGCGCATTCATGGCCGGTCAGTTTACCAACCAGGCGAATCCGCAGTTTCATCACGACACCACCGCTGCGGAAATCTGGGAGCAGATGGAGGGACGCGTCGATGGATTCGTGGCCGGTGTCGGTACGGGGGGAACATTCTCCGGCGTGGCGCAGTTCCTGAAAGAGAAGAACCCGGCGGTCATTACGGCTGCCGTTGAGACGCAGGGCTCGATCCTGCAAGGCGGCGCGCCAGGCAAGCACCGCGTAGAAGGAATCGGCGTTCACTTCATACCGGAGACATTTCATCGCGATGTATGTAACCGCGTGATCATGGTGAACGATGAGGATGCATTCGCGATGGTGAAACGTCTTGCCGCCGAAGAAGGCCTCGTCGGCGGATCGAGCGCCGGTGCAGCAGTATTTGCCTCGGTAGAATTGGCGCGCGAACTCGGCGCGGGCAAGCGCGTGGCGACGATCATTCCCGACTCAGCCGAACGATATCTTTCGAAGAGGATCTTCGAGGGGGGAGCGTAAAGACAGGGATTAAG
>Ga0335073_10006436_pt1 | contig 16494 bp, 15 predicted proteins | sample Lox_Sample_22_FD_207093 | JGI IMG/M metagenome (GOLD analysis project Ga0335073, IMG submission 207093) | Soil microbial communities from Loxahatchee National Wildlife Refuge, Florida, United States - Lox_Sample_2.2 | ecosystem: Environmental > Terrestrial > Soil > Wetlands | place: USA... | reverse complement strand
GCTGCGTCGAACGATCCACCTTCCGAATTCTTGATCCGCGGATCGAAATCCAGCGCCGCTTTCTCGGCGCGCCTCGCGTAGTCGATGCGGTCGGCTCCGGGCAGCGAGTAAACATCTTCATGATAAAGATCGAGATCGCCTTCGAGCTGCCCCAGCTGCGATGCCTCCGGAATTCCGCCGAACGGATCTTCCGATGTGATCTTCGCCAGTTCCAGCGCCGACCTCACCATCCGGTCCAGCCCTTCTCCCGAAAAATCGCTCGAGTAGGTACTGGCCGCGCGCTGTCCGAAAAACACGCGGACCCCAATCGACTTCGATCCCGACTCTTTGAGAGTCTCCACCTGCCCCAGACGAACCAGCGTCGAAAATTCGTCCCCCTCGCGGACCACGCATTCCGCCGCGGTGGCGCCACCGCGCATGGCGCGTCCAACAATATCTTGCGCGACCTCGCGCAGATCAGTTTCTACTTTCGGATTTCCAGCTTCCACTTGTGTTGGGGACATAATTAAGGTCTTACCGACAGACTCACAGCGCCTGAGAGAAGCTCAGCTCCTCAATCCCTCCGCAAGCCTCCCTGCACTCTCCGGTGAACAAGGCTATTGCATGAACCCGCCCGGATCCTTCCGCGCCGTTCCGCCGACCGTGAGCCGATCCACCTTGAGCGTCGGAATTCCCACGCCCACCGGCACAGCCTGCCCATCCTTGCCGCACGTACCGACGCCTTCGTCGAGTTTCAAATCGTTGCCCACCATCGAGACGCGCGTCAGCACATCCGGCCCGTTCCCGATTAGCGTCGCTCCTTTGATCGGAGCGGTGATCTGGCCATCTTCAATCATGTACGCTTCCGACGCGGAGAAGACAAATTTTCCGTTCGTGATGTCGACCTGTCCTCCGCCAAAATTCACCGCATACACGCCACGCTTCACCGACCGAATAATGTCTTCCGGATTGTCCTGCCCCGCCAGCATATACGTGTTCGTCATGCGCGGCATGGGAATGTGTTCGTAGCTCTCGCGCCGCCCGTTGCCTGTATCGGCAATCCCCATCAGCCGCGAAGAGAGCTTGTCGCTCAAATAGCCCTTCAAAATTCCTTTTTCAATCAGCACCGTTTCCTGCGTCGGCTCTCCTTCGTCGTCCACATTCAACGATCCACGCCGCCACGGCATTGTTCCATTGTCGACCACCGTGCACTTCTCGCTGGCCACGCGTTTGCCCACCAGCCCGGCGAACGCCGATGTTTTCTTGCGATTGAAATCTGCCTCCAGTCCGTGTCCCACCGCTTCATGCAGCAGCACTCCCGGCCATCCCGGACCTAACACGACCTCCATCTCCCCCGCCGGAGCCTCGCGCGCATCGAGTTGCAAAATCGCTTGCCGCGCCGATTCTTTCGCAAAAAATTCAGGAGTCTTCTCTCCAAAGAAGAAATCCAGCGCAACCCGTCCTCCGCCCCCCGACGTTCCCCGTGCAGAATTTCCTTCTGTCTTCGCGATGCACGACACATTCATGCGCGCCAGCGGCTGTGAATCTTCCGCAAACGTTCCGTCCGAGCCGACGACCAGAATGTTCCGCAGCTCATCTCCATAGCTGGTTCGTACTTCCTGAATTCTCGGATCGTACGCCCGCGCCGCTTTATCGGCCCGCATCACCAGTTCCACCTTCGCGCTGATCTCTGCGTCCACCGACGGCAGCGTCACCGGATACAGGCTTCGCGCCGCCGTCTTCTGAAATCCAGCAACCGTCGCCTTCGCCGGAGCGCTGGCAATCAACGCCGCCGTCCGCGCCGCGTGCAGAATGCGATCCGCCGAAAGGTCGTCGGTGTAGGCGTAGCCGGTGCGCTCCCCCGAAACCACGCGCACCCCGCAGCCCGCGGAAATCCCCTGTGACGCCGACTTCACCATCGATTCGTCGACCATCAGGGAAGTAGAGGAAAGATATTCGAAGTACAGATCGGCGTAATCGCCGCCCGCCGAAAGCGCCGCCGCGAGATAGCGTTCCAGATCGCGCTCGCTCAGCCCATAATGCTCAAAGAAAAACCGTTGTTTATCCCTGTATTTGTCCACCTAGTTTAGATGCCGTCGAGTGTCGTCCCGACTCGCGAGCGGACATCTCCCCTTTCACTCATTATCCCATACGCACCCCATCCCGGCGTTTCCTGCCGGCTTCTTCCACATCCTTCCCCGTAACGATGGTCACTCGTCACAGACTCCTTGGCGCCCGATGTGGACAATTTCACTGGTGACTCCGGACGCTCTCAGCCGCACCGTTCAGGATTTTCTCAGCGAAGCTTCCGGCGCCGTCGTGCTCGAAGACGGCACCGTTGCCTTTGATCTGGCCCAGTCGAAGTATTCGATTTCCGGCGAATACAACAAGTGCCTGCTCCATCTCTGGTCGGCCGAGCGCAACACCGTGCGCCGCGTGCTCGACGCCGAAGTGAAGAACGGCACTCTGCGCCTCGCGGTTCAGCGCCTCGGCCAGTCCCGTCCATCCAGGTTGGAAATTTGCCGCGAACGCGACCGCCGCTCGCCCTCCGCGAAGAAGGCCGCACGCGCCAGTTACGAACACAAGCTGCGCCGGGCGCTCGACCGCCACTTTCCCGGTTTCGCCATTACCCGTCTGACCAGCGGCATGGACCTCGAAAAGTCCTTTGGCCCGATCTATGCCCGAGGCCTGCTGCGTCAGGGCCAGTCCGCATTCGCAATTCTCGGAGTCAATGCCACCGAAACTCAGGCTTCGATCGACGCGGCCCTCACCTTTGGCATTCTTTGGCTTGATGTATGCCGCCAGTCTCAAGCGGGTAAGTTCCTGGTCGAAGGCCTCATCCTATTCGCTCCGCTGGGGTGTTCCGCGCTCCTGCGCGAGCGCATCGCCAACCTCAATCGCGGCGCTGCCAAATGGCGCTTGTTCGAATTCGATGAGCGCCACGACGCGCTGATGGAAATCGACTGCACCGATCGTGGCAACGTCGCTACCCGCCTTGTGCATGCTCCGAACGAAGCCGCCGCCCTCGAGCGCTTCTCTGAATGCGTTACGAAAGTCAAAACGATCTTGCCGAATTGCGAGGTCGCCGTGCTCTCAGCCGCAGAGCTGGCGTTTCGCTGGCGGGGTCTCGAGTTTGCGCGCGCCCGCCTCGGCGCTGAGGCCGGTACCTTTCGCAGCCGGCAGGAAATCGTCTTTGGCGTCGGAGCAGAAGAGCGCGTGCTCGAAGATCGCAATTGGCAGTTTTTCCTGCAAGTGCTGACCACCCTGCGTGACGCCCGCCATCCCTACGGCCCGCGCCAGCATCCGTTATTCCGCATGCATCCCGAGCGCTGGCTCGAATCGCTCGTGGTTGCCGACGTCAGTGTCATCGACGAACACCTTGACTTCCGTTCGCTCTATTCGCAGGTTCCGGCATTCTCAGCTGCCGACCGCGCCATGATCGACGTTGTGACCATCACCCATACCGGCCGCCTGGCCGTCGTTGAGCTCAAGGCCGACGAGGATATCCACTTGCCGCTTCAGGGCCTGGATTATTGGTCTCGTGTCGAGTGGCATCACGCCCGCGGCGAGTTTCGGCGCTTCCAATACTTCGACCAACGCGAACTATCCGCCGAGAAACCGTTGCTGTATCTCGTGGCGCCCGCGCTGCACGTGCACCCCCAAACGGATGCCTTGCTGCGCTATATCTCTCCCGAAATCGATTGGGAGTTCGTCGGCATTGACGAGCGCTGGCGCGAGGGCGTGAAAGTCGTTTTCCGTAAACGGCCCGACGGTCATGTGCTTACGGCTGCCCTGTCTCCGGCACCGCGAAGCCTTATGCCCGCTCCGCGCGCCCGTGCTGTTGAATCGTCAGTCTCCCCAGTCTCCTAGCAATCGCCGCACATCCACCAATTGCCCCAGGTGGTATGCGTTGTGATCCGCCACCAGCAAAGCTTCCCGCAGAATCGTTTGTCCATCTCCCCACGGAATCTTCGCGAACAAATCCGTCTTCGGATTCGCCACCAGATTCTGCATAGCTTTCAAGTCTCGCCGAAACTGAGCCATGCTCTTGTTCCACGCCGCCGCGGTCGGCGGAGCTTCCGTCTTCGGCCAATATCCACTGGGCCACTCCGGCGACTTGTGCTTGGCATTCCGGCTGAACTCGAGAATGTCCCACTGCGCGATTCGCATATGTTCGAGCAACATCCACGCAGAGTGTGGGAACTTTGCAGGCTTGGTGCCGCGCAGCTTGGGCGGCAGGTTCTTCACGGCATCGTCAAACTTCGCGTGGGCTCCTCCTCCGCCAAGCAGATACTGAAGGTTCTGGCGCAGGTGTTGTTCGTGATCTTGGGTCATCGCTCCTCCGATTACGGTCTACATCCAAGTGTAGCGCCGCCATCGGAGGAATCGACCAGCCAGATCGATCTGCCGAGGAATTGTTATTTATTCTGCGCCGCGGAAACAGTCGGCGATCCCGCCGCATCGGCTGCGTTCCCGATCGCGTCGCCGGAAAGAATCAACTCGACGCGCCGGTTCTGCTGCCTTCCCTCGGAGGTATCGTTCGAAGCAATCGGTTCCGTCTTGCCGAAACCGTGCGCCTCGATCGAGCCCGCGGGAACCCCCTGCTGCACAAAATAGTCCCGCACCGACTCGGCCCGGTGCTCGGAGAGCGCCTGGTTATATTCGTCGCTGCCCACGCTATCGGTGTGCCCCTCAACCGCCAAATGCAGGCTCGGATAGGCCAGCAGAATTCCCGATACTTTCGCCAGCGTCTCTCTCGCGCCTGGAGCCAGTTCAAAGCTTCCACTCCGGAACAGCACATCCGACATGTTCGCGATGAGGCCGCGCGCGGAATCGCGCGTGGCAAGAATCGAATTTAGCTGCTGCAGCAGCCGCGCGCGCAACTCCTGTTTTTCGTTTTCCGCCTGCTGGCGCAAACTCTCCGACTGCGCAGCCGCCGCTTTTGCTTTGTCGGCCTCAACCGCCAATGCTTGCTGCTGAGCCAGAGCTTCCGCCTTGGCCTTCTCGGCTTCTTCTCTCTGACGCGCCGCTTCCTGCGCCGCCGCTACCGCTTCGGCCTTGGCTTTCTCCGCCTCCGCTTTCGCCTGTTCGGCCTGGATGCGCGCCTGTTCCGCCTGGGCCCGAGCCGCTTCGGCGTCCGCCCGCCGTTTCGCTTCTGCCTCGGCGTCGGCGCGCGCTTTCGCTTCTCTCGCTGCGGCGGCGGCTTGCGCTTCATCTTCCGCCTTCTGCTTCACCGCCATCAACCGCGCTTCTTCTGCAGTCTCAACTGCTTCTTTCGCTGCTGCCTCCACCGCGGCTTTGTTCTGCTTCTGTCGATAAATCTCTTCCGCGTGCATCAACTGCTGCCCGGCCTTCGACAGGATCGACGCCGCGTATTTATCCGCCGCCGCGTTATGCGCAATGCGCACAGCGTTGCGCGCCTCAAACAGCTCAACCGGCGTATTCCGGTCGATCCCGAAAATCGCATCGTCGATGTGCGTGTTCGTCGACGAGTATGTCCCGCGCGTCACCAGCTCATATCTCGCATCGATGTTTTCGCCGCCTCCACCGTCGACTGACGCGCTCTCGATCACGACCATGTTCCCCGGCTGCGTCACCGCAAAATAAGGCTCGGCCGTCACGATCATCCCGAACGTCTGCAGATCGGTGAACGCCTTCACGTGCGCGTTGCCGTTGCGATCAAGCGACAGTTCCCCCAGGTTGACCGGGCGGCCCTGTGGCGAGACCGCCCACAGAACGTATGTCAGATATTCCAACCCAAACTTGGTCGCATCTTCCAGTCCTTGGAACTTCACATCGATTTCGAAGTTCGTCTTCTTGCCTTCGACTTTGGCTTCCCCCGAAGCCCGTTGCAGCAGATCGGTGCCGCGGAACTCCACCTTGCTCGTTCCGCCCTGCAGCCGATAGTGCACTGCCTTGGTTGTCCGCAAAACAGTCGTCGCGGTGGGCGTCGATACGGCTGGACCGGTTTGGCTCTGCGCACACGCAATCGCCGCGGCGCCAAGAATGACGAGGCAGAAAGACACGTTTCTCACGAGAGTTCTCGATCTGGGGGAGATTGGAGATTTCTGATCTTCTCTATGTTGCGGGATACCGCCTGGAATGGAAAGAACAGGAAAGGCATAGCACTTTCGTCACGCCCGCCGTGGCCCTAGGGCACGAACGCGATCGACCCGTTCGGCCCCACCACCAGCGCTCCCCCCTCGGGATAGGCGCTCACTGCGTTGAACCCGAGGCCCAGCTTCTTTTTCCCACCGATCCGTCGCGGATTGTTGGGCGGCCCGAAGTCCAAGATGAAATCCTGCCCAACGACAAACAATCTCTGCGGTGGCACCGGCTTCACTTGCGTCTTCTTTCCACCAAGTTCCGCCTTCGCCTCCGCCCATTGCTCTCGCTTCGCTTCCTGTTCGACTCTGCGATCGTAAGCCACAGCCGAAAAATACGCCTGGGGATGAATAGCCGACAGCTCCCACGTCTTGCCGGCATCATGCGTAAAAGCGAGATCGGGACCATCATTCCTCGGATGTTTGTAGTCCCCGCCCGCAATCACCCCGTCGATCGCATTCCGAAATGCAATGGAGAAGATGCCTGCCGAATCCGGGCCATGCAGGATCGGCGTATCGAAAACTTCCCACGTTTGCCCGCGATCCGCGGAATGAAACACTCGCGCCACTTTCCCTCCCGTCGCGAACCATACATTCAAGTCGGCTCCGGGAATGATCGCAATGCAGGTATTCGACGCCGCAAAAGCTCCTTCACCTTCCATCGCAACCGGCAAATGCGAGGGCGGAATCGCCCGCCATTTCTCGCCATCCTCCGTGATCAGAACTTCAAATTTCAGCTGTCCCGACTCATCGGCCACGGGATCGCCCACCACTACGCCGTGCTTCGAATCCCAGAACGCGATCGAATCGAAAAATCCCTTCGGATTCCTATTGCTGAACTGGAGCTGCCAGTGCTGCCCGCCGTCCGCCGTGTGATAGATCCGCGATTGCTCTCCCACCCCCGCCGACATCAGGAACGCCTCGTCGGCAGAGAAAGCCACGACGCCGCGAAAGTCGAGCGCGCCGGCATCCGGGACCTGGGCCGCTGTCCACGTGTGTCCGCCATCCGTGGTCCGCAGATACGTGCCGTGTGTCCCGCTGGCCCACGCGATCTCGCGCGACACGGTGCTTACGCCCCGCAGATTTTCTTTGGTGTGGGAGATCTGCACTCGCGGTCCCGATTGAGCGAATGCGAATGCGCCAAGAACAACAACGGCCACCAGATAGCTCGGGAAGCGCCGCCGTGACACCACGCTACTTCTCGCTTCCACCAACTCTCCCGCGCATGAACCCTTCCCCATTTACCTGGAGGCTACTTCGCCGTGAAGTCGGCGAACGAGGCGGTCTTGCCAATGAAGATACGCAACGTGCAGCGCGCGCCCACGTGGGCAAATGCTATTTCCAGTCCTTCGGAAGCATCCGCAACTTGCACGGTTTCCATCGCATTGCGGGCGATGTCCTGCTTTTCGTCGTATGCCGCTCCCGGCGTCACGTTCTTATTGACGGCCAGCGTCCAGTGCTCCTTGGCCGGGATGGGATACAACGAGTATGCGCCGATCGGGATTACCGAGCTCCCCAGCGTCAACTGCGCCTCGGTAAACAGGGTCATCGGAGCACCCCCCGGCGTCCATGGCTTGCCGTTCTGGATCTTTTCATTCTTGCCGCTGATTGGCGTGTAGCGCACGTAGACTTGCCGTCCGTCGTCAAGGTTGCAGGTTGTCGTCGCACTGCCGCCGCCCGCCTGCGCTGCCAACCAGGGAGTCCACAAGAATGATATGAGTACCGCTCTCCACACGATAGGGGCGAACATGTTGGAAAGCCTCCGCGCAGAAGTGTAGCGCCGGAGGGCCCTTCCGGCAAAGCAGTTTCCGCTCCGCCGGTCAACTCCCCTTTCGGCTGGTCCCTTTCGCCGTTGGCCTTCGGTGACGTTTTCTACCCCTGCTTCGGTTGCTACCGTCACTCCCAGGTGCCGGTGCGTCGGCTGTCTCGCAGGCGCCATCCACTGAGGAGCGAAATGTCCAAATCGAAATTGAGAATTCTTTATGGCGAAGGTGATGGAGACATTCTGAAAGCGCAGGCCGCTGCTATGGAAAAGGTTGGCCACACCGTCCAGCAGGCCGTCGGCCGCCGCGCGGTTCAGGACGCTCTCAACAAGACTCAGTTCGACCTCGTCGTGCTCGGCCCGACTCTCACCCGTAACGACCGCCATCATCTCCCCTATATGGTGAAAAAAGCCAGCGCTGAAACCAGCGTCCTCGTTATGCACGCCGATGGCACTCGCCATCCCTACGTTGACGCTTGCACCGACACCGGCGCCAGCCTCGAAACCGTGCTCTCCCGCATCGAGAGCATGACCATCACTGGCATGATGCCGGCCGCCAAGTCCGCTGCCGTGGGCGCAGGCCGATAGAGCAACAGTCCCTTACCGCATTTCCCGGAGCGGCTTGACTGGCCGCTCTTTTTTTTCCCCCGCCTTCGTCGCGAACCGGGAACCGCCGACGATACGAACCAGAGTAGTAACTTGGTGGGAAATCACTGCAGTCTCCCCCGGTTTCTTTCGACGCAAAGACCGGCCATTCGCCAAAAGTGGGAAATCTGTTTCACCATCGATTGCAACGTCCCCCGCATCTGCTCAGTAAACAGTGGGAGATTCTCAACGCTCCAGGGCCTTTCGTTCTCCCGTTCCGACCTTCAGCACGCCCGGAAATGTGCGCAGGTGGGAGAGTGCCCTCATTTCTTCGCAGAAACAGCGCCACCTCTTTGCTTCGCCGGCAGTGAACAGGGGCCGCGCGTCCCTTCCGTCGCTCAAGCCCCTCGCACTCCTCACGGGCAAGTCAACTCTGCGTAACCGCTGACCTGGCAACCGCCTCCGCAAGCCGAGATCGCTTCGCAGTTCGTAGGAATCGACGCAAATACAGAGTACGTGCCTTCCGAACCCGCCGCGCACTGCACCATTCCCGTGTTAGTGATCGCGACGGCGTTCGTCGGAGCGTTTTGATAGCACGCGCCCCAGAAGGCCTTCAGCGGAGTAACCGGCGATGGAGGGGTACTGAAGTAGCCGGTCGCAACGAACTGAACCTGCCCGCCGGAATAATTCCGCGCGTCTGCTGTCGCAGGGCATACTGTGATCGAAGTTAGGACACCAGTCGTGTTCCCCTCTGCCGCCGCAGCGCCGCAGTTTGGAACGATGGGTTTAGGAGAACCGCAGGCCAGAGTAATCACGGCAGCAGCAGCCAGCGGAAGAAAGAAGAAAAGAAGGCCGTGGTATTTCATGGCTAACCTCCTATCCCCTGAGACATCAAGGGAACCTTCCAGGGTTGCCCGCTCCACACGATATTGCAGCTGCGTATTGTGACTTGACCGGCGGCTACGGGATCGTTCTCGGTGCTGGCTTGCTCGCCCGCTTGTAGTCCTTGGGATAGACCACCAGGCACCGCCGCATGCCTTCCCCTTCGCTCTCGGTGTGAAGGTCCGCTTCATCACGCAACGCCAGGTGCACAATCCGCCGCTCCCGCGACGACATTGGGCTGAACTGATACGGCGTGCCGGTCTTACGTACTTTTTCCGCTGCGACCGTCGCTGCCGTCCGCAATTCCTGAATCCGCAGCGAGCGGTGATTCTGGCAGTCAAAACAAACCTTCTCGTGCTCCCCTGAAGGCAGCCGCAGCATTTCCAAAGCCAGCAACTCCAGCGCTCGCAGCAGTTCTCCGCCGCGGTCCAGCAGAAGCGGTGTATCAGGGCCGGCAAAATCCACCAGGATCTCCGGCTTCTCCCAGTCGCGATTCTCCGGTAACGGCGGATCGACCACAATCCGGTATTTGAACCGCAGTCCTCCGTGCGTCACCACGGCCTGCAGAAACTCGTTGATCTTTTTAGCGGCGGCAAGTTTGTCAGCTATCGGCATGGAATTCGGCTCTCAGATCACAAAATCAATTCGCTCCCTCATCCCCAAGCCCCTATGTTTCTTTCACCAGCGGGGCGAGGGATCTCGCGGGCGACTGGCTCTCCGCCAGTCAAATCACAGCGTCCGGCCCTCGCTACTTCTCTTTCTTTCTGGCACGCTTCTCCATAATGGCGCGCATTTCGCGTCCCAACTCTGTTCGGTTCATGACGCTTTGCTGCGCGATCATGATGAGGTTGCTGACGGCGTAATACAAGTTCAATCCCGCCTGCAGGCGGAAGAAGATGAAGCCCATGAACAGCGGCATCATCACGTTCATCATTCTTTGCTGCGAGGGATCCATGCCGGCCTGCGGCGTCATCCGCTGATTGATCAGGCTGCTGATGACCATCAGAACCGGCAGAATATATGGGAACGGCTCCGCCGCCGACAGATCGTGGATCCAGAGGAAGTGCGCATGCCGCAAATCCAGCGCCGTCCCCAGCATCCGGTAATACGCAATCAGAAACGGAAATTGGATCAGCATCGGCAAACAGCCGCCCGCCGGGTTTACCCCTTCTTTCTTATAAAGGGCCCCGATCTCTTCGTTCATGGCCGCCTTGCGCGGATCCCGCAAGCTGTACTTCTTGTATTTCTCCTGGATCGACTTGATCTGCGGCGCCACTCGCTGCATCTTCAGCATCGACTTCATCTGCGTGATCCGCAGCGGCAGCAACGCCAGGCTGATGATCAGTGTCTGCACCACGATCGCCCAGCCCCAGTTCGCCACCATGTGATGGAAGGTCCACCGCAGCCATATGAACAGCGGCTTGGCGATGATTCCCCACCATCCGAAATCCACCAGCCCGTTCAGGTCGTTGTCCGCCCCCGACACTCCTGGCACCGAAACCTTCTGCAGAACCTCCAGCTCCTTGGGACCGACGAAGATGCGTTCCGACGTAGGTCCGTGCAGGCTTCCCACCGCTGCCCCGAGCACGTCGACCTTCACCACTTCTTTGGAATCCGGTTTCTGCGGATCACGCGGAATCGACATCGGGTTGCTCAGCGTCACCATCGTCGTCGCCGCTGGGTCGTCCGGGATGAACACCGCCGCAAAATACTGATCCGTCGGACCTGCCCAGTGGAAAGGACCGGGCAACGTTGCTCCCCCGATCACCTGCGTGCATTTCGAAAACACGGAAAATCCGCACCGTGGAGGCACGCGCTCGATGTTCTTGTTGTACTGGTAGCCAATCAGCTCCGCCGCGTAAAACGCTGGCGTCGTCTGATCGCCAAATCCCGAGGGCCACGCGGGCAACGCCGCTACGAAATTCCCTTTGTACGTCACCGCAGTTTCGACATTCACAACGTAGGTGTTGTCGAACCGAAACGTCTTGCGCACCGCCAGGTCGTCGCCCGCGTACTCGAACGTCACGCTTGTCGGCGATGTCAGCTTGCCTTCTTGGGATGAAACATACAACGCCGAACTCAGTTTGTTCCGCAGGCTCTCGTCATAGGTCCACAACGACAGCGGATATCCGTACTCCGCCGCCGCCGCCGCATTGACCAGATCCAGTGGCCCGTTCTCCGCGTCGTTGTCAAACTTTTTCAGGATCCACGATTTGACCTGCGCGCCCTTGTTCGTAAACGTGATGCGGTACAGATCGTTCTCGATGACCGTTTCTGTTTCGTTGCTCGCCTGCTTCGTAACTGCGCCGGCAGAAGTCGCCGGCGGCGCAACGGCCGCCTCGCTCGCCGCCATACTCACGGGCTTGGTGGGAGCACTCTGACTCTGCTGCTGCGGCGCCGCTGGCTGCGGAAAATATTTCTTGAGCAGCGGCTGGAACGCCAGCATGATGATGAACGTCACCAGAAATACCAGCAGCAATCGCCGTTCACTTCCTGGTTCTTGTTGAGGATTTTGATATTCGGCCAAAGTTACTCTTTCCTCAGGTCGCGCTCATGTGGGGACGGTCGCTTTCGGCCGTCTGGTCGAGCGCAGCTCGACGGCTTGTTTCTCCCGCCCCTTGATCGCAGCCCGCGCCTCGCGTCACCACCGGATCGTACCCGCCCCGCGCCAATGGATGACACCGCAGCAATCGTGCCAACGCCATCCATCCTCCACGCAGCGCCCCATATCGTTCGACCGCCTCCATCGCATATTCCGAACAGCTCGGAACGTAACGGCAAGCCGGTGGAAACATCGGCGACACGGCCCACTTGTAACTCCGCAGCAGCCACAGCACGACCACCCTGCCGGCATCGCCCACAGATCTCGGCAGCAACGATTCCCTCGGCGATCCCTCGTGCCCTCTGTGACTCAAGATTTTCCTCTCGCACCTTTGCCCGCGAGTTTCTCTTCTATCGCTACGAAAGCGCGGCTCACTTCGTTCACCATCGCCGCAAACTCGATCGTCAGTAACGACTTCTTCGGATTGATCACCACGTCCGCGCTCGCTCCCGCCGCAGGACGCGTCAACCGCACCGCCTCCCGCAAGCGCCGCTTCATCCGGTTGCGCTCGACGGCTCCGCCCAGCGCGCGTCCGACGGTGAATCCCACGCGCAGCCCCGCAATCGCCTTCCCATCATCACTCGCCACGGGTCGCGCCAGGTAAAACACCGTCATGCTGGCGGAAAAGTGACGCCGCCCTGATTTGTATACGCGCTCGAAATCCGCGTGCCGCAGAAGCCGCGCCCCGCGCGGAAATGTGCCTCGATCTCCTCGCGGCTCGACTCCTCGCCTCGATTCTCCTCCAGGCTCGCCGGCGTTCACGCTGGTGATCAATTCGAGATATTTCTCTGCGCGACGCGCGGACCAGACTGTCCGCGCCACTGGACTATTCGCGGAAACCAGGTTTCACCGAGACCCGCTTGCGCCCCTTGGCGCGGCGGCGCGACAGTACCTTCTGACCGCCTTGGGTCTTCATGCGCGTGCGAAATCCATGCTTCTTGCTTCGCTTGCGCCGATTAGGTTGGAATGTACGCTTGGGCATGAAAAGTAGCTGCTCCTGATTCGTTCAACGGTCTTAGGGCAAACCGTAAGTATAAATCAACCCCACGCCTTCCACCAAGTTCGGGATGTTGACCGGCGCGTAAAGCAACAATCGGGGCGTCATCGCGCGCGGAGCGAGTTCGCGTCCGCTTGCGCCGTCGAACCATCCCTCTCGCCGGCAGAGAAATTGTGGCTCCGCCCGGTTCACGCAATCGTAACTTGCCCCACTCTTGCGGCAGTTACCATCGCGGCACTTGACAGCGCCTCGCATTCGAGTGCTGAATAAGAGTTCGCGGAAAAATTCCATCCGAACTTTTCCACATAACCAAAAAAATTGTGCTAGTATGCCGCACTGATCTTGCTTTCAAAATTCTTTTTGATTTTTGAAGCGCACACGGTAAAACAGGCTTTTCCCGCAGTAAAATTAACGGTTCCAGCTACTTCGTAAAACGGCAGTTCTAACAGGCGCTCTCCACCAGCCGCCGGGGCGCCGCGTGGTGAAACATTTCATATATGTCAGTTCCCAGCACAACTCTCTCCCCCAATCCGTGGGCCCGCATCCTCGATGCGCTGGAAAAGAAAATTAATCGGCACTCCTACGACACTTGGCTGAAACCTACCCGCTACAGCCATTCCAGCGGTGGTGTTCTTTTCGTCCGCGTCCCCACTGTCGAGTTTCGCCATGCCGGCGACAAGTATGCCGACCTCATCCAGGAAGCCATCGACAATCTTGGCTTCGATTTCAAGGACGTAAAGTTCGTCACTCCCGAAGACGATCCCGCTGCCACTCCTGTTCGTCACGACTTCGGAGTGTCCCCGGCTTCGGCCAATGCTGCGCCTCCCTCGCAATCCCGCTTCGACTGGGATGGTGCCGCGCAACTGAATCCGCGCTACACCTTCGACGCCTTCGTCATCGGCAGCGGTAACCAGTTTGCCCACGCCGCCTGCCAGGCCGTCGCCGAGCGCCCCTCCAAGGCTTACAACCCGCTGTTCCTCTACGGCGGTGTCGGCATGGGCAAAACCCATCTCATGCAGGCCATCGGACACGAGATCAAGCGCCGCCTGCCGCATGCCGCCATCTGCTACGTATCCAGCGAGAAGTTCACCAACGACATGATCAACTCGCTGCGCTACGACAAGATGACCAGCTTCCGCGACAAGTTCCGCAATGTCGACGTCCTCCTCATCGACGACATCCAGTTCCTCGCTCAGAAAGAGCGCACCCAGGAAGAGTTCTTCCACACCTTCAACGCCCTGCACGAGTCGATGAAGCAGATTGTCATCGCCAGCGACCGCTCCCCTAAAGAGCTCGCTGAAATCGAAGACCGCCTCCGCAGCCGCTTCGAGTGGGGACTCATCGCCGACATTCAGCCGCCCGATCTTGAAACCAAGGTCGCTATTCTGCAAAAGAAGGCCGAGCAGGAAAAAGTCACGTTGCCGACCGATGTCGCACTTTACGTCGCGTCCAATATCCGTTCCAACGTCCGTGAGCTCGAAGGCGCGCTCATCCGCCTCGTTGCCCACTCCTCCCTCATCGGCGCCGAAATCACTCTGCCCTACGCGCAACAAGTCCTGAAAAATTTCATCGACTCGCAAGCCCGTAAGGTCACCATCGAATCGATCCAGAAAATGGTCGCGGAGCAATTCGGCTTGCGCCTCATCGAAATCAAGGCAAAGAATAATTCGCGCGCCATCGTCTATCCCCGCCAGATCGCAATGTATCTGGCCAAGCATCTGACCGAAGCGTCGCTCCCGGAAATCGGACGTCAGTTCGGCGGCAAGCACCACACCACCGTCTTGCACTCCGTCGAGAAAATCGAAGAGCTTCGCAAGACTGATAAAGATTTGAACAGGTTGATCAATAAGTTGACCGAGCAATTAGGCGGATGATTGAGGCGGATGATTGATGTGCGCACAGCCGCCCTCGGCTGTCCAGTGGCCCGTACGTTTCGGGACACTGCTGGTAGCAGGATGACGCGGACTTTCCACCGATTTCCAACTCTTCCTTCACCAGGCCTGTGAACGAGATGTGGAAGCTGTGTAAGGCAGGGATGAAATCGAAATCGGAGTCCGATTACGCTACCGGCTTCGCAACATTCGTGACCGATTTCTAACATGAGGGGTCCAGCCGGAACCCGGTGACAACAGGCGAGTTGCTCCGGTTTTCCACTTCTCCGCAGGACCTACTGTTACTGCTGGTTTTATAGCTTTTGCATTTGATATAAGGTAAGAACAGAAGTAGGGCACGGCGTGGGCCGTGCCGCCGAGTGCCGCTTTGGGTAGTTACGGGAGACTGACTTTATGCCGGTGGAGGCCGCTGTTGCCGCGGAAACCATGGAGATCACGGTCAGCAAGTTTGAGTTGCTGCGCGAATTAGCCGCCACGCAAGGTGTGGTCGAGCGCAAAACCACAATTCCCATCCTTTCCAACTATTTATTCGAGGCCGCTGGCGACCGTCTCTCTCTCACGGCTACCGACCTCGATCTCAGCCTTCGCACTTCCTGCAATGCCAAAGTCAAAAAAGAAGGCTCTTGTACCATCCCCGCGCGCAAACTTCACGACTACGTGAAGCTCCTGCCTGACGCTGACATCACCATCAAACTGCTCGAGAATCACTGGGTCAGCATTCGCTGCGGTCGCTCCAACACGAAGATGGTCGGCATGGCGAAATCAAATTTTCCCAGCCTGCCCGTGTTTCCTTCTGCCGGAGCTATTACCATTCCCTCCCAGGTTCTCCGTGGCCTGATTGCCCGCACTGGCTTCGCCATCTCCAACGAAGAATCTCGCTATACCCTCAACGGCGCGCTCATGCTGCTCAAGCCCGAATCCATCACCATGGTCGCCACCGACGGCCATCGCCTCGCTCACTGCGAACGCGCCAGCGAAAAATTTGATGGCGTCTCCGGCGAAATGAAAACTCTGGTCCCGAAGAAAGCCATGGACGAGCTCAAGTCGCTGCTCGACTCCACCGACGCTGAGACCATCGACTTCGCTAAAGACGAATCGACGCTCTTCTTCCGCATCGGCTCGCGCCTGCTCACGTCGCGCCAACTCACTGGCCAATTCCCCAACTTCGAAGCTGTTCTGCCCAAGGACAACAACAAGATTGTTCCTCTGAACGCCGACGAACTGAACTCCGCCATTCTTCGCGTCGCCCAGTTTGCCGACGAGCGCTCGCGCGCCGTCCGCCTGCGCCTGGAAAAAGGCGAACTCAAGATTTCCGCTTCGTCTACCGAGGCCGGCGAGTCCGAAGATTCTATCGAAGCTCCTTACACTGGCGACGCCCTCACCATCGGCTTCAACGCTGCGTACCTGGTCGACTTCCTCAAAGCCGCGGGCACCAGCGAGGTCCGCCTCGAACTCAAAGACCCGCAGTCCGCTGGCCAACTCCGCCCCGCCGAAGGCGACGACTACAAATACCGCTACATCGTCATGCCCATGCGCATCTGAGAACAGATCCGTGGGCCCCAGTCTGTGACCCGGACATGCCAAGTGCAAACTCTGCTGCACTCGTCCGGCTGGTTGCCGCGAAGAAACTCAAATCCTTCTCGCCTCCGGGCTCCGCCCCCCTTGACCTCCCGCCGCCTCTGCCTTACATT
>Ga0335073_10006435_pt1 | contig 16496 bp, 14 predicted proteins | sample Lox_Sample_22_FD_207093 | JGI IMG/M metagenome (GOLD analysis project Ga0335073, IMG submission 207093) | Soil microbial communities from Loxahatchee National Wildlife Refuge, Florida, United States - Lox_Sample_2.2 | ecosystem: Environmental > Terrestrial > Soil > Wetlands | place: USA... | reverse complement strand
TACGGTGGCAGCATGGCATTGGCCGGGTGGCTTAACTGAAGATCGCGCGCGTCGATCCGTCGTTTGCGATGTTCGCTTTAAGTAGTGGGTGCCGCGGTCGGTCGGGTCCTGCCCTACGCCGGTCTTCATTCAGCGTTGCATGCGCATGAGCTCGTTCATCGGAACCGACATGTGATTCAGGTTCGCCATGATCCACAGCGAGCCTGCCATGAGGAGGAACACAATCAGAATCCCAAACGCGAGCGCAAGCACGTTGTTGGTGTTGTCCGGTGCCGTGGTGATGTGCAGGAAAAAGACGAGATGTACTCCCATCTGGGCGATCGCGAGCGTGACGAGCGCAGCTTTCACGGCGGGCCCGTAGATGAGACCCGTGTCAGCAGCCCAGAAGGATGCAATAGTGAGTCCGACTGCGAGGGCAAGACCCACGAGGTAAGCCCCGAGGCCGGTGGCAAAGGCGCGGCGGCTGCTTTCGTCTCTTTGACCCGGAGCGAGATCACCAGTGCCACTGAAACCGGCGCGCGCGACGCTATCGTTCATGTGCGGACTCCGAGCAGATAGACGATCGTGAAGATGGCGACCCAGATGACATCCAGGACATGCCAGAACAGGCTGAAACAGAAATAGCGTCGGCAGATGTCGGGCCGGAAGCCCTTGGCGTAGAACTGCGCCATCATCGTACCAAGCCACAGGAGACCCGCGGTTACGTGGGCGCCGTGAAGGCCGACCAGGGCGAAGAAGGAGGACAGGAAGGCGCTGCGTGACGGTCCAGCACCCTGAGCGATGAGTCCGGCGAACTCGCGCAATTCGAGGCTTAGAAAGGCAAGTCCGAGCAACCCCGTGAGCAGCAGCGCCACTTGCGTGAGCCGCTCGTAACGCTGCTCCACGGCCAGCGTCGCCACGCCGCAGCAGAAGCTCGAGAGCAGGAGACATGCCGTTTCAATCTCAACGTTACGGACGTCGAAGAGCTCAGCGGCCGTCGGGCCGCCGGCCACGTTACCGGCGAGCACCGCGTAGCCAGCGAAGAACGCCGAGAACATCACGATGTCGGACAGGAGGAATATCCAGAACCCGTAGCTCACCACGATGCGCTTGGGGGCAGGTCCCCCTTCGCCGTGGCCAGTAGCCTCGCTCGGCTCGATGATCGGCGCGGGCCGCAGATCAAGCGCTACCGGAGAAGAAGGCAGTCGCAGCGTAACATCTGAAGCGCTCATGCGTGGATCTCCTGAAGGGCGAGCGCGCGTGCGGCACGATTGGCACGGTCGATGCGCGCAACATCCCCAGGTGGGATCACCTCCTCCACCTTGTCACGCCAGGCAAACACGACAAACGTGGCATAGGCACCTATGAGGGCCAGCCCAGCCATCCACCAGATGTGCCAGATCAGCGCAAATCCCAGCACGAACGCGAAGAACGCGGTCACGAACCCCGTCGGGGAATTTCGAGGTACCTCGATGGGCTGGTAGGACGGCTCGGGACTCAAGTGCATCGCCTCCAGCGCTTTGCGCTTCATTCCCCAGTAAGGCTCCTCGCCTTTGACGTTCGGCAACACGGCAAAGTTGAAGGCCGGCGGCGGCGAGGGCGTCGCCCACTCGAGCGTGCGCCCATCCCACGGGTCCCCCATCGGCACGGAGAGGCGGCGGCGGGCCCGAATGGAAACGAACAGTTGTGCCCCCTGCAGAGCGATGCCGCAGAGGATGATCAATGCGCCCACCCCAGCGACGAGGATCCAGGGGTGCCACTGCGGCTGATCGTAGTGCTGCAGCCGGCGCGTCATGCCCAGGAGACCGGCCGCGTAGAGCGGCAAGAACGCGACATAGAAGCCAACGAACCAGCACCAGAACGCAGCCTTTCCAAGCCGTTCATCGAGCGTGAAGCCAAATGCTTTCGGGAACCAGTAGTTGTACCCCGCGAAGGCTCCGAACAGGACGGCGCCGATCAGCACGTTGTGAAAGTGAGCTATCAGGAAGAGTGAGTTATGCAGCACGAAGTCGGCGGGCGGCACTGCCAACAGCACGCCGGTCATGCCCCCGATGACGAACGTTACGATGAAGCCGATCGCCCAGTGCATCGGCACGCTGAAGCGCACCCGGCCGCGATACATGGTGAACAGCCAGTTGAAGACCTTGACCCCGGTTGGCACGGCGATGATCATGGTCATCGCACCGAAGAAGCCGTTCACGTCGCCACCGGCGCCCATTGTGAAGAAATGGTGCAGCCAGACCATGAACGACAGCACGCAGATGGACATGGTGGCCGCCACCATGGAGCGATAGCCAAAGAGCGGCTTGCCGGAGAAGGTCGAAACCACCTCGGAGAACACGCCGAAGGCCGCGAGGGCGAGGATATAGACCTCGGGATGGCCCCAAGCCCAGATCAGATTGACGAACATCATCGCGTTGCCGCCCGCCTCGTTCGTGAAAAAGTGGAAACCGAGATAACGATCGAGTATGAGCATTGCGAGCGTCGCGGTGAGAATGGGGAACGCTGCAACGATGAGCATGTTCGAGGCGAGCGAGGTCCAGCAGAAGACCGGCATGCGTCGATAACACATGCCCGGGGCGCGGGTTTTGAGTATGGTGGTCACTAGGTTGATGCCGCCGATGAGCGTTCCCAGGCCGGATATCTGCAGTGCCCAAAGGTAATAGTCCACGCCGACGCCTGGGGAGTACTGCAGCTCGGAGAGCGGCGGGTAAGGGAGCCAACCTGCGCGGGAGAACTCCCCGACAACCAGAGAGATGTTGACGAGCAACGCACCGGCAGCGGTTAACCAGAATCCGACTGAATTGAAGGTCGGAAACGCAACGTCGCGCACTCCCAGCTGCAGCGGCACCACAAAGTTCATCAATCCGATCATGAACGGCATGGCGACGAAGAAGATCATGATCGTGCCGTGTGCGGAGAAGACCTGGTTGTAGTGCTCCGGCGGCAGGTACCCGGCCGCGTGGAATGCAAGTGCCTGTTGTGAGCGCATCATCAGAGCATCGATGAAACCTCGCAGAAGCATTACCAGAGCGAGCACGCAGTACATGACCCCGATGCGCTTGTGATCGACGCTCGTAATCCACTCGCGCCACAGATACGGCACGTAGCCTTTGAGGGCCACCCACAGCAGCACCGCGAGAAGCATTAAGCCGACGAAACCTGCGGAGTAGAGCGGAATCGGCTGATCGAACGGAATCGCCTGCCAGGTCAACTTGCCGAGCATGTCATTTCTCCTGCGTCGAGCCGATGTCGTTCGCTTCCGTGAGGCGTGGACCCTCACCTGAAGGCAGCTCCTGGGAGGCAATCGCCTCGAACAGCGCTGGCGTAACAGCCCGATACGTGTAGGGCGCGATGCGCGCGGACTGCCGCAGCAGGAGGCGGTACGCGGCGGCATCGAGCGGGGCTCCGTCCGATTGAGTACTTGCCACCCACGCTGAGAACTCCCCCGGAGAGACCGCCCGCGCTTCGAAGGTCATGTCAGAGAAGCCATCGCCGTTGATCTGTGCCGCGAGCCCGTGGAACGTGCCGGAGCGATCCGCCTGGAGGTTGAGCTGGCTGACCATGCCGTTCATGGCGTAAATCTGACTCCCCAGTTGCGGCACGAAGAAGACGTTCATCACGGATGCGGATGTGAGCCGGAGATGTATGGGCACACCGACCGGCGCGACGAGTCGGTTGACGCTGGCGATGTGCTCCTCGGGATAGATGAAGAGCCACTTCCAATCGAGCGCCACCACTTGGACTTCGAGGGCACGGCGCGAGCTCAGCGGCTTGGCCGGATCGAGCTCGTGAGAGCCGATCCAGGCAGTGCCGCCCAAAAACAGGACAACGAGCGCCGGAATCGACCAAACAAGCAGCTCAAGACGTCCGGAATACGCCCACTGCGGTGCGTAGGCGGCGTGCCGATTGGAGGCGCGATACCACCACGCGACCGCCAGCGTGCACAGGACCGTCGGCACGACGATGACGAGCATGATGGCGAGGGAATCCAGGAGGATCGTCCGCTCGCCCTGTCCAACGGGTCCGGCGGGGTTGAGAACGCCGCCACCACAACCCGCTAGCAAACCCGACACCAACGCCGTGACGCTGATGATGCGACCCGCACCACTGCGGATTTGCGGTACTGGTACAACGCTCCACCTGCGCACTGGCATGATGACAGACCTCTTCAGGGTGTGGCTGGTACGCTCGCACGCACGGACTCACCGCTGGCCTACCGCTGCCTCATGCCTCGGCGCCCGTGTGCCCGCGGCGCCCGACCCGACTTCCGGGACAAGTGGGCGCGCAATTTCAGCAGGCCAATCAGCAGTTCATCCCGCTCATCGGTCAGCAGCTCCCGGGAGCGATCTCCCACCTCTGAGCGCACGCCCGCGACAATCTGCTGGCGCAGTGGCGACGTGAGCGCCGGTGCCCCCGAGATCCGCCCAGAGCGCCGTCATCGGATCGGCCAGGTGCTCGAGTAAGTGATGCACTCGGCCCGGCGGTGCGCCGAGCTCGCACAGTAGCGCGGGACCCATGACTCTCCACCGCAGTCCCGGACGCGGCAGACCGCGGCATTGCTCGCGAATGTCGAGCACGTCCTGATCGATCAAATAAGCCATCTCCCGGTAGAGCGCCGCCTGAAGGCGGTTGGAGACATTTCCGCGGACCTCCTTGGGCAGATGGGTTTGCGACCGATGGACGCATCGAATCGCATCGCGCGTTCGATCGTTTCGGTGGAGGTAAGCTTGCCGCCCACGATTTCGACGAGAGGGATGAGGTTCGGCGGGTTGCACGGCTCAGCGATGACGCAGCGCTGAGGGTGCGAACAGCGTGTTCGAGCACCTGGATCGAGAAAGGGGCCGTGGGCCATCGCGCCGGGCGGCGCAACCGTCGAGTCGATGCCGCAGCCTGTAGCCGCCCTGTCCGCTCTGCTGCCGAGCACCCAGGGGATTCAGGGACTGTTGAAATTCAATCAGATGGACCCAGCTGGCGGGAAGCGCGCCCTGAGGTGCTCGGTAAGGTGCTGCTCATCGAAATGTACGGCGCGCTCGGCTGGCTGCGCGCGCGCTCGGGAGCCCGTGGTCGGCCAGCCGTGCGTCCGCTAGCGAACGGTGCCAGCGTAATCCCTCGCGACGAATCCATGACCTAACCATTACCACCGCATCACGACTTAATCCGGGAGCGGGACTACGGTGGCGGCGTGGTAGTAGTCATCTGAAGGGATTCCAGTCATGCTCGCATCACCCTTTGCCTTGGCACCGCTCCGCGCTCCGAGTCTGTGCGGCCTCCACGCTCGCCCGCGGCTCTTTCAGCTGCTCGATTCCTTGCGGGACAAGCCGATTCTCTGGATAGGAGGCGGGCCGGGCGCCGGAAAGACGGCCTTGCTCGCAACCTATCTGAATGAGCGTCGTGTTCCGGGTATCTGGTACCACGTCGATACCGGTGAGGCTGCCCCCGATCCTGCGCAGATCAAGGCGAAGGTTCCGACCGGCACGGCTGGCATCGGCCGGCGTGCGCTGCGGCAGCTGTGGAGCGGCCTGACGTGCCCTGGCATGGTCCTGTTAGAGGATTGTCACGATATAGCGTCCGACTCGCAGTTCCATGCGCTTCTGGCGGATGCGACGCGGGAAATCCCCGCAGGCGTGAACGTCGCTCTCATCGGACGGGGCGAGCCCCCGGGTGTGTATGCACGTTTGATTGCGAACGGCACCATGGCAGTGATCGCCGGCGAGGAGCTGCAGTTCTCACTGCAGGAGACCCACGAGCTCGTGAGCCCAGTCGTCGCGGACGATGCAACGAGCGCCACGCTGCACGTGCGCTGCGCGGGATGGGCGGCTGGGCTCGCCTTGGCTCTCGATGCGCTGCGCCGCCATCCGAGCGACTCCGAGCAGGCGGACCACGAGATACGCCGAGGCATCTTCGGCTACCTTGCCGCCGAGGTATTCGATCGAGCAACCCCACACGAGCGGCAGATTCTGGTGTCCACCGCGCTGTTGCCGCGCGTCTGCTCGCGCACCGCGGAAGCCCTGAGCGGTACTGCGGATGCGTGGTGCGTGCTCAATCGCCTGGCGAGCCGTCAGCTGTTCGTCGCGCGCGCCTCCGGAGCTGCGGGGAGCTGCCAGTACGCGCCCCTGTTTCGAGAGTTTCTGTTGACACGCATCGAAGACAGCTTGCCTCCCGGGGAGCTCAGTGCGCTCGCGGGCCGTGCCAGCAAGCTCCTCGAGCAGTCGCCCTCCGAGGGGTGGCTTGCAGATTGCGACCTGCTGCGCGCTCACGCAGCGTTGCACCGCGGTGATCGCGCGGCTTGCCATCACCTGCTGTGTGATGCATTGACTACAGCGCAGTACCTGCCTTCGGCCTCACAGGCCTGCATGGTGTTTCCGGGCCCGGTGGGTGAGCTGTGCAACGAGGCGCTCGGCGCCGGAATTGCCGTCGAGTCGGCGCGCAGGCTGATCCAGCGCTATCGACTGCCGCCGCCGGCGAACGCGGGGTGGGAGTGGCCGTGGGCATTCAGAGTACACGTGCTCGGCCGGTTCCGGCTGCTCAAGGAAGGCGCTCCGGTCCGCTTTTCCCGTCGTACGCAACGCAAGCCCCTCGAGCTGCTGCAGGCCTTGATCGCTTTCGGTGGAACGGAAGTCGGCGCGGGAACATTGACCGATGCACTATGGCCGGACTCCGAGGGGGATGCCGGCTATCACGCGCTCGAGAGTGCGCTGTACCGGCTACGTCAATTGCTCGGAGCCCCCGATGCGGTGCGGATGGCAGGCAGTAAATTGAGTCTCGACCGGCGCCAGTTCTGGGTCGATATGTGGGAACTCGAACGCGAGTTGCACGCCGGTACGCGCGGTGAATCGGAGCTCAGCGCGCACCTCAGCCGCATCCGCGCGCTCTATGAGGGACATTTCCTCGAGCACGAGGGTGAGAAGGCTTGGGCCCTCAAAACTCGTCAGGCGCTGCGCGATCGCTTCCTGCGCTACCTGCGCGATGCGGCGCGAGCCTATGAGAACCGCCGAGTCTGGCAGGAGGCGGCGCGGCTGTACCACACCGGACTCGAGCTCGATCCGCTCGGCGAGGATCTCTATCGCGGGCTCATGGTCTGCTACCGCGAGCTCGGTGATCACAGCGAAGCGCTGCAGGCGTATCGCCGCTGCCGTGAGCTGCTGACGCGGCTGCTCGGCGTGCCGCCCAATGCGAAGACACAGGCAATCTATCACAGCGTGAGGCAGAGTGCCGTGGCGCAAGCGGGCTGAGGTCAGCGTGCCGACGCTCGAGGCTGCGCGTCGCGCTCTGCCATGGGTTAGTGTGCTGCGCAGTTGCTGGGAGCTCACCAAGCCCAAGGTCGTCGCAGCAATCGTATTCACGGCGGTGGTGGGTATGGTCCTCGCAAGCGATGACCACCCGCATCTCGAGCCGATGCTCCTGGGTTGTGCGGGGATCTGGCTCGCGGCGGCATCGGCCGCCACACTCAATCACCTGCTGGATCGAAGACTCGATGCAGCCATGAGGCGCACCCGGCACCGGCCTTTGCCGACCGGTCGAGTGAGCGAGCGAACCGCGATCACCTTCGCACTCACGCTGGGCAGTCTCGCGATGCTGATCCTGGCGCTCGGGGTCAATCTGCTGACGGCGGCCCTCACCCTCGGGTCATTGATTGGCTATTCCGTTCTGTACACGGCGTGGCTGAAGCCCTTGACTCCACAGAACATCGTAATTGGAGGCGCGGCGGGGGCGGCGCCTCCGTTGCTCGGTTGGGCGGCGGTGCGAAACGGAATCGATGCGGATGCCCTGCTGCTCTTCCTCATCATTCTGGTGTGGACACCACCGCATTTCTGGGCCCTGGCGATTGCGCGGCGTCATGACTACGCCAGAGCGGGCGTACCGATGCTGCCGGTCACCCACGGCATCGCCTTTACGACCTATTGCATCGTCGTCTACACCGGCCTGCTCGCGATCCTGACCCTGCTTCCCTTCCTGACCGGTCTGAGCGGCCCACCGTATCTTGTCGGCGCCGCTGCGCTCGATGCGGTGTTCGTGCTACACGTGTTGAAGCTTCGCGCCTGCCCGACCCCGGCTGTGGCGATGCGCACGTTCGGCTACTCGATTCGGTATCTGCTGCTGCTGTTCGCGTTGCTGGTGATCGATCACTATTTGCATCTGGGCCGGTTGCACGCGGCATAGGTCCTCTGCGGCGAGGCCGGCACCGATCGTGGCCTCGCCGCAGCAAGAGCAAAACAGCGCCGGCACTTTTCGCTAAGCATCATTCTGCGAGCGAGCCCTATCCTCCCAGCGGTGCGCATGATCAGGCGATTGGCCGTTCGGTGGGTGCTTGAATGCTCATGCCGGCCGCAAGCAGGGCTGTGCGCTCTTCGATCACACTCATCAAATCCACTATGAGGATCAAGTCCATGCGTAATCTGGCACTTCCAATTGTTGCCTGTGCTTTCATCTGGGGTGCGGCCTTGGCGCAGACCGACTCGTCGGCGCCGGTCGCCGCCGACGCCCAGCCCGATGCAACGGTGAGCCTGAAAGCCGGTAGCGTTGCGGCCGGCATCGGCTATACCTGGGGGAACGGTGATCTGAGCTATGGGGGCGACACCCATAAGTTCAGCATTTCCGGTGTGTCCGTCGTCGATGTGGGCGTCACGGATATCACCGCGAGCGGAGTCGTGTACAACCTCAAGTCGCTCTCCGACTTCGCCGGTAACTATGTCGCCGCGAGCGCCGGCATCACGATCGCAGGTGGCGGCTCGGCGGTCTACCTGAAGAACGAGCACGGCGTCGTGATGAAGCTCATCGCGACGGACGTCGGGTTGAAGTTCAATCTCTCGGCGGACGGTGTGCACGTCACCCTCAAGAGCTAGAGACCGCACTGCGCCGGACGGTGCGGCGGCGGCGCGGGGCCGCCGCCGCGCTGCCGCCATCCGAGATTCGCTCCTACAATAACTCGTGCGGGTCGCCAAACTAGGCGATCGCGTCGTCATCCTCCAGGTGATTTCCTGGATCATCGCCCCGGGTGCAGCATCCGCTTGCGCTTTCGCGCGGCCTACTCACCGATCCCTGCAGAGATGAGCGTGCGGTATGCCTGGGGTGAGTCGGCGGCCCCTAGTCTTCAGTCGGGCAAAGCGCTGCATGGGAGCGGGCGTGAAGGCTTGGCAAGGCGTGATGGAATCGCTGGCAACGCATCCACAGTTGGCGGGAGCGCAGTCGCTCGCGACTCAGCCTTGGAGCGGTCCGTCCTCGCGTTCGACGGAGGCTCGCTCCGGCTGGAGCGACGCTCATTCCGGTTCGATCGATCCTCCCTGCCGTTGGCCGAAGGAGCCGTTGCCGGTCGATGACCGCGATGCCACGGCCGGGAGGCGCGATGTCTTCCTCGCTGACGGGCGAGCGCGGGGCGTCGGCTGCGAGGGCGTGATGGCCGAGAGCATCGCGATGCCCGTTGGCCAGTCTTTCGAGCGCCTCTACTGCGGAGCGCACCACCTGCTCATCGGGCACGAGCGTTTGACGCGGCGCCGCGGTTGCACGACGGTAGAGGGACTGCCCGCCTGCAGGCTCGAGAATCTCAGCGACACCTTGACCTTCGTGCCGGCTGGGCGCCAGTTCCGTGAATGGCACGTCCCCGAGGTGCCATCCCGCGCGATCTACATTTATATCGATCCCTGCGCGCCGATCATCACTGCGGACCCGCGCCTGGCGAGCGAGCCCTGGGACGTGCGGGCGCGTATACATTTCCGCAGTCCATCGCTGTGGCAAACGGTGCTCAAGCTCAAGGGGGTGCTGGATGGTCACGGCGCGCCGTGGCCGCACTATGGCACGGCGCTCGGCATCGTCCTGGTGCACGAGCTCGCCGAGGAGGACGATCGCCGTCCGGCGCCGGCCACGCGCGGGCGCGGGGGACTCGCGGCCTGGCAGCGGCGCGCGGTCGCGCAATACATTCAGGAGCATCTTGGCGAGTCGATCTCGATCGCAGCTCTCGCCTCACACGCGAGGCTCAGCCGCTACCACTTCGGGCGGGCGTTCAAGGTGTCTTTCGGGAGTTCTCCGCATCGCTTCCACTCGCAGTTGCGCTTCGAGCGGGCCAAAGAGCTCCTGTCCACATCAGCCCTCTCGGTCACGCAGATTGCGCTCGAAGTCGGCTTCCAGGAGACCAGCTCATTCTCGCTGGCATTCCGTCGCCTCGCGGGCCTCACGCCGAGCCGCTACCGACGCTCCTTCCTCGCAGAGCAGGGATGAACCATGCAACGGATCCTCTTCGCCCTGTGCGCAGCAGCCTTCACTGCCCTGTTCGCGGGCATGATGCTCGCCGTGGTCCGCCGTCGCGGCGCTGCGGGCGGCCCACCTGCCATCCACGCAAGCGCCGCGGCGGACTATCTCTGGGCGGTGATCCCCTGGCTGATGATTATCGCGTGCGTCATTCCGGCGGCTCGACGCATCCTTGCCGGACACTGAAGGCACTCGGGGCTACCAGAGCCACCTGTCGCGGGCACCGACCGATGAGCACGGATCAAGTTGTTTGCAGCCCCACGATGGCGGTCACACAGGCCCCCGAGCTCGTGCGCCGTGCGGGGACCTGAGGCGCTTTAGGCCCATGCTCGTTTGGTCGCAGGCTGCGCGCAGCGGGAGCGAGGGCAGGGTCCTCGGGGATCGGCCCGCGTCACTGCTCATTTGCGGACGATGTGACGCGGTGCATCGTCACGTGACGCTGCAAAAGCACCAGGTGGCGCGCTGCCACTCCTGCAATGCCTTCCTAGCCAAGCACGACTGCGCTCAACATCGACCGCTCTCTTGCGCTCGTCTGCACCGCGGCTGTTCTGTTTGTTATCGCGGGCGCCACTCCGGTGCTGTCCATCGATTTCGCGGGTATCCACACGCAGGCGAACGTGTGGCAGGCCGCGGCATCCCTGCAGAGTGGCTGGATCTCCGGGGCGGGGATCGCACTGGCCCTGACCATGGCGCTGGTGCCCATGCTGCAGATTGTTCTGTTGCTGTGGGTCCTGGCCTGTGCGCAGTGGGGCCAACGGGCTCCGGGTCTCCGTGCGGCGCTGGTCGTACTGCATCGGCTGAGACCCTGGAGCATGACCGAGGTCTTTCTGCTTGGCGTGCTGGTGGTCATCGTCAAGCTTTCCTCATGGGTGCCTGTCTCGGCCGGTGTGGGCCTCTGGTCGCTCGGCGCTCTGACTGTGATCCTCACATTGCTCAATCTGAAGGAAGCTCACATCTGGTGGTCACTCGATCGCAACGGAGACTCTACATGAGCGCTCCAGTGCTCGCCCGTGTAGATGGGGTGCGGGCCTGCGAGGTGGGCGTTGTCCTGTGCGAGACCTGCGGCCTGGTGCTCCCAGGCGAGTTGGCATGGCGCGGGGAATCGTGCCCTCGCTGCCGCGCGAGCGTGCGGACGCGCCGTCCGCGAAGCCTGGATAACACGCGGGCGTGGCTCCTGGCGGGCATCATCCTCTATTTTCCGGCCAATCTGCTGCCGGTTGTGTACACCAGCGGGATCGGCGGTGCGCAAGACAGCACCATCCTGAGCGGGGTGGTGAGCTTCTGGCGAGCCGGCGCGTGGGATATTGCAGCGCTCATATTCACGGCGAGCGTCGCAGTGCCAGTCGCCAAGTTCCTCGGTCTCGAATTCCTTCTGTGGAGCGTTCGGCGAGGCAGCGCGCGCGCACGGATCTCGCGCGGCAAGCTGTATCGCTTTATCGAGTTCATCGGCTACTGGTCGATGCTCGACGTCGCCGTCGTGGGCCTCACCTGCGCACTGCTTCAATTCAGGACCTTCGAACGCGCGGAGCCTCGAATAGGCATCGTCTTCTTCTGCGCGGTGGTCATCGCGACCATGTTCTCCGCCTTGAGCTTCGACCCGCGGCTGATCTGGGACACGCCCGAACGTGGATGAGTACGGCGGTTCGGTTGTCAACGAGCGTGTTGCCTCGGCTGCGGAGCTGCCCGCACCCCGCATCGAGAGGCGACGCTGGCTGCCCTCGATCACCTGGATCGTTCCGATCGCGGCGACGCTCGTGGGACTGTCGCTTCTCGTCAACGCCTGGCGCTCGGCCGGACCGCGCATCACGATCAGCTTCCAGACCGCTCAAGGACTCGAGGTCGGTAAGACGCCGGTCAAGTACCGCAACGTCGTCGTCGGGCTTGTCACCGGCATCGCACTCAGCCCGGATCACACAGGGGTATTGATCACCGCCGATCTTCAGAGCAGTGCAAAGGCGGTGACGATGTCCGATACGCGCTTCTGGGTGGTGCGGCCGCGCATCGAGCTCGGTTCGATCTCGGGGCTCGATACCCTGCTCTCAGGGGCTTACATCAGCCTGGAAAGCGGCACATCAAAGGTTCCGCAGAGGCACTTCGTGGGTCTCGAGTCTCCGCCTCCGTTGCCGCATGGCCCGAACGGCAAGCTGGTCGTGCTCGAAGCGCAGGAAGTGGGCTCGGTGAACCTCGGGGCGCCGGTGTACTTTCGCAGATTCCAGGTGGGACGCGTCATCAATGAGGAGATGGATCCGAACGGAACCGGTGTGCACGTCGATGTGTTCATCGACGCACCCTACGATCGCTTCGTCACGCGCGCCAGCCGCTTCTGGAATGCGAGCGGCATCGATCTCGCGCTCGATGGCGCGGGCTTCAGGCTCCAGACCCAATCACTCGCTTCGGTGCTGGGCGGCGGTATTGCATTCGCGGCTGCGCCCGGGTTGACCGATGAGCGGCCAGCGCCCCCGGGGGCGCGCTTTGCGCTGTTCGCTAACGAGCGTGAGGCGCTCGCGCCGCCGCTGGGGCCGCCGCGCTACGTGCAGATGCGTTTCACGCAATCCCTGCGTGGCCTGGCAATCGGTGCGCCGGTGGAGTTCATTGGAGTGGACATCGGACAGGTGACCTCGATCGATCTCGACTACGATGCGCAGCAGCGCAGCTTTCCCGTGGTCGTGACGGCGGCATTGTACCCGGAGCGCATGGGCAGGGCCTATCAGGCACTACGCCAGAACGGCACGGCCGAGCACGACGACCGGGTCGTGCGACTGGTCGGAGAGTTGGTCTCTCGCGGCCTGCGAGCGCAAGCGCGACCGGGAAATCTTCTCATGGGGCAGCTCTTCATTGCCCTCGAATTCATTCCGGGAGCGGCGCACGCCGCATTCAATGCGGAGGCCGTGCCGCTTGAGATTCCGACCGTACCCGGCAACATCGACCAGCTGCAACTGCGTCTCGTGAGCATCCTCGCCAAGATCGACGCACTGCCTCTCAATGACATGGCACATCATGCCGATCAGAGTGTGCAGGAGCTGCACACAACGTTGACGCATCTGGATGAGGGCGTGCTGCCCGCGGCAGAGTCGACACTCTACTCGGCGCGCCATGCCCTCGGCAGCCTCGATCGGACCGTGGACGAAAATTCCCCTCTCAGCGAGCGGCTGCGCTCCGTGTCGAGCGAGGCGGAGCGAACGCTGCGTTCGGTGCGCTCGCTCACGGACTATCTGGGCCGGCATCCGGAGGCGATCCTGCGTGGCCGCCGCGGTGCGGACGGTACGGTCGACGGCCGCGGTGGTGAGCAGGGCGCGGACGTCGGCAGCTTGGAGAGGAAACCGTGATACGCGTGTCCCGCATCATGAGCGGGATGCTCGCCGCCGCGCTTGCCGCGTGCGCCTCGGCGCCACTGCATTTCTATACGCTCGTAGCGGGGCCCGCCGATCCGGTCAGTGAGCCCAACGCCCCCGCCGCTGGCATCGACATCTCGGTAGTGCACGTGCCGCCCGCGGCGGATCGGCTCGAGCTGGTCGTGCGACGCAATGACAGCGAAGCCAGCATTCTCAACGAGGAACTCTGGGTGGCACCGCTCACCGAGGAGTTGCACAGCGCGCTATGGCTCGAATTGCGACGTGCGCTTCGATCTGCAACCGCAACGAGTGGGCCCCGCCCACGCATAGCGATCCGCCTGGACGTACGCCGCTTCGAAGGCATGCCGGGCCGCTATGCGTTGATCGATGCCAGCTGGCGGCTGAGCGTTTCCTCGCCGACCGTCAACCGCGTGATGGAGTGCGTCAATCACCTGGTCGAGCCCGTCGGCAACGGGTACCCGGCACTCGTGCGCGGCTATCAGCGCGCCGTGACCGCGCTTGCCCAGAACATGGCCGCCGCGGCTCGGGAGGCTCAAGCCGACGCAGCACACGGCTGTGTCCCGTCATAGAGATTCCGGATAGCCCAGGTGGCGGTCAAGCGATGTGCGGGTCACGAGGCGCGTCGATGGGGCGCACGGTGTACCCGCGGTGAGTGGGCTCAACCCATGCTGCAACCATCATGACGCTGACACCTCTGCTGCTCTCTCGATTGCAGTTCGCGTTCACCATCACGTTTCACATCATCTTCCCATCGTTCACGATCGGCCTGGCGGCCTGGCTGACGGTGCTCGAGGCGCTACACCTCCTCACCGGGCGCGCCGCCTATCGCCAGGTGTTCGAGTTCTGGCTCAAGATCTTCGGGGTCGCCTTTGGCCTCGGAGTGGTGTCCGGTGTCGTGATGGCGTTCCAGTTCGGCTCCAACTGGAGCGAACTCGCACGGATGTCGGGACCGATCCAGGGCCCGCTGCTCTCGTATGAGACTTTCACCGCCTTTGCGCTCGAGGCAGGGTTTCTAGGCGTGCTGCTCTTCGGGCGGCGACGCGTCGCCCCCTCGTTCTATCTTTTCTCGACGGCAATGGTGGCGCTGGGAACCATGTTCTCCGCGTTTTGGATCATGGTCAACAACAGCTGGATGCAGGTGCCGGTCGGGTATGTCATCCAGGGCGGCAGCTTCGTGCCCAACGATTGGGCGAAGATCATCTTCAGCCCCATCGTCTGGGTTCGCTTCCCGCACATGCTCCTCGCAGCGTTTCTGACGGGAGCCGTCTGCGTCGCCGCAACGGGCGCCTGGTACATGCTGCAGCGACGCTTCGCCGACGAGGCGCGCATCATGCTCGCAATGGGCCTGTATTGCGCGGCCGTGTTGCTGCCGGTGCAGCTGGTCTTCGGACATCTGAACGGGGACTACATCCATCACTACCAGCCCACCAAGTTCGCGGCCGTCGAGGGTCGCTGGCGCGACGAGCAACCCGCGAGCGAGGTGCTGCTTGCACTTCCGGACCCGCGCTCGGAGAGCAATCACTACTCGATCAGCGTTCCGGTTCTCGGCAGCCTGGTCGGCAGCATGAGCTTGACCTCCAAGGAGGTGGGATTGACCGACTACCCGCCACGAGACCGGCCACCGGTGCTGATTCCCTTCTTTGCCTTTCGCATCATGGTTGGGTGCTGGGTGATCATGCTCCTCGTGGCCTGGGTAGGCTCGTACCTGAACCGGATGAAGCGCATTGAACAAAGGCGCGCGGTACTGTGGGCCACTTTTCTCAGTTTCCCGTTGCCCTTCATCGCAACCATCACCGGTTGGTTCACGGCAGAGGTGGGACGCCAGCCGTGGACGGTTTACGGCGTATTGCGGACGGCCGATGCTGTGACGCCGTTTCTGACGACACGCGCTGCGATGATCTCCTTGCTCGTCTTCTGCACCATCTACAGCTTCATATTTGCATTCGGGGTCTTCTACATCTACCGTCTGCTGCGTGCCGGCCCAGGGGTGTTTCCAGTCCTGGCCCCCGCGGCCACGTCCAGCCGCCCAATGTCAGTCTCCCAAGCTGAGCTCGACAGGCGCCCCGCTCAGGCGGTGGCGGAGCAAGAGTCGTGATTCTCTTCTGGGTGGCCATCCTTGCGATCAGCGTGTTGCTCTACGTGCTGCTCGATGGCATGGATCTGGGCGTCGGCATTCTGTTCGGCGTGACGCGCGATGAGGTACGCCGTCGCGCCATGATGGGCGCGGTCGCGCCGATCTGGGATGGCAACGAGACCTGGCTCGTCGTCACCGGCGTCGTTCTTTGGGGAGCCTTTCCGATCGTCTATGCAACGCTCCTCTCGGCGTTCTATCTGCCCCTCCTGGTGATGCTGGCGGGGCTGATCCTGCGCGGCGTCGCCTTCGAGTTTCGCCAGAAGACGCTGCGAATGCGCTGGCTGTGGAACCTGAGCTTTGCCGCCGGCTCGCTGCTCGCCGCCTTCATCCAAGGCCTGATGGTTGGGGCGCTGGTGAAGGGGCTACCGATCTCCCACGGTCGCTATGCCGGCTCCGAGCTGGGCTGGCTCAGTCCCTTTGCCATCTGGTGCGGGATCGGCCTCACTCTGGGTTACGCGCTGCTCGGTGCCTGCTGGCTCGTCAGGAAGTGCGAGGCGGAGGTACGCGATGCCGCTTATCGGCTGATCCCCTCGCTCTCGGTCGCACTCGTCGCGTTCCTCATCATTGTGTTCGCGGTGGCCTTGCATGACCATCTCCTCGTCATGAACCGCTGGCTCGAGCGGCCCTATCTGTTCATCTTCCCGCTCATCGCCCTGTTCGCTGCGATCAGACTCGCCCTGAGCGTTCGCCAGCGCCGCGACGGGCCGCCCATTTTCATGGCCGCGCTGACCTTCGGGTGCGCGTTCGGCACTCTCGCGATCTCGTTCTGGCCGTACATGATTCCA
>Ga0335073_10006433_pt1 | contig 16498 bp, 15 predicted proteins | sample Lox_Sample_22_FD_207093 | JGI IMG/M metagenome (GOLD analysis project Ga0335073, IMG submission 207093) | Soil microbial communities from Loxahatchee National Wildlife Refuge, Florida, United States - Lox_Sample_2.2 | ecosystem: Environmental > Terrestrial > Soil > Wetlands | place: USA... | reverse complement strand
GCCCATCGTTGGCGATGCCGATCGGACCTCGTGCCGCCTAGCCCGCGCGCTTCGCACCTACTTCCGCAAGACCCGCAGGCCGCGGCGCGCCCTGCGCGTTCACGGCATCCAGGGTGCTGTAGATCGACGCGAGCGTGACCGTCCGTGCCTCAGCCGGTAGCGCTGCCGCGACTACGCGTCCGAACTGAGCCGCGTCCGAGGCGCACAGGCAGGCAATTAACCGCTCCGCTTCCGGACGCTCGAGTGCGCGAAAACGCACATTGGCGAAGCATCTGCCGGGCCGTAATAGCGCATCGTCGAGATCGCTGACGTTGGGGAGGTTTGTCGTGAAGAGGATCTTGCGTCCCTGTGCACGCACTACACCGTCAGCGACTGCGAGAAATCTATGTAGATGAGGGTTGCCGTTCGCGCGGGCGTCCAGGATGTGATCCGCGTCCTCAACCACGAACGCGTCGTGGCTCCCGGTGACAAACTCCACGAAGATCTCGTCGCTTTCGAGTGAGCGCGTGTCGGTGGTATAGAGCACCTTTGCGCTCTCGCCCTTCCGACGCGACATCGCGGCGAGGACCGCGCGCACAAAGCGCGTCTTTCCTGTTCCCGCCGGACCCTGAAGAATGAGCACCGTCTCGCGCGCGTCGAGATACCTCCTGATAAACCGATCGACCGGCTCGTCGAGGGTCGGATAGGCCTGATCGAGCGGCGCAGGATCAGCGAGTTCTTCGAACGTAGCGCTGGTGAGTCCTGCCTGGCTGGACGTGAAATGCCAATCGATCGTGAACGTCTCCTCGCAGATGCGCTGATCACCCACGACGGCGAGCAGGCGGTCGCGCACTGATACGAGCGATGCCTCGCTAACGGCCCAGATCGCAAATGTCAGGGAGCTGTAATCGGTCTTGCGGCGCCCGCGTGCGCTGACAATTGCACCGGCACCGTCGAGGAGTAACGCAGATTCTCCGAGACGGTGTGCTGCTAGACCGCAGCGCAATGCCAGGTCGTCGAACAACTCGTCGACCTGACGTCGGGTCGCGGACCGAACGAGCCGATACACGGGGTAGCAGGTCGCGTGGCGATCCAGGGCCTGTAGTGCTCGCAGAGTGAGAAGTGCGTCGATGATATTTGCCGCGTCGCTGCGCAGCGCCAGCCGCAGGGGCAGCCGGTCACGCCCCACGTCCGCGATGACCTCCAGATCGCAGTCGGCCTCGAGATTCATGTCGAATGTGTCCATCGCAGCCTTCAGACAGCAAAAAGCCCCTGGGTAGGGTCACCAGGGGCTCGATGGTCTTTATTTAGACCGCGAGAGCCGCCTGGCTCGAAGCGAACGCCTCGAGCCAAGCTCGAGACGGTTAACTCAACCTACACCAGCATGTTCGATGCAACGGCCCTACGGGCATCGCTATCTCCAATCCGATAAATCCGCCGACGCGACGTCGGAAGGGCCGAGTAGGATACTCGCGCGTTATTCCGTGTCAAGATTCGCCTATCGGGTGCAATCGACTCTGACGACAAATTCAGGTACGAGCATAGCCCCCACCACGCGGTGAACAGTGCGAAGGCGTAGACGAAAACCACGGTGCATCGTGATTGCCGGACCAAACGGCGCCGGAAAGACAACATTCGCGCGCCGCTACCTTCCTGAGAGCGTAGGCGTGATCCATTTCGTCAATGCAGATCTAATCGCAAGTGGCCTATCCCCGCTGAGACCGGAACTTGCTGCAATCGCCGCCGCCCGCATCGTATTGCGGGAAATCCGCCGACTGGCAGCCGCGAAGGTGGACTTCGCCTTCGAGACAACACTGAGTGGCCTGACTCACGTGCCCCGGCTCCGAGCCTTGAAGCGCAGCGGCTACCGAATTGAGATCGTTTATCTTCGGCTGAGGTCCGCCCGACTCGCCTTGAGCCGTGTTGCCGCACGAGTCAGGCAGGGCGGCCACGATGTTCCCAAGCGGGATGTGATTCGGCGGTTTTCGAGAAGCTGGCGGAACTTCGATCGAATCTACCGGTTGTTGGCGGACAGCTGGGCTGTGTACGACAATTCAGGCGACGACCCACGGTTGCTGGAGAGGAGCCCATGAAAGCGAAAACGCGGGCCAAGGTGGACCGGCCGGGCAGCTTTACCGCTGGTATACGACGCGCGTTGCGTCGCGCCGCGAAAGATGCCCGCAAGACTGCCCGTATGTATGGCACACCGCTTTACGTTTGGGAGAACGGTAGAGTGGTCGCGAAGAGGCCATAGGGAAATCGCGGCCTAACTGGCTCGATGGCTGGGACAATTTTGGGACAGTGCGCTCGTGACATTGCGTGATATCAAATGACATCACGTGATACTAAGTGCCTGTTGCAACTGGGAAGCCGACTCGCATATCGTTGATTCGTAACGACCCTACTTCCGTTTCACACGGCAGAGGTCACTGGTTCGAGCCCAGTACCGCCCACCATTTAGAACAAGAACTTCCAGCGCTTCTCTCAGGCAAGCTCACTCGAATTTTGGACAGTGGCCACGAGAGGATGCCCTCTTCGACCGTTCGGCGGTGGCGACTCCAAGTTTGACTCGTCTGCATCAATGAGCCATATTAATGCATATGAGGACTACTCTAATAATCGATGATGCCCTGCTGGCCAGGGCCCAAGAGTTAAGCGGTCTCCGGGAGAAGACCGCCGTACTGCATGCTGGGCTGCAAGCGCTGATCGCACGAGAAAACGCGCGCAGATTGGCAGCGCTGGGTGGAACCGAAAGGCGTCTCAAACCGATCCCTCGCCGCCGGACGCGCGCCGCCCGCTAGTCAGGCCGATGCTGGTCGATACGTCCGTTTGGGTCGATCACCTGCGTCGAGGCAACGCCACATTGGTCGCGCTGCTAGAACAAACGCAGGTCTGGACCCATGCCTTCGTCGTCGGGGAGCTAGCTTGCGGAAATCTCGCACATCGAGACAGGTTGCTGACCGCTCTCACCGCACTACCGCACGCGCCGATGGCCGGCCACGACGAAGTGCTCGCGTTTCTCGAGAGCCACCGTCTGATGGGCCGCGGCCTCGGGTGGGTTGACATCCATCTGCTCGCGTCAGCAAGGTTAGCCAAGCTTCCTTTTTGGACGCTGGACAAGCGACTTGCGGCCGTAGCTACGGCTCTGCAGTTGCAAAACTAACCTCGACGCCTGCAGCAGCGGTCCCTGCTCAGAGCAGCAATCGGCCCACTTGGAGACACTCGAGCACCGGCGCTAGCGTGCTCCATAGCGGACATTTCGGCGCGCTCTACTTCACATGACTCCATGTCTATGATCCAGACATGAACGCAGTGAGAGCACCGCTTCTTCTGCCGGGACTCGCCATGCTCCTCTGTCTGAGCTCGGCAAGTAGAGAGTTGCTCGGGGAAGCAGCTGTCAGGATTCGAGCGGCGCTCCGATGGCGAGGCGCAGCTCTGCGGCCAGCGTGCCGGCGGCGACCTTCGCGCCTGCCTCGAGCCGCAGGGTGCGCAGCTCCAGGCGTCCTCCTTGTACCGCAACCTCGCAGCTCTCGGCGCCGATGGCACAGACCACTCCCGGTTTGCCCGGGACCGCGCGGAAGGTTCGGGTCCGGTGGCGGACCACGTCGTAGACTCGCAGCTTCTGACCATGGACCGTCGTCCACGCGCCTGGGGAGGGATTGCAGCCGCGAATCAGGTCGTAGATCTGATCGACGTGGGCCTGCCAGTTGATGCGTGATTCCGGATCGCGGCACCAGCCCTCGTAGGTGGCCAGCTCCTCGCGCTGCGCAGTCTCCTGATGGCGCCCGCCGATGACGAGATCCGCTGCTTCGAGCAGCGCCTCGACCCCAAGGGGAAAGAGGCGATCGAAGTACACGTTGCCGAGTGTGTCGTCCGGCCCAATCGGCACGGTTTTCTGCAAGATGATCGGTCCTTCGTCGAGCGCGTCCGTGGGGCGGAAGATCGTTAGTCCGGTCTGCGTATCACCCTTAATGATCGGCCAGTTGATCGAGCTGGGTCCGCGGTAACGTGGCAGGAGTGAGGGGTGATACTGGATCGTTCCGTGCTTCGGGATGTTGACGAAGGTCTGGGGCGCATGCTGCACCACGAAGGCCATCACGCCCAGATCGACCTTCAGCCCCGTGAGAATCCGCGCGGCCTGCTCGTGTTTCAGCGAGTCCAGCTGAAAAACCTGAATGCCCCGCTCTTCTGCGGTCACGCGCAGCGGGTCGGGCTTGGCGCCTGGTTTATCTGGGGTGCAGAACACCCCGGCGACCGCCGTGCCCCGGGCGATGAACGCCTCGAGCACGCTCTTGCCGAAAGCCTGTTGTCCGATGATGGCGAGGCGCATGGGGAGTCTCGTGTGCGCTGGTGAGCGGGTCACGCTACCGGTGATGAGGCTCGGGTTGCAAATCCTCGACCCGTTGAGCGCGCTCACGATCTTGAGTGCCGCAAAGCGGCCAGTCGTCACCGGCGGTAACGGCTCAATAGCGGCCGCTGGGACAATCTTGGGACAGTGCGGTCGTGACATTGCGTGATATCAAGTGATATCAAATGACAACAAGCGCTTGTTGCAATTGAGGGTACCGCTCGCATATCGTTGATTTGTAGGGACCCCACTTCCGTTTCACCCGGCAGATGTCACTGGTTCGAGCCCAGTACCGCCCACCATCTAGAACAATAACCTCCAGCCCTTCTCTCCAAAAGGCGCGCCGAAACCCTGATCTGGTTGCCAACCCGATGGTCATCCTCGACCATTCAATGCCAAGGGGAAGCTCGAAATGATCGGGAGCGGCTGCGCACCTTGAGCGGAACTTCGCACGCCGTATTTCTGAGCTACGCCTCACAGGATGCGGAGGCTGCCAGGAGGATTTGCGAGGCCCTGCGTGCAGCCGGCGTCGAGGTGTGGTTCGACCAGAGCGAGCTGCGCGGCGGGGACGCGTGGGACCGCCAGATCCGCAAACAGATCCACGATTGTGCACTGTTTGTCGCGATCATCTCGACCACCACCCAGGCGCGCGTCGAAGGCTATTTCCGCCGTGAGTGGCGACTCGCTGTCGAGCGGACCCATGACATGTCCGAGCGCGTAGCGTTTCTGGTCCCGGTGGTCATTGACGATACGAGCGATGCAGAAGCCGATGTGCCGGAGGATTTTCGGGCCGTGCAGTGGACGCGACTGCCGGCCGGGCAAACGCCACCGGCTTTCGTTGCGCGCATCGCCCAGCTGCTCTCCCCAAGCGAGGGCCAGGTGCCGACACAGGCCCGACCCACGCTCGCTTCGGCTGCTGCTGCGGACGTAGGCGTTCCGCGGCAAGCGCTGGCAAGAGGCTCCAGAGTCGTGCCGCTCACGATCGCAACGGTCGCCATCCTCGGCGGCGGCTACCTGGCGCTGGACAGGTTTGTGGTGTCGAAGCGCGCCGCCGCGTTACCGGCTGAGTCTGCGCCGGTTGCGATCCCGGAACAGTCGATTGCGGTGCTGCCATTCGTCAACATGAGTTCGGACAAGGAGCAGGAGTACTTCTCCGACGGACTCACCGAGGAGATGATCGAACTGCTGAGTCAGGTGCCGGACTTGCATGTGCCGGCGCGAACTTCCAGCTTCTACTTCAAGGGTAAGTCGGAGAAGCTCGCGACGATCGCGCACGAGCTGGGCGTCGCGTATGTGCTCGAGGGCAGTGTGCGCGAGGCCGGCAAACGCCTGCGCATCACCGCACAGCTGATCCGCGCCGACAGTGGTTATCACCTGTGGTCGCAGAGCTACGACCGGGAGGATACGGATGTCTTTGCTGTTCAGGACGACATCGCCAGCGCAGTGGTAAGCGCGCTTAGGCTCAAGCTCGCCGCGGGCGCACAAACCACTGGCGCGCGCGGCACGAGCAAACCCGAAGCCTATAACCAGTACCTGCTGGGCAGAGAGCTCGACAAGCGCCATACCCTCGAAGGCTATCGCCACGCGGTTGAGGCGTACCGGCAGGCCATTGCTCTGGATCCCAACTACGCGGCGGCGTATGCGGGGCTGGCCGTCGCCGAGGCGCGGGTCGCGGATGATCTGGGCGACCCGGGCGGCATCGAACGCGCGGCACACGATGTCGAGAAGGCGCTGGTGCTTGCCCCTAATGATGCGAATGGGTACGTGGCGCGGGCCCGTCTGAGATCGAGCTTTTTGTGGGACTGGTCCGGGGCCCAGCTGGATGTCGAGAAGGCGCTCATGCTTGATCCGCGCAGCAGCGCTGCGCAGTTTGGGTCTGCGCGGCTGCTCGCGGCCCTGGGTCGGCTGCCCGAGGCGATCGTGGCGCAGAAGAAGGCCACGGAGCTTGACCCGCTTGCGAGTGGCGTCTGGGCGTACTTGGGGTTCCTGAATACGTGCGATGGCGACTACGCGGCGGCCGAGGCAGCGCTCGGCCGGGCGATCGCGATCGAGCCGACGCTGGAGTTTGGGTTCGGCTATGTCGGCACGCTGCGCTTACTTGAGGGCAAGTATCAGGAGGCCCTTGAGGCGTTCCGCAAGATAGATCAGGACAGGTACCGGCTGCCGGGAGTCGCGCTGACTGAGCACTCGCTGGGGCATGCCAAGGAATCTCAACAGGCGCTGGACGAGTTGCTGGCGAAGGACTCGCGGGATTCCGGCTACCAAATTGCAGAGGTCTTTGCGTGGCGCCGTGAGAATGACCAGGCGTTCGAGTGGCTGGAGCGCGCCTACAAACAGCGCGACGGCGGTCTTGCGGACATCAAGGGCGATCCGCTGCTGAAGTCGCTACGCGCTGATCCACGCTACAAGGCGTTGCTGCAGAAGATGAAGCTGCCGCAGTAGCGACAGCGCGTTGCCGGGATTGGCAGCTTGCGGGTTTGGGACAGTGAGGAACCCGGCTCGCATGTCGTTGATTTGTAAGCACCCTACTTCCGTTTCACACGCCAGCGGTCACTGGTTCGAGCCCGGTAGCGCCCACCACTTAGAAGAAAAACTTCCAGCGTTTCTCTCAGGCTGATTCGTTCGCATTTCGGACACCATCGCAACGGCTCTTCGTTGGAGCAGTGCAGTACCTGTGGATTTGGTTGTGTTTGTTCTAATGTGCTAGTACATTAGTACAATGAAGACCCATGAACACCTGAGTCAGCGCCAGGAGGCGCTCACCGAGCGCCATCTGTGCGTGGCCCTCGCCGCCCTCAAAACCCCGGATGAGGTACGGGCATTCCTCCGCGACCTGTGCACGCCAACGGAGATCCAGGCAATGGCGGACCGCTGGGCCGTGGTGGATCACCTGGAGAGGGGCGTGCCATATCGCGAGATCCGCCGCCGCACCAGCGTGAGTCTCATGACGATCGGACGCGTGGCGCGGTTTCTGCGCTCCGGTAACGGCGGCTATCTGACCGCGGCGCGGCGCCTGGGCCGAGGCGAAGCCGCGGCCTGAGTACCCATCATGGATGAACCGCGACTCAAACTGGCCGTGCAGCGGTCAGGACGGCTGACGGATCCTTCGCTCGACCTCCTGGCGCGCTGCGGACTCAAGCTCTCGCGCGGCAAGGACCAGCTCTTCGCCTACGGCGAGAACATGCCGCTCGATGTTCTCTTCGTGCGTGACGACGATATTCCCGACCTGGTGCGGGAGGACGTCTGCGATTTGGGTCTCGTCGGACTCAACGTTCTCGAGGAGAAGCGCCTGGCGCTCGGATCCCTTAATCATGGCGACACCTTGCAGCCCCTGCGAGGACTCGAGTTCGGCCGCTGCCGGCTGGTCCTCGCCGTGCCGGAAGGCGCACCCTACCAGGGAGTCGTCTCGCTCGAGGGGAGGAGAATCGCGACCACTTATCCTTATCTCCTCGACCGGTATCTGCGCGAGCGCCGGGTAACTGCCGAGGTCGTCACGCTCTCGGGGTCGGTGGAGATCGCCCCGCGACTGGGGCGCGCCGATCTGATCTGCGATCTGGTCGCCACCGGATCGACACTTCAGGCCAACCACCTGACCGAGGTCGAGACCGTCCTCGAGAGTCACGCAGTGTTCATCTGTACCCCGGTGCCGCTGTCAAAACAGAAGGCGGACTGGGTCGAGCGGCTGCTGCAGCGCATCGACGGCGTGCAGCAGGTGCGCGAGAGCAAATACATCATGTTGCACGCCCCGCGCACGGCGCTGCCGGAAATCCGCCGCCTGCTACCGGGCTCGGAGGCGCCAACCATCATTCCGCTCGAAGGCAGCGCGGACCGGGTCGCAGTGCACGCCGTGTGCCGCGAGAACGTGTTCTGGGAGACGCTCGAGTCGCTGAAGAAAGTCGGTGCGAGTGCGCTGCTGGTCCTGCCGGTCGAGAAGATGCTGGCCTAGAGAATACTGTCCCATGCGCATCCTGGACTGGACCAGCCTCGATGAGGCAGGGCGGCGTGCCGCCCTCGCCCGGCCTTCGCGTGCAGCACGCTCGGGCGTGGAGACCCTGGCGCGCGAAGTGATCGCGCAGGTGCGCCGCGGCGGCGATGCCGCCCTCGATGTCCTCACGCAGCGCTTCGATGGCGCCGCGCCGAAGACCTTGGCTGTGACGCCCGAGGAGTTTCGCGCCGCACGCAACGGTATCACGCGGACGCAGCTCGCAGCTCTCGAGCGCGCCATCGCCAACGTGCAACGGTTCCACCAGGCGGCCGCACCCAAGCCGCTGCAGCTCGAGACCGAGACCGGCGTGCGCTGCGAGCAGATCATCCGGCCAATCCAGTCGGTGGGGCTCTACGTGCCGGCCGGCAGCGCGCCGCTCCCCTCTGCGGTCGTCATGTTGGGCGTGCCCTCGCGCCTCGCCGGAGTTCCCAGGCGAATCCTGTGCACACCGCCCAGAGCCGACGGCGGTGCACATCCCGCCGTGCTGGTTGCCGCCGAGCTCTGCGGTATCAACCAGGTGTTCAAGGTCGGGGGGGCCCAGGCGATCGCGGCGCTCGCCTTCGGCACTGAGTCAGTCCCGAAGGTCGACAAAATCTTTGGTCCTGGCAACGCCTGGGTGACCGCGGCGAAGACCCTGGTCGCAGGCGATCCCGAGGGCCCCGCGTGCGATCTCCCTGCCGGGCCCTCCGAGGCACTGATCGTCGCCGATGAGACGGCACAAGCGGAGTTCGTGGCGGCCGATCTGCTCGCACAGGCCGAGCACGATCCGCTCGCGCAGGTCATCCTGGTCACGGACAGCCGGCCGCTGATCGAGCGGCTCATTGGCGAGATCGCGCGCCAGCGCGCCCGGCTTTCGCGCGGTGCGATCCTGGATGAATCTCTCGGGGCCTGCCGGCTGATCCTGGTACCGGATCTCGTGACCGCGATCGGCGTCGTGAACACTTATGCCCCGGAGCATCTCATGCTCGAGGTCGGCGATCCCCGCGGGTTACTTCGGCACGTAGAGAATGCGGGCTCCATTTTCCTCGGTCCCTGGTCTGCGGAGCCACTGGGCGACTACTGCGCAGGTCCCAACCACGTGCTTCCCACGGACGGCCATGCACGCACTCTGAGCGGCCTCTCGGTGCGGGACTTCGTGAAGACGATTGCGGTGCAGGAGGTGTCTGCGGCGGGGTTGCGGGCCTTGGGCCCGACAGCGGCAGTGCTCGCGGACCTCGAGGGCCTGGACGGACATGCGAACGCGGTGCGGCGGCGCCTGTCGGCGCTCGCTGCTGCGCCGGCAGACTGCGCTCTGAGCGGGGCCCTATGAGTTGGGTGAAGGAGCTCGCGCGCGCCGACATCGTTGCGCTCCAGGGCTATGAGCACGCGGCGTGGGAGCCCGAGCTCACGCGCTTGCACGCGAATGAGCTCCCCTGGCGCGCCCCCGGCGACGACTCGCGCGCCGGCCTTAACCGCTATCCAGAGCCGCAGCCGCGCGCGCTCATCGAGCGGCTGGCCGATCTCTACGGGGTCGCCCCGCAGAGGGTGCTCGCCTCGCGCGGGAGCGATGAGGCCATCGATCTCCTGGTTCGCGCGTTCTGCCGTGCAGAGTGCGATGCGGTCGTCGTCTGTCCGCCGACCTTCGGCATGTACACCGTGGCCGCCCGGATCCAGGGCGCACAGGTGCTCTCCGTACCGCTCAAAGTCGACGACGGCTTCGCGCTCGATGAGAGTGCGGTGCTCAAGGCCGCCACGGCCTCCCACGTCAAGATCGTGTTCCTCTGCTCGCCGAACAACCCGACCGGCAACCTCCTCGACGCGAGAGCGGTCCTGCGCATCGCGCAGGGGCTCGCCGGGCGCGCACTGGTCGTGGTCGATGAGGCGTATGTCGAATTTTCGGACCATGAAAGCCTGGCAGGTCATGTGCCGCGGCACTCGAATCTGGTAGTGCTGCGAACGCTCTCCAAGGCTCATGGGCTCGCCGGGGCGCGTCTCGGCGCCCTCATCGCCGATCCCGAGATCGTGAAGCTGCTGCGCAAGGTCATCGCGCCCTATGCCATCACACAGCTGACGATCGAAGCGGTGCTGCGGCTGCTCGATCGGTCCGGGCGAGCGGCCTTCGAGGAGCGCATCGCGATGATCCGGGCCGAGCGCTCGCGCGTATCGCGGGCGCTGGCTGCGCTCCCCACAGTCTCGCGGGTCTGGCCTTCGGCGGCGAACTTCGTGCTCGCGGAATTCCGCGACGCCGTGACTGCGCTGGCGCGGGCGCGCGATGCCCGCCTCCTCGTCCGCGACGCGCGCGGCTACGCCGAGCTCGGGAGCGCGCTCAGGATCACGATCGGGGCGTCGGCACAGAATAACCGGCTGCTGCAGGCCCTCAGCTCATGAGCGGCGTGGACGTCGTATCTCGCAGCGGCAGGGTCTCGCGTCGGACGACCGAGACGCAGATCGAGATCTGCGTGGACCTCGATGCGCTCGAGCCACTCAAGGCCGAGACCGGAATCGGATTCTTCGACCACATGCTGCAGCAGCTGGGCAAGCATGGCGGCTTTGCCATGGAGCTCACAGCCCGCGGGGATCTTCACGTGGACGAGCATCACACTGTGGAGGATTGCGCACTCGTCCTGGGTGAGGCGCTGCGGCAAGCGCTCGGCGACAAGCGGGGCATCGAGCGCTACGGGTTCCTGCTGCCGATGGACGAGAGCCTTGCCCAGGTGGCGATCGATCTCTCGGGCCGCCCCTACTTTGTGTTCTCCGGCAATTTTCCCCGCGACGCGGTCGGGGGCTTTCCGACCGAGCTCGTGCCACATTTCTTTCGCTCGCTGAGTCAGGCTCTCGGTGCGGCGATCCACCTCACGGTGACCGGCGAGAACACGCATCACATGGTCGAGGCGTGTTTCAAGGGGGTCGGCCGCTCGTTGCGGCAGGCCTTCAGGCGTGAGGGACGGGTGTTGCCGACGACGAAGGGGGTGCTGTGAGCACCGAGGTCGTCATCGCGGACACGGGCGGGGCCAACGTCGCCTCGCTCCGGTTTGCATTCGAGCGCTTGGGGGCGCGCGCGTACGTGAGCGCCGACGGCGGCACTATCGCGAGCGCCGAGCGTGTCGTGCTGCCGGGCGTCGGCGCCGCCGGCCACGCGATGCAACGGCTGCGCGCCGCGGGCCTCATCAACGTGCTGCGCACTCTGACCCAACCGGTGCTGGGCATATGCCTCGGCATGCAGCTGCTCTTCCGCGAGTCGGCCGAGGGCGCCACGAGATGTCTCAACCTCGTACCGGGGACCGTGCAGAGTCTTGAGCCCGCACCCGGTCGGCCCGTGCCGCACATGGGCTGGAATGAGCTCAAGTGGCTGAAGGCCGATCCGCTGCTCGAGGGAATCGCCGAGCGCCAGTATGCCTACTTCGTCCACAGCTACGCCGCCGGCATCTCGGAGTACACGCTGGCCGCAGCCGAGTACGGCGCCCCGCTCTCCGCGGTGATCCGCCGCCACAACTTCTACGGCGCGCAGTTCCACCCCGAGCGCTCCGGCAAGACCGGCGCGCGGCTGCTCGAGAACTTCCTGGGGCTTTGACGGATGCGCCTGATTCCATCGATTGACCTCCGTGGTGGCCGCTGCGTGCGGTTGCGCCAAGGGGACTTCGCCACGCAGTGGACCTACGCTGTGGAGCCGGGCTCACTCGCCGAGCGTTACTACGCGCTCGGCGCCCGCTGGCTGCACGTGGTGGATCTCGACGGCGCCAAGGATGGTAAGACCGGTAATGCCGCGAGCATCGCCGCGCTTGCACGCCATCCGGGGCTTTGCCTGCAGGTGGGCGGCGGCGTGCGCGATCCTTCTGTCATCGAGTCGCTGCTGGCAGCCGGCGTGGCACGAGTGGTGGTCGGTACCGCGGCGGTGCAGCGACCCGCGGAAGTTGCGCAGTGGCTGCGCGATTTTGGGCCCGACCGCGTTTGCCTGGCGTTCGACGTGCGCCTGGCGGCGGCCGGCGATCCGCAGGTGCGCACCAATGGCTGGACGCGCACCAGTGGCATGAGTCTGAGTGAGGCCATCGACGCGTTTCCGCGCGACCTCATCAAGCATGTGCTCTGCACCGATATCGACCGCGACGGAACGCTCTGCGGGCCCAATGTTCGTCTCTACCGCGCGTGCCTGGCGGAGTTTCCAGCGTTCAGCTGGCAGGCCTCGGGAGGCATCCGCGACAGCCACGATCTGATGATACTGAAGGAAGCGGGGCTTTCGGCCGCGGTGAGCGGCACGGCGTTGCTCGAAGAGCGGATATCACCTGCGGAGTTACGGCCATTCTTGCCAGACGCATCATTGCCTGCCTCGACGTGCGCGCCGGCGTAGTGGTTAAGGGTGTGCGCTTCCGCGACCATGAGGTCGTCGGCGACATCCTGCATCTCGCGGCACGCTATCGTGACGAGGGAGCGGACGAGCTCGTCCTTTACGACATCACTGCGAGCCCTGAGCGGCGGGTGGTCGATCGCACCTGGCTCCGCCCGGTGGCGGAGCTTCTCGACATCCCCTTCTCCGTGGCGGGCGGGGTGCGCTCCGTGGCGGATGCGGAAGCCATCCTGAGTGCCGGCGCGGAGAAGATCTCGGTCAACTCCCCGGCGCTGGACCAGCCCGAGTTGATCGACACCCTCGCGCGGCGCTTCGGCTCGCAGTGCGTCGTCGTCGGAATTGACAGCCAGCGCGGAGCCGACGGCTACCGGGTGTGGCGGATGAGCGGCGATCCGCAGCGCTCGGGCGATGCCGGGCGCAACGTGCTCGACTGGGTGCGCGAAGCACAGGAGCGCGGCGCGGGCGAGATCGTGCTCAACTGCATGGCAAATGACGGCGTGCGTTCCGGTTACGACATCGAGCAGCTGCGGGGCGTACGCGAGACGTGCCGGGTCCCGCTGGTGGCCTCGGGTGGCGCCGGGACGGTTGCTCACTTCATCGAGGTGTTTACTCGCGCGGGGGTCGATGCGGCACTCGCGGCGAGCGTGTTTCACACTGGCTCGATCCGCATCCCCGAGTTGAAGCGCGAGCTGCGGTGCGCGGGTATCCCGGTCCGGCCCAGCGACCTTGAGGCGGTGTGCCTATGGTAGCGGCGAGCATCGCCCTTTCTGCACTCGAGACCCTCGACTTCGCGAAGGGGAATGGGTTCATCCCGGCTGTGGTGCAGCACGCGGAGAACGGGACAGTGCTGATGGTCGGCTACATGAACCGTGAGGCGCTCACAGCGACGCTCACGCGCCGGCGAGTCGTATTCTTCAGCCGCACGAAGGCCCGGCTGTGGGAGAAGGGAGAGAGCTCAGGCCATTTCCTCGAGCTCGAGGAAATCTACACGGACTGTGATCGAGACACACTCCTCGTGCGTGCGCGGCCCCGTGGGCCCGTGTGTCACCTGGGGACTGAGAGCTGCTTCGGCGACGCGCAGGCTCGGGCGATGGCAAGCCACCCGCTCGCCTTTATGGCAACACTCGAGGAGATCGTGGGCAATCGCCTCACGACCAAGCCCGAAGGTAGTTATACGGCCGCGCTGTTCCAAGCGGGCCGGGCGCGGATCGCGCAGAAGCTGGGAGAGGAGAGTCTCGAGGTTGCGCTCGCCGCGGTGGCCGGGAGCGACGACGAGGTGGTCGGCGAGGCGGCCGACCTCGTCTACCATCTGCTGGTGCTGCTCAAGGCGCGGGGTCTGAAGCTCGAGCAGGTGTCGAAGGTACTCGAGGGGCGGCACTGTGCGCGCATTGTGCCAACCGACAAATCGTTGGTCTGAGAGTTGACGGCGGCCGGTTCCCTCAAGGGTGACAATTCTGCTGTCCCAGAGAGCTGCGTGCGAATTTCGCTCGGGCCTCCCGCGCTGGGCGCCGCGCCGCAAGAACAGAACCGCGAGCTGCCCCTGCTGCGTACCGCTCCCAAGAGCGCGCGCTGCGGACGCGCTATTCGAGCCGCAAGACCTCTGTGCGATGCGCGAAGCTGAGAGAGCGCTCGAGGAAGGCGCTGCTGGAGGCGAATCAACGCCTGAGGCCCGAGCAGCGTGTCCAGGCTTCCGTCGCGCAGAGTCGGGTAGTTGCCCAACTTCAGGAGGCGGGCCGCAAGCTTCGGGGACGCGCCAGATGAGAGCGCGCGGCCCCTGAAACGGGCGGGGCTTACAAGTCGCTCGATGTGGAGTTAGTGAGGTATCTTGGCTTGCGATTTGGAGCGAGCACGTCTGCATCGCTGGAGAGAATGCTCGGAGACCAGGGTTTGGGTCGTCAGGGGTCCGACAATCAGGGGTACGGAGTGGACGACCTCGAAGAGGCGGTTGATATGGCGGCGTGCCTGTGTCCGAACCGATCACGAACCAGCAAGGAAATTCGCTGAGTCGCGCCGGTAGGGTTACTGTGCGCAGATGGCAGCGGTCGGCTGAGCAGACTGCGAGCCGGTTCACTGATGGGAGATTGCCGACAGCGGCACAATTGTCGCTTAGAATTGCATCTTGGCGGTTGGAAGGCGGGGTCTTCGTGCCTCCTCTGAGCTCAGAGTTGCGAGTAGGAACCGCGAAGCGCCCCGCGCTTGCTCCCAGATTGCGGCGGGCTGCATCTGCTGGCGCAATGACACTGTTGCTTGCGCTCGGCACCGTACGTGCCGCTCAGGCGGCAATCTACGAACTCGCCGACGACGGCTCTACGCACATGGTCGGCGAGGACACTTCACTCAAGACCCGTTACCAGGACACGCTCTACGATCTTGGCCGCCAGTATGGGGTCGGCTCCGAAGAAATCGTTCGAGCCAATCCGGGCGTTGATCCATGGCTACCGGGCGAAGGTACTCGGATCGTGATTCCGGGCCGGCTTATCCTGCCGCCCGGCCCGCGCGACGGCATCGTCGTCAACATAGCGGAGCATCGCCTCTACTTCTACCCGAAACGCAGGGAGCACGGTCATCGTGTAGTCGTGACCTATCCGATCAGCATCGGCAAGATGGATTGGAAGACGCCACTCGGCGAGACCAGCATCATCCAGAAAGTCAGGAATCCGAACTGGTATCCACCCGCGTCCATCCGCAAGGAACACATTGCAAACGGCGATCCACTGCCTCCTGTCGTTTCGCCGGGCCCGCAAAATCCTCTGGGCGAATTCAAGATGCGCCTTGCCGTTAGCCCCGGTGACTATCTGATACACGGCACGAATAACCCACTCGCCGTGGGCATGCCGGTGACGCACGGCTGTATTCGCATGTACCCCGAGGACATCGCGGCACTGTTCCCAACAGTGCCGTTAGGCACCAGGGTGTACCTCATGAATGAGCCTGTGAAGGTTGCATACATTGACGGGCAGCTGTTCCTCGAAGCACACCCACCCGTCGACGCGCAGGGACAAACGACCAGGGCGGAACTCGGGGAGTTCGAGCAGCTACTCGATCGAGCTCTTGGGCAGACGACCGCAGCGATCGACTGGGACTACGCCATCAGTGTCCTGCAACGGGCAAACGGCAGTCCGGTTATGGTCGGGCTCGAGGCCAACCATGACCAAGCGTCGACCGCTGTTGACGCGCGTTAGCCCGCGAAGACCTTCGCGGCGGGCTTGAGGCGGGATACGCCGGCGAGTGAAGCGCTGCGTTCAGTGACCACAGCAGTTTGAGGCACACGTCTCAGTCTGGGCTGCCTCGATTCTGCCTCGACTCCCGCACCCGCTCCGCATAAGCACTCTTACGGATCGCGCCCGGGTGCGGTGCAGCCGTATCCTGTATTCAAATGGGAATGTTATCTATCGAATTTGCTCAATACGCTTCTGACTGCGATCCGGCCGACGCCTTGGTGATCGTCAACGAGTCCGGTTGCATTCAGTTCGCAAGTCAGCAAATAACCAGTCTCTGCGGGTACGCGCCCGCAGATCTACAGGGTCGGCTTATCGAGTTGCTCGTGCCGGAACGGTTTCGCCTGCCGCACATTGGCCATCGCCTACGCTTCGGCGACGACCGCAGAACGCGGCCCATGGGTTCTGGACAGCCCTTGTACGTATGCTGCAAGGATGGCTCTGAGTGCCCCGCCGAGATCGCCCTGCGACCCGTCCAGCGAGGACTGGAGACGCTCACGATCGCCGTCATTCGCCCTTTAATCCGCCGCTGAGCGCTTTGGCCGGGAGATCTTTAGCTCGAATTGTCGCTCCTGTGGTATAGCCTCGGCATGGCCCACTGGACCGGGATATAGAGGGCGATGCAATGAGGTTTCTGATTCCAGCTC
>Ga0335073_10006432_pt1 | contig 16498 bp, 15 predicted proteins | sample Lox_Sample_22_FD_207093 | JGI IMG/M metagenome (GOLD analysis project Ga0335073, IMG submission 207093) | Soil microbial communities from Loxahatchee National Wildlife Refuge, Florida, United States - Lox_Sample_2.2 | ecosystem: Environmental > Terrestrial > Soil > Wetlands | place: USA... | reverse complement strand
AGGTGGGCGAGGGCTTCGTCGGGGTTAAAGGGAAGCTTGCGGCTGCGGCCGTCGTGGATCATGGAAGGAGTCTATCGCAGAGGAGCGTAAGGGGAAGATGGGAGCGCATGTTTGAGTTGGAGTGCGCTTTCGAAGGTGCAGGCTGCGATCGCGGCCGGAGATACGCCTGTAACATGGATGATTGAAGAGCCTGTGAAGGAGCGGCAACGCCATGAAGATGCGGCCGGGGACGCAGACGGGATTTTTGCTGTGTGGCAAGGAATGGAGCGACGGCGAGGTGCTGGAGGTACGCTCGCCCTGGGATCAGGGACTGGTGGGGCGGGTGACGGTGGCGACGCGGGCGGACGCACGCCAGGCCGTGAGCCACGCGGTGGCGAGCATCCGCAGGACGCGGGCGCTGCCCCGCTGGAAACGCCGGGAGATCCTCGAGGACGTGGCAGCGGCGCTCATTGAGCAGAAGGAGCGGTTCGCGCAGTTGATTGTGGCCGAGGCCGGGAAGCCGGTGCGGCAGGCGCGCGTTGAAGTGGATCGCGCCGTGCTGACCTTCAAGACGGCGGCGGAAGAAGCGGCGCGGCTGGGCGGCGAGAGCTTGCCGCTGGACCTGACCGAGGGCAACGAGGGCCGGTGGGGACTGGTGCAGCGGTTTCCGCGCGGGCCGGTACTGGCGATCACGCCGTTCAACTTTCCGCTGAACCTGGTGGCACATAAGCTGGCGCCGGCGATGGCCGCCGGGTGCCCGATGATCGTGAAGCCCGCGCCCCAGACGCCGTTTACCGCACTGGCGCTGGGCGAGGTGGTCCTGAAGGCGGGATGGCCCGAAGAGGCGCTGGCGGTGCTGCCGCTGAGCAACGCGGATACGGCCTGGCTGGCGGAGAAGGAAGACCGGATCAAGCTGGTGAGTTTTACCGGGTCGGCGAAGGTGGGATGGGAGCTGAAGGCGCACTCGGGCCGGAAGCGCGTGCTCCTCGAACTGGGAGGCAACGCGGCCCTGATCGTGCATGCCGACTGGTCCGACCTGGACGATGCGGCCCTGCGCACGACCCACGCCGCCTTCGGCTACGCTGGCCAGTCGTGCATCAGCGCGCAGCGCGTGTTTGTCGAGCGGAGCGTCTTTCACACATTTTTGTGGAAGATGGTGGAACACACGGGGAAGATCGTCTCGGGCAATCCATTGGATGAGGCGACCGAGGTCGGCCCCCTTATCCGGGCGAGCGATGCAGAGCGCGTGGAAGCCTGGATGCAGGAGGCCGTTGATGGCGGCGCGAAGATTGTCGCCGGGGGCGAGCGCAACGGATCGCTGTTTGCGCCAACCATCCTGACGGGGACGAAGCCGGGAATGAAAGTACGCGACGAAGAGGTCTTCGGGCCGCTGGTTGCGGTGGAACCCTACGACGATTTTGAGCAGGCGCTGGCCGAAGTGAACCACTCCAAGTACGGATTGCAGGCGGGATTGTTGACGCGGGATGCAGGCCGGATTCTGACTGCGTATCGCGAGCTGGAAGTGGGCGCGGTGATCGTCGGAGATACACCGGCGTGGCGGCTGGACCCGATGCCTTATGGCGGTGTGAAGGATTCGGGACTTGGTCGAGAGGGAATCCGGTCGGCGATCGAGGAGATGACCGAGCCGCGCATGTTAGTGATGAGCGGCGTGGGGCAGATGTAGACTCGTGGCTCCCCGGCACCGGCAATCTGCCGAAGACGCGGGATAGAAGAGACGAGCCCGCGCCGCTATAACGCCGAAAAAGAGCGCAACTCCTCACGCCCGCCGCATGGAATGACAACATCCCCTCGATGCGCTGAAGAGTGCCCTGCGCGGCGCAGTATGGCAGATTGTGTTTTCAATGCGCGCGGCAATCGGCTCCTCTTCGCCAGCAATGACCGGCACCGGCGAGTCAGGCAGACTTGCCGTCAGGCTTCCTTCTTGGTCTTCGCCCTTTGAGCTGCCCAGCGCTTGCGCTGCGCTTCCGCAATACGCTTGCGTGCTTCGGCGCTCAGAACGCGCTTCTTCGCCGCCTTCGTTTTCGCAGGCGCTTTCTTTGCTTTGCCGTTCTTCACTGTAACGGCGATGTTGCCGGCGTTGACAAGCAGTGAGCGAACCTGGGTAAGCCGTGCAATCTCGGAATCGATTTGGGAGAGGATTGAATCAATAGCCATAACTTAAGCATAACTCAGACTGGTGCATGTGCGGATTGCAGAAGCGACTTTGGTAACTTAGTTCTCGCCCATGGAAGAGCTCAGTGCCGACCAGGCAGCCAGCTCTGAGCTCTGGAAGAAGTCGGAACGCGTGTATCTTAGCTAGGTTCCGAGGTACATGACGTGCACATAGGTGCCGAGGCGCACGTTATAGGCGAGGTACCAGCCCACGTGATCCGGATCATCATAGATGATGATCACGTCGGATCCCCACAACCATCCATTGCAGAAAGCCGCATCAGCCGGCGCGACGCTCCAGTACCATCCGCCGAACCAGAAACGGCCCGGGCCGCCACCAGCAAGCGTCCAGCGGTGGGTAGGACCGAATCCGCCGTCAAAGTGCCCGTGCTGCCAGGGTTGGTCGAGGTGATAGTTAGGGTCGTTGGGGCCGGTGTCGTGGCCTACCCACGTCTTCCCGTCGACATGCGGTGCGTTAGGATGGCCGGGTTTGTCAGCGTAGTTACGCTGGGGGCCCGATGGCTGCGGCGCACCTTTGTAAGCGCTGGGCCCGTGAGAGGGCGGCTTTTGCGGCCTGCCCTGGTGCTGTGCAATCGCGGGCACCGCAAACAGGAGCATTGCTGTCCACACAATTCGTGTACCGTGCATGAATTCCTCCTGAGACGCTGAGATAGCGATTGCCTCGATGCACGAGATCTGCTAAGTCAGAACGTATTCACCGAGGGCCATGAAATCGAGAAAGGAACTCCGGGCGGCCAGCAACAGCGAAAGATACGGGATGGGAGCTGACCGAAGGCCCACAGACAAACCGATTCCCGGACACGCCATCCTAGCTACGGCAGATGCACAGGAGCAACCGAAATCGAGCTACGCCGGCGCGAATTGATGCACAGCGAACCGGCCCTAGCGTTTGAGTGTGCCCTGGCTACGCGCTTACAGCCTCAGGAGCGCGGCGCCAGGCGTAAAGCGGGAATTGGTTGGCCAGCTCCGCGACTTCGTGACGGATGCGGTCGAGAGCGGCATCGTCGTTACGCTGCTCGAGGGCCTTCGCGATCCACTTCGCGATGGTGCGCATCTCGGCTTCCTTCATGCCGCGCGTGGTGAGCGCCGGGGTGCCCACGCGAATACCCGAGGGCTTGAGCGGAGGGTTGGTGTCCCACGGAATGGAGTTCTTATTAACGGTGATGCCGGCTTTGCCGAGCGCGAGCTCGGCATCGGAGCCAAGGATACCCTTCTCGAAGACATCGACGAGCATGAGGTGATTGTCTGTACCACCTGAGACCAGCCGGAACCCCGCCGCACTCAGTGCTTCGGCGAGGGCTTTGGCGTTGGAAACGATCTGGGCGGCGTAGGTCCGGAACTCGGGACGGAGTGCCTCTCCAAAGGCTACTGCTTTGGCGGCGACGATGTGGACAAGAGGGCCTCCCTGCTGGCCGGGGAAGACGGCCCTGTCGATCTCTTTGGCCAGGTCGACCTCACCAAATTTGGCCGCGGAGATGATGAGGCCGGCGCGGGGGCCGCGGAGGGTTTTGTGAGTAGTGGTGGTAGTGATATGGGTGTGGGGTACCGGCGAGGGATGGACGCCGCCGGCGACGAGGCCGGCGATGTGCGCCATGTCGAAGATGTAAACGGCTCCGACTTTGTCAGCGATCTGGCGCATCCGGGCGAAGTCCCAGAAGCGGGGATAGGCGCTGGCGCCGCCAATGATGGCCTTGGGACGTTCTTTTTCGGCGACGGCTTCTAGCTCGTCGTAGTCGATCTGCTCGGTATCTTTGCGGACGTGGTAGAAGGTGGGGCGATAGAGCTTGCCGCTGAAGCTGAGGCGGTGGCCGTGGGTGAGATGGCCGCCGTGCGAAAGGTCAAGGCCGAGGATGGTGTCGCCGGGCTGGAGAACAGCGGCCATAGCCGAGGCGTTGGCCTGGGAGCCGGAGTGGGGCTGCGCGTTGATGTGCTCGCCGCCAAAGAGTTGGCGGGCGCGGTCGCGAGCGAGATTCTCCACGACGTCGGCGAACTCACAGCCGCCATAATAGCGGCGGCCGGGGTAGCCTTCGGCGTATTTATTGGTGAAGATAGAACCGGCCGCTTCGAGCACCGCCTCGGAGACGAAGTTCTCGCTGGCGATCATCTCGAGGCCCTCGTGCTGGCGGAGGGTTTCCTGATCAATGGCGGCGGCGATCTCGGGGTCAGCTTTGGCAAGCGGGAGGGACATGCGGTCGGTCATAGCTGCATTTTACGGCAAAACCCGCGAGGGCCTGTAAAGGCATTGAGAGTGGTCCGGACTAGGACAGCTGCCGCAGCATCTCCCATTCGAGCAGGGCCGGATCGTTGGGGTAGGGGCCGGTGCGGCCCGTGCGGGCGAAGCCCAGGCGCTCGTAGAAGAGGAAGGCGGATTGGTTGTTCGAGACGACCATGAGCAGTAGGGTACGGGCGCCGCGGCCGCGGGCCCAGCCGGCGATGGCTTCGACGAGCATGCGCCCGACGCCGCTGCGACGGCATTCGGGAGCCGTCCACATGGAGACGAGTTGGGCGCGGGTTGGGTCTTCGGGATCGAGAAACGAGCCGGCGATGCCGCAGAGTGCTCCGGCATCGATGGCGAGATAGCCGATTCCGCGGGCGCCGTTCCAGCCGGCGGCGCGTTGGAGCCACTCTTCGTCCGTGAAGGCGCTCTCGCGCGCCCAGGTTGAGCCGAAGGCGAGAGGCGTGTCCTGAAGCGCGCGTAGACGCACGGCTTTGAAGGCCGCCACGTTGGCGTCGGTGATGGGCTCGAGGACGATCATCGAGTTCAGAGTAACGTGGCGGACCGGGTGCTCCGATTCGGCCGCATCGCTCCGCAACTGGCTTAGTCGTGCAGCGTGATGAAGGTCGCGCTTTGCTGGGCTTTGAGCACGAGTTCTGCCGCCAGCAGACACTCATCCAAATCCTGCGCTTCGTGCGTCCGGTTGACGATGTCGGCGACGAACTGGGGGCCGAAGGGCAACGGCATGTTGTTGCAGTCGATGGATCGGGCGGATTTGGAGTCGACGATGAAGAGGTTGTTGCCCCGGTGGCTGACGGCGACGTTGGTGTATTTACGAACTTCGATATAACCGTCTGTACCGAGGATGAAGAGGCGGCCGTCGCCCCAGGTGCCGAGTCCGTCGGGGGTGAACCAGTCGAGGCGGACGTAGCCGAAGCCGCGGTCGCCGCGCAGGACCACGTCGCCGAAGTCCTGGAATCGCGGATATTGCGGATGACGGACGTTGGCCACCTGCGACTCGACGACTACGGCCTCTTTGCAGCCGGTGTAGTAGAGGAACTGGTCGACCTGATGGGATCCGATGTCGCAGAGGATGCCGCCGTACTTGTCCGGGTCCCAGAACCAGGCGGGGCGGGGCATGGCGCCGCCGGCGTCGCCGCCATGCTGGACGATCTGGTGAGGCGCGATATTGATGGTCTGGATGACGCGGCCGATGGCGTCCTGGCGGACGAGGACCCCGGCGTAGACAGCGGCTTTGACCTCGAGGAGCTCGCTGTACATGATGGCGTAGATGCGGTTGGTTTCGGCGATGGTTTTGCGGACCTCGGCGAGCTGGTCGAGGGTGGTCATGCCGGGCTTGTCGCTGAGCACGTCTTTGCCCCGGCGCATGGCGCGGATGGCGATGCCGGCGCGCTCGACGGGGACCTGCGAGGTGAGGACAAGCTGAACTTCAGGGTCGTCGAGGATCTCTTCCTGGGTCCTGGCGATTTTGACGGCGGGAAAGCGGCGGGTGAACGCGGCGAGCTTGTCGTCTTCGCCGCCCCACGCGGCCACCAGCTCGCCGCCGCCGCGCTGGATGGCGCCGATCATGCCGTAGATGTGGTCGTGGCTGATGCCGCAGACGGCGAATTTGATGTGATATTGGGGTGCCTCAGCGGATTGCGGGGCGATTGCGTCTTCGACGATGCGCGCGGGCGTGGCGCCCATCGCCATGGCGCCGTCGGGAAGGCCGGCCATCATCGCCATGGAACCCATGAGTCCCGCCTGGCGGAGAAAGTCGCGCCGGGGTGTGGATTTGATCTGCATCACGTTACCTCGCCTTCGGTTTAGAACTCCGGTTCCAGGGGACACAGCGGCGGTGTTCCGGAGTGGTTCGATTCTCGCGAACGTCTGGGCATGCCGACCAACGCAGACATCTTAGCGTGCCAGGGCAACGATTGGCATGTGCTGGGTAGACCGGCCCACACCTGAAATTTGGCGATTGCCTGATCGAAGTGTATGCGGATACAAAGGATGTGAAACGGAGGAAGAATGAGATTTAGTTCGAAGATCGCCCTGCTGGTTCTGCTTCTGCCGGCCGGAACCGCCGCCGTCTGGGGGCAACAGGATTACTTCGGCAACTGGCCGGCAGGGTATTCGCCGCAGGAGGTTGGGAAGGCGGTGGCCGAGCACTTTGTGACCAGTCCTCACCAGGGCAAGGGCACCATCGTTTACAGCGAAAACGGGACCTGGTACGGGGCCCTGACCTTTGCGCAACTGACGCACGACGACGCGCTGCAGAACGAGCTGATCCAGCGCTTCCAGCCGTTGATGCCCGGCGGCTCCGAGGCCGACAAGGTTCCTCACCGCGACCATGTGGACGACATGATCTTCGGAATAGTGCCGCTGCAGATCTACATGCAGACCCACCAAAAGAAGTATCTGGATTATGGGCTGTCGTTTGCCGACCGGCAGTGGGAGAATCCGCTGCCCGACGGGCTCTCGCACGAGACACGGTTTTGGATCGACGACATGTATATGCTCAACATCCTGCAGCTCCAGGCATACCGGGCGACGGGCGATATGAAGTATCTGGACCGGGACGCCAGGGAGATGGTGGCTTACCTGGACAAGCTGCAGCAGCCGGGCGGGCTCTTCTATCACGCGCCCGATGTGCCGTTCTACTGGGGGCGCGGCGACGGCTGGGTGGCCGTGGGCATGGCCGAGATGCTGCGCACGCTGCCGGCAGATCATCCGCTGCGGGCGCGGATCATGGAAAGCTACAAGAGAATGATGGCCGCGCTGCTGAAGTACCAGAACCCCGACGGAATGTGGCGGCAGCTCATCGACGATCCGGCGTCGTGGGAGGAGAGCTCGGCGTCAGGGATGTTCACGTTTGCGATGATCACAGGCGTGAAGAACGGATGGCTGGATGCGGCGACCTACGGGCCGGCGGCGCGGCGGGCGTGGATCGCGCTGGTTGGATTTATCGACCAGAACAATAACCTGACCAACGTCTGCGAAGGGACCAACAAGGAAGACAATAAGGAATTTTACCTGGAACGGAAGCGCCATACCGGGGACTTCCACGGACAGGAGACGGTCTTGTGGTCGGCCTCTGCGCTGCTGCGGTAAAGCCGCGCGGATAGCGCCGCCGCGCGAATCAATCCAGCCGCGTGAGGTAGGCTTCGCCCTCGCTGGGGTGCAGATGGTCGGCCAGCCACTCCGCCATGGCGCGATCGTCGCCCGCCGGGCGAATGCGGACCCAGTAGCTCTTCTCGCCGGGAAACTCGATGACGTTGGCGGTGGGGTAGCGGCGCATCAATTCGTCTTTGAAGTGTTTGGCCGCCCGTTCTGAGCTGAAGGCGCCGATCTGAACGCACCAGCGGCCGCCTGTCCAGATGGGCTTGGGGGTCTCATAGACGTCGAGGCGGATGCGGTCCAGGCCGTCGCGATAGATGCCGGTCGCCTTGGCCGACGCAATGGTGAGATCGACGATCCGGCCTTCGACGAAGGGCCCGCGGTCGGTGATGCGCATGGCGCTGGACTGGCCGGTCTTGAGGTTGGTCACGACCACCAGGGATCCCATGGGCAGGGTGCGGTTGGCCGCGGTGTAGGCGTAGTTGTCAAACAGCTCTCCGTTGGCGGCCTTGCGCCCATAGGGCGCGGTGTACCAGGTGGCATAGCCCACCTCGGTCAGGAGCGGTCTATGGGTGGCGATGAACTGGAGGTCGGCCGCGTCGATGCCGTCGGGGGGCGCAGGAGTGATGGGGATGCGGGCCGGAGGCGGAGTGGGGTAGGGATTGTTTTCAGCGGTTTGAGGCTGCTGAACCGGAGGGAGGGCCTGCGGCAGAGGTTGATAAACGGCCTGGCGATGGCGGCAGCCGCTGATGGCCGCGAGCATAAGGGCGAGAGCGGCGACCTGCCAGGGTTTGAGCCGCTGCCGGACTGCGTCGCTCAAGAGCGGGGTTCCTCAGACCCGGGTCTTTGCGGCGGAGCGGGCGCCTGCGGCGGCCCCTGGGACTGCTCGAAGCGGTCGGCGAGTTTACGCAGGGTGTCGGAAAGAGTCCGCATAGTCGAGATCGACTCACGGCGGATCTGCGGGACGATAGCGTCGTTGATGTACATCACGGCGCCGCGCAGCTCCATCTCGATGAGGTCGATGGCCTCTTCGATGCGGCGGCCCACGCCGCTGGGGCCTGAACCTGGAGGAGGATAAGTGCTCATTCGGTAACCTCGCAAAGACAGCCGGGGCAGAAATAACTCCTCATCAGTCTGAGATGCCGATTCCGGGCCGTCAATCACCTTTCTGGTGGTAGTGCCGCAAGGGTTAATATGTGCGGCGGCGCCGGCCCTCCTCCGCGGCTCTACCGGGCGGATCGGTTAACCTTTGGGGGGAATGCGGCGTCAGACGGAGGAGAGCTGGCAGCGCGGCCTTGAGGAGACGCCATTGAATCTGGGCAGCAAGACGAGAGGCAGGCGCGGTGGCCGAACCGGAAGGTTGGGGGTGCTTGTCGCGGCAGTTTTGAGCGCCGGGGCATGCGCAGGACAACAGCCGGGGACGGCGTTGGCTCATGGGACAGCAGGGCCCTGTCAGCAGCGGGAAGCGGGAGCGGCGGCCTCCGAGACCGCGACCGGGGCAGCACTGCGAGCCGCCGGGCTTCAGGTGCTGGAAGATAAGGGGCAGACGTCGATCGGGACGATTCCGTGCCAGACGCTGGCGCCGGTGATCGACTGGTACGCGCGGTTCCTGAACGGACCGCAGGTCAAGCCGCTGACGCCCAGGGAGAAAGCCTGGCTGGCAGTCCGGAATGTGGGCGATCCGTTCAACCTGCTGACGATCGGGGGCGAGGCGGCGATCTCGGTGGCGGCGAATGCGCACTCGCCCTATGGGCCGGGGATGGCGGGGTTTGCGCGGAACGCGGGCGTAAGCTTGACCGAGGACATCACGGGGGAGTTTTTCGGGACGTTTCTGATCCCGTCTCTGGCGCACCAGGATCCGCACTACCACCGGATGCCAAAGGCGACGATTCTGCGGCGGGCGCTGCACACCGTCACGCAGGTTGCCTGGACCCAGGGGGACAACGGGCGCGGGATGCTGAACTACGCGGACCTGGTGGGGTTCGCCATCGACGACGAGATCGGGAACCTGTACGTTCCGGGGCGGCAGACAGATGCGCGGGCGACGGCGGAGCGGTACGGGATCGGATTGGCGACGGCGCCTCTCGATAACATCATCACCGAGTTCCTGCCCGACGTGGCCCGGCGTATTCATGTGCGGGTGGTGATCGTGCAGCGGATCATCGACCAGGTGGCGACCACGGGAAGCGAGACGGGGCAGTGAGGGATGGGAACCGGCGGCGGTTGGGATAGCGAAAGAGGTGCAATTGGGACGGAAAGGCGGAACGGACAGGGCCAGGAAGCTGAGACGATGGCGGACGGGAGCGGCGATGGCGGTGCTGGCCGGCGCGGGTGGATTCTGGCTGTCCGCAGCGGCCGCGGCGATGCCGGCAGCGGCCGGATCGGGCTCGCAAGCTGCTGAGGGCGCGACGGCGATGCAGCCGTTTACGTCGCACGATGGGCGGTTCAGCGTGCTGCTGCCGGGGATTCCGGAGCAGGAGACGGACCCGATCAACCTGCCCGGCGGCGCGACGGCCGATCTGAACCAGTTTTGGGTGGTGCTGGACGACGATCATGTGACCTATATGGTCATGTACAGCGACTACCGGCCCGAGGACGTGAAGGATGGGCCCGAGAAGGTGCTGGAGCGGGCGCGGGCCGGGGCAGGAAAGGACCGGACGCTCGTGAGCGAGTCGGCGACAAGCCTGGACGGGGTTCCGGGACAGGCACTGACGCTGAAAGACCGGGATGGTTGGCTTTACACCGTGCGGCAGTACCTGAAAGGGACACGGCTGTACCAACTGGTCGTGGTCTCGGACCAGGCGCACCCGGCCAAGCTGGCGGAGGAGTTTCTGGGGTCGTTCAAGATGTTCTGAGGAAAGGGCATAGCTTCTTTGCCGCGCTCTGGAAAAGCCTGGACGAGATACTCCCAACTGCCTTCCATCCTCTGAGCATGACGGTATGCCCGTGGGGTAGGCGGAGTGCGATCGGCCTCCGGATGAATCAGGCGACGGGCAGTTCGAGGAGGATGGCCGCACCGCGGGGCTGCAGGTTGACGGCCGAGGCGTGGCCGTTGTTGTCGCGCATGATGGTGGCGCAAAGGCTGAGGCCGATGGCGGCGGTGTCGCCGTTGGACTGGGCGGGAACAACCGGATCGAAGGCGCAGGCGGGGTCAGGAAAGGCCGGGCCGGAGTGCGCGATAAAGATGCGGACCCAGGCGTCGGCGAAAGAGCCCTCCAGCCGGACGGTGCGGGGCTCGTCGGCGTTCTCGGCGGCGTCGGGACTCAGGACGGCCCCGGCGGCGAAGTGGAGACAGTGGAGGACGGCCTGGCGCAACTGCTGCGCGCTGGCCAGGGCGCGGGGCAGACCGGCAGCGATGGTGACGCGAAACTCGATGGAGCGGCGGAGAAACTCGTTGCGGTGCAACTCCTCCATGTCGGCAAGGAGCTCGGCGACCGAGATGGCGGCAAAGTCGTCGCCGCGCGGCCGGGCGATGCGGGAGAGGCTTTCGAGGGTGGCCCTCATGCGTCGGGCCTCGCCGAGGACGGAGGCGACCGCTTTGCGGTCCTGGGGGGTGAGCGAGGCGGTCTCTTCAAGCAGCGAGGCGTAGCCCAGGATGACGGTGAGGGGGTTGTTCATCTGCTGGGTGACGCTGGCGGCGAGCTGGCCCAGGCCGGCGAACTTCTCCGAATCGATCAGCTTTTCAAACATCATGGTCTGGCTGCGGGTGGCCTGGAGGCGTGCGGCGAGGAGCTCGATGGGGAGCAGGTCGTCGGCCCGGAGCGGGCAGGCCGGAGAAGGCGGAGGCTGGGCGCCCGCGAGGAGAAAAGCGCCCTCCACGTCGCCGGCGCGATTGGCAAAGGGGACAGCGAGGGCAGAGGTGAAACGCAGGCTGCGCAGATCGTCGCCGGGACGGAGCCAGGGCGCCAGGTCGAGATCGAAAGTGCGGCAGTTTTCGACGGCCTGGGGAGCAGACCCGGGGCGAAGGAACCCGCTGGCGGGAATGCGCGCGGCCAGCTCGTCCAGGGCGCGGGCGGTGGCCGGGTCAATGCCGGCGGAACCGGAGAGGCGGAAGCGGCGGCCGCTTTCGAGCAGCAGGGCGACCTGGGAGAAGCGGCTGACGGCGGCGACGGTGCGGCAGATCTCGCCGGTCTGGCAATCGAAGTCATCGACCTGGCGGCGGAAGAGGACAAGGTTGGAGTAGGCTTCGAGCTCGCGGCGGGCGCGGCGCTCGCGCTCCTCGGCGGACTTGTTGGCGCTAAGCTCGTCCTCGAGGATGAGCAGGATCATGCCTACGGCGGCGACGACCTTGCCCATGACGATGATGTGCGCGAGGGCCAGGTTGAGGCCGGGGTCGAATTGGAGGGGCAGAAACACGCGTACGAGGGTGAGGGCCCAGGCGACGAAGCCCATGACGGTGAGGACCAGCCCCGGGGAGAACCGCCGGAAGGCATACAGCACCAGCAGGGCGGTCATCAGCATGTTGGTGCGCTCCACGCACATGAGCCCCCATCCCAGGCCCCGGTCGTACCAGGCCCAGAAGGCGAGGCCGCCGAACAGGCAGCAGAAGGAGGTGGCTAACCAGATGGGAATGCTGCGCTTAACGGCAGCCCACCAGAGCGCGAAAACGAAGCTGATGGTGCCAAGAAGCGCAATGACGGCGACGAGCGGGCCGTTGGGGGAGTGCGCGTCGAGAACGCCGTAGTACAAAACCGTGACAACCGCAATGGGCAGGGCGTAGGGTATGACGAAGAGGATTCGCCTCCGTCCCAGGCGAAAGCTCAATGGGGAGAGCGAGGCGAGAAAGAGGGCCGAGCCGGCCTGAATCGCGGTTTCGCCCGCCGCGGTCTGCCAGGAGGATCGGGGCGCGTTAAGGCTGAAGGGCCAGTCGCGATACAGCAGGAGCATGGAGACGAACGAGCAGGAATAGGCGAGGAACCAGAGCAGGGTGCGCGTGTCGCGAAAGCGGAGATAGAGATGCCAAAAGGCGGGCAGAAGCAAAGCAATGAGGACCAGCGCAGGCGCGTGATAATAATCGGGCATGGAGGCGTGCGTCTCTCTTGATGTACCAGACAAGAAACAGCGCGACCTCAGCCTCAGGAGCGAGCGCCGTGCCGAGATGGAAAGGGGCGGTACGCCCTCAATCGGTTCCGGGGCCGCACTCCCGGCAGTTGGTGTCGTTGTCGATTTTCGAGCCTCCCAGGGGACAAGTATATGCGTCTAAAGTTGCAGGGGCGGAGCGCGAAGTTCAGCGGGGTTGAAGGAACTGGAACGTTCGGGTGGGTGTAGGCAAGTCCGCCCGCGCGAGGAGGTCGCAATGGGCAGCCGTTGGGTGACGATAGTGCTGCTGGGGGCGCTGTCTGCGCTGCCGGCCGGCGCGCGAGGCCAGGACAGCTTTACGCCGATGCCGCTGGACCAGGGCTTTGGGCCGCTGAGTTTTACGCAGCCGGCGATTCCGGTGGCGAAGGTCATCGCCGACTTTACACAGCAGGAATCGGTCTACCGGGAGGCGCTGCAGCACTACACGTACCAGCGGACGGCGCGGGTGGATACCATCAACGACGACACCCACAAGGTGTCCGGAGAGTACTACGAGGTGGACGACGTGACCTTCCGGCCCGACGGCGGCCGCTGGGAGAAGGTGGTCTACGCTCCGCCCAGCACGCTGGACAACGGCGGCATCATGATGTCGGAGTCCGACTTCCAGGACATCCAGCACAACTACCAGTTCGTGCTGACCCCCGACAACATCGGCGAGTACGACGTGAAGTACGTGGGCAAACAGCGCATCGACCAGGTGGACTGCTATGTCTTTGACGTGACGCCCAAGGAGATCGAGAAGCGTAAACGGTACTTCAAGGGACGGATCTGGGTGGATACCGATGCGCTGGAGATTGTGGTGTCGGACGGCTGGATGGTGCCCGACGACACCAAGCCAGGTCACCAGGACCTGCACCCGCCGTTCATGACCTGGCGGCAGCAGATCGACGGGCACTACTGGTTCCCGGTGTACTCGATCGGCGAGGGGATGCTGCACTTCACGGGCGGTAGCGGTTACATGGCCGAAGACGTGCACATCCGCGAGGTCGTGAAGTACACGGACTACAAGCGGTTCGGAACATCGACGACGATTCTCTACAACGGGCAGGACATCACCAAGAACGGCCAGCCGGCCAACAGCCAACAGCCGCCGGCCAGCGGGGGGCAACAGCCGCAGCCGTAACCCTGACGCGGAGACGGCGTGCGCAATTCACCGGATTGCGCGAAAGCTGTGGCATACTGGTGGCGCAAACTGGGGGTTCCGGCATGAAGCGGTCTCTCGCGGGCTTGGTTCTCTCACTTCTTTTTGCGGCTTCGGCGCCGGCGGCGCCTGCGCAGGACGCCGCGCCGCTGCGGGCGCCGGATTTCCGGGCGCCCTACTTCATTGCGCCGCTTTACTTTCCGCCCGTGAAGAATGCCCCTTTCATGGCCATCGCGAAGACGCTGGTGGTGCGCATTCTGCCCGATGGCTCGACAGTCACCAGCGAGAACGCGCGCGTAGTGGCGCGAGACATGGACGGCCGGATCTTCCAGGAGCGGCGGACCTTCGTTCCTGTGCCCAATCCGGACAACCGCCAGTCAATGGTGCGCGTCAACGAATACACCGACCCGGTTGCGCACACGCGCTACGTCTGCAACCCGTATATGAAGGTCTGCAACCTGTTTTTCTACCAGCCGATCATGGACCAGCCGCCGGCGCCGGTAGGGCTGCGGCCGGGCGGAAGGACCTACCTGACACGGCAGAACCTGGGCACCGATTTGTTTGATGGCCAGGAGGCGATCCACACCCAGGAGACGCTGACGATTTACTCGCAGACGATCGGAAACACGAACAACATTATCCGGCAGACCGAGTACTGGTACTCGCCGTCGCTGGGCATCAACCTGAAGGTGGTGCGGCACGATCCGCGGGACGGCGATCAGACGCTGTGGCTGGAGAATCTCTCGCAGTCGGCGCCCGATCCGGGAACCTTCCGGCCGCCCAACGATTTCCGGATTGTCGATCACACGCATCCTGAGGCGCCGGCCGGGGCTGCGGGAAACACGCGGTAGGGAACAGCGCTGCATCGGGACGTTCAAAGCCAAGGCGGCACCGCCTGGCCCGGCCTCGCGACCATCTGTTCCTCGCTGTGCATGAGCATCTCTATTCGTAGCGCAGCGCCTCGATGGGATCCATCGACGCCGCCTTCCACGCCGGGTAGATTCCGAAGATCAGCCCGATGAGGCACGACACGGCAAACGAAATCATGACCCATGCCGCCGACAGCGCCGCGTGCAGGAAGGTGACGGCGAAGTGGAGGATGAGCGTGAAGACGGCTCCGGCCAGGATGCCGATGATGCCGCCCACCGCGCACAGCGTGATCGCCTCGACCGTGAACTGCAGCAGGATGTTCTTGCGGGTGGCGCCGATGGCCTTCCGGATGCCGATCTCGCGGGTGCGCTCGGTGACGGAGACGAGCATGATGTTCATGACGCCCACGCCGCCTACCATCAAGCCCACAGAGGAAACCGCCACCATGAAGAGAAACAGGCCGCCGGTGAGCGAGTTCCACAGCCGGGTGAGCGCATCGGGGCTGAAGATGGCGAAGTTATCGTCCTGGTTGACGCGCACCTTGCGCCGCACCCGCAGCAGCTCCCGGATCTCCTCCGTCACCAGCTCCTTGTCGGCTGGCTTGTCGTATTTCACCGTGATCCAGTAGTCCTCAATCTCGGGATGGATCTTGCGGAAGGTGCCAATGGGGAAGTAGGCGGCGTTGTCGTTGGTATTGCGGCCGCTGCCGAAGGGCTTGGGCTGCTTGTTGAGCACCCCGATCACCGTAAAGACGTCGCCGTCGCACTCCACGTCTTTGCCGAGCGGATTCTCATTGGGGAAGAGGTCCTCGGCCGCGTCGTGCCCCAGCACCACCACGTCCGCGTGGCGTTCCTGCTCTTCCGGCGTCCACAGGCGCCCTTCCATCATGTTGATGTCGTTTGTCTTCGCCACCTCCGTAGTGCCGCCGTAGAGGATGGTGTTGTGAATCTCGTGCTGGCCGTGCTTCATCGAGACGTTGCCGATGCCCAGTTGAAAGTTCTGGTAGGTGAGCTCGGGGTCGACCGCCACCACGTGGGGAAGGCTGCGCATCGCCATAGCGTCGTCGTAAGTCAGCTGCTTGCGGTTCAGTTCCGCAGTGGTGGGCCGGTGTCCGAAGGCCTCAAAGCGGAAGACCCAGAGGTCGTTGGTGCCCAGCGTGGCGACAAACTGCGCGATGTTCGTATTCAGTCCGTTGATCGCCGACGAGATCAGGATCACGGTCGAGATGCCAATGGCGATGCCGAGGATGGTAAGGCCGGAGCGGAGCTTGTTCTTGCGCAGGGTGTCGAGCGCCAGCTTGACGGATTCGCGGGTTTGACCTTTAGGCATGACAGTTCACAGCTCCGCACGGAGGGCCACGATGGGGTCGAGCTGGGCCGCCTTGCTGGCCGGGTATACGCCGAAGAAGAGACCTACGCCGGTGGCCACGAACAGGCCCACCAGCACCGACCAGAGCTGCACCGAAGACGGAAAGGCCACAATCATGGTGATCGCTTTGGCCACGGCAATGCCTCCGACGACGCCGATCACCCCGCCCACCAGCGACATGGTGGCCGACTCGATGAGGAACTGCAGCAGGATGTCGCGCCGCCGCGCCCCCAGAGCCTTGCGTATGCCGATCTCGCGGGTCCGCTCGGTGACCGCGACCAGCATGATATTCATGATAACGATGCCGCCCACCACCAGCGAGATGCCGGCTACCGCGGCCACGATGATTCCGAAGTTGTTGAGGATCCTGCCCAGCACGTCCTCGAAGGTGTCGCTGGTCTCGATGGTGAAGCTGTCGTCTTCCCCGGGCCGCAGGTGCCGCTGCACCCGCATGATGGTGCGCAGCTCGTCGATCACTTCGTCCATGACCGTCCCGGTTCCCCCGGCGTCGACATAAATCTCAAGGCTGTCGT
>Ga0335073_10006431_pt1 | contig 16498 bp, 15 predicted proteins | sample Lox_Sample_22_FD_207093 | JGI IMG/M metagenome (GOLD analysis project Ga0335073, IMG submission 207093) | Soil microbial communities from Loxahatchee National Wildlife Refuge, Florida, United States - Lox_Sample_2.2 | ecosystem: Environmental > Terrestrial > Soil > Wetlands | place: USA... | reverse complement strand
AGCGCCGGTAACGTAATTCCGAACGCCAGCGCAGCTCTTCAAGCTGGTTCCACTCCCACAGCTGCGCCTTGGCCATTTGCAGGCGCAAATGCTCTGCGTCATCGGCGCTGAGGGAAATCGGCGCAATCAACGGCCCCACATCGGAAGAGACCAGAAGCTCGCAGCCATCCAAATCGAGCTGCAGGCCGCAAATTTCGGTACGCACGGCGCGATTATCCAAGGTTGGCCTCCCGTTCGCGGGCACACGCGCTCTCGGGCACACGCGCTCTTGAGTTGCTCGAATTAGCTTCGCCTCGGGTCTAAGGGCGACCGGCCTATAGCACTAGCACGTGGCTTCCGCGCGAGCGCAGCGAACGGTCAAACGTCACCAGCCGCAACCCGGCCGCCGAGGAAAAAGCCAGCAAATAGGCATCAGCCCAGACTTTCGGCGAACGAGTGGGTAATCGTGAATGGGAGCGAAATTCGTTTTCGAGCCCCACGGGCTCCGCAACAAACGCGATTCTGCCGTCGGCCGCAAGTCGGTCCCAGGAAGTCCAGGCACCTGCCATGCTTCGTGTATCGACACCCATAACCGCCTCAGTGGTGAGCAATCTTAGAACTGCCATTTGCGTGACGCGGCAGAACAAAAACTCCTCATCATTGGCCTTATTAAACCACTCTCGCGCCCTGGCGAAGTGGATGTGCCGCTCCCAGAGCAGCGCCATCCAGACATTGGCGTCAAGGAAATTCGATTCCGCCATAGATCTGCTCATTGGTGAGGTTTACCTTCGGGCCCTTGGACGCGATTATGGGAAGGCGCACTCTCGTCGTTCGGGGCCGCTCTTCTTCCAATACGGCCTTAACCCCGGTTATGACCAGTTGCCGCACCGAGCTGCCCTTCGCGGCGGCGCGCTGCTTCAGCTTGCGATAGAGCGGCCGCGGGATGTCCACCGTCGTACGAACGGAATCCTGCTTCATATCTTCCAGTATGCCATAAATATGGCGCCGACACGGAGTGTCCCGGCGCACCTGGCTGGTTCACAGTTCCTTCTTGCCGACTACCGCGATTCCCAGCTCCTTCAGTTGTCGCTCGCTGACCGGAGTCGGGGCATCGACCATCAGGTCCACGGCCTTCGCAGTTTTGGGGAACGGGATCACTTCGCGCAAGCTCTCCGCGCCGGCAAGGATCATCACGATGCGATCGAGTCCGAGCGCGATTCCGCCGTGCGGTGGCGTGCCATACTGCAGCGCTTCCAGGAAGAAGCCGAAGCGCGATTGTTGCTCCTCGGGCGACATACCCAGCGCCTTGAAGATTTTCGCCTGAATGTCCTGGCGGTGAATACGAATCGAGCCTGAGCCGAGTTCGGTGCCATTCAACACCACGTCGTAGGCGAGCGCACGCACGGCGCCGGGATCACTTTCGAGTTTGTCCATGTCCTCATCGTGCGGAGACGTGAACGGGTGGTGCGCGGCATTCCAGCGGCCTTCGGTCTCGTCCCACTCGAACATGGGAAAATCCGTGACCCACAGGAAGCGAAAATTTCCGTGCCTGAAGGCGCCGTGCCGCTCGGCATATTTTTGGCCAAGTGCGAGGCGCAGTTGACCCGCGGCGGAATAGATCGCGTGCGCCTGCTGACGCGCTTTGGCCGGGGTCGCGGATTCGGAGCGTTTAGCGCCGGCGACCACAACCAGCAGATCGTCGGCGTTCGCTTTCGAGGATTCGCGAATCTTCGCAACCGCCTCCGGAAACGACTTCTCCAGCCGCTTGATGTCCTCGAAGACCTTCGCCTCCTTCCGATCGCCGAACATGGTCTTGATTTCATCGCGTTCCTTGCGCGAGAGTTCGCCGACCTGCGGGATAACGATCGCAACCATGGGCAGTTCAGGATCGACGTGCAGCGTCTCGAGATTTTCCTTGGCGAATGCGTCGCAGACGTCAGTCATCGCCGGCAGGCGCAGATCGGGTTTGTCACTACCGTACAGCCGGATCGCCTGGTCGTAGCTCATCTGCGGAAACGGCGTTTCGAGCTCCGCGCCGATGGTCAAAAACGCGGCCTTCAGGAAGCCTTCTACGACGTGAAAGACCATCTCGGGTCGCGCGAAGCTGATCTCTAGATCGATCTGGGTGAACTCGGGCTGGCGATCGGCGCGCAGATCCTCGTCGCGGAAGCAGCGGACGATCTGAAAGTACTTGTCGAACCCCGAGATCATCAGGATCTGCTTGAACAGCTGCGGCGATTGCGGCAGCGCGTAAAACTCGCCGGGATAAACGCGACTGGGCACCAGGTAATCGCGCGCGCCTTCGGGTGTCGAGCGCGTCATGAACGGCGTCTCGATTTCGTAGAAGCCCTGCGCGTTCAGGTATTCGCGGATGGCGATTGCCACGCGGTGCCGCAGCTGGATGTTGCGCTGCATCTCGGGACGGCGCAAATCGACATAGCGATGCTTCAGCCGCACCTCCTCGTTCGCCAGCACAGTATCGGCCGGGGTAAACGGCAGCGGCTTGCAGTCGTTCAGCAGCCGCAACTGGTCCGCGACCACCTCAATCTCGCCCGTCGGGATGTTCCTGTTGACCGTTCCGGCGTCGCGCAGCTTGACGTGACCGATCACGGCCAGTACAAACTCTGAGCGCACCGCCGTGGCTTTGTCGTGAATTTCAGCGCCCGCGTCGGCGGTCACCACGACCTGCGTGATGCCGCTGCGATCGCGCAAGTCAAGGAAGATGAGGTTACCGAGATCGCGCCGTTTATTGACCCAGCCCATGAGCACAACCTTCGAGCCGGCGTCAGAGGCGCGCAGCTCGCCACACATATGCGTACGTTTAAGATCGCCTAAGAAATCGAGCATGATTGAACGTTCCTGAGATCCATCTTAAACACGCGACAGAGCGACGCGCCAATGACCAAGCCCGTCCGTCGCAGCGACGCTTGTGAGGACTGCCGTCACTCTCGTATATTGATTGCACTTTCTGGGCCTAATTCTCACGTGGGGTGAATGATGCAACTGCAAGCTTTCCTGGCTGCGCTGGAGCAGCGTATTGCTGCCTACGATCTTCTTTGCCATCCGTACTACAAGGCGTGGACTGCGGGTCAGCTCACGCACGATGATCTGCGCGAGTACGCCGGCGACTACTACCATCACGTCGCTGCGTTTCCGACCTATCTGAGTGCGCTGCATTCGCGGCTGAACGACGGCGAACTCCGCCGCGTCGTGCTGCGTAACCTGTGCGGCGAGGAGCTTGAAGGCCGCGCGCACAGCGAGTTGTGGCTCGATTTTGCCGAGGGAATGGGCGCCGGTCGCGACCAGGTTCGTGAGCGGGAGCCGATCGCCGAAGTGCGCGAGCTGATTGGTGAGTTTCGCCGGGTGGCGTGCGAGGGCTCAACGATTGAAGCGTTGGCCGCATTCTACGCGTATGAATCGCAGGTTCCGCGGATTGCCAAGCAGAAAGCCGACGGCCTGGCGCAGCATTACGGGGCTGACGCGAAGACCTGCGGCTATTTCACGCTGCATCAATTCGCCGATGTCGAGCACTCCGAGGTTTGGCGCGAGCTGCTCAGCGCCGAGGTGACGGCGCATCCGGAACGGGCTGAGGCTTCGCTTGATGCTGCCGAGTCTGCCGCAAAAGCTCTATGGCACGCGCTGGATGGAATGGAAGCGCGGCGGACGGCGGTCGTTTAATCGTAGAGCCGTCCTTCAGGACGGCGACTCGCAGCTCCATCAAACTCACCCGCCGAAACGATCCTCGCCAAGGATCGTTTCGGCTGACTCTTTGAACAGCGCATGGACGCGGCCCTAAGGGGCTGCTCCGCCCGAACCTCTATCCCCGCTCGAAAGCGTGCTTGAGATGCAGTTCCTCCAGCGCGTGGTCTTTCGCCCCGACGAAGGCCTCACCTTGCGCCAGAAGACCGTCGGTGGCGCGGGCGAAATCGCCCGCTAGTTCCACCATGCCGCGCGTCGCCAGGTCCTTTGCCGCTGCGAGCAGCTTTTCGGTCACGTTCGGATCGGCCGCGCCGAGATACTGCGCGTCGCAAGGATCGGCGATCAACACCGGCTGGCGATCGTTGCCGCTTCCCCAGAAAACCTTACCCGCAACGAATTCACCTAGCTCTTCCGCCTTGGCATGGGCAAAGGTGAAGTGCCGATGCCGGATGCTGTAGCTGCGGCTGGAGACGGGCACAGGCTGCCGCTTACCTGATTTCAGCAGCTCGAGCTGCTTCAGGTCGAGCGCCTTGCGGGCGGTGTTGACCGCGACCCAAAAGGCCAGGTCACTGTCGAGCGACGGCAGCACCTCTTTGATCGTCTGCGCCAGATTGAGCGCGACATCCGCGTGCAGCGGACCACCATCATTCAGACGCACCGTTCCGTGCACGACATACCAATCGCTGCCGCCCTCGGAGCGATGAAACGGCCACTGCAATTCGATCCGCACGGGCAGGCCGTGCAGGGTGACACCGGTGAAATTTTTTTCGGTTGACATACGAGATAGGAACGGCCCGACCTCTGCAGCCGTCCCTATAACAATTATGCCGCAATGGAAGCGAGCTGCTCATCCCTGGGAACAGGAGGGCTGGAACGGGGTACTTAGAATTTTTCGCTCCTCACCCTCAGTGTGTTCTGTGCCTCCGTGGTGAACCCAGAACGTACAATCGGTAACGATGTCCTTCCGCTTCGAGATCACGGCCCGCGACGGAGCGGCGCGCGCCGGACGCTTCACCACCCCTCATGGAGAAGTGCAGACACCGGTGTTCATGCCCGTCGGAACGGTCGCGACGGTCAAAGGCGTGCCGCAGGACGTGCTGGAGGAACTTGGCGTACAGATCCTGCTGAACAACACCTATCACCTTTATCTGCGTCCCGGAGTTGAGACCGTTCGCCGGCTGGGCGGGGTGCAGAGATTCATGGCGTGGGACCACCCGATCCTGACCGACTCGGGCGGATTTCAGGTATTCAGCCTCAGCGACCTGCGCAAGGTGACAGAAGATGGTGTGACGTTTCGCTCGCACCTGGATGGCTCGTCGCATTTCTTCAGTCCCGAGAGCGCCATGGGCGCGCAGATCGGCTTGGGCGCCGACATCATCATGGCGTTCGACGAGTGTACGGAGCATCCAGCGGAATATGCGCGCACGCGGGATTCGATGGAGATGACGCTGCGCTGGGCCGAGCGCAGCAAGAAATATTTCGAGGAGCACAAGCAGGAGGTGCCGTGGTTTGGGCGCGGACTAAAGTCCGCGAGGGATCTTGCTGGTGGCCTGAACGGCGCACCTGAAGGTGCGCCCCTTCATGCGGCGAGAGCGCTGCAACTTCAAAACTCCGAGCAGACGCAGACGCTATTCGGTATTGTGCAGGGTGGGATGTTCCCGGATCTGCGACGCGAATCGGCGCAGCGAACGGTCGAGTTGGATTTTCCGGGCTACGCGATCGGCGGCTTGAGCGTTGGTGAGCCCCGTCCCCTGACGTTCGAAATGGTGAATGCGGCCATTCGCTTTCTGCCCGAAGACAAGCCGCGGTATCTGATGGGCGTCGGCACGCCGGAAGAGATCGTGCAATACGTCGCGCAAGGCGTGGACATGATGGATTGCGTGCTGCCCACACGAGCGGCGCGACATGGCTTGCTGTTCACGTCGGAGGGTCGGATTACCATCAAGAACGCCCGCTTTGCGGCCGACGAAGGCCCCCTGGATCCGAAATGCGGATGCAAGGTCTGCGCCCGCTATTCGCGAGCTTACATGCGTCATCTTTACGCTTCGAACGAGCTGTTGGCGCAGGTGCTGAACACGATCCACAACCTGGCGTTCTATCTCGATACCATGCGGCAGGCGCGGCGGGCAATTGAGCAGGGTGAGTTCATCAACCACCGAGACGCGGAGACACAGGGGGGAAAAATCCAGGAATCTAGACCGGGATAAAGCCTGCGTCGGAACGCATTGTGCAAAGCCATAGAAACGGCCAGAAACCGTGGTTCACCGCCAAGATCTCTGTGGCTCTGTGCCTGGTGGTGAAATAACAGGGTTGGGGGAGTGCCGCTTTTCGGAAAAGCGCGATAGAATAACACGTCAGGGAAAAACCTTCCGAGATCGCGCAGCTAGGCTGCCGATTCCCACCCGCTCGGCGCAGTGGGCGCAGTTTGGGTTGGAGATTCTGGTGTCAGTGGGAAGTCCCCGAACATCCCAACGTGTTCCGGACGCACGGGATGAAAGTTTGTCCGCTGCCGTAAAGCCACAGCAGTGCCCCGGCGACAGCCACGCATTGTTGCATGAGTTGCGGCGAGCAAAGCCATGTGCAGCGGCTCCGGCTGGAGATTGCGGGCAAGCGTCTCCACGAAAGTAAGAATCGATGCTACCAGTGATAGGTTTGTTGGCTCAGGGAATTGGCGGATCATCGGCTCCCATCCTCATGATGGTGGCGATCTTTGCCATTTTCTATTTCTTGTTGATCATGCCGCAGCAGCGCCGCCAGAAGAAATGGCAGGCCATGCTGAAGGAGATCAAGCCCGGCGACAAGGTAGTGACCAGCGGTGGTCTCACCGGCGCCGTTATGTCGGTGAAGGACGATGCGGTGGTGCTGCGCGTTCCTCCCGATAACATCAAGCTCGAGGTTTCGCGCTCCTCCATCGTCACGCTGACGACACCGGAGAGCCCCAAGTCGTAACAGGGTTGTTGTCTGTCATGAACAAGAATCTGCTCACCAAAACCATTCTTATCGTCGGGGTGCTGCTCGTCTTTTTGTTCGGCATCTTCGGAATCCCCAGCAGCTTCACGGGAGCGGGTCTGGTGAAGTCTATCCAGAGCCGAATTCACCTGGGGCTGGACCTCAAAGGCGGCACGCACCTGATTCTCCAGGTGCAGGTCAACGATGCTATCAACGCCGATACCGAGCGCGATGTGGAGCGGCTGAAGGACGCGTTGAAATCGGCCAACGTCGCCTTTGGCGAGATCAGCAAGCCCGATCCGCAGAACAATCCCGAGTTGATCAGCATCAAAGGCGTTCCACCGGAGGCTTCCGGCGACTTGCGCCGGGTCGTAACCGACAAATTTCCGGATTACGATCTGACCTCGGGCGCGCAGAACGCGTGGTCAATGACCATGAAGCCGGCGATTGCCACTGACACCAAGAAAAAGGCGGTGCAGCAGGCGATTGAGACCATCCGCAACCGAATCGACCAGCTCGGCGTCTCCGAACCGGTAATTCAGGAGCACGGACTGGGTGACTACCAGATCCTGGTGCAACTGCCCGGCGTGGACGATCCGGCGCGCGTGAAGGAGATCATGCAGTCCACCGCGCTGCTGGAGATTCGCCAGGCGATCAAAGGACCCTATCCCAGTGAGCAGGCTGCCATGCAGGACAACGGCGGCGTGCTGCCTCCGGACACGGTGTTGCTGAAGGGCACCAGCGGCGCTCATGGGCCGGACCAGGAGCAGGAGCCGAACGACGCCTACTGGCTGATCAGCAAGGCCTCGGCGGTGAGCGGCAGCGACCTGCGCTCCGCTGACGCGGGCACCGATGAGAATGGCCGTCCTGACGTGAACTTCACGTTGACGAACGAAGGTGGGCGACGCTTCGCGCAGTTCACCGGCTCGCACGTTGGCGACAAGCTGGCCGTCGTGCTTGACAATCGCGTCAAATCGGTTGCCACCATTCAGGAGCAAATCCACGATCAGGGCCGCATCACCGGTGCATTTTCGCCGCAGGAGACGCAGGATCTCGCGTTGACCTTGCGCTCGGGCGCGCTGCCGGCCGGAATCAAGTATTTGCAGGAAGTGACGGTCGGACCGTCGCTGGGCGCCGACTCGATTCGTGCGGGGGTGCGAGCCGCCGTCATCGGCATGGCCGCAGTCTTGATCTTCATGCTGATTTATTACCGGGCGGCCGGTGTCAACGCCGATCTGGCCCTGCTGCTGAACCTGATCATCCTGCTCGGATTTATGGGATTCAGCGGCGCCACATTGACGTTACCAGGAATTGCCGGAGTGATTCTGACAGTCGGTATGGGTGTGGATTCTAACGTGCTGATCTTCGAGCGTATTCGTGAAGAACTGCGACACGGTAAGACACCGTCATCGGCTGTGGATCAGGGATTTGCCCACGCCTGGAGAACGATCTTTGACACCCACGTGACGACGATTGTTTCGGCTGTCATTTTGTTCCTGTTCGGCACCGGGCCAGTGCAGGGTTTTGCTGTGACCCTGAGCTTCGGCCTGGCAGCGAACCTGTTCACGGCGGTGTTCGTCTCGCGTGTGATCTTCGAAGCCGTGTTGAACCGCCATCAGCGCGGCGAAGCGCTGAGCATTTAAGGGGCTAGCGGTGGAATTTTTTCGTGATACAAACATCGACTTCCTGGGCAAGAAGTGGTACTTCCTTGCCTTCTCGTTGATCTTCAGCGTCGCCGGAATCTGGTCCATGCTGTTCTGGCACCACATTCCGCTCGGCGTCGAGTTCCGCGGCGGAACGCTGGTTTATGTGAAGTTCGCGCAGTCGCCGAACCTCGACCAGATCCGCCACGAGCTGGATCACGCCGGGCTGCACGATCCTAAAATCCAGAGTTTCGGTCCGGCCTCGCTCAACGAGGTGCTAGTCGACCTCGGCTTGCAGGAAACCAGTGAGGCCGCGCTCGACAAGGGCAAGAACACTATCATCGCTGCCCTGGAGCCGAAGCAGGACGCTGCTTCCGGCAAGCAGGACCTGAACAACACGGGCGAGTCGAGCCTGGAGCAGTGGCTGATTCAGAAGGATCCGCTGCACCTCGGTACCGACGCAAACCAGCGCTACGCCGGCATCGCCCAGCAGGTCGAGGACTTCCGCAACAAGAGCCGAGACGGAATCCTGAGCTCTATCGACGAATTGAAGGGTGTGGTGCCGCCGGAGGTGGTGAGCGCCCTGCAACAGGACTTTTACGCCTCGGATTTCGTGGTCCGCAACGTCGAAATCGTCGGTCCGCAGGTCGGTTCGCAGCTGCGGGCACAGGCGATACGCGCCACGCTCTATTCGCTGGCCGGCATGCTCGTCTATCTGTGGTTCCGGTTTGAGCTGATTTACGGTATCGGCGCAGTTGTGGCTTGCTTCCATGACACGATCATCACCGTCGGCTTCTTTTCGCTTCTGGACAAAGAGATCAGCCTGACGGTCATTGCTGCCATCCTGACGCTGATCGGCTACTCGATGAACGACACCATCGTCGTCTTCGACCGTATTCGCGAGAATTTGAAGCTCCTAAGGCGCGAACCTTTGGCCGACATCGTCAACAAGAGCATCAACCAGACGCTGAGCCGAACCATCCTGACCTCAGGTCTGACGTTCCTGACGGTGCTGTCGCTGTACATCTTCGGCGGCGAGGTGCTGCGGGGATTCTCCTTGGCCTTGGTGATTGGAATTCTGATTGGCACGTATTCGTCCATCGCCGTGGCAGCTCCGATGCTGGTCGCTTACCAGGATTGGCGCGGCAAGAAGACGGGACAGGCCGTAGCGGAAAAAAGCGCGGCGGCTCGCAGCAAGACCAATGAGAAGGTTAAAGTTAAGGTAAAGGCGTAAGTTGCTGGGAGGGCAAGCCGCGGGTGGGTATTCGGGCGCTGGGCTAACGTTCGAGGGTTGTTTTCAGCCGTTCCTCTTTAGCTTGCGGAGCCGCCGACGGCTCACGTGTGCAACCTCTCTGCCAAGGTGTATACTGCGGGACGCTGATTTTTGTGTCGCCATTCTCGTCGTTGATTGCGTCTCCCGGGCCCAGAATTTCCCATGGCTGTGTTGTTTTTCCGGGCACAAATACCAAATTGCCGGTGTCTAAGTTAACAGCACGTTTCGGAGAACCCGTATGTTTGAAGACAGCCTCGTAGAGTCGGCTGGAAGAATCAAGACCAAGCGTGGGGCGACCACGGTCATCTCGTTCATTCTGGAGTTCCTCTTCCTCGGAGTCCTAGTGCTGTTGCCGCTGATTTTTACCGAGGCGCTGCCCACCAAGCAGCTCATGACGCTGATCACGGCCCCTCCGCCGCCTCCGCCGCCTCCACCTCCACCGGCTGCTGCGCCGGTGCACGTGGTGAAGATGCAAAGCGAATTGGACAATGGTCAGCTGCGGACCCCGACGGCTATTCCCAAAAAGATTCAGATGATTAAAGAGGATGAAGCGCCGCCGAACATGGGAGGTGTTCCCGGAGGTGTCCCGGGCGGCGTTCCCGGAGGCGCGATCGGTGGAGTTTTGGGCAGCGTAATGAGCAGCGTTCCCACCGCCGTCCCTAAAATTGCGACGCCAACCCGCGTTCGAGTGTCCCAGGGCGTCTCGCAAGGGTTGCTGATTCACAAGGTTGTGCCTCAGTATCCCCAGCTTGCCCGCCAAGCCCGTATTCAGGGGGTGGTCGTGCTGGAAGCGCTGATTGGAAAAGATGGGAGTATTCAGAACCTGCACGTTGTAAGCGGGCATCCGATGTTGACGAACGCCGCTCTGGAGGCCGTAAAGGAATGGAAGTACAAGCCTTACTACCTGAACGGCGAGCCGGTGGAGGTGGAAACGACCATCAACGTCAACTTCACTTTAGCGGGCGAGTAGCTGATAACGGCTGCCGCCTCTTTGCATCTAAGCTTCAAGACCAGTTCTGCTGCTTGAGGGCAGGCTGGTTCGGATTTTGAGTAGCCGTTGTATTTTGCCGGAAATCCGCTTGGCTCGACGGGGCGGGTTTCGTAGTTCAGAAAATTACTGCAGTAACCCAGGTGTGTGCTGCTTTCACCGTAAGTTCCGAGGAGGAAAACTCAACTCATGTTCCTAGCAAATCTTGCTTTCTACGCCTTCAGCCATGTGCCCACGGCTGCCGCTTGGATCTTTCAGGAAGGGTCTGTCGGCTGGGATCCCGTCTCGCTGTGGAGACAGATGGGTATTCTGGCGAAGATCGTCGTGGTGGTCCTGTTCATCATGTCGGGCTGGTCGATCGGCGTAATGATTGATCGGGCCATGGCATTCAGCGCGGCTCGTAAGCAGTCGCGTGCCTTTGCCCCTGCGGTCGCCGGCGCCCTGCGTGAGGGCAAAATCGACGAAGCGATCAAGGTCGCCGAACGCAATAAGAAGAGTCATTTGGCCAAAGTGGTCACCGCCGGCCTGCAGGAGTTCAAGGCCCATGGCGATTCCACGGATATCCCGGGCGAGCAGATTGAGGCTTCCAAACGCGCTCTTGAGCGCGCCGAAGCCATCGTCCATGCCGAACTGAAGCGTGGTCTGGGCGGTCTGGCCACCATCGGTTCGACCGCTCCGTTCGTCGGGCTGTTCGGCACCGTGGTCGGCATTCTCAACGCCTTCAAGGAAATATCGACGCAGAAGGCCACCGGTCTGGGCGCTGTCGCCGGCGGTATTTCCGAAGCTTTGGTGACCACCGCTGTCGGGCTGTTCGTGGCGATTCCTGCCGTCATGATGTTCAACTACTTCACCGGCAAAGTCGAAGCGTTCGACGTGGAAATGGACAACAGCTCGAGCGAGCTGATCGACTATTTCCTGAAGCGCCGTGGAGTCCGCCGGTAACTGGAAGCTGGCGCAACGAATCGCGGCCAGTTCCAACGGCAGGAGGTTGAACATATGGCACTTGCAAAACGCAATGAAGGCAGTAAGGTCAATTCCAACATCAACGTTACCCCCATGGTGGACGTGATGCTGGTGTTGCTCATCATCTTCATGGTGATCACGCCAATGTTGCAGAAGGGCGTCAGCGTTGACATGGCTAAGGTGAATAATCCAGTGCCCATGCCCGACGCCGATAAAGAAGATGCCCTGCTCATCGTAGTGATGCGCGACGGCCAGATTTTCTTTGGCACCGATCGCGTGAACGCCGATGATCTGACCAACAAGGTGAAAGATCGCCTGGCCGACAAGGTCGACAAGCGGATCTTCATCCGCGCCGACATGCGGGCCAAGTACGGCGCCGTGGTCGACGTGGTCGATAACGTTCGCGCTGCCGGAGTGGATGATGTGGGCCTATTGACCGAGCAAAGACACGAGGGCCCCCAAGGCACCAAACCACCGGCAATGCCCGGGAGCTAGTTCGGGCGCAGCAGCCCGCCAGGAGTTGACTTATGGCAATGGCAGTCGGTGGATCCGGCGGCGGACCCACAGCCGATATGAACGTAACGCCGCTGATTGACGTTCTGCTGGTGTTGTTGATCATCTTCATGGTGATCACCCCGCTGACGCCGAAAGGCCTGGACGCGCTGATTCCCCAGCCACCCAAGGACAAGACGCAGCCGCAGAGCAATGATCGAACCATCGTGGTGCAGGTTCTCAAGGGCCCAGGCGACAAGCCGGCGCTCAAGATCAACCAGGACGACGTCACGTGGGAGAACCTTGAAGGCCGTCTCAACGACATCTTCAAGACTCGCGCGGAAAAAGTGATGTTCGTCAAGGCAGATTCGGACCTGCCCTTTAACGACGTAGCCCAGGTTATCGACATCGCGCATGCCGCCGGGGTCGATAAAGTCGGGCTCATCACCGCCAAGATCGAAGCTGGCGGGTAATCGGGCGCGACCAACAGGAATCGCGAGAAGCATAGGAACGTGATTCGGGCAGCACTCCTCATCGCAGGACGAGCGGGGCGATCGGCATCGTCCCGCCCGCCTGTGGACCGAATGACGTGACGGAGAGTGATATCGGACATGAACAAGAGCGGACGGGTACTGACGGTACTTGCTGTTCTGCTTGCGCTGCTTTCGACCGTTGGCTGTAATAAGCTGAGAGCGCGCGATCAACTCAACAAGGGCGTCCAGGCCTACAAAAACGCGAAATACGAAGACGCAATCGAACATTTCAAAAACGCGGTCCAACTTGATCCCAGCCTAGTCAATGCCCGCCTTTATCTGGCGACCGCGTATATGGGTCAATACATCCCCGGCGCCGATTCCCCGGATAACAATCGCTATGCCGAGGAGGCCATCGCTACCTTCAAGGATGTCCTGGCTCAGAACCCTCCCAAGGAGCAGCAGATCCACAGCCTGAAGGGCATCGCGTCCATGTACTTCCAGGAGAAGAAGTTCGATCAGGCAAAGGAATACTACTCGAAGATCACCCAGCTCGATCCCAACGATCCTGAGACGTACTACTCGCTGGCGGTAATCGACTGGATGCAGGCTTATCAGCCTGACCAGAAGGCTCGCCTGGAGCTTGGCCTGAAGCCAATGGACGAGCTGAAGGACAAAAAGACCTGTGACCAGTTGCAGCAGGACAACGCGCAGAAGGTCGAGAACGGCATTCAGAATCTGCAGAAGGCGCTGCAGCTTCGTCCCGATTATGACGACGCCATGGCGTATCTCAATCTGCTTTACCGGCAGCGAGCCGAATACGAATGTGGCGATGCCCAGGCCAAAGCCGACCTGAAGACGGCTGACGAGTGGGTGGACAAGACCATGGCCACAAAAAAAGCCAAGGCCGAGAAGGCTGGTCCCAGTGGTATTGTGACCACCGAGAGCACGCAGTAGCAGCGGATTCTCCTAAAAAGCCCCTCCCGCCAGGGAGGGGTTTTCTGTTTATTGGATGGCTGCCAGCCCTTACATTGCACCTGCAGGCGGCGCGGCCGCGCCCGGCGGCACAGATTCCTGCGGAGGCTTCGGCCCCTGCGGCATTTCGTGCTCCGCTGGTGCCGAGGTTGGTCCCTGCACTCCGGGCATCTCCGGCTTGGGCTCGACAAACCTCGTTGCATCAATGGGCACGTTCTGCTCGACCTTATCCAGCTGAATCGTGAAGCTGCCGCCAGGACGGGCGATGGTCCAACGGTACGGCGTTTTCACGCCATCCACTTCGCGATAGTCGGCGAAGTCAACCTGCGTCGGCAACATTCCCAACGGCGTATTGTCGTAGTGAACCATCCGCACCAGCAACCCGGAGCTCTTGTCGAAATAAAGCTTCACCGGCGGCTCGCCCTTGGCCATGCCCAGGACAACGTCGGTTTCCTGATCGGCGATCTTCTCGGGCTTTTCCTGCAGCTTCAGGTCGGTGAACTGCGTCTCCAGCTGCTTTGGGTAGAACGCCTCCGCGTCAAGCTTGGCGGCCATCTGGTCCTCAGGCGTCATCTGCCGTACGGGTCGCCCCGGAAAGCTGAGCCAGCCAGCCTGGCCGTTATAGGCGGTCACGCTTTCGCCCCTGGGGGTTTGCATCACCGAGACGCGCTGGTCGGGAGCTTGGGTATAGATGGTGATCGGCATTGCGGGGCCTTCCGGCACTAGCGCTTTGCCGCTCTCAACCCTGGTCTCTACTTTTTGCAGTGCCGCCGCTCCACCCAGTGCCTGGATGTACTTCTCCAGCAGCGGCAAGCCCGACGGCAGCGAGGCGGGATTCATGGCGTGCGCATGCTCTGGTATCGGTTCCGGCTTCGCTTCTGCCATGATTGCCGGAATCGCCTGGGGATGCGGTGAACCGCGATGACAGGTGTTGCAGGTGACTTCGCGCTCGCCTTCAAAGTTGTTCTTGTTGATGGCGAACATCATCTGCATCATCGTTCGCGCGGTTTTCTTGGTCTTCTTGTCGTCTTTGTCGAACTCAAGACGATGGTTCGCGCCTTCAACGTGGCAAAAACCGCACTCGACTCCGAGCGAGGCGCTGATGAACTCCATCGAGGGAATCAACTCATCGGCGGGAATGTCCTTCAGCACCTGAATATTCTTGTATTTTTGAGCGGCGGTCTGATTCGAAGAGGCATTCGATGCCATCTGCGCTTGCGGGGGTCGAGCGTATGCCGCCACGAAAAGCCCCGCGAGCAGAGCCGCTCCAGCTCCTGCGAGGAACGACGGGCTCCTTCCAGCATTGTTGCGATTTGTGTTGAGTTGCACGCTGTACCTCTCTCCCGAGTTGAGTATTGGCAGTCTAACAAACCAGGGATTTCCATTGGCGGTGCGGATCAGACCTGTGGTCACAATCAGGTGTGACGTTTGTACTCACCCGGGGTGATAGATGCAGTAGAATCCCTCTTTCTGCGGATTTGCGCATTCTGCTCATTCCATCCAGCCTCCGGAGAGATGGCGCAAACGTTCGCAGTTCGGCAAACGATTTGATCTATGTTCAAGCGCATCCTCATTGCTAATCGCGGCGAGATCGCCGTCCGCATCATTCGCGCCTGCCGCGAGATGGGAATTGAGTCGGTCGCGGTCTTCTCCGATGTCGACCGAAAAGCGCTGCACGTTCGCAAGGCCGACTACGCCTATCACATCGGTCCGGCTACCGCGAGCGAATCGTACCTGAATGTCGAGAAGATCCTCGACGTTGCGCGCCGCAGCAGGGCTGAGGGCATTCATCCCGGCTATGGCTTTCTCTCTGAAAATGCGAATTTTGCGCGTGCCTGCCGCGATGCCGGTCTGAAGTTCATCGGCCCCTCGCCCGAGTCGATGGAGATGATGGGTTCGAAGACGCGCGCGCGCCAGAACATGAAGCGCGCCGGCGTGCCCTTTGTACCCGGCTCGGAGCGCAGCCTCGACCTGGACGCGATGGAGCGGTTGGCCGAGCAGATCGGCTATCCGATCATGCTGAAAGCGGCGGCGGGCGGCGGCGGTAAGGGCATGCGGCTGGTTTCGTCGCCGGCCGAACTACACTCTGCTTACGAAAACGCCCGCAGCGAAGCCCAGCGCGCCTTCGGCGACAACGAAGTCTATATCGAAAAGTTCATCACCAACCCGCGGCACGTCGAAATGCAGCTCTTCGGCGACGAGCACGGCAACGTCGTGTATCTCGGAGAGCGCGAGTGCTCGGTGCAGCGGCGGCATCAGAAGGTTCTGGAAGAATCCCCGTCTCCCATCGTGGACGAAGACCTGCGCCGCCGCATGGGCGAGATCGCCGTGCGGGTCGGAAAAGCCGCCAACTACTTCAATGCGGGCACCGTCGAGTTTCTCGTCGACCAGGAGCGAAATTTCTACTTCCTTGAGATGAACACGCGCTTGCAGGTGGAGCACCCTGTGACCGAGTTTGTCACCGGTCTCGACCTGGTACACCTGCAGATGCATATCGCCTCGGGCGAGAAGCTGCCATTCAAGCAGGAAGACATTCGCCTGCGCGGGCACGCCATCGAGTGCCGCATCTACGCCGAGGATCCCGACAACAACTATTTCCCGTCGCCGGGTCAGATCACACGGTTGATTTCGCCTTCGGGCCCCGGAATTCGGCGCGACAGCGGCATGTACGAGGGCTGGACCGTTCCCATCGACTATGACCCGCTGCTCGCCAAGCTGGTCGGCTATGGCGAGAACCGCGAACAGACGATCAACCGGCTGTTGCGCGCGCTGTACGAGTACTTCGTTGGCGGCATCAAGACCAACATTTCGCTCTTCCGGCGGATCTTGAAGGATCCGGATTTTCAGGCAGCAAACATCGATACCGGTTTCCTCGATCGCTTACTGACGAAGCCCAGCAACGAAACCGATGTTCGCCGGCCGATTATCGCCGCGGTTGGAGCTGCAATCTTTGCCAGCACCGAGGCACCTCCGGCAGCAGCGGGCGCGCCGACGGCGCCGACGAGCGGCACCGCGCCGGCGCCTATGGACAACTGGCGACGCACCGCGCGGGTCGAGGCACTGC
>Ga0335073_10006430_pt1 | contig 16499 bp, 14 predicted proteins | sample Lox_Sample_22_FD_207093 | JGI IMG/M metagenome (GOLD analysis project Ga0335073, IMG submission 207093) | Soil microbial communities from Loxahatchee National Wildlife Refuge, Florida, United States - Lox_Sample_2.2 | ecosystem: Environmental > Terrestrial > Soil > Wetlands | place: USA... | reverse complement strand
CTGGCGAATATATGAGCATTAGCGAGTTTTTGAAATCAGGTTGTCATTGGGGTTTCACATGCTGTCCAAGACAGCCAACCCACATCGTAACGGGGCAGAACCTCAGAAAAGATCGAGTTTATAGGGGGTTTTGCCTGCCAAAGACCGGTGGGGCCGTAACCGATGCTGTCCAAATGCCAAATTTCAAAAGCCTGTTTTGGACACTAGTGTTTCGACACCCCTTTGGATTTGCGATTGACGCGGGCGTTTGCATATCACAAAGGCATCAAGGAAATTGAGAGAATGCGCACTCGGCAATTTGTTTAGCCACAGAATGATGCAGATGAAACACAGAACAGGATTTACAGGACAGGTGTCACAATGGCAGGACTGCCTCCCGGTCTCGGTTAGGCTGCTTTATCTGAGGACGATTGAGGAAATACGTTTGTCGTTTGGCAACTGCTTCTGAATATAGTGGAGCAACCCACTGGCACCGGATGGTGCGCCAAGAGTTGGCAATTGTTCTCCAGAAGCTGCGCCGTTCGTGTCGACCGCAACGACAAAAACGTCACCCGCGCTACGGTCGAATTCCCGGTCTCCTATTGTCACAACATCCCGGGTTCTATCCCATGAAAGAGTGACCGCGAATGAGCCTTTTTCGGTGTCCCATTGGTCTTTTAGCGTCGTAACGTACTTTCCATAATCGCTGAAACTGCTAGACCCCAACTCGCGAAGTCCGGGGGTCAAGATTAGCAGATAAAGCAAGTGCCGGTCGCTCGCATCGGCTGATCCGTTTTCATTGCCGGTCACAATATCGACGCATCCGACAGGGGTCAAAAGGCCCTGGGAGTCAACGCCTGTTGTAACAAAACGACCACCCTGGCCGCAGCCGACAATTGCGCACACAACCGGCAACAGCGAGGCGGTCGCGGCTAAACTTCTAATCGTTATCGGCCGCATGAAATAACAGTCTTACCGGCTGCCGAGAATCGTCAAATCTAAAAGATCCGAGGTTGCCGCTTTCACCGAGGCAGAATTCGCCAGGCGTATTTCGTGGCCGACGACTTTTTCCTTGCTTCGCAGCACGGATACAACGAGATTCCGTGAACTTTTTGATGAACATTTACCGGCGCACACTGGGAGGGTTTACACTCGCGCTCGCGCTTACGGCGCTTTTTTCGCATCCGGCGCATGCCGACCAATCCACTCCCATCATGCCGCTGGCAGATATAAAGCCTGGCATGCAGGGCGAATGGCATACGGTCGTCAGTGGAACGCGCATTGACAGCTTTCCCATGCGAGTCGTCGGCGTGGCGGATAATTTCATCGGCCCCGGGCGGCCCGTCATTATTTGTGAAGGCCTGGATGCGACCAACAGACTGACCGGGCCGGTCGCGGGCATGAGCGGCAGCCCGGTTTACGTTGATGGCAAATTGCTGGGCGCCTACGCGTACGGTTTTACTTTTCCACATAACCAGGATTTATTCGGCGTCACACCCATTGAAGAAATGTTCGAAGTGGAAAAATATCCGCCCGCATCCGATCCGTGGGGCAATGACCAAATGGCAAACGCCACCGATGCCGAAGCTCCGCAATGGCTGGCTGCGCCCGCGTCCGGAGTCAATGTGCCGCCGTTGGCCGAAATGCAATCGCTGATGAAACCGCTTCCGACGCCGTTGTTCGTTTCGGGAGTTTCGCAGCATACATTGAAAATGTTCGAGCCGCAGTTAGACCGTCTGGGTCTGCAGGTCATGCAGGCGCCTTCCGGCAGCGCGGGTCCCATGGCAAATACCGAATTGGAACCGGGCGCGGCAGTATCCGGGGTGCTGATGAGCGGCGATTTCGATTTTGCCGGAACCGGAACGGTCACCTGGCGCGATGGCAATCGCATTTTGGCTTTTGGCCATCCGTTCCTGCAAAGCGGCCCCACGGAAATGCCGATGGCCACGGCTGAAATTCTCACCGTCGTCTCATCGCTGGAGGAATCATTTAAACTGCTCAACGTGGGCCGGACTGTCGGCACGATTTATCAGGACCGCCTTACAGCGATAGCGGGCGAAGTGGGCCGCATGCCGCGCACCACGCACGTGGAAATTCATTTGACCCCGCCGCACAGCCACGAGCGCATTTACCAGGGCGACATGTTTCAGAACCAGCTTCTGTCACCGACGCTCACCGCGATTGCGCTTGAAGAAGCGCTGTTCGCAACCATGGAGTCGGAGGAGAAACAAACCATTTACCTGGAAACCGAAATGGACATCGAAGGGCACGGAACGGTTAGCTTAACGGACGCCGCCACAGAGGAAAACGGCGGATTTATGCTGGCGATACAACAATTGGAATTATACGACGGTTTGCTCAACAATCCTTGCGAGTTTCCCCATGTCAAATCACTGTTCTTTCACGTCCGCTTTGCCAACGGCTTCGACTGGAGCCGGCTCGATTCGTTGAGCATGGACCGCGACGAAGTCAAGCCGGGCTCAACATTGCGCGCCGTGATTGGCTTGCGCAATTATCGCGGCGAACCGTCGGCCATTCCCATATCCATTCCGATTCCAGCCGATTTGGAAGTATCCAGACTTCAGGTCTTTGTCGGAGACGCCGACGCCGCGATGCGCCTGGATGAGACGCCCACGCCGCCAAAGACATTGGACCAGGTCCTGGACCGGCTGCGGAAGACGCGCTCGCATCAAAACATCTGCGTCAAGCTCCTGCAAACCACCCCGGGCCTGTCCGTGGAAGGACAAAACCTGCCCGACCTGCCGCCGTCCGTCGTGGCGCAATTTGAGTCGCCGGACGCAAACCTTCGCCAGGCGACACTGAATCATGTCACGCTTTGGGAAACGAACTTTCCAGTATCCGGAACGTTCAGCGGAGAAATCACATTACCCGTGAGCATCAAATGAAATCCATCCACGCCCTTCTCATCGCGGTGCTTCTAACCGCCCCGTCATTTGTTCCCGGCGCGCGCGCCGTCGTCACACAAAAAGTCACTCACGATAGTTTCGACGCATTCGGCGGCGGCGATTTTGAAAATATCTCCCTGACGAGCGATGGCCATCTTGAGCTGGCGCCCGGTATTACGAACCTGGCCACTGTGACCGACCCCATTATCTGGGCCGCCGTGCAGGACAAAAAGGGCAACATCTATTTTGGCACCGGCAATCAGGGCAAGGTCTATAAATTGACGCCCAAAGGCGACGTTTCCACTTTTTTCGAGCCAAACGCGGTCATGGTCCACGCGCTGGCGCTGGACGGAGACGGGCGTCTTTACGCCGCGACCTCGCCCAATGGATGCGTTTATCGGCTGGATCCGGACGGGCGGGCGGAAGTCTTCTGCAATCCGGGCGAAACTTATATTTGGGCAATGGTCTTTGGCAACGATGGCTCCCTGTATCTTGCGACGGGTGACCACGGAAAAATTTTGCGCGTGCCGGCTTCCGGCTCGCTTCCCGCAAAAACGCAACCCTTTTTTGAAACAAAGGAGGCGAACATTATGACGCTCGCGCTGGACAACGACGGCAATCTGCTGGCCGGTTCCAGCCCTCACGGCTACCTTTACCGGATCGACAAGAAAGGCCATGGCTTTGTGGTCTTCAGTTCCGGCGACAAAGAAATCAAACAAATCGCTGTGGGGCCGGATGGTGTGATTTACGCATCGACCTTTCTCGCCAATCCAAAATCCGGCGGATCTCCTGAAGAAGGCGCCATTACCATCGCCATATCGCCCAATGGAGGCGGGATCATGATGGGGACCGGAGCCGGCCAGGGCCAGTCAGGAAAAACCCAGGCTATGCCCCCGGCATCAACAGGTGCTGATACCGAGGATGCAGGAGATCCAGTGGTAGCTATCGGCGAAATGTCGTCCAACGACGAAGGCGACGGCGAAAACGGAAAATCTTTTGGCGCGATTTACCGCATTGAGACCAACGGCTTTGCCAGCCATTACTGGAGCGTCCCCGGCGAGGCCGTCTATTCCATGGTTTTGTTGCCCGACGGCACGCTTATGGCCGGCACCGGCGAAAAAGGCCGGATTTACTCTATCAGCGATGCAAACCATTGGAAGCTATTGCAGGAAACCAGCGACGGCTCACAAGTGGCCGTGCTGTTGCCGGACGCACATCAAGCAGACGGTTATTACGCCGCCACAAGCAACCCGGGCAATATTTATCGGCTTGATCTTTCTCTGGCGGAGCGCGGCGTTTATACCTCGACGCCTTTTGACGCAAAGCAAAACAGCCAGTGGGGACGGCTCCATCCTCTGGGCGATGTACCCAAGGGTACTAAAATGGAAATCACGACTCGCTCGGGCAATACGCCCAAACCACAAAAAACCTGGAGCGAATGGTCGCATCCAGAGCCTTTGTCCGAGGAGATTGCCGTCACCAGCCCAAATGCGCGATATTTGCAATATCGGATCGAATTTAAACGCGATGCCGGCTCGCCGGGCGCCACAGCGGATTTACGGCGCATGGAATTTTATTATCAAAACCTCAACGCGCCACCGGTGATTTCGCGCATCCGCGTCCACAATGAAGGTTTCAGCATCGTTAAAATGCCCTTGCCGGACATGGGCACGCCACAGGCAAGCATGAATGAACTGCTGGAGAGCGGCGGCAATTCAAGACCGGGCGGGCCTGCCGAAGTGATTCTGGCAATGATGGCCCAACCGCCGTTACGGACCACTCCTCGTCCGGGATTCTGCACCATCGTGTGGGAAGCCAAAGACCCCAACGACGACAAACTCACGTATTCCGTTTTCATTCGCGCCGAATCCGAAAGCCAATGGACCACGCTCGTGGCCAAAACGGACGATAACTTCTACTCCTTTGATACCACGGGATTTCGCCAGGGCTATTATTTCATCAAAGTCACGGCGTCGGACCTGCCATCCAACACACCTGAAACCGCCCGCACCGCCGAGGCCATCAGCGAACCATTTTTAGTAGACAACTCGCCCCCGGCGCTGACCGTGCAAAGCCAGGCCATCAAACGCGATCACGCGCGCATTGTCGTCAACGCCACCGATTCGGCCAGCGTCATTGCCTCAGCCACGTATTCATTGGATGGCAAAGACGAAGTCGCCATGCGCCCGGAAGACCTGATGTTTGATTCCAGGAACGAAACATTCGACATCGATCTAAACGGCTTGAGCAAAGGAACTCACAGCCTCCTGGTGCGCGCGGAAGATGAAGCGAAGAATTCGGCTGTGCTGCAGTTGAATTTTGAGGTGAAATGAAATCCCTCATCCTCGGCTTACGCCTTGGGCGCCCGCGATGTGAGAAAAATCTGAATTAATGGAGCCATAGATGGACACAGATGAAACACAGATTCGATGCGAATAAAGCGTGTGCAGATTTCGCAGACGGAAGCACAAAAATTAATCGGCGAAATCTGCGGATCCAAAATCTGTGATCCGTCTGTGCAAATCTGTGGCTCAAAGATTTTAATGCTTAGCGCTGAGTCACAGCTCCAACACCTTCTCAAACCGGGTGAGATTCTTCGCCCCGTTGCCTGTGACCAACGCCACGTCTTCGAGGCGCACGCCGCCGAGTCCGGGATAATACAGCCCCGGTTCGACGGTCACCACATGGCCGGCTTTCAGTTCGCCCGTGGACGTCGCGCCCACCCGCGGCGGTTCATGGATTTCGAGGCCAAGGCCATGGCCTGTGCCGTGAAAAAAGCCCTCCATATGCCCCTCGCGCCGTCCAGTTTTGAATCCCTGTTTCACGAAAAAGTCCTGCACCGCTTTATGGATTTCGGATGTCCTGGCTTTCGCGCGCATTTTGTCGAATGCGATTTTTTGGCCCTGCAAAACGGTGTCGTAAAGTTTGCGGACCGCGTCGCCCGCGTGCCCGCGCACGACCGTGCGCGTGATGTCGCCAAAGTAACCGGTCTTCTGAGAGCGTGGAAAAATATCAATGATGATCGGCTCGTTGGCGCGCAACGGGCCAAACCCGCGCTCGTGCGGGTCGCACGCCTGTTTGCCGCCGGCGACAATGGTATTTGCCGCCAGGCCGCTGGCCTGCAAAATCGCGCAGTCAATGATCGAGCGCAGCCGCTCGGATGTGAGCGGGGCGCCGCGATAAATCAACTGCCGCCGCTTGCCCATTTTCGACAGGCGCAGGGCCTGCATGCCTTCCGCCATGCCCACCTCCGCCATGCCCAGGGCCGCGGAAATCTTTTTGACTTCGTCGGCATTTTTCAGTTCGCGCCGCGGAAAGAAATTCGGGCGCGGTTTTATTTTAAGCCCCAATTTCTTCAGTTCACGGGCCAGTCCAAATGGAAAATTCTCCGGCACAACGGCCCGGCGAATTTTTTTCTCGCGAAATATATGCCGGATCACATGCGCAATCCGCGGCTGCTTGATGCCATCCCGCCGCAATTTTCGCTGGATCTCGGTCAGTGAGGCCACGCGGCAGTGCGGCGCGCCCGTGCGCGCCCGGTCAATTTCAAGGTCGCTCATCACCAGCACCGGCCGGCGGTCGGAATGCAGGTAGATAAATGGGTCCGGCACAAACAGGCCGGTAGCGTAGAGCATGTTTGCGTCATGCTCGCTGTCAGCGACGATGAGGAGCGTCTCGGACATTGTTTGCGATCTAGCGCGGGTAGTAAAAATGATTTGTCACAGCACCAGCAAATTATGTTCCAAACAACCTGTCGCCCGCGTCTCCCAGACCGGGCACGATAAAGCCGCGTTCGTTCAACGTTTCGTCAATAGCGGCGGTAAAAATCGGAATGGAGGCATATTTCCGGCGCACGGCGCGGATGCCCTGCGGAGAGGCCACCAAATTGACCAGGCGAATGTTCCGCGCCCCCTGCTCCTTCAATAAATCCAGGGCCGCCACCGCGCTGCCCCCGGTCGCAAGCATCGGATCAATCAGGATGACTTCGACGTCGGCCAGATTTTTCGGAAAACTCTTGTGGTAAAATTGTGCCTGCAATGTCGTTTCCTCTCGTCTCAGCCCAATAAAACCGACACGGGCGTGCGGAATCAACTGCAAAATGGAATCCAACATGCCCAGGCCCGCGCGCAATACCGGCACAAGAACGATCTCTCGTTCCAACTGAACCCCCTCCGCTCGCGCCAGCGGCGTTTGGACCGAAACCTTTTTGACGCCAAAACTGCGGGTCGCTTCGTAAATCATCAACGACGCCGTTTCGCCCGCCAGGCGTCGAAATTCCTGCGGGCGAGTCTGCCTTTCTCGCAATTGAGCGAGGTTATGCTGCACCAGTGGATGCGTTATGACGGTGACGCCTTTCACGTCTTCAGTCAACGGTCGGCATGTACAGGAAGTAAGGCTCGCCCATTTGCAGCCGGGGCAATTCGAAACCCAGGTCCACCTTCACGGAGCCGGCATGGGTCGCTTCGCTCTGGCCGAAGAGCCGCAGGAAATTTGAAATGTCGTATGTCTCACGGTATTCGATCAAATTGGCGTCGCCCTGAATATCGGCGATTTTTTTAGCCCGGTCCACAGCGTCGTCGAAATTACCCAATTCATCAACCAATCCAAGCTGCAAGGCCTCGTCCCCGGAAACCACGCGGCCATCGGCATAATCCTTCCAATCGGAAGCCAAAGGCTGGCCCTTGCCCTTGTTCTTCTCATTCGCGGCGGCCCGGCCATCGGCCACAACCTGTTTAAACCGGTCAAAGGTCTGGTTAATGAGATCTTGCACCAGGTTGGTCTCGTCCGAAGGAATTTCGTTCTTCGAACGCATGCCACTCAGCATGTCCTTGTGTATGCCGCTCTTAAAGACGTACGGTTCCACGCCGATTTTATCCATGAGCCCGCGATAATTGACCGTTTCCATAATGACGCCAATGCTGGCGGTCAAGGTCAGTCGATTGGCCACAATCCATTGGCAAGGCGAGGATATATAATAGCCTCCCGATGCCGCGAGGCTCCCCATCGAGCAAATCACCGGCTTGCCATCCGAGCCCTCCTGGAATTTTTTAATGGCCTGGTAAATCTCGTCCGACGCCATGACTTCGCCCCCGGGGGAATCGACCTTGAGAATGACGGCTTTGACGGCATCGTCTTTCTTCGCCTCGTCGAGTTGGGCTTTAATTACATCCACCATGTTGTTCCCCGCCTCGTCGGCCTGATGGCTGGTAATAATTCCATCCACAGTGACCACCGCAATTTTATTACGGGAGTCGTTGTCTTTGAGAGTGACTTCCTCGAGTTGGGGTCCGGCTTCCCGGCTTGCCATCGGCTGAAATTGCCTGCCCAGGCCAACGGCCCGGGACAGGAACTGGGCGAAATTTCCGAAGACGCTCACGCACAACAACACAATCAGGATAATGGCAAAAATCATCCAGCCATAGCTTTTGGAGGGACGCGAGGGCGGTGGCGGGGTGATGACCGGGGGAGTCGCGAACGAAGGTGGCGGCGGCGCGCCCGGTGAAGAAAATGTATTATCCATAGCGAATGGAAGGTAGCCCGACACGCTGGCAGTGACAAGAGACAATTGGCGCTAACGCAGATGTTGACCTGCCCCGGCTGCGCTACGGCGCGGCAAGAGCGATGAAACGTTGAAGCGCGGATTCATTTTTCATCCGAAAGTTGAGGGCGAAATTGCTGCAGATATGCTGAAACTTTCTTTTTGCCATACGTGCTGATGAGCGATTCGATTCGTTCGCGGGCTTCGCCATACCCGGCTGAATATCCGTATGCCTCTTCCGGCCAGCCGCTTCCGCCGGGCAAAGAAGGATCTTCCAGGTTTATATTGCTGGCGTATCGTGCAACGCAACAAGCCCAACCACGCTCATATGCGTCCACGTAACGCTCGATCGTGCTGTTGAATTCATCGTAGCCGGGATGCTCGTCTGAAAAATTTCCAGAACGAAATTCTTTGGGGACATTGACGTTGTGAGCCAGAGTAAGCGTTTGATGCGTGGCGCAGCCTTGCAGGCACAAGGCACCAGCCAAAAGACAAAGCGGGCGAAATAGTGGAAAGCTAAACATAGCCGATTTTCTCCCCTTTTCGCCGGCGCCAAAAGCTCAAAACCAACGACGATGGCAATAATCCGAAATAAACAATAAGAGGCGCCACCACGCTTAAATTCGACCATCCCATTGAGCCAAGCAACAGAAAGAGTGGAATCAAGGCAACCAGCAATGATATAACGAAAGCAACTGGCGAGAAGACGAGCCAGCGATTCGGTAAAATCACCAGCACGAAATACGCGCTCAGGATGGCGATTTCCAAAAACTCTGGCGCTCCCGAACCCACACCGCCCAATGGCCTGGCAACGTCAGAACTTTTGTACAACGTTAAGACCAGCCAAAATAAAATGGCCGCAACCTTGCAAAACCAAGCCAGAATTTTCAGAAACATCCTCATAAGGAACAGTCCGCCAACCCGTGTATCGGGCGCGGATAACTACCGCGTTTTCTCGTCGTTTGTCGCCGAGCCACTCATCCGATTGATACTTTCCAGCATTGGGCCAAACAGTTGCTCCAAATTTGTTGGATTGGCAACCATATTAGTCATGCCCATCCCTGCGTAAGTCTCGCGGATCCCTGGCGCGAACGTTTGCACGAATTGCAACTCCCGCTTTTGGAGGGCCCGGTCAGCAAGCTGTTGGGCGTGTTCATGGACCCACACTGTATCACAGAAGGCGATGAGGCTGATGACCAGTGACAAATAAATAAGCAACTTGTCTTTCATTGGGCGCGCATCCAGTGTTTCAGAGGGAAGTTGATCGGCTTTCAGCTTTGACTGCCTGGTTAACCTTTAACCCGGATGCCGATGATTGATCCCGTATTTTTATTTCAGCTTTTGAGTCGGACCAGAAGTGGAGCGTAACGATTTGGTTGTGGCCGACAGGCAGCGTAGCCACAGCGCCCTGAACGGTGAGCGATTGCGCCGCCAGGCGCCGTTCCAGGATATCGGTTTGCTCGACATGCATGGGCTCATCAAAAGCGATCTGCGCCTGTGTGTCCCGGCCATCAGCCTCATAGAACCGCAGTATGAAGCCATGCCCGTCTTCGCTCTGTTTCAGTGCAGTGACGATCAGGTCGCCTGCGCCGCCGATGTTTGTGACAGAGATATCGGGAATGTGGGCTGTCGGAGCATGCACGGTGGTGACCGCGGCGAGCAAGTGGATGTTTAGCCCCAAAGCCTGCTCATCCGTATGGGCGGTCTGCCAGCCATCCGCATGTGGAAAAAGGCTATAAGTAAACTCCTGCAAGCCGCGGTCCGGATGCGGATCAGGGTCGCTCGATGACCGCAAGGCGGTGAGCCGAAATAGTCCATTTGTTTCGTCGAAACCGTATTTGCAATCGTTCAGGACACTCAAACCATATGGAGTGAGCGGAGAGGGCGCGGTGGCGATTGTAGCGGCGAAAATGCGAACATCCGGATCGCGCGGCAGCACCAATGCCCTCGCCGTATTGGGAAGCGGTACCCGAACTATCCACATATGCGGCGGGACGTTTTCGAGGCCGCCTCCGCTTTGCCAAGAAGGGAAGGTCAAGCCGATTGCATCATCCGGATAACTGCCAACCACCCAATCGTTCAAGGGGAATGCCCTGGTCTCAACACTTTCATCGGCCAACCGGAAGCCGATGCTCGTCCACCGGCCGCCATTGACGCAGCCGGCGAGCAAGTACAAGGTGTCTCCTTCATCCGCAGCGGGCAGGGCGAATTGCTGTCCAGAAGCAGAAATGCTATCGGGCTGGCCGTTATTTCCAGGCAGGATGAATGGCACCCGACTGAAGCCCAGCCTGAGCCTGCCCGCGGCGGGGAGAAGCTGCGCCGCAAATGAATGGCCGCTGCCATCAAAATTTTCCGTGCGGCGGACATTGAAGAGCGGCGAGAGGTCCAGTGGTGTCGCGTCCTGGACTGCTTGCGGAACGGTTTGGCTCACGTCCATCCATTTCTGGCCGGGGCATTCCTGTTCGGTGCCCGGAAAGACGGTGCTGGTAAAAGGAATTTGGGCTGTGACCTCGGCATGATCGGCATCGACCGGAAAAAGAATCTTTAATAATTGATGCTCCTCCTGCCAATCGACCATCGTGGAAACATCAATCCGCGGCAAAGCGCCGTAAACGATAATGTCCTGGTCAAAGGAAGATTTCTCCAGACTATGATGCACGCGCACACGCGCAAACACCGGTCCTTGCTCCGCGATAGAAACGTTTGCGCCATGGGTCGTCAGAACCTGGCTCTTGCCGGTGTAATTGATATCCCAGGCGTTGCCATTATCACCCAGCAATTCAAGCAAATCAGCGTCGCCGCTGCGAAAAACATTCCATTGCGCCTGCTTCAAATAAAGCCGGACGAAGGCGCCGGTCCGTTTGCTGATATCAAGCGTAAAGTTGGGAGTATCAGCCTCGCAAACGTCGTCCATATCCTGAAAGGTCAAGCCATCCGGCGTTGCCGGGCTCGTGCCGGGAAAATAAACCGCATGCCCCAAAGCCGGGACATTATGGGCGATGAAGACGAGATTAGTCCCGCCCATAACTTGCGCCGGAAACAGGCGGCCTTGCTCGTCGACTACAGAATGAAATTGCGCCGCGTTCGGCATCGGCACCTTGACTACGTCATCGCGCGCGAAGGCGAGAGTATTCCACACGACAATTGGCGTTTCACCGGGTCCGCGCGTATCCGCACAGGCAGCCAGGAAGTTCAGGCTGTCGCGGGTTTCCTCTCTTTCGAATTGGAACGCCGGCGCGAGCTGCTCATGCATCCAGTCATACGTCGAATGAATCGCTGAGCCACAGGCAATATCATGAAATTGGGCAAACGCTGTCGGTTTCCAGGCATCACGAAACGCGTCAAGCGGATAGGTCCGCCCCATCATTGCCGCGAGAGAACTCAGCACCTGGGCCGAATACAGATTGTTCTCGCTCGTACGAATGGCCTTCTTCATGTCACCGTGCGTGGTATAACAACCCTCGAATGTATACTGAAGGCCCGTATCAACAACAGGCAGGGAGCCGGCGGCCGGCAGGCTCTCCAACTGCTTGAAGAAATCGTCCGCGCCGGCGAAATGAACGCGGGGCAGGAGCGGGTCATCCCGGAATGATTCGATACGGCGTATCTGTTCGCCCGTCGGGCCTCCCCCGTGGTCGCCCACGCCAAACACAACAAGGGACTCGGGCAAATCATAGCGCGACTGATTTTGGATCGCCTCGGCGAGCTGGGAGAGTTGGGGGTCGTCGTCGTAACTGCCCGTGTTGGCGGTGAGTACGCGCGAGCCGTCGGGAGCTTCCCACCAGACGAAGGGCATGCCATTGCCGCAGCGCATATGATAATAGTAGCGGATGCCGGCAAGGCGCATGATTTGGGGAAGCTGCCACGTATGGCCAAAGGAATCGGGCAGCCATCCGGTCACGGCGTATTTGCCAAAGTGTTCCTTGAAATAGCGCTGGCCCAGCAGGAAAGACATCGCAAGCCCCTCGCCGCTGGGGATATCCGTATCGGACTCATTCCATAGGCCTCCTACGGGGTCCCATTGTCCCGAAGCAGCTTTGGCCTGCATGCTCGCAAATTCCGCCGGGTATGTTTTCTCAATCGGCACGTAGGCGGCCGGCTGGCTTTGCACGTAATGAAACTGGGGGAATTCGGCCATGAGTCTCATTGCGCTGTTCCAGGTGCGGTGGCACGTGTCAATGGTATCCGGCCACGTCCAGAGCCAGTTCATGTCAATATGCGAATGGCCGATGTAATAGACATCGTATTGGCGGGTGACGGCGACTATGGGGGCGAGGTCTCGATGCGCGCGCTCAAGTTGGGCTCGGACCGTGTCGAGATTGGCAGACGTCACCTGGGCGAACTGGATTTCCGATTCGCTGGCGCTCACTGCCTGGGTCAGCACAGACCGCTGCGCAGGAGGGACGCGATCAGCGAGCAAAGAGGCGAATTTTACTTCGTTAAGGTACTGGTCGAACTGCGGCAGCACATCAAAACTGAGACGCGCGAAATGGAACTGGCCGTCGCCAGGCCCATTGATCCCGCGAACGGCAATATCGTATGTCCGCCCCGGCTGCGCCTGCTCGCTAAGAGTGTAATGGCCATCGTCCCAGTGAAATGCCTCCACAAGCTGGCCGTCCACGTACAACTCACCGTCGTCGTCCATGCCCAATTCAATGCGTACAGGCGCCCCGGCGACGGGTTGCCCTGCGACAGTGGCGGGAATGGTAACTTTGGCGCGAAACCAGACTTTTGTGTTTTCGCCGTGCCAGGAAAAGCCCGGCGTAACCGTATGCCAGGCGCCGTCGTCGAAGGCCGGCTGTTCCCCGCCTGGGACGTCCGGCTGGAAGAAGCGCCAGTTATCGAGCGAAACGCTGAACTGCCGAACGAGATCAGGACTGAGTCGGTCCAGGCGGTCCGTCAGCGAATCGGCGCGCGTGGCGGCGGAGATTGCGGCCACGGCCACAGCAAGAAGAATAATCCGCACTTTAAGCATAAGATTGGCAACTAATCAAACAGAACGAGAGAACAATTGCACGGAGTTTTCACTTTGGAATTGTCGTTGGAGACAGGAGAATATATTTCGTGATCGGTGTAATCTCAAAGGCGATGCGCCCTATTTGTCTCTTTAGTTACAGGACCTTCGAAAACTCCTGTTTGCCAGCGTAAGTCATTAATCGCAAATACTCTAGACGTGTGGATGATGGCTTCAAAAATGCTTCCTGGGACTTGTGTATTTGAGCTATTACGGGCTGTCACTGTCGCCATTTGATCTGACGCCAAACCCGCGGTTCCTGTTCAACAGCGTCAAGCACCGCGAAGCCATCAATCACCTGATGTATGGCATTCGCGAGCGCAAAGGTTTTGTTCAACTCACCGGCGAAGTCGGCGCGGGCAAGACCACGCTCTGCCGCGCGCTCCTGGAACAATTGGATTCCCGTTACTCCACCGCACTCCTGCTGACACCGGTGCTGGACGCAAATGAACTGATGAAGGCCATTGCGGCCGAGTTCGGCCTCGATGTCAAGGGCCTCGATCGTCTCGAGATCTCCGCCGCCTTCAATGATTTCCTCGTCCGGCAGGCGGAAGGGGGCAAAGTGCCGGTGCTCATTATCGACGAGGCGCAAAATTTTTCGGACGAATTGCTGGAGCAGGTTCGGCAGCTTTCAAACGTGGAAACCGACGAACGCAAGCTCCTTCAAATTGTTTTGATCGGCCAGCCGGAATTGCGGGAACGGTTGAATCATCCGCGTTTGCGGCAGCTCAGGCAACGCATCATGGTCCGGTATCATTTGAACGCGCTGGACCGGAACGAAACGCAACACTACATCAGGCATCGCCTCGAGCTGGCGGGCGCCAATGACAAGCCGAGTTTCACCAGCCCTGCGCTCTGGCGCGTGTTCAATTACAGCAACGGCGTGCCCAGGCTCGTCAATGCGCTGTGTGACAAAGCGCTCCTGGCCGGATTTGTCAAACAATCCAAACGCATCAATTACGGCATGGTGACCCGGGCGATCCGTGAACTTGAAGGCGACATCCACAGGTGACCTATGAGCCTCATCAACGAAGCACTCAAACGCGCCAGTCAATTCCAGCAGCAGGAAGATGACACGGTGCGCATCAACCTCAAGCCGTCGTCGGAGGCGGCGCTGACGCCACAACCGGTCCGGGTTTCGGCGCCCGCATTGAAGCCGGAACCGAGCCCCGAATTGGTACCCGCATCCAAACCACAACCACCCCGCAGCCCGGTGCTTCCCATTCTCGTCATCCTGTTGATCGCGACCGCCAGCCTGTTTATCTGGCTGGCGCTCTTTGGTCGAAATGTCGTCTCACACGCGAAGAGGCTGGCCATTCGGCCACCTGTCACGGTCGTCGCCGCGCCGAAACCGGCCCCGCCACCGGCCACCGTACAAACGGTCGCCGTCAGGGCGCCCGTGCCCGCGCCGTGGCCGCCGCTCAATGTGCAGGCAATTTTTTATTCCGGCGCCAAATCGCAGGCAATCATCAACCGCAAGACAGTCTACTTAGGCGACACTGTGGGCGGCGGAATTCGCGTTGCAGGGATCTCCCGGAACACAGTATTGTTCATCGCGCCCGACGGTTCCGAGAAGAAATTGGGCCTGGGCGAGTAGATATAGAGCATCCGTCTCATCCATTTCAGCAATGCGTTTCCTGACGAAAATCCCGCCAGGCGGGACCAATCCCATTTTCGCGCGTGTCGTGCCTTTCTTTATTTTTGTACTGCTGACATCCTGCGAGGGAAAGCTCGGCGCCGGTTCCGCTTATTGGTTTTATCTGGCCAAGACCATAGTGGGCGCATGGCTGATTTTTGAGATCCGCCCATATGTTTCCGAAATGCGTTGGGCAGTATCATGGGAGGCCATCGTCGTGGGAATTGTAATCTTTTTCCTGTGGGTTGGGCTTGACGGACATTATCCTAAGATTTTCAAGACACCCGCCACCGGAAATCCTGCCGACGCCTTTGGCCCGCATTCTGCGTTACCTTTGTTTTTCAATGTGGTTCATATCGTGGGAATGACGATCATCGTACCGCCGATAGAGGAAGTTTTTTATCGCTCATTTGTCTATCGTTACATCGCCAGCCAAAATTTTCTGGCCGTGCCGATGAATCGTTTTCTGCCGCTGCCATTTTGCGCGACGGTGCTCCTTTTTGGATTGTTTCACAATGAATGGCTTCCCGGAATCCTGTGCGGCGCGGCCTATCAATGGCTGGTCATCCGCAAAAACCGCCTCGGCGACGCCATGACCGCGCATGCCATCACGAATCTTTTACTGGGAATTTATATTGTTCACTATGGCGCGTGGTGGTTTTGGTGATTTACCTGTCACATTCCATTGCTTACTGAGATTCCAATCGAAAGAACAATTTACCAGCCGGCGATGTGAGATTCAGGTAGTTCGTCCCATTCGAAGTGCTCCAACTATTATTTTGCGTCCAGCCTGAAGGCGTGGTTAGACTGTTGTTCTGCTGCAAAACCCAGCCGGAAACGTTCTGCCAATAGACTGTGACCGTCTTTCCTGAAAGACCGATGTAAAGAGTCGGCGCGCCCGGAGTTTGAACCACCGAGAGAAAGGCCCAGAATCCACCGGTGATCGAATAATTGCCGCCCGACATTGGTCCTCCGGCATCCGGCTGGCCGATAGTGCCGCTAAGTTGATAGTTGCCGCCGGAACTTGTGCCGCCACCACCGGCGATTTTGTACCAGCCGATGCTGTAGTTTTGCGCGAAGGCATTCGAATAAAGAAAGCAACAGGTTCCAACTGCCAGAGACGCTGCAAATTTTAAAGGCGAGTGGCATTTTAGAAACAGACATAATTGCATTTTGGATGTTGAGGTTACTCTGGAATATGGATGTTGGAATTTGGAGCTTTTCATTGAGCGACTCCATTTCGTGAGTTGATCATTTGTTCGATCTTTGCCAACCGTGCCTTTAGCTCCATGATGTCCGCGGCTTGTTGCTGAATGACCGCATCTTTTTCATTGAGTTTTTGGTTCAGCCCTTGAATGGCCGCCAATTCCACGCCGTCGAACTCGAGCGTAGTAATGACCTTGTCGTTCCGGCCCGGATAGAACG
>Ga0335073_10006428_pt1 | contig 16499 bp, 10 predicted proteins | sample Lox_Sample_22_FD_207093 | JGI IMG/M metagenome (GOLD analysis project Ga0335073, IMG submission 207093) | Soil microbial communities from Loxahatchee National Wildlife Refuge, Florida, United States - Lox_Sample_2.2 | ecosystem: Environmental > Terrestrial > Soil > Wetlands | place: USA... | reverse complement strand
AAGCCGAAGTAGCTCAGTGGTAGAGCAGCCGATTCGTAATCGGCAGGTCGTGGGTTCAACTCCCACTCTCGGCTCCATTTTTTTTCATTCAAACTTCCCGCCAAGCGTTTAAGAACCCTATCGAGTATGCAATCGGCCCGCGATGAGTCGCAGCGTCGAAGCGAATCGAATTGAAAATTGCCGCTTCATTCGAGATTCAACATTTGACATGCTTGACACACGCGTTGAGAGATTCTGTACGACAGAACCAATCGCTGGGAAGTTCGGGGCGCGAGGCTGGATAACAACCGAGCAAGAATCTGACCTGCGCGCGCTCATGATAAGCTGCACGGCGTGGATGAGGCGCCAGCCATGTTGATCTACGATATGACACCTGAAGATTGCCGCAAGACGCTGCAGCGGGAGAATTTTGGAAGATTGGCCTGTGCCAACGGAAACCAGCCCTACATTGTGCCGATCTATTTTGCTCACAAAGGCGAATACCTGTATGGGTTTTCCTCTTTGGGGCAGAAGATCGCGTGGATGCGTGGGAACCCCAATGTCTGTATACAAACAGACACAATAAGCAGCGGCGACGAGTGGTCAAGCGTCATCGTGACTGGTCGCTACGAAGAATTGCCCGACATTGCAGAATGGCCGGAGGATGTCCTGGAGGCCTACGAATTGATTCGCAACCGCGCGATGTGGTGGCAACCCAGCTATGCGTCCGCGGTTCTTCGCGACACTTCGCAGCCTCCCACACCCGTGCACTATCGGATCCATGTCGGCCAAATTACCGGCCGCCGCGCTTTTCCCGGCACAGCCGAGGCCACCGCGGCAGGCTATGGCGCTCCGGGGTAATGGAAGTGCGAACCGCACAGTGGCGGCAAGTCTGCCAGCTCGCGAAAAGATGACTGGCGCGGAGCACGCTAGAAAAGGATACCGGCGACCTGTTCGGCGGCGAGTTGGGCCTTCTGGCGGAGCATTTTCTGGGTCATTGCCGGGTCGTCGGGCGCAGAAGCATACACGCTAACCACGAAAGCTTGATCGCGCACGCGGCTTACCACCTTCTCCACATATCGATTGTCTTTGTCGCGCGCGCCGCAGCTTACTGCTTCATTGCCAATCGCGGGTAAGGATGCGCTTTTTGGCGGGCATTGTGCCAAAAACGTTGGGAACTGCTTGGGAATATCGTTCAACGCATTGACCGCGATGCGCAACTCCACGACTAAAGGTCCCTGTTGTCGCGCAAAATCGCAGATACCGTTGTGCCGGTCCTGCAATTTCACTTGCACCGTGACCGCGCCGCCTAGAATTCCGCGGGCTGTGGGTTCATTGAGCCAGGGGCACTTTGCCTGAGCAAGACTCGCAGTCGGAATGAGCCATGCCAAACAGAAGAGAACTATCTGAAAAGTTCGCATACTAATTTCGGTGTTGTGCGCTTCGTTCGTGAATCGCGCTCCTACGACTTCGTTGCTGGTTTCAGCAATTCCGATTTCAGGATCTTGCCCCCTTCCTGAATCACGTACACGCGATTGACCTCGAGATCTTTCAGTTGGTCGACTTGCCCGCTCAACCATCGAATCTCCACGGAATCGACTTTGGTGGCTTGTTCTAAACCGAAGTGCATGCGCATATCGTTCTGCGAGAAGTAGCTGCCGCCGCTGCGCAGTTCGTCCATCTGCACGAGCGGTTTTTCAGCCGCGGGCACGGTTTTTGCGGTGACGATCACGCGGCTGCCGATGCCGGTGCGATTGGATTTCACACCGACCAGCTTGATCTTGATCCAGTTGCGATTGAGCGTCGAATCACAACGGAGAAGCTGCGGAATGGCATTGACGCAATTTACTGCGATATCCAGGTCACCGTCGTTGTCGTAATCGCCAAACGCGCAACCACGCGCCGGAGCGCTTTCTATAATGCCGGGGCCGCCTTGGTTGGTGACCTCCTGGAAGCGTCCATTGCGCAAATTCCGGTAAAGATATTTGTGTTCGGCATATTTCAGATCGGCTTTGGACTTATCCACTTCGGGATACACGTGGCCGTTGGACATTAGAATGTCGAGCCAGCCGTCATTGTCCATGTCGAAGAAACCCACGCCCCAGCCCAGCAAGCGGGTGTTGACGCCGAGCCCGCTTGGATAGGTGTGGTCCTCGAAAACGGCATCCCCTAAATTGGTGTACAGCGAGTCGGTATCGCCGGCGAAGTTGGTCTTTACGATGTCGAAGTTGCCGTCGCGGTTGTAATCGCCGATAGACACGCCCATTCCTGCTTGCGGCTTGGCCTCCGCTGAAAGTGCTGCGCCGTTTTCGATGGCCACGTCTTTGAAGGTGCCGTCCTTCTGATTGAGGTACAACGTGGCAGGCGCGGAATCGTTGGCTACGTAGATGTCCGGCCAGCCGTCGTTGTCCAGATCGGAAGCCGCGACACTAAGCCCGTAGGTGCCGATAGCGTTCCACATGCCCGCTTTTTCGCTTACGTCGGTGAATGTGCCGTCTCCATTGTTGTGATAGAGAATGTTTTTTCCGCCTTCCAGGCCGGGAGGGCCGCAAGCCACGACAATGCCTTTGTAAGTGCACGGACCTTCTTCGGGCAGTGGCGCGGTCTTCACATCAAAGTCCACGTAGTTGGCAACGAACAGATCGAGATGGCCGTCGCGATCGTAATCCACCCAAGTGCATCCGGTGTTCCAACGTGTTTTCGGGCCGGATTGAATCAGTCCGGCACGTTGGGTGACGTCGGCAAAAGTCCCGTCGCCGTTGTTATGATAGAGCGCGTTTTGCCCGTAATACGTGACGAATAGATCGTCGTAGCCATCGTTATCGTAATCACCCACGCAGCACGCTTGTCCCCACCCGGTGCGAAGTTCGAGACCGGAACCTTTGGTCACATCGGTGAAGGTGCCGTCGCGATTGTTTCTGAACAAGCGGCAATGGGGCTCGTGGCCCTTCGGGAAACCCTCCAAACGCCAGCCGTTTACGAGAAACACGTCGAGCCAGCCGTCATTGTCGTAATCGTAAAAGGCCAAGCCACAGCCGGTGGTCTCCAGCAGATACTTGTTTTTGCCCACACCGCCGTAGATGGTTTCCACTTCCAGGCCCGAACCCTTGACCACGTCGACAAAACTGACTCCCAGCGGCGTACCTTCGATCGGGGATTTCGGGCCCGGAGGTGGGGGGGCAGGTTTGGCGTCGTAGGTACGTTCGATGGGCCCGGTTTTTATTCGGGACGGGTTCTGCTCTTGTTGCTGTTGCTGAGTGGCGAGGGCCAAGATATCTGAAAACGGAAGAACCAGCGCCGTGCGGCTCAACGAGCGAAGAAAGTTACGGCGATCCGAACGCGACACGATTTTCCCCCCCTGCTACCGCTGACCGTTATTACCGGCACCTGATGAGTTAAGAGCAGCGTTGGTATTTTTCAAGTCTGTATGCATGTGCCACGGCACGCTCTCTGTCGAAATTTCCGGATGCTTGCGTAGATATTCGAGCGAGTAGGTAGGCGCTCCGGGATCGATTCGTTTCGTTACGTATAAAGCGGCCTGCGCGGCGGCTTCCGCTTTCATGCCCTTGCGGCGATACAGGATGGCGAGATTGTAGTGTGCGGCAAGGTCATCTGGATCGATGGCTTGCAGCGCCTGAAACTGCGCGATGGCTTCGTCGGTGCGATGCTGCTGGTAATAAGCAATGCCCAACTCGCGGCGCCCATCGCGTGATTGTGGATACTGTTCCACCATTTTTTGCAGGTCCGCGACTTCTGCTTCCGGATGACCTTCGCGGCGTTCCACTAAGGCCAGATAGTACAGCGCACGGGCATATTGGGGATGCAGCGCGAGGGCTGTTTCTAGCGGAGCGCGCGCCTCCGCGTATTTTTCCCACTCCAAGTACGTCAGGCCGACATTCACATAGCCGTCGTCGTAGTCAGGCCGCAGCTTTACGACTTGTTGAAAGGCGTCGATGGCGTCCGAGTATTGCTGCTGATCGAGAAAACCGATAGCGACGTTGTTCCAGCGCATCCAATCCTGGTTGTCTCCGGCGGCTGGCGCGGTAGGTTGATTCACGCCGAGGTTCAGTTCACGTGTGCGCGCTGCTAACTCGATCACGGGATAATGCGGATGATCGGGCCCGAACACGTTATTCAGGTAGCTCTGCCGCAAATGACGATAGTTCACGCGTGCGGTGATGCTGAGCGGCCCTTTGGCATTTGCCGGAATGCGAAATTCGTAACGGACCAGGGCGGAGCGCCCAGACTGAATCGAATTGTCGTAGGCCATGGAGTGGATAGTCCAGACCTTGTGATTATCGACAAAGTCTCCGGAAAGGCTTACCGGGCGGTTGGTAAAACTGTGGGCGCGAGGATCCAGCATGCCATCGGGTTGCAAGAAGCCACTGTGATAGATCTCGTGGCCTGCCGCATCATGAACCGCGACCTCGACCCAGGCCTGGTACAAATCGCGGACCTCTGGAATGAGCGAATGGCCAATATTCTTGTTCTGTACGACAACATACGCCTCCACCAAATCGTTCGGCTTCAACTCAAAAGGGACGGTACCCAGTGGCGCGATCAGGTTGTCGTCTTGCGCCTTCTTTAGCGCAAAAATATCCACATTTAAGTAACGGCCCGACTTCAGAAACTCAATTGTTTGTTGAAGCTGCTCGTCGAAGCCGTAGTAGAAGGGAACCGCAGTGTTTCCGGCAAGCCAACGATGCGACGCCAGCTTTCCGGACTTGGCACCAGAATCGGGGAGAGTGGTTTGCACGCGATGCATGTGGCAGTTCTGGCACGTGAGGAAATCGGCGGAGTAAAAACTCAGGGGGTTGCGATGTGAGAACTTAGAGTTCTGCCACTCGTCATAAGTGGTGAAGGCGCGGATGAATTTGTAGTCGTTCAGGGAATTGGGCAAGTTCGCTTTGTGGCAAGCCGCGCAGAATTCCGCCGAGCGATAGAACAGCTGCATCACCGCTGCGGAGTGCCGTTCGGGGTGTTCGTAAATGTCTCCAAAAGGCACTTCCCCGGGTATGCGATTGCCATTTTCGTCCACCATCACCGCGGGTACGCCCATGATAAAGCCACCATTCCCGGAAGTGGACTGAAGTCCCTGAATCGAGTGACAGGTCATGCATGTTACGCCATCTCGATCAAACGAGCGGTCCACCTGTGAGTCCGGGGTCAGAGCACCGGAAACGACCGCGATGGGATTGTGGCAGCTATCGCAGTGCCGCGAAAACTCAACGCCCTTGGTGCGAATCAAAATGTTGACGCTCGCGCGATAAAAAGGAGTACGGAAGGAATTGGAATGCAGCGCCTGTCGCCACTGTTGATATGCCTCTTCGTGGCAATGGCCACAATATTCTGCGGAGGGGAAAGCGCTTGGCTGGATGAACTGGTTGTCGACAGTGGTGGCGTTTCCGGGCAGGGAAAAATCACCTTTTCCAAAACGAAAATCGTAAGTCTTGCTGGTTTGCTCAGAATAGGTGTTGCTGGATGGATTTTGCGGAGACTGCGCGTAGGCGGCTAACCGCACTATTCCGGTCAGCACTGCTGCAAAGGCCGCCAAAACGGCAATGAATCGAGCGATAGGAAACTTCATTGCGCTTACCTGCCCGCTTCGTCTCGAGAAGCGACCGCTCATTCTACAACTTCAGCGGAAACTGCACCGCGGCCGCTTCCGCACCTGGCGCACCTTGGGCAACGTCCATCCTATATAGCGCAACCCGTGCTTCCTGTAAATGCCAGATCATCTTCTTCTGAGGGCCGTTTCATCTCGATGGCTAATGTGTCTGCCGGGCATTACTGCCGCGATTTTTCCAGTTCCTGTGCCTTTTGGCGCTCCGCCTCGGCCTCTGCCTTTTTGCCTTCGCGATCCAGTGCCTTGGCCAAACCGCGATGAGCCTCGGCGTAATCAGGATCGTCATTCAGCGCCTGTTGGTAACGCGCAATGGCATCAGCGACTAGCCCTTTCTGCAGCAGGGAATTGCCGGAATTTGTGAACATGGTGGCCCGCTGGCGTTTCATTGCTACGCGCTCTAAATCCGCACCTTTTTTTCGCTCGGCCGCAGCGCCGGCGGCGTCACCCTGTTCCGCCAGCACGTTGGCGAGCGTCAGGTGCGGGTCGGGCTGATCGGGCATTTGTCGTATCGCTTCCCGCAGAGCATCGGCAGCCTCGGGCAGATTATTCATTTTTCGGTACACGCTTCCCAGCGTGGCCCAGCCATCGCCGTTCGCGGGATGCAGTTTCATTGCCAGTGAAAGTTCGCGGGCCGCCTCTTCATACCGCCCGTCTTCCATGTACAGAATGCCCAGGGTGTAATGCGGTTCGTGCGCCGACGGGTTTAGCTTAGCGGCAGCCTCCAGCTCAGGAATGGCACCGGCGTTGTCATCTTTCAACTTGAGTGCGAGTCCAAGATTGTAGTGGAGCTGGAAGTTATCTGGATTGTTTTTTAGCCCGGAGTTGAGAACGCGGATGGCCTCGTCCACTTGGTTCATCTGCAGGTAGGCTGCTGCAAGATTCTGGTGCGCCACCGGGTCACGGGGCTTTTCTTTCAGCGTACGCTCCAAGTACGGTACAGCATCCTTTGCGTGCCCAGTGACAAGCAGCGCTAATCCCAGGCTCCCCGCAGCTTCAGTGTTTCTGCGCTCCGCTTGCACCACTTGGCGGAGCAAGGGAATGGCGTCTGCATCGTGGCCCGCTCGCTGCATAGCGAGAGCCAACTGTAGCTTTGCGTCGGCGTATCCAGGTGCGATGCTGAGCGCTTTCTGGAATTCCCCGATGGCCCTGTCGTTTTGCTGATTCGCTGCATAGGCCTTCCCCAGTTCGGTGATGGCCGGAGCGCTGTGCGGAATCAACTCATTCGCCACGGTCAGTTGCTGAATGGCGGGCTGCGCCTGTCCTTGGGCAACCAGCGCTGCTCCCAGGTGCATGTGCGCAGCACCAAGCTGCGGGCTAAGCCGAATCGCCTCCTGGAACTCTCCGGTAGCCGCGGGCCAGTTGTGCTGCTGTGCGTACAGCGAGCCCAACGCATCGTGCAACTCTGCACTTTGCGGGGATTGGGCTACGGCCGTTTTCATTTTGAGGATGGCCGCGGAAACCTGACCTGTGGCCGCGAGCGACTGCGCATAAGCCAGCAGTACCGACGGTGGTAATGTGTGCGCAGGATCCGACGCCGGTTTAGCGGCGGCCTCCGCTTCCATTTTTTCAAAGAGCGCCAGAGCCTTCTGGTGCGCTCCCGTTTGCTGGTAGGCCCAGGCCAGATCGCTTTGCGCGGACACGTCTCCGGGCTTCAGCGCCAACGCCCGCTCGAGTTCTTGAATTGCCTGGGGAAATTTACTGAGGCGTACGAGCACCGCACCTAAAGCGATATGGCCTTCTGCGATTTGGGGCGCTAACTGTACGACCTTTTCGAACTGAGCCTCTGCGGTCTTGTAGTCGTTCTTCGCAGCAGCCGTGGCTCCCGCTTGATAAGCTGCCTGAATTTCTGCGTTTCTGCTGGTCTGCGACGCAGGCGCTTGCGCCGCGTGGCCTGCGGCGGTCGCATATCCCGCTAGCGAAAAAAACAGAACGAAAACAGCAGCAGCCGTCGCGCGCGGCCCACGAAAAAGGTTCTTGTTCTGCTCCCGCGCCGCTCTTCGGCAACGACCCTTGCGGCACTCGATGCGGTTACTGGCTCTCTGCATGAGTGACAGAGATTCTAATGCGAATCGGCGCCCGCTGCTCAATAACTTTGCCGGATTCCGGTTCAGCGCTCGCATCGAATTGAACGCTCAAGTGCGCACTACGATTTTGTCGTCGGTGGATTTTTTGCGGGTCCAAATTGCTGCGACTTTATAATTCCTTCACCCTCTCTCACATAGATCAGCTGATTCGGCTTGATGTCCCGGAGCGTTTCCACCGTCCCACTCGGCCAGCGTATTTCGATCGAATCCACCTTTTCCGCTTTGCCTAGCCCAAAATGAATTCGTAAATCGCTCTGCGAGAAGTAGCCGCTGCTGCTGCGTACTTCGTCGATCTGCGCGTGCGTGGTTTTGTCCTCCCGCGTTGTTGTGACACATTTCAGTCGCGCCCCAATCGCACTGCGGTTGGATTTCGTTCCGATGAGTTTCACCTTGATCCAGTTGTTCCCGGTCTTCGCATCGCAACGCAGCAATTGCGGGTAGTCATTTACGGTGTTCACCACTACGTCGATGTCGCCATCGTTGTCGAAGTCGCCGAAAGCGCAGCCGCGCGACGACGAAGGTGTAGAGATTCCGGGACCCGCGTCGAACGAAACGTCGCCGAATCTCCCGTTCCGCAGGTTCTTATACAGCAGCTTTCTTTGCGCGTAACCGGCTTCGGTCGTCAGTTGCTCCACTTCGGGATACACGTGGCCGTTGCATATCAGAATGTCGAGCCAGCCGTCGTTGTCCATGTCAAAGAAACCGCAGCCCCATCCCAGGTACTGCGTGTGCTTGCCCAGGCCTGCCTGGAAGGTCGCGTCTTCAAACGTGGCCCCGCCCAGATTGTGGTACAAGGTGGGGGTGTCGCCGGCGAAATTGGTTTTTAGCAAATCCAGATTGCCGTCCAGATCGTAGTCGCCGGGAAAAATCCCCATGCCCGCTTGTGGTTTGCCATCGGCGCTGAGCGCACAGCCCGCTTCCGTGGCGATATCCACAAAAGTTCCGTTTTTCTTATTCTGGTAAAGCACGCTCGCGGTGGAGTCGTCGGCCACGTAGACGTCAGGCCAGCCGTCATTGTCCAGATCGGCGGCCAACACTCCTAATCCATAAGTTCCCGACGCGCTGAAAATTCCCGCCTTCTCACTTACGTCGGTAAACGTCCCATTGCCGTTATTGTGATACAAAATATTTTTTCCGCCGGCCAATCCCGGCGGCCCACACGCCACCATCACTCCTTTGTACAGGCACGGCCCAGACTCCGGGACCGGCGCCGTCCTTAGGTCCATATCGATATAATTCGCGACGAACAAATCTAGATGGCCGTCGCGATCGTAATCGAAAAAGGTGCAGCCTGTGTTCCAGCGCTTTCCGTCTCCGGCGACGCCCGCTTTTTCGCTCACATCGGTGAAGGTGCCGTCTCCGTTGTTGTGGTACAGCACATTTTTCCCGAAATAGGTGACAAACAGATCGTCATAGCCATCGTTGTCATAATCCCCAACGCAAACCGCTTGGCCCCAACCCGAGCGTGCCACCCCAGCTTTCACCGTGACATCCGTAAACGTGCCGTCGCGATTGTTCTTGAACAATCGAGATATCGGTTCCTGCCCCGGCGGAAAGCCTTCCAAGCGCGTTCCGTTCACCAGAAAAATATCCAGCCACCCGTCATTATCGTAATCGTAGAACGCCACACCACATCCGGTCGTTTCCAGTAGATATTTGTTTTTGTGTTCCCCACCAAAGATCGTCTTGGTGGTCAGCCCTGATTCCCGAGCCACGTCCACGAAGCTAACGCCGAGATCGCGCCCCGGCGCGTTTGCAGGAAGAATGGGGCCCTCGCGCGGTCGACCCAAGGGAACAGGATTTGCATTGAGCTTTGTCAGCCCGATACCGAGGATTTGCTCGAGTGGTAGAACCAGCGCCGAACGGCAGAGCGATTGAAGAAACTTGCGTCGACTGGCGGCCAAAGACGATATGCCTTTTCCCTGCATTCTCTAGTACATCAAAATTCAGCGCTCTTCTTTATAGCCACCCGTAGCTGTCATTGCAAGTCCGTCCGGCTTTCGCTGTGCACGGTATTTCCATTCAGTTGCTAACGCGTCCGATGTACACGCCGTAAGGTTCGAGCTGGACGTTTTTGAGTGTGCCGTCCGGAACGCTTGCTGCATTTTGCAGCAACTCTTTTACTTTTGCATTGGTGAACCCCTGTGCCGACAAGTCAAAACTCACGTTCTGCGCCGTAGGGGAAAAATTCAGCACTACCAAGACCGTTCCCCCTTGGCTCCTTCGGAGATACGACATCACGTTTGGATCGGACTCGTTCAGTGGAATATACGTTCCTTCGCGAAAAGCCGCTTCGCTCTTGCGCAACGCCAGCACGTCCTTATAGAAGGAAAGGATCGAGTGCGGATTCTTGCTCTCTACCGCAACATTATGTGTTTTTGCGGATGCTGGTATCGGCAGCCAGGGCTTACCGGTGGTAAAACCAGCATTTGCACTACTGTTCCATTGCATCGGCGTGCGTTCGCCGTCGCGGCCCTTTTCGTTCGGCCAGCCCAATATCCCGATCGGATCTTTCACGTCTTCCTTTCGCTTAGGATCGTTGTTCTCCATCCCGATTTCCTCGCCGTAATACATGATGGTTGTGCCGCGCAGCGTCAGGTAAAAGCCTGCCATCAACTTGGCGATGTCATCGTTATGGACGCCGTCTCCATATCGCGAATAGGATCGCCGGATGTCATGATTGGTGATCACGTAGGTCGGCCAGCCCCGCGCGGCATTCACAGCTGCGATATGCGCTCGAAAAGTCGGCGCGGAAAGCGGCAAGTTCGTCAGCATCAAGTCCATCGGCAATTGCAATTCATTCCCATTATTTCCGTAATACTGCTCCAGTTCGGTCACGTTCGAAGTCCACGTCTCTCCAATCAGAACCGCGTCATATTCATCGGCCACTTTCCGCAATCCTTGCAATGCGATGTGCATTTCCGGCAGTTTTTTGTTGTATTTTTCTTCCATGTTCGGCCGGCCGAATTTGTCCTTTCCCGGAAGTACGGGATTGTCGGTCAGCTTCGGATCTTCGAATATCGAATCCACCGCATCCAGGCGAAAACCGGCGGTGCCGCGCTTGTACCAGAAGCGTGTCACGTCAAACATGGCGTTCTCGACGTCCGGGTTGCGCCAGTTCAAGTCTGGTTGTTCCGGGTAGAAATAGTGGTAGTAATACTGATTTGTGTTCGGATCATACTTCCAAGCGGAGAGACCAAAGGTCGATAGCCAGTTGTTCGGCGGCTGGTTCGGGCCCTTTCCGTCGCGCCAGATGTACCAATCGCGGTGCACCGAAGTCTTGGAGGATTTCGAATCCACGAACCACGGGTGCTGGTCGGAAGTGTGGTTGACCACTAGGTCGAGGATCACTCGAATGTTCCGCTTCTTCGCCTCCACGGCCAAGCGATCGAAGTCGGCGAGTGTTCCGTACATCGGATCAATGTTCTCGTAGTCAGAAACGTCATAGCCGAAGTCGACTTGCGGCGATGGAAAGCACGGCGTGATCCAGATTGCGTCTACGCCGAGCTCTTTCAGGTAGTCTAGTTTCCCGGCGATACCGTTCAGGTCGCCGATTCCATCTCCATTCGAATCGGCAAAGCTCCGTGGGTAAATTTCGTAGAAGACTGCGTGTTGCCACCACGGCTGACCAATGGCGTCTGCCGGGTCGGTCTGGGCGCTTGCCAAGGGCAGAAGAAAAGCCGCTGCAAAGAGCAACGCGATAACGGCAAGGCTCATCCGATTTTTCATTGTGCGACCTCCCTTTAGCGACCTTCCGATTGGTGTTCTACTGCATTGTACTTTGCGCAGCCTTGCCACTGCCTTCGGCTAGCGTCAAAACCGCGTCCACCTTCGCATTTTCCCAAACTTCCGTTAACCCGCTCGGCCAGCGTATTTCGATCCAGTCGATCTTGTTGGCCGCTCCCAAGCCAAAATGCACGCGCCGGTCGCTGTTGGAGAGGTAGCTGGAGCCGCTTCGCACCTCGTCGGTCAAAACTCTGTCTCCAACCTTTACGCGAATCCTGGCTCCCAGCCCGTCGCGATTGGATTTCACTCCCTTTGTTCCGATGGTAACCCAATGGTTGTCATAGCGAATCTGATTCACCAACAAGCTTGGAGCTGCATTCATATTGCTCACTACTGCGGAAATTCTCCCATCATTCCAAAGATCGCCCACCGCCATTCCTCGTGACGATTTCGGCAGCATAATACCCGGGCCCGACGCTGCGGAAACGTCTTCAAACTTTCCATTCCCTTTGTTGTGGTACAGAATCCGCGGCTCTTGATAATCACTGCCTAAGTGCTGGCTGTCCACTTCCGGATAAACGTGACCATTCACTACCAACAAGTCCGGCCAGCCATCATTGTCAAAATCAAAAAACATTGTGCCCCAGCCCAGATATTTCGTGTTCAACCCTAGACCGGCAGCAAAAGTGCTGTCGTCGAAGGTTCCATCGCCCCGATTGGCGTACAAGGTGGCCGTGTCGTCAGAAAAGTTCGTCTTGAAAATATCCAGCTTGCCGTCTCCATTGAAATCACCAATGGTGGAGCCCATCCCCGCTTGTTCCATGCCATCTTCGTTGAAAGCGGTGCCGGCCAATACCGCCACGTCCGTGAAGGTGCCGTCATGATTGTTGTGGTACAAGATGCTGGGAGTGCTATCGCAGGCCACGTAAATATCTGTCCAGCCGTCGTTATCAAAATCCAAAGTGGAGACGCCCAGGCCATAGTGGCCGTTGGTTTTGTCGATGCGGGCTTTCTGCGTGATATCTTCGAAGGTCCCGTCACCACGATTGTGGTAAAGGACGTTGGAATTCCATGGCAACCCTCGCGGTCCACACATCACCGGTACGCCCTTCCAGAGGCAATCGGCTCGTTCTCCGGGTTTCGGCGCCGTGGTCACGTCAAAATCCACGTAAGTCGCCATGATTAAATCGAGTTTTCCATCGCGGTCGTAGTCTACGAAGGCGCACCCGGAGCCCCAGGTCTTTCCATTGCCCTGCACGCCCGCTTTTGCGCTGACGTCGGTAAATGTGCCGTTGCCATTGTTGTGGTACAGCACGTTTTTGCCGTAATAAGTGACAAAAATGTCTTCGAAGCCGTCATTGTCATAGTCGCCGATGCACACCCCTTGTCCCCAACCGGTATGGTGCAATCCGGCTTTTTCGGTAACATCGGTGAACGTGCCGTCGTGATTGTTGTGATACAGATGATTTGAAGGACTAGAAGCGGAAGAGGTCGCGTCCAGCGTCGTGCCATTGACCACGAAAATATCCGGCCAGCCATCATTGTCGTAGTCAAAAATCGCGACTCCCGTCCCGGTCGTTTCGATGATGTACTTTTTGGTGTTCACGCCGCCGAACACGTTTTTCACGGTCAGCCCGGCCTTAACTGCGTCGTCGGTGAAATAGGCGAGTGGCTTAGTCGGTTTTGGTTCTTGCGGAGAAAAAGCGAGCGAATAAAGCATCGGTGCGCTCAGCAGTGCGGCTACAAGCAGGGCAGCGCGCGAAATCAAAACCTTGCGCAACAATTTCACGGGGTGTACATGCTAAGTTCTGGGCAACACGCCGTCAAGTCGCTGTTTTACAGATGATTACATTCTTCCTGAACTGATTCGTCCCGTCTGCTATTGTTGGAACGCGCAAGCTGCTCCTTAAGCGCATCTCAATCCAGGGGAACCGCAATTTGTTTGTACGAAGTCAGCCTTGCTGGCGAATGTGGGCGCAAATTGCATCGCTGTGCCTGCTTTGCAATATTTCCGTCGCCAACTCACAACAGACGGCACCCTCTGCGCTGGCTCTCTCCAAAACGGATGCCCCTGGCTATGTCGGCAACGAAGCCTGTGCCAAATGCCACGCGAAGATCTATGAATCTTACCTGCAGACCGCCATGGCTCACTCCAGTGGACCTGCCGATGAAAACCCCCTTATTGGGGAATTCACTCACAAACCTTCCGGTGTGCACTTCGCCGTCTATCGAGAGGCTGGAAAAATCTGGCTCAGCTTTGACCGCCCAGGCGATCCACTGCTTCACGACAAGCGTGAATTCCTTTACTTCATCGGGGAGGGGCGACGCGGACGGACCTACCTTTTTTCAGTGGATGGTTTCGTGTTCGAGTCCCCGGTGAACTGGTACGCTGATCGGCACATGTGGGATATGGCTCCCGCCTATGGCGACGCGAAAGAAATTCCCCTGAACCTGCCTGCCACCACGAGTTGTCTCCACTGCCACGTGAGCGGCGTTCGTGCGCCACTCGACGGCAGCGAGAACCACTATCCCTCGCCTATTTTTTTCTACTCCGGCATTATCTGCGAACGTTGCCACGGGCCGGGCGCGGCTCACGTAACTGGCGGACCGATTGTGAATCCCGCAAAACTGCCCGCCAAACGGCGCGACCAGGTTTGCATGCAGTGCCATCTGGAAGGGAATGCTGCCATCGAACGTGCTGGCAAGCACATCTATGATTACAAGCCCGGCGATGACCTGTCCGAATACGTCCGTTATTTCGTTCTTACGGGGAATGTGCTGGTCGGATTGCGGGCCACGAGCCAGTTTGAAGCACTCGCACAAAGTATCTGCAAAGAAAAATCCGGCGACGCCATGACCTGCACGAGTTGCCACGACCCGCATCGTGCCGTCGCGCCGGAAAATCGAGTGGCCTTTTACCGCGCCAAATGCCTTGCTTGTCACGGCGCGGCTTTTGGCGTCAAGCATCACCCCAAACAGGAGGATTGCACTTCCTGTCACATGCCTGCCTCTCTCAGTTCTGATGTTGCGCACACCCAAGTGACCGACCATCGCATTCCGCGGCGTCCGCTTGCGCAGGCTGTTGGCACCGGCAATGCGGATCAGCCTCCAGGATTGGCGCAATTTCCTCCCTCCGATGGTGGGGAACAGGATCTCCGCGACCTTGCGTTGGCCTGGCAATCCATTGTCAACAGCGGGATGAGCATGGCTCAGCCACAAGCCGAGCAACTGCTGCGTGGCGCCCTGCAACAATCCCCGAACGATCCTGCACTTCTGTCGGGCTTGGCCTACGCAGCACAGTTGCGCGGAGATGACATTCAAGCGCGCTCGTTATACAAGAAAGCGCTGGAGCAGGATCCCTCGTCGGTCGATGCGACGAGCAACTTGGGCGTTCTCGAAGCCCAGGAGGGGCGCATGACCGAGGCTATTCGGCTGTGGCAATTTGCCTTCGAACGGGCTCCGGGAAAAAGTGCCATCGGAATGAATTTGGCGCGTGTATTTTGTGAGGGCGCAAACTACGAAGTGGCGCGATCGTATGTACTGCGCGTCCTACGCTTCAATCCCGACCTCAGCTCCGCGAAAAAGCTACTCGGAGAACTGAATGCCAACCCTCCCGGATGTACACGATGATTGTTCCGTCTCTCACTCCATTGTTTTGGGAGGCCGCATGACGTTTGTTCTGAAACCCTTTGCCCTTGTTTTGTTCGTGCTTCTCACCCAGTCTGCCGCCACGCCATCCCAACAAACCCAACAGCACGGCGCAACTGCGGTTGCTTCTCCTTTCGCGGATATCGATCGCCTGCTCGAAAAGGGAAAATACGACGACGCCATCACTCAGCTAGAAGCTATGCAGAATCAGAGCCCTCCCCCAAAAGGTTTGGCTCATGAACTCGGCGTGGCTTATTACAAGAAAAATGATTTCCCGAAGGCCATCGCGAGTCTGCAAAAGGCTTTGACGGAAAACCCGGAAGATGGTGAAGCTACTCAGTTGCTCGGTCTCTCGCTCTACCTGGGAGGCAAACCCAGTGAGGCCATTCCATATCTTCAGAAAGTCCAGTCCTGGTATCCGCGAGCCAACGTCGACGCCGCCTACATTTTGGGCGTTGCCTACATTCAGACCAAGCAATATGCGCAGGCGCGCGAGGCTTTTGCAAAAATGTTTGGCGTTCCTCCCGATTCGGCTCCTGCCTATCTTTTCTGCGCACGAATGTTACTGCGTCTCGACTTCGGCCCGGTTGCGGAAGAGTATGGCCTCAAAGCCGTTTCTCTCGACCCCAAACTTCCCATGGCGCACTATCTTCTGGGTGAACTCTATCTGTATCAGTCCAAAATTGATCAGGCGACCAGCCAATTCGAACAAGAGATGGCCTTGAATCCCGGTTATGCCAACGTCTACTACAAGCTCGCGGACGCCTACTCGCGGATTCAAAAATTCGATGACGCGGAGCGGCTGCTGCAGCGCTCTATTTGGCTGGATGCAACTTCCACCGGACCTTTCATCCTGTTAGGCAAGGTGCTCGAGAAAAAAGGCGAACCGGAGCTCGCAGCGCGCGCCTTGCAACGCGCCATCAGCATGGACCCGGGCAATCCCATGCCGCACCAATTGCTCGGGCAAGCCTACCGCGCTCTCGGTCAAACCGCGGATGCGGAGCGCGAGCTGAAGCAGGCCGACGAACTGACTCGCAACCCCACCAGACCCTGAGCAGACCGCGGCATTAATGAATCCGCATCAATTCGGCGCGCTTCGCCTGCGGAACCTCATTCAGAAATTCCAAATAGGCGGCATTGGTCCAGCCAAAGCCGATGACGTTGATGCTGTATCCGCTGGTCACTGCCGAGTCCGTTGAACGTGTCACCGCGTCGTATTTCTCCACAATGTAACCGTCTTTCGCGTAATTCTCGGCAACCATATCGGCAAACTTGAATGCAATGCGGTCGGCATCGGCGGTAAAGGCGTATCGCCGGAGTCCATCCACTAAAATCATCTGCGTCGGTGCCCAAGCATACGGGAAATCCCATTGTGCGCCTGTGCGGTAAGGACTCATCACGGCACCGCCTGGCTGCTCGAAGTCCTTCAAGTTACC
>Ga0335073_10006427_pt1 | contig 16500 bp, 16 predicted proteins | sample Lox_Sample_22_FD_207093 | JGI IMG/M metagenome (GOLD analysis project Ga0335073, IMG submission 207093) | Soil microbial communities from Loxahatchee National Wildlife Refuge, Florida, United States - Lox_Sample_2.2 | ecosystem: Environmental > Terrestrial > Soil > Wetlands | place: USA... | reverse complement strand
CCCCTGCCGATTTCAACGAGGATGATGCACGAAACGCTCCTCAATTCCAGATTCGTGATACCGATGTTCGATCGTCGTTACCACCAATGGCCATTAGTCCTCGACTACCTTCCAATCACCTACGTTCCGAAACCCTACCTGCGACCTTGGACGGTGAAGTAGCTGGAGAAGCCACCGACGGCCCAGTCATCGTCACTCCACAACACGTTGTCAACCTTCTGGACACTAGCAATGAGAATATTCTACTTCTAGATCTTCGAGTATCATCCGAGTATGGACGCTCCAGAATTACCGGCGCCTTAAATCTTTGCATCCCAACCATCGTCCTTAAACGACCTTCTTGTAATCTCAGTAAGCTTGCTGATACTTTTGACGACGGCACTGAGCAAAAACGCAAGTTTGAGCGCTGGCGGAGTTGTCAGTACATCATCGTCTATGACGGTCGATCCTCTCTGATGAAAGACGCCGGTGGGTGCTTAACTATGTTGAAGAAGTTCACGGCCGAAGGATGGCGAGGTTTTCAGTACATCCTAAGAGGTGGCTTTAGCGAGTTCTCCCGGACTTTTCCTCAACTGATCGCACATGACACTACTTCCAACTCATCTCCTGGCGCGAGGGATATGTCAATTAACGCACATGGTTCTGTGGCTCCAACTGTGGCTGGTGGATGTCCAATGCCCAGCAGCGTTACGAGGAATGCTGCAAATCCATTTTTCGGGAACATTCGTCAAAACATGGACTTAATAGGCGGTGTTGGCCAGATTGAGATCAAGTTACCGGCATCTTTAACCAAGGCGCAAGAAGATGATCTTCCGCTGTGGCTTCGTAGAGCAGCAGACGGAAACGACAATGGAAAACTGGTTGCCGAGAAGTTCCTACAAATCGAGAGACGCGAACAGAAACGTATGCAAGACGCTCTTTCGATGAATGTCCAGTATGGCACTCCTGGACCACAGCATTTGGATCGCCTTTTGTTGGCCGGAATCGAAAAAGGAGCTAAGAACCGCTATAACAACATTTGGCCATACGAGCATTCCAGAGTAAAACTACAAGGTATTGGGGACGGTGGCTGTGATTATATCAATGCCAATCACATCAAAGCGGCTTGGTCTCAGAAGCGCTATATTGCCACGCAAGGTCCGATTCCTGCCACTTTTGCCGTAAGTTTTGTAACCTTCTCCCGTGTATGTGTATGATACTAACATTGTGATAGGACTTCTGGAGTGTTATTTGGCAACAAGACGTTCGAGTGATTGTTATGCTCACAGCCGAAAAGGAAGCCGGTCAGATCAAAGCTCACAACTATTGGGAGAGCAAGCATCACGGGCCACTTCACCTTACATTTCTTTCGGAGCACCGCGCCGCTTTGGAACCTTCGAAGATCCATCGCCATCGCGACCGACCCTCAGCGGGCCGCAGACGATCAACCAATCCAGTATCTGGACGACTACCGCCGCAAAACGAGACCGACGCACCAAGTTCCAGCTCAGAGCAAGCGTACGTAATCGTGCGGCGGTTCACACTCTCGCACGTAGACCGGCCGTTCGAGCCAATGCGCGAAATCACGCAGCTGCAGTACTCGAGCTGGCCCGACTTCGGTGCACCAGCGCACCCCGCGCACCTGCTGGGGCTGGTGGAGCAATGCGACGCGGTGGTGCGGGTGTCGAACGGCGGGACGGCGTCGTCGCCCAGCGACCCGGGCCTCGCGCGCCCCATCCTCGTGCACTGCTCCGCCGGCTGCGGCCGCACCGGCACCTTCTGCACCGTCGACTCCGTGCTCGACCTGCTGAAGCGGCAGCGCGCGCGGGCGGACGCCGCGCGCGCGGCCCGCCACGCCTCGCCCATGGAGGTCGAAGGTGCGGCGCCGCCGTACACCCGTCTGCGCGGAGACGGCGACGTCGGCGGCTGCGCGGACCCCGCCGAGGCGGAGTGGCTGGGGCGCGACGACGTCGACCTCGTGGAGAAGACGGTCGAGGACTTCCGGCTGCAGCGCCTCAGCATGGTGCAGAGCTTGCGCCAGTTTGTGCTCTGCTACGAGAGCGTTTTGGAGTGGCTGGCTACGCAGACGCCGAAGTCTGCGTAGGGGAAGAGGAGAGAAATAAAGGACCCACAGCAATGAAGAGGAGTATGTGTTGCGTCGGATAGAGGTTTTTATTGTTTGTTTCTGTATTGGTTCGTTCGGCATTGGGGATCGGTGCATAATGGCTCAAGAGATTTGCATTACAGGGCATGGCTATAGACGGGCATTCTGCATCCAAGCACCAGAGGGAGTGCAGAATACCGGCGTTTTTGTGATTTGCTCGAGACTTGTCTGCATTTGCATGATGGGCGAAGTCAGGACAAGGCATCATCCTTTGTCATGTTTAGATTCAGAAAAACACTGGTCGACAAAATTGCCACTCAATTTCAATGAGAACATGCATAAGACGTGTCGTATACTAAACAAAGTACACCACTGGCTAAGAATGTTGTCTCAGACTCGGAAATCGAAGGTTTACCGTCTGACTGCATCCATCCGGTAGTCTGATTAATACGTGGCAGAGCCGGAAAGAGGCTACTTCAAGACCACCATTTGACGAACTTCAGGTCAACACTGTGTCCTTTCCGAGTCAAACGATGTGTTGAGCTTCCAATATGGTACTTTCTCCGCAGAGTTGCCTAGTTGTCGAACATCCCACCATTGCAAAGGCTCGTAGCTAGTAGACTTTATGTAAGAATCTTTCAATGTGTCATGCAACTTCGCGGACAAGTTCAGTCATCACCAACAATCTGCCTTCGCTATCATCGGAATTAGAATTGGCTTCAATAACAACTCCAGATTGTCACGAGTTCCGATCACAGCGACAGGCAACCAAAGTTGCCGCGTAAGATTGTTGAAGTCTAGCGCTTCTCGCATTTGCCAGGGTGTCCAACTCCATCGCTTCCATTGGAGATTTGAAATGGCTACTCGTCTTACTTCTCTCCCCGCCTGTGAACCTCCCTTCTTATTAATTTTCACATATTTCTTTCGTTTGTATAGAAGTGATTGTTTCCATTTCCTTGTCTCTTAGTCTCGTCCTTGAACCCAGGTCCTAGCTGTCCACAGAGGCTGAAAACTACCATGGTGTTGATATCTTCGCTCCTGACAGGGGAGAGGTTGCAACTTATTGGCATCATCGTGTCTCTAGGCGTTAGTAGCGCTTCTGCTCTTCCTTGGTGCCAAAATTTACTAAAGCCAATCAGTTCGTATTGTATTGCACGTCATATGTGATCTACAACCTCTTCTTCCATCCTCTTCGACACTTCCCAGGACCCAAACTCGCCGCAGGAACCCGTCTGTTCCCGGCATGGTATCTTGCGACCGGCCGACGGCATAAATATAACGCATGGGTGCACGCAAAGTACGGTGAAATCGTGCGAACGGCACCGGATCAGCTCTCCTTCATCAACGACCAGGCATGGCGCGACATATTCATGCATCGACAGGGCCATCCGCAGTTACAAAAGACACTGCCGTTTCCGAGGAGTGGTACATACAACATCATCAACGCACCGGACGACATCCATGCCCGACAACGCAAGACGCTGTCGCACGCCTTCAGTGAGCGTGCCTTGCGTGAGCAAGAGCCGCTCATCACGACGTACGTGGACCTGCTCGTCGAGCACATGCATGAGGATGCCAAAGCCGGCAAGGCCGTCGACATGGTTGGATATCTCACCTTCCTGACCTTCGACATCATCGCAGACCTCAGCTTTGCAGCACCGCTGGGAGCCTTGCGTGACCGCAAAGCCCACCCTTGGATGACTAGCTTCTTCAACAGCATCAGGATTGGCACCATCATCACTCAGTTCATGCTGATACCCGGCGTCCGTTACCTCATGATGCTGGTCGCGTACCCGCTGCGCGCCGTGCAGCGGAGACAGGCCGACTTCACGGAAGACAAGGTGAGCGAGCGGCTGGCGCAGGGGTCGGAGCGGCCGGACTTCATGGGGGCGGTGCTGCGCAACAACGAGAAGGCGGGCGACGGCGACGGCATGACGCGGGCGGAGATCGGCTCGACCTTCGGCATCCTGATGATCGCGGGCAGCGAGACCACCGCCACCCTGCTGTCCGGCTGCCTCTTCCTGCTGCTCAAGAACCCCGACGTGTTGTGGAAGCTGCAGCGCGAGGTGCGCGGCGCCTTCGCTAACGAGGCTGACATCTCCGTCACCCGCGTCAACTCTCTGCCGTATCTACTCGCCGTCCTTGAGGAGTCGCTGCGCTACTACCCGCCCGTGCCTGTAGCCCTTGGTCGACGTACACCGCCTGAAGGAACCACTATCTGTGGCCAGTGGGTGCCGGGTGGCATTGCAGTTGGCATTCCACAGCTCGCAGCAAACCACTCGCCCATCAACTTCGTCGATCCAGACAAGTTTGTTCCCGAGCGCTTTTTGCCGGACCGTGATCCGAAGTATGCGAAGGACCGGAGAGCTGTATTGCAACCGTTTTCGGCTGGACCGAGGAATTGCTTGGGAAGGAAGTAAGTTTGTAACGTAAAATCTTAAAGAGGTGATGGCACTAATGCTGACGTTTGCTTAGTTTGGCATATGCCGAGATGAAGTTGATTCTGGCTCGCATCATCTACAACTTCGATCTCGAGCTCGTTAACAAGCAAGACGACTGGTTCAATCAGAATACGTTTGTCTTGTGGGATAAGAAACCACTAATGGTGAAGATCAATGAACGACAAAGATAGATCTTCAAATGCTGCATCATTCCTCATCACAGCGGCATTCGAAAATATTGCGCAACGAATTCAACGTATAGATTGTATATTCAGAGGCGATTCTGGTAGCCATGATATGATCTTCACAAGCTGATGGAATTAGCCAGCCCTTATTAAAATAATTGCCTTTCTTCAAGCGTTCCTTGACGTACAGTCATTCTACACAAGCTCTCGACGACTAAGGCAGTACAAATAGAAGGTTTGGTTTCCAATCAACATTAGTCCGATTCCGTAGCCCAAGTCGTCCCAAGTCGTTGCTATGTGATGCTATACAGCAAGACTCCCTTCTATGCCAGAGAGATCCATGCATATGCAAAGTGCATTTAAAGTCAAGCCATTGCCACGGTACTTCCGCACAGCAAAGGCAACCCACCCAAAACACCCAGTAATGCGCGCGCAAAAAGCCAACCCAGAATCCAAGCCCTACCCAAAAACCCATTACCAAACGCAACCCACTCTACCTTCACGAACGCCCTCCGCACCACCATCACCACCGCCTCACCCAGGCCGTCTGAATGCCTCAACGCCCAACGTCGGCGTCTCCACGCTCGCATTGGCAGGCACGCCCTCGGCCCTGCGGCGCTCAAAGAAGCTCTGGCACTCCCAGACAACAAGCTCCCACTCGGCGAGTGCGCGGCCGGCGTACTTCGCGGAGGGGCGGGCGGCGGGGCTTGGCGGCACAGCGCGCGGCTCAGCGGCGGCGCCGTGCCCGTGCAGCAGCGCGTGCGCGGGGCCCGGCAGCCGCGGCGCCAGCAGCCGCATGGGTGTCGGGTCGGCGCGGCGGCGCTCCGTCGACTCCAGCGAGAACTTGAAGCAGAAGGTGCGGAACGGTGGCTGCTGGGGCTGCTGCGCCGCGAGCGGGCTGGGCTTGCGCACCGGCGACGAGGATGCGCGGGCGGTGGAGTCGCGGGCGCGGGTGGTGGGCGAGGCGGAGCGCGCGCGTTGCTGCTTCGTCGTGCCGATTATTGTGCGCAGGATGCCCCAGCGCTTGGCGGCGTCGTCTTCTTGCTCGGAGCTGGATGTGGACCCGCCGGAGGTGGGGCGGAAGTCGACTGTGGGAAGAAGCCTGAAGGAGGTAGATACCGGAGATGAGAATCCATCCATAGTAAATGATGACAATCCACGAGCAGTTGAGATCAACGGATCTGTTCGCATTATTATGAAGCACCGTCCAGGTGCTGGATTGCATGGTGTTGTGCTTGGTTCATGAGTGTATCTCAGTTGAGCATCTTCACGTAAATAGACGTAGTGGCCGTACACTGTGTTGAGTCGCTCGGAAAGCATCCGGAAGATGTCACTAGTATCATGTCAGTCTTACTTGCTATTACAAGGCTACGTTTCACTTACATGTCTCGAGGATCTCCGTCTCCATCATATCGGCCGACACGCCAGCACAAAAGTCGCATGTAATAGGTACGCACCATCGGGCACCAATGGTTAAATCTACCATTAAAGAAATTCGGTTCCAACAAAAGGCTACGACACAGATCCCTCTTTCTATACGGGTCGGTGGTGATGGATGACCAGAGACTGTAAATAAGGGCGTAGAGTCTGATCTCGGTTGTTGTATTCTGACTCTGAATCATCCGCTTGAAAACATCCAACCAGAAAGAAAAGTCGAGAACAGAATGTTCAAGTTCAGTTGCATGCTCGTACCGGACGAGAATGACTATAGCTTCCTCTAAGAAGTCGCAAAGTGTATAGCATGCTCCATGATCGAAGACTATAGTCCTTCTGGCAGCGGCTTTAAGGATATCTGAAAATGCTTCCGCAAAGACTCGACGAGCAGCCATGGGATTTCTGTCGGACAAAAAGTCTCGTACTAGCATGATAAGCCTGTTCTCCGTCATCAGGCGATTTGCATTGGTTGTCGGTGCAAAAGGAAGCGCTGGTGCAGAAACATCAGGATCACCACCTAAGACATCGTCAAAAGTGATGTTTGAAGCACCTCTCTGTGCCTCATCGCGGTCGTATGCCGTGTGTCTATGGATGGTGCCATCCAAATTGGCCAAAATCTGTGCATGAACTATGACCACTCCAGGCGCTACAAGTCGCTCTTTCTTAGTTGAATGTTCTGGAAGGAAATCCATCAGCAAGAGATGATAATGCTTGACGAAGACGTAAAACAGTTCGGTTTCTTTGCCGTTCCATCGGTTAATCCATGAGCGACTATTCCATGGAGCGTCATGGGTTCCTAGCGGAGGCGCCAGAGGCTTTCCAAGGTTGCGATATGTAGACAGTGGATCGACGAATTCTAGTGCGTGAAGAGCCGGTGGAAACCCAGTAACAATTGACTTCGAGACAGCGTCAAGCGTCGCAAGTCCTTTAACCCCAGATTCGCTTACGACTCGTTTCAACAAGTCCATGGAAGGTTCCCAAAGTCGGACTAGGGCATCAGCGACTCCATCACAGAAGAAGAAGGCATATGCAATGGTCTTTCCACAGAATTGGACTACACTAGCCGGAGTATTTCGTTCAGACATCCGCCAGATGACAAAGTTCATCTGCGCCAGTAAATTCTGAACGAAGTTGTTGCGTATGTTGTGATTGACTGACTCTTGCAGGAAATCGGATTCGTCGGAAGACAGAGAAGTCGAAGAAGCAGAGCGAGATGCAGGATTGGAAAATTTCTTATCACGAAGCGCGCAGAACGGAGATGGAGCCACACGCCATTCTGGCCGCTCCATGATTCCCGTTATGGCCTCGAAGATGATTGGCCGTTCGGTGGCCGATATTGACTGGTTATTTCGACCAAGGAGCAGCTCAAGCAGCCCAGTCCACCACTTGTTGAGAATATTGGTTCGACGATCAAGATCTTCTGGCCGCAACTTGAGACTCGACTCGTGTGACCGATAGTTTCGAAGGAATGGCAGTAGCGACGTTCGCACCATGTTCGCTTTTAGTGTACTAGGCTTAGCATTGAACCTTAAAATTTGAATTAGCAACTGCATCAGGCATTGTTATTTCTTGTGCTTACTTTTGAACATCTCCATCTAGTGTGCGAAAGACAGACCAAAGCTCATCTTTCTTGCGGAAGTCTGGCTTGAAGCTGCGCAATTTGTCGGAGGATCCAACGCGTGGAACTGGTGGTACTCGTTCAGATGAGGGAATTGACCGTAGTGCTACCGGTAGTGGAAGCTTCTCGGAAGACCACGACTTTGGCAATCCAGTAGAAGCAGAGCTAACCTGCTCCACAGGTGTCGTGCATTCAGAAGCGACACCGTTGGTCATGGTTGAAACTGAACGACCAAACTTTCGTGCGAAGTCTGTACCCTTCCGCGAAAGTGAGCTGCTTCTCCTGCTGGGTGAAGTTTTTGAATTTGCATCGGTAGGCCTGCTACGACGAGCAAGTCGATTCGGTGTACGAGGGATCGTGCCAGCAGGGCTCTGATCACGGCTAACAGCCTTGCTCGGTGACGGCGATCTCGAGCCTTGCATCCAGGATTGTGACCTCAATCTTTGAGACAATGACCTTGAGAAAGACGGTCTTCTTGCAGAACCTTCTACAGGAGTAGTAGATTGTTGCGTTGAGTTATAAAATTCGCGATCTCTACTCGTTCTCTCAGGTTCAGCACCAGTATCTAATTTTGGTAATGTCTTAGTTGAAGGCTTGGTATCTCCAATTTCAGTCACAGTGTCTGCGTATTCTTGAAAGTCGTCCGATTCGGTGCCTGGTGCCGATGGATCAGAGACTTCGTGAGTGAGCTGAAGCTCAAATGTGGTAGCCTTCTGACCAATGAGGTCATCTTCGAAGAATGTTCCCTTTACTTCGTCGTAGGTCGTCTCTTTAAGCGCGGGAAGAAACGTGTAGCTGGCGGCTCGCGGGATACTGGCTCCTTCGGAAGGAGGTATGACAGCGGCAGTCATGTTCGCACAGTCGACACGGAGAAACGAAGGTATAGACGCTGCTAGGCGCTTAGAGGTGGGCGTGTTGGTGGATGTGCGGCTTAGAGGATCATCGCGAACACGAATGTGGCTGTGGGTTTCTTGCTCCAGGGAAAAGGGCTGAGGATCCACGACGTGAGATTCTGTATCGGTAGCTTGTATCGATTGCGGTTGGCGGGTAAGTCGAGGGTGAAACGCAGTGGCAGAGAGTGCGTTTGCTGTAACAGTTTGAGCGAAGGACTGGGGTTACAGCGAAGTTAAGTGACTGTTGAGAGTGGGAATATGGACAGCGAATGAGTAGGGGTTGTAACAAGAAGAATTAACAGAGCATGGGGGGAAGAACGAGGTTCTGAAGACGCAGTAACGACAGACAACGTCACAGCCAAGTGCTACAGGACGTGCGGTTGAGACGCGGAATGGGGAGAAGGAGAACGAGTGATGGGGAAAAGCGTGCCTTGACCTTTGAGAGTTGGTGATCAGTCGGCCAGATCGCTTTCAGACCCACCCATTGATTAGAGTAACGAAGCGCGCCACAGCCCGACCCTACCCTACTGCAGCCAAAAGCCCATCGATTTATTAATGGACCTTTTCCCCCATCGCGTCAATGTTTTCACTTTCTACCGTGCCAATCTATTCTGTTGACTTGGCACCATACCAGTATTCTTCTCGTTTGTCATCTCGTCGCCCAAGTGTAGCGCCTTGTCGTCCTATATCACGTATTCCCGCCCATGATGCTGAAACCCAAACTCCCCCTTGTCTCTAACACGAACTGGCCTCGATGACGACGTCGCCACCTCTGCATGTAACCTGCTTGGTTCCCTGCAAAGCTCCCATGGCCCATTCTCACTAGTAAGCCCATACTGCACAAAGCCGTTACGCATGATCGCCGCGCAGCCGATGCACAATCGGCGTTATGTGCAATTAAGGACCGTCAACCCTCCTCCAGCCAATACAATCTACTTATCTCGAATCGACCCTTTCTGTATTTGCCTGAAAGAGAAGTCAAGGCTCGGAATCAACGGCGAATAACTTGCCCGGAACCCAAGAGTTGTGATGCTGCATGAGAGATTGCATCTGCACACCTATTGTCGTCGTCCAGCTACTCTATATTTCACTTCCATCCCGACCGTAGAATGCAATGCGACGCGTTTCATCTGTCTTTGACCTCCCAAATTCTCCGAAACCTTGCTCAATGGCCTCGTGCCATCTTTCACGACTTACTCTACTTCCTCACCGCGACTGAAGTGACCATAATACAAATACTGGAATTCATTGTTAATCGCTCATTATTAAAGCTACCTTACAGGAGTATCATTGCCGTATGGTAGCAGTGATAGCAGCCATTGGTAATAATAAGTGGCGTTTTATTCTAGGTTCCAAGACTTTTCGAATCTTCGCCCAAGCTCATTCGCTCACTAATCATCTCTACCAACTGCTCTATAAACGGTAGACTCCCCAAATCGCCCTCCATGAATATTGAGGGCAAGTATGTGGCACGATCCACAGTCCAGCACTTGTCGTTGTTCGAGACTTCCGCATACCAGAACTTGGTAAGCAAGCCACCGGCGCCCGTGATTCGCACCGGCCAACCCACACTCCTCGTCACTCTGCCTGGGCTCTGTCCCAAGTCGTAGTCAATGTGGTCCAGGAAGCGCTGCATGCCTTCACGATGCGCGCCGTAGCCCGCGGCATCCGCCACCATCGCGAGCACGCGGACGAGGGCGTCGCGGCCGCGCGTGCGCCAGTGGTCGGCGGCGGCCGCGCGCCCGCCCGTGATGGCCATGCGCGCGTCGTGGTCCAGCGTCGCCCGCAGCAGCCGCCAGCGCGTGCGCCGGTATAGCGCCGCCAGCAGCGCGACGTCGTCGAAGAAGAACCGGTGCCGCGGCACGTAGCGCGCTTCGAACAGGCTGCGGCTCTCCGCGTGGATCAGCCGGCTGGCGCGGTACAGCCGCCCGTACTCGATCCACGTGCGCCGCTCGCAGGTGCTTTCTGGTGAGTCGTGCGGGTCGCTGAGACTGGCGAGGCATACGGTGTGCTGGTTTGGTGCTGCGAAATGCTCTGCGTGCACCAGATCGAAGTAGTAGATGTAGATTTTGTTGCGGATTTCACCTGGGAGCGAGAGAAAAGATGCACCAGAGGTTGAACTGCAAAAGGGGTCAGCTTGAGACTATGCGTTGCCTAGTTACCATCACAATCTTACACAGAGTCTGCGGTGTTTCTAGATGAAACGGTGGTTTCCATATTCGAATCTGATGACGACGCTGAGAAAAGCTAAAGGCAGCTGTTGAAAGAATGACGGACTTTCTGCTCTTTAACGACAGTAATATCACAACGAAGGATTAAAAGCATTCCAGGCTGAAGGTTGTGGAGATTGCGTAGACTTAGTGGAATTGACACGTGATTCATACCAACCAAAAGTATCTGCCTATGAAGGCGATCTTGCAAAGAGTCTTATCAGATGTATTAAGAGGCAAATTCATACTTTAGAATATCGTGATGATGAGTACATCAATTCAATAAATATGCTAACCCTAAATCGAGAGGTATCTAGCGCCCATCCGTCTTCATCTGCATATAGGTAATGTGTACAACGTAAAACCAAATTAGACGCTCTCCGTTTTTTCCGTCTTCATTTGTGTCTTCTCAACGGACAATCCAGCGCCCTCAGCATCATGTCGGAACTCTTCTTCCTGCTCTCTGATTTCAGCGAGGACAATGCCGTGCGCTTTTCGAGCTGGACGGACTGCGAACAGGCGGTCCATGTTTTCCAAAGGAATACCCTTCGTCTCTGGCACGAGAAGGTATACGAAGGGAACAGACAAAATCATGAGCGAAGCGAAGAACATAAACACGCCATACTTCATGGTGTCGAACATCTGCGGGGTGAACCTCGAGATAATGAAGTTCCAGAACCAGTTGTTGGCCGACGCTGACGCCTGGCCCAACGGGCGAATCGTTTGATCGAACATCTCAGCGTTCAAGACCCACGGCGTGCCGTTCCAGCTTGGAGTGTAGAATGCGGTCCAAAGGTAGAAGAAGAAAATGGCTGAAGTACCGCCTGGGGTCAGCTTCGAGTCGCTAGAGACTTTAACACCAGCAATCTTAACGTAAGCTGCGAGATACCACATGCACAGAGAGCCACCAAAGGCACCAATCATCAGGAGATTACGCCGTCCGAGGCGGTCGATCAGGTAAAGGAGCCAGACGATGGTGATGGAAGTCTTGACAACACCGAAGATACCAGTGGTCAGGAAAGTAGAGTTCGTGCCGTGAATACCGATGCTCTGGAAGACGGTAGGACTGTAGTAGTTGATGGCATTGATACCAGAACCGTTCTGCCACAAAAACAAAAGACCTCCGAGGATCATACGCCATTGGAATGATCGATTACGACCAACAGCCTTGAATGGAGCCCAGAAGGATTCACCAATCTTCGAGCGCTGCTCCTCAATCGTAGCATCGATGAAGGCAATCTCCTCGACGATATAGATGTGATCAGATGGGAGCTGTCGGATCCAGCAGAGGTTCTTGATTGCCTGCTCACGCTTATTCTTGGTCAACAGCCATCGTGGAGACTCTTTAAGCCAGATGGTGCCGAAGAAAAGAAGACCAGCTGGGATGAGTTGAACGGCAAAAGGGATGAGCCATTGCTTGTGGTTGGATGGAAGGTGTTTGTTGATGCCGTAGTTGATCCAAAAACCAACTAGACCGCCAATTTGCCAGCCCATTTCATAGACACCAACGAGTCGTCCTCGGACCGCTGGAGGCGCAAGTTCAGAGATCTGAATACTTCTATCAGTACACACCCAATAGCCATGGGAACCTTATGACGAAACTTACATAGATGGGTACACACATGCTGGTTCCACCAACTCCAATTCCGGCAAGCACACGACCACCAATGATGAGACCAAGACCACGCTGGCCATTCGCGCCAAGCATCATAGCAGCACCGATGATGAAGATGAAAGACCAAACGTAGAGACTCTTCTTCCGGCCAATGAAGTAGTTGGAAGCATAGGCGAACAATGCTCCCCAGAAGGCGCCTGCTTGGTAAACGGAGACGATGTTTGCTTTGACGAGAGCAAGATGGCTTGTGCTCATCTCAGCAAACTTGAATTCCTTTGTGAAGGAAGGCAACGCCAAAGTCGTGCCAATGAATGCCGAATCATAACTGCGAGGGTAAGAATCAAATTCATCGTAACGTAGACGTGATTAAACCAACCCAATCATGCATGAAGCCAATGAGGCAACGGCCGCACAAGCGTAGACTCTCCAGTTGTAAACGGCCTTGGGCGTTGGTCGGTCTTCGACCAGTGCTAGAATACCCATGGTTGCTGTCTGTGTCGAAGTTGCTAGGAATTGTACGAGGTGTAATTCCCTTAATGCAGTCTTTATTCTGGGCCCAATATGGAACGTCCAATTCGTAGGCGCAAGACTCGAAGATGGAGTGGCAGGGAATGATGGATAGGACTAGGATGTTGAAATGGAGCAAGACTTCATCCATTATATGGTGTTCCCAAGCATTGAACACGAGGTTAATGCCATCCCCACGGGGATCACCATCTGCTGTAGCATGGGTCCAGATGCGTCCAGTGAGCGTCGTTGCGCACGAGTGAAACGATCCGGAAGAGATCCGCAATCTGTGAAAGCCCCACAATCCGGCGGAAAAGGCCTGGACGGATAATAGCTTGAAAGCCATCAGCGTGTTTGGTGGTCGGCACGTCCGAATGCGAGCGAACGCCATGGTCGCAGCGGGGAAAATAATCAACACTCTTCTCTCATTGGTCGGGTAAAGTCTTAAAAGGCAAATCTCTGCTTTCTTCCTCCGCTTAGAATGATAGTGATGGACTCGTGCGAATCGGCATCCGGGGTCAATCCTGAGTCGTTGGGACAATGCCAACTTGTGATTCTACCCCTGTGGAAAAGTGGTAGAAAGTAGACTTGCAAATTGTCATGCAAATAGATTATCGAAAAGTTGAAAGGTAGAAAATGCTTCTTGAAACTGGGTGGAAGATGTAGCTAATAAGTTAACTCGTCCAGTCTTCAATCACACTGGGTCGAAGTGTGAAACCCGCTTCTCGCATCCCAGATCTCGTCCCTGAAGTCAGAACTCGGCATCAATCAATGCTGCAACCACAAGACCTGAACACAATGGCGAGCAGCTCGCTCCCGGAGCAATTCGACGGTGTCGGAGTGCTATTTGGTTTCCCGATCAAACATTCAATGTCCCCTCTTCTTCATAATACGGGTTTCAAAGCACTGAATTTGCGTTGGAGCTATGAAGTCCTTGAGAGTAGAGACATCAACGAGTTTTTGGATGTGCTAAAGGATCCTCGATGTTATGGTGAGGACGATAATACTCGACGACAACTGTGAACTGACATTATGAAGGATCCGGTGTTACCATGCCTTATAAGGTTGCGATACTGAAGCACATCGACGAATTGACGCCGCAAGGCCGCGATGTTGGCGCAGTCAACACTATCATTGTCAGAGAAGAGAACGGCAAGCGAAAATATGTCGGCACAAATACAGACGTGAACGGTATTAGAGACTCTTTCTATCAGAATGTCAGCGATCCCGACATTGGCTTCCACGACAGGCCTGGCCTTGTAATCGGAGGGGGTGGAGCAGCTCGAAGTGCCGTATACGCTCTGCAAAGATGGATGCGCTGCAAACCGATATATATTATCAATAGGGATAAGGCTGAAGTTGATGCTGTAATCGAAGAGTGCCAATCAAAAGGATTCGGCTCTGATCTCATTCATGTATCTACTGTCGACCAAGCCGAGCAGCTCGAAGGTCCTGGCGCAATTGTCGCCTGTGTTCCAGACTTCCCACCTAAAACTTCAGAGGAACGGACTGCACGGCGAACACTAGAGTGCATGCTTGCGAAACCGCACAAGGGTGCGATCCTGGAGATGTGCTATCATCCTTCCCTTTGGACGCAGATTGCCGAGATTTCGAAACAAGCTGGATGGCAAGTAATTCTAGGTACAGAACCCATGATATATCAAGGGCTAGAGCAAGTGAGTCATGCAATTGTTAATCGCAGGGGACATTCCCCAAGCTAACTTAGCCCAGGCAAGGCTGTGGACTGGCAAAGATTTGACCGAACTTCCCGTAAAGGAGGTCAAAGCTGCTGTAGCGGCTGAAATCGAAAAGAGTCATCGTTGAGGATGAGCATGGATTAGCGTTGAGAATGAATATGGGCTTTGGGAGTTCGTACAGCTAATGGTGCATTGAATGGAGTTATGTCAGCCCAACCTTTCGAGAATAGGGCCAAGCCATGAAAGCATAGAATCTGAATAGACACGGCACATAATACGGATAAAGCTAAAATCGCAAGGGCGGTGCATATCTTCTGGATCATGTCTGAGTTCCTAAGCGTAGTTCCAAACAGCTTGGACTCATGAATGTTATCGGCTGGATAAGTGATATTCCGTTGGATTCCGAGTTGCCTGGCTGGCTTTCGCATTTCCTTTGCTGGATTACTTACTGGAACCATTTTCCTACACCAACGGCGTATTAGCGCTTCGCCACGGATCCCAAGTTCCTGGCCATTGGCTTCTGGGGTGCGGAAATGCCGAACGAGCTTTGGTTACCACGTTCCTGGGAGCTATCGTTCAGCGGCTTCAACCATGTGCAATTGGCATGGCAGCGATCCCGGTTAGTTGAAACACGGCCAGAGTTCGAGAATAATAAGCTATGTCTCCCTATCTCACATCTGCTCTTTCCCAAATTCAAAAGATGCAGCCATTAACTCCATTGCCACGTTCAATCTAAATCCGGCATCTCACAACATCGTACACCTCTCTCTCATGGAACAACAGCTTATCCATCTCTTAGTTATCTTCACATGGTCGAATCCAAGTTCGGGCTTTGGAGAGTCCATCTAGAAGTCGGATGGACTTAGCTTCATCACTTTTCAGGCTGAAAGCCCGGTGCGGAGACACAGGAACGTGTTAAGAAGGTACTTGCCCCTTCGGTATTTATGGAGTTATCGCCAGCATGTAGTAGCAGGAGGTCACGAAGATGGAGCGTTATGTACCATGAGTAAACAGTGCGAACCGCTGGGCCTTCCGAGGCCCAGCTGGGTTCGTCTCTTTTATTATTGTGCTCTATTCCGCCTCCTAACGCCGTATCATTACCCCTTTACCTCCTATTCAAGTTGGGTGTAGCGTCCTGAAGCATCACGCGACATAATGGCGCCGAGGCTGAAAGTGCTCGCCCTAGAGCTCCTCACAGAACGGATAAAATCTTAATCCAGCTCCGCCGATAGGAAAGCATTCGTATATTGAATTTGATGTATCCTAAAATCAGCTGTACATATCTGCCGCCGCTTTTGCCCAATAGCGGAGACATGAAATTCGCCCGAAGAAAACTGTAGGCCTGTAACGAAACCAGATCTTGCCTTCATCATCTCTCCTGGTATCTCGGATAACATGAGTACATACCAAGCACCCTTCGTAGCTGTCTCCATCGCTACGTCCATTCGTCGAAGTCACGGTTCGGCATAGATAATTTCGGTAGTCGCTTGAATGCTCGTTGTTGAGTTTCCTTGCTTGCTTGATCCGCCGAGAATGTCGAAGATGAAAACGGCGCAATGAAGACAGAGTGTATTTCTAACAAATTCGACTTCTTTGAAGCGGAAAGGTTACTTAAATCATTGGTCCAGTTACTACCAGGGATCGACCGCAAAATGATCAAAAGGTCAGGCTACCAAAGCGTGCGCTGTACGGGTACTAATTTTAGGCAAAGTTGCAAGAACAATCCGATAAAAAGGATGGAGTAGTTAACTTACTCTAGGTGGGCAGTTATCTGATACTGGACAATGGTTCGAAACGATAGAGATTTTTTTTTCCTT
>Ga0335073_10006426_pt1 | contig 16501 bp, 12 predicted proteins | sample Lox_Sample_22_FD_207093 | JGI IMG/M metagenome (GOLD analysis project Ga0335073, IMG submission 207093) | Soil microbial communities from Loxahatchee National Wildlife Refuge, Florida, United States - Lox_Sample_2.2 | ecosystem: Environmental > Terrestrial > Soil > Wetlands | place: USA... | reverse complement strand
GAAGTGCTCGAGCATCCCGAGATCGGCATGCTCTACCTGGGTGGCAGTGCAGGAACTGCCCCGTCGTGATCGTCGACTGCCATTGTCACGTCATCCCGGCCGGGATGTTTACTGACGCGGTGCCGCAGTCGTGGCAGCCACTGCTGACCGTCACCGACGGACGCCCAGTCGTCTCCTTCCAGGGACGCCAGCTGACATCGGTGACGGGCGAGTTCAGCGATGTGAGCGTCATGCTCGAGCAAGCCGCGACGACGGGCGTCACCCATCTGCTCGTGTCTCCCTGGATCCTGCTGGTGCCGGTGCTGGCGGAGCTGCCCGTCGCGACGCGGATCTGCCGCGTCCAGAATGAGAGCATCGCCCGCGCCGCGCAAGACAGCGGCGGCCGGGTCTACGGGCTAGGCTCCGTGCCGCTCCAGGATGCGAGCCTGGCCGCTGCCGAACTCGCTGACCTGATGAAACTGCCCGGCATGCGCGGGGTCGAGGTGCCCGCCAGCGTCGCCGGAACCTACCTAGGCGATGACAGGTTCACGCCGTTCTGGGAAGCGGCTGCTGACACCGGCGCGCTGGTATTCGTGCACCCGACAACCACGGGACTCGGCATCGGCGGACTCGACGGCGGCTATCTGTGGAACTCGGTTGGCAACCCGCTCGAGACAACGATCGCGGCAGCGCAGCTGGTCGTCGGCCGCATGCTGGAGCGGCAGGCAGGACTCAGGATCCTGCTCGCGCATGGCGGCGGCGCGCTCCCCGCGCTGCGCGGACGGCTGCGACAGGCTTTCGCCGTCCGGCCCGAAGCGCGGGCGGACGGCGCGCGCGAGCCGGCCGACTCGCTGCGCCGGCTGTACTTCGACAGCCTGACCCACGATGCCGCAGTACAGGCCGATCTGGTCGCCTTCGCTGGCACCGACCACGTGCTGCTCGGCTCGGACCGGCCGTTCGACATGGGAACTGCCCGGCCGGTTGAGGAGATCAGGGCCCTGGGCCTGCCCGCACATGACGAGCAGATGCTGCTCGGCGGGAACGCCGCGCGCCTGCTGGGATTGAGCACAGCTGAGCCTGACCACGAACGAATGAGGTGACCGGCAGTGGCGATTCACACCTACGGCCCTAATGCGGTCGACTGGGAACAGCGGGTGGACCTGGGCAGGCTCCGGGCCGAACGGCTGTCCCGGCTAACCGCCCACCTGGAGGCATCGTCTCTGGGCGGCTTGCTGAGCTTTGATTTCGGCAACATCCGGTACATGACGGCGACGCATATCGGCACCTGGGGGATGGACAAGCTGGTCCGGTTCGCGGTGCTGCCGCGCGGCGGGAAACCCGTCGTCTGGGACTTCGGGTCGGCGGCCCGCCATCATCAGATCTACAACCCGTGGCTCGACCACACCGGCGGGCCGCCGACGGCAGAAGGCGCACGCGCGACGGGCGCGCGGGCGGGCATTTCGACGCTGCGGGGCGCGCTGCATCCGGACGCCGGGATGGCGCAGCGGGTAGCGGCGCAGGTCGCCGAGGTGCTGCGGGAGTACGGGCTGGCGGGTGAGCCGCTCGGGGTAGACGTGGCGGAGATTCCGGTGCTGGCTGCGCTGAAGGCCGAGGGGATCGACGTCGTCGACGGGCAGCAAGTGTTCCTGGAGGCTCGGCGGATCAAGACGCGAGACGAGATCAGCCTGCTGGCGCAGGCGTGCTCGATGGTCGATGCGGCGTACCAGCAGTTGTATGAGTTCCTGCAGCCGGGGGTGCGGGAAAACGAGTGCGTCGGGCTGGTCTCTAAGGTGCTGTATGACCTGGGCAGCGAGTACGTCGAGGGAGTCAACGCGATCTCCGGCGAGCGGTGCTCACCGCACCCGCACGTCTATTCCGACCGGCTGATCCGGCCCGGCGACCCGGCTTTCTTCGACATCCTGCACTCCTATAACGGCTACCGGACCTGCTACTACCGGACGTTCGCGGTAGGCAGCGCATCGGTGGCGCAGCGCGACGCGTACGTGCGCTGCCGGGAATACATGGACCAGGCGATCGCCATGGTCAAGCCGGGCGTGACCACGGGCGAGATCGTGTCGCTATGGCCGCGCGCGGAAGAGTTCGGGTTTCCCGACGAGATGGCTGCGTTCGCGCTGCAGTACGGGCACGGCGTGGGGCTGTCGATCTGGGAGAAGCCGATCTTCAGCCGGCTGGTCTCGCTGGATCATCCCGAACCGCTGGAGGAGGGCATGGTGTTCGCGCTGGAAACCTACTGGCCCGCGGCCGACGGCTGGTCTGCTGCCCGGATCGAGGAAGAGGTCGTGGTGACCGCTGACGGCTGCGAGCTGATCACCAAGTTCCCGGCCGAGGACCTCCTGGTTGCCGGGCGCAAGTACTGGACCGCGGGCGGCGAGCTGAACACCTTGCGCGAGGCCCAGTCCAGCCTCAACACCCCGGCCGGACGCGGCGAAATGACGGGGTCGGAAGCAGCGGCCGCCGGGGGTGCGGGGGCATGACAGCCGAGATGGATGCCGCGGAACTGCTGCGCTGCTATGAGCTGATGGCCGTCATCCGCGGCACCGAGAAGGCCGCGCACGACCTCTTCCTGGCCGGCCTGGTCAAGGGCACCACGCACCTGGCCGCCGGGCACGAGGCGGTCGCGGTCGGCGCGGCCGCGGGACTGCGCCCAGACGATTACGTGTTCGCCACCTACCGGGGCCATCATCACGCCATGGCCCGCGGCGCGAATCCGGCCGAATGCCTGGCTGAGCTGATGAGCAAGGCCACCGGGGTGTGCAAGGCCAAGGGCGGGTCAATGCACCTGACCAAGGCGTCGGCAGGGATGCTCGGCTCTTATGCCATCGTCGGGGCGCACCTGCCGATCGCGGCCGGCGCAGCGTGGTCGGCGCAGCTACGCGGAACCGGGCAGGTCGCGGTGGCGTTTTTCGGCGACGGCGCGACCAATATCGGCGCGTTCCACGAGGCGCTCAACCTGGCCTCGGTGTGGTCCCTGCCGGTGCTGTTCATCTGCGAGAACAACCTGTACATGGAATACACGCCGATCGGCTCGGTCACCGCCGCCGCCCATCCGGCTGCCGACCGCGCCGCCTCCTACCGGCTGCCAGCAGAGGTGATTGACGGCAACGACGTCATCGTCGTGGCCGACGCGGTCGGCGAGGCCGCGGCACGGGCCAGGGCCGGCCGGGGACCGACCGTGCTGGAGGCACTGACCTACCGGCACTTCGGGCACAGCCGCACCGACCCGGCCACCTACCGTCCTGCCGAGGAGGTCGAGCAGTGGCTGGCCCGCGATCCGCTGGAGGTCGCGGCAGCGCGGCTCGCCGAGCTTGGCGTGGCTGAGGAAGAGATCACGATGGCAGCTGACCGGGCTGCCAAGACGGTCGCGGACGCGGTCGCCGAGGCGAAAGCCGCCGACAGCGCCGACCCGGCGCAGGCATTCACCGACGTATGGGCTGATGGAGGGTACCAGTGGCGGACCTGATGACCTACCGCGACGCGGTCGCCGAGGGCCTGGCCAGGGAGATGCGCCGGGACCCGGCCGTGGTATGCCTCGGCGAGGACATCGGCGCGGCCGGCGGCGTGTTCAAGACCACCGTCGGTCTGCTGGCCGAGTTCGGACCGGACCGGGTCCGGGACACCCCGATCTCCGAGCAGGCCATCACGGGCATGGCGATGGGCGCGGCGATGACCGGGATGCGGCCAGTTGCCGAGATCATGTTCTCCGACTTCCTGGCCTGCTGCTGGGATTACCTCGCCAACGAGATACCCAAGATGCGGTACATGACCGGCGGCCAGGTCACCGTGCCGCTGGTCATCCGTACGGCCAATGGCGGTGGGCTCGGTTTCGGCGCCCAGCACTCTCAGGCGACCGAGAACTGGGCAGCAGCCGTTCCCGGACTGAAGGTTGTCGCTCCTGCTAACCCGGCCGACGTCGTCGGCCTGCTCGCTTCCGCGGTCAGGTGCGACGACCCGGTGGTGTTCTTCGAGCACAAGGGCCTGTTCGCCAGCCGCGGCGAGGCGCCGCCCGCCGGTGACCATGTCGTGCCGCTCGGGCAGGCCGCCACTGTCCGGCCCGGCACCGACATCACACTGGTCGCGCTCGCCGCCACGGTGCCGCTCGCGGTCGCCGCCGCTGAGGAGCTGGCCGCCTCTGGCGCCCAGGCCGAGGTCATCGACCTGCGCTGCCTCATTCCCCTCGATATGGCCACCGTGCTGGACTCCGTCCGCCGCACGTCCCGGCTGCTCATCGTCGAGGAAAACCCCTACCAGGGCGGCTGGGGCGGCACCGTCGCCTCGATCGCCGCCGACGAGGGCTTTGAGTTTCTCGACGCGCCAATCCGCCGGGTCGCCGCCGAATGCGTGCCGCTGCCATTCGCCGACGCCCTCGAAGACGAGGTGATCCCGACCACGGCCAAGGTAGTCGCGGCGGTGCGCACGCTACTCGACTACTGAAGTCCAGCCCTGCGTCGCGATCCTGGAGTTGACGATGCGGCCCGCAGTCGCGGGCCGCATCTGATGGGGCGCGGCTGAGGAGCAGACCGATCTAAGCGGCCTGGAGGACCGGGCCGGCGGTCCCAGTCGCGCTCCGGCTCTGCGGCAGCTGGAAGGTTCCTTCTTCCAAATGCTCACTGGCCCGGTTCCTGCGGGCTCTGAGCCAATCTTGCGCGCCATTACTGTCAGGCCGTCACGACCGCAGGTCCTGTTCTGGTAAGCCGGAAGGCACTGCGATCACGGGACCTTCGGCCAGCAAGATTGCCCGGCTGTCCGGCCCACCTGCGAGATTGCGTCACCTAGCATGTGCTTGTGGCGCTTCCCGCTCAGCTCGGCCCGGACGCCGCTACGGTCGTTCCGGACCCTGCGACCGTGCACCCTGCGCCCGTGCAGCCAAGCCCCGTGGTGCTGCCCTCCGTGGAGCAGGTGCTGGCCGGGGAGCAAATCCTGCCCGCTGCCCGGAACCTTCGCGCGGACGCGACCCGCAACCGGGTGGCAATCCTGGCCGCCGCCCGGCAGGTCTTCGCCGAGCAGGGGCTGCGGGCACCGCTTGAGGAGATCGCACGGCGGGCCGACGTCGGCATCGCCACCCTGTACCGCAGGTTCCCGACCCGCGAGCGGCTGGTTGCGGCCGCCCTGATCGAGAAGCTCATCCAGTACGAGCGGGCAGCCAGCCATGCGCTGGCAGAGCCCGACCCATGGGACGGGTTCGCCGGCCTGGTTCGCCGGATCTGCGAGCTCCAGGCTAACGACAGAGGTCTGAGTGACCTGCTGTCCATGACGTTGCCAGCCAGCGAGGACGTAGAGCGGCTGCGGGCCGAGGCGCACCGTCATGTCGGAGAACTCGTGTGCCGCGCCAAGGCCGCGGGCCGGCTCCGGCCGGACTTCGCGATCGAGGACCTGCTGCTGGTGCTGATCGCCAACGCCGCGGTGGCGCACGTGACTGGCCCGGACGCACCCGATGCCTGGCGGCGCTTTGTGGCGCTCATTCTCGATGCGTTTCAGTACACCGGCGGCGAGAGCCTGCCGCCCGCGCCATCTACCGGCCAGATGACGCAGGCTATGGAGCGACTGGCCAGGGACCGCGGCTGCGGCTCGGCGTCGGCGCGCATCCTGTAGGGCGCTCCGGACGAGGTGATCTTCGTGAATGTGGATCTGCTGTCACCACAGCGACAGCAGATCCACATCGATCATGGCGCCCCGCGTGTCATTCCGCGTGCAGGGCTGCGCCGGTCCTGGTCGCGGCTGCCCAGCTAGCCGGCAGCAGCGCGCCAGCGACAGCGATCACCACTCCGGCGAGGGCCAGCCCTGCCATCTCGGCGGGATGGTAGACGTTCACGAGGTTGGCGGGCACGCCGACGTCCGCCGCGTTGGCCATGGCCGGGAGCACAGCGCCATGCAGGACCATTCCGGCCGGCACCGCGATCAGGCCTGCCACCAGGCCAGTTCCGGCAACCCAGCAGACGACCATGGCGATGGTCTGCCGCGGCGTCATCCCGATGGCCTTGAATACCCCGATGTCATGCACGCGTTCCCTGATGTGCAGCACGACTGTGTTCAGCACGCCGAGTCCGGCGACAACCGTGAGCAGCAGGGTCAGAGTGCCGATCAGGACGACCATGAGCTGTAGCAAGTGCGAGTGCCGCTGGTTGGGGAAGACGGGGTACTGAGGCCCGAGCCGGTTGCTCACCGCCTGGATGTACGCCACCTCGCTGGTGCCGGGGCGGAGCCCGACATCGTACTGACTGGGAGTCACGCCTGGCATGATGCTTGCCAGTGTCTTCCATCCGGTGATGAGCTCGAGCCCGTCGTTCGACGTGCTGAACACTTCGCCGACGATACGCGCCGTGACCTGCCGGTTGCCGTTGATGATGGTCACGCTGTCACCAACCGCGTCGCCGGTTACCGTGAGGAACCGGGCCGGAACGTCCACTTGACCGGGCCCGGTGTACCAGTGCCCGGCGATGATGTCGTAACCGGTCCAGCTCGCGTTGCCGCGAAACGCGGTGACCATGGCCTGCTGCGACAGTCCTGCGACGGAGACAATCTGGTCGGTCTCAGCGACGAAACGCAGCGTGCCTGGCTGCGCGCGCAGAGCAGTCTCGATGGCGCGCTGCGCCTGTGCGGCGCTGGGCGGCTGGCCCGCGGGACCAGGCGCACCGCCTCCGTGGGCAGCCTGGACGTGGATTATCCCGCCGCCGGGGCCAGCCTTCCCCGGCACCGCTACCTGCACCGGCTCGGTCTGCGCATGCGAGAGGGCCTCGACCACCATGTTCAGCGATGTGCTGAGGCCGACCGCGAGGGTCACTGCCGCCGCCCCCAGCAAGATCGCGACCATGGTGACGGAAGTACGTGCTGGCCGGGCGAACGGCGCCGCGAGACCAATTGTCAACGGCCTGGGCAGTCGCAGCCGTCCGAGCAGCCGATGCGCGGCATAGCCGCGGCCGGTCCGCGGCGCCCGGCCGGTCGCAATCGCCTGCACGACATTCAGCCGGCCTGCGCGAACGGCGGGTAGCAGAGCCGCGATGCCAACGAGGCACAGCATCACGACCGGCACGGCAATATCGACCCAGAGCGGCACGCTCAGCGAGCCGACCCCGTAGGCGCTCGCGGTCTGGGCGAGCACCGGCCGGGCGATCAGGTTGCCGAGCAGGACTCCGCCAATGCAGCCAGCGAAAGCTGGCACGCTCACCTGTCCGGTGTAAGCGGCGACGACCTGGCCGGGCGTGAAGCCGATGCTCTTCAGGATGCCGATCCGGCGGTACCCAGCCACCACGGCACCGCTGACGACGTTCGTCACGATCAGTACTGACATCACCATGCCGATGACGCCGAAGGCAAACAGGAACGGGACGAACGGAGCGATGTCTCCGGTTTCGAGGGTCTTGACCGCGAGGTAGGACAGCGAGCCAGTCACGGTCCCGGGCGGCAGCGCGCTGCGAACCGCTGCCATGTCGGCGCTCAGGTCAGCCGCGCTAGCGGCGCTCCGGAACCGATAGAGGAGCTCGGACGTGGCTGGCGAGCCTGCCGAACGCAACGCCGCGACCTGGCCCGGCAATACCCAGCCGTCCGCCGACCCGGTCACCGAACTGGCGATTCCGACGACCGTCAGGGCTGGCTTGCCCGGCGCGCTGGCGATCGTCAGCGTGGTGCCCACCGGAACGCCGAGTTGGGGACCGGAGCCGCTGCCGTCAAGGACGACCTGGCCAGGCTGGGTAGCCCAGTGGCCGGATTGCAAGGTGAGATCGTCGACGCCACCGCCGGGGGCTGCTCGTCCGGCCAGCGTGATCGGCGGCAGCGGACCGCCGATCAGACACGAACTGTCCGGGCCGGGGTTGCACCCCGGCTGGCTTGGCACAGTGGCCGTCACAGTCGCCTCGGCGAACGGGCCTGCCGCCGCTGTTACTTCGGGCAGCCGCTTGGTCGCGGCGAGCTGCGCAGTCGTCGCCCTAGCCGAATTGACGGTGGCGGCGACATCGGCACCGTGCTGCGCGGTGAACGCGTGATCGAACGGGGCATTCGAGTCCACCACGATGGCCAGGGCGAGCACCGATGCGCCGGTGGAGATCAGCAGCACCAGTCCGATCACGAACGTCTGCACGCGGCGCCTGGTCAGGCCGCCGCGTGCAGCCCGAGCGACGGGGCCGGCGCTCATGACCGCCCCGGACTGGCCGCGGCGCCCGCGGCAACGTCCGCTGCTATCCGGCCGTCGACGAGCTGAATCGTCCGGCTCGCGTACCTCGCCGCCAGGTCGGGGTTGTGGGTCACGAGGACCATGCTCTGTCCGGAGGCGTTCAGGTCGAGCAGCAGCTCGCCGATTTCCTCGCCGGTAGCGGTGTCCAGCGCGCCGGTCGGCTCGTCGGCCAGCAGCAGCGCGGGGCGGTTCACCAGGGCGCGCGCGATCGCCACTCGCTGCCGTTCCCCGCCGGATAGCCGCGCGGGGTAGGCATTGGCGTGCTGCTCGATCCGCAACGCGGCGAGCAGCTCGGCAGTCCGTGCCCTGGCCATTGCGGTCCGCAGGCCAGCCAGCTGGGCGGGCAGCAGCACATTGTCGGCGACGGTCAGGTCGTCGAGCAGGTTGAAGAACTGGAAGATCATGCCGATCTGCTGCCGCCTGAACCGGGCCACGCCAGTCTCGCTGAGGCGGTCGATCCGCTGGCCGGCGACGGTCACCGTGCCGGTGGTCGGCCGGTCAAGACCAGCGATCAGGTTGAGCAAGGTGGACTTGCCGCTGCCCGAAGGGCCCATCACCGCGACGGCCTCACCGGGTGCGACGGTCAGGCTGACGTCATCCACGGCCGGATGACCGCCATTGTCGTACCGCTTTGTTATCTCGCTGAGCTGAATGAGTGCGTCCATGACCGGCACCGTAGGCGCGGCCTGCTATGGCTGACGTCAGCCGCCGGATGCAGATTGCCTACTCGCCTGGGCAAATGCCGGCGGCTGATCATCCTTTCGATGTACGCCCTCGGCTTTTCTGCTGACGGCACGGCTGCGGAACTGGGCGACAATGGGCTGATGAGTGAGGCCGCTGCCGTGTCTGCGCCGAGCAAGCTGCTTCAGCTCGTGGCTTTCGCGCGGTCGGCGGAACCCCGAGCCAGGCTGCCCGGGCGCTCTGTCGTCAATGACGCCTTCTTCGCGGCCGTCCTCGCGGTTGCCTCCGTGGCAGCGGTGATCTTCACCTACCACCACGGCATCCTGGCGGCGCTGGCAACATCGGTGCCGCTGGCCGCCCGCCGGCGGTTCCCGCTGGCAGCTTTCCTGGTCGTGCTTTCTGCCGCGCTCGGCACCAAGAGCCATACGACCGATGTGACGGTCCTGGCGATCATCATCGCCGGATACTCAGCAGCCGTGCACAGCCGGTTCCGGGGTGCGGCGCTGCTGACGCTGACCCCGGCCGGGCTGGCGGCGGTTGCCGTCTTCTGGAAGGCCACGCCAGCGTCGCCATTCGACGTCGTCAATGCATTCCCCAAGGGAGTCTCCGGGCAGGCGCTCATAGTCGCCACGAAAACGCCGCCCGGGCTGGCAGGCCTTCAGTCCGGGCCATTGCGCGTCGCCGGCCTGCTGATCCTGGTCTCGCTGGTCTCGATCGCCATCGTCGGTGCGGTGGTATACGCAAGCGACAGGATCCGTCGCTTGCAGTCTGAGCATGAGGCAGCAACCCGTCGGGCGCTCCGCCTGGAGCGCGCCCGCATCGCTGCCGAACTGCATGACGTGGTCACGCACAACGTCAGCGTGATGATCGTGCAAGCCGGCGCGGCGCGGCAGGTGCTTGCCGACTCTCCGGACGAGGCCAGGTCTGCGCTGCTGGCAGTAGAGGCGAGCGGCCGGGCCGCGATGACGGAGCTGCGCCATCTTCTCGGTCTGCTCAGCCCGGCGGCCGCGCCAGGCTCACCCGGCGCTGCTCTCGCCGACGAGGATCTGCAGCCTCAGCCGGGCCTTGAGCAACTCCGTCCGCTGATCGACCGGGTTGCCGCGGCCGGGCTACCGGTTGAGCTTTCCGTCAGCGGAGGGCTGCATGACCTGCCGCCGGGCCTGGACCTGGCTGCTTTCAGGGTGGTGCAGGAGGCCCTCACCAATGTGATCAAGCATGCCGGGCAAGCGCCGACCACCGTGAGGCTCGATCTCAGCGATACCGAGCTAGTCGTAGATGTCGCCGACACCGGGCGGCCGGCCCAGAGCAGCCGGACCGCCCCGTCCGGGCGTCAGGTTCCGGTGCCCGGCACAGTTCCGTCGGGCGGAGGCCGTGGATTGCTCGGACTGCGCGAGCGCATTGCCATCTACGGCGGCGAACTCGACGCGGCGCCCAGGCCAGGCGGTGGCTGGCGCGTCCGCGCTCGCTTCCCGGTCGAGCCGCTAACAGCCGGGCCTGGTTACCCGGTCTTGCCCGCGTCGACCGAACGCAGGTCATGACCGGCGGAGCGCAGTTGACGCAGGATGCACCGCCGCCCAGGGTGGTGATCGCTGACGATCAGGCCCTGGTCCGCGGCGGATTCCGGATGATCCTCGGCGCGGCCGGCATTCCGGTGGTGGCCGAAGCAGCCGACGGCGCGGAAGCGGTTGCCGCCGTGCTGAAGTACCGCCCGGACGTCGCGCTGATCGATATCCGGATGCCGGAAATGGACGGGCTGGAGGCGACGCGCCGGATCCTTGCCGCACCGTCCGCGAGCGGCTGCCGTGTCCTCATCCTCACCACGTTCGACCTCGACCAGTACGTGTATGCCGCGCTTACCGCTGGCGCGAGCGGCTTCCTGCTCAAGGACGTCTCTCCCGAGCAGCTCGTCGCGGCCGTACGGATGGTGCGCGCCGGAGACGCACTACTGGCGCCCTCTATCACCCGGCGGCTGGTCGAACGGTTCGCTCCCCCGGCCGGTGACCGTCCTGCGGCTGCCGCGAACGTGTCCGAGCTGACCCCGCGCGAGCTGGAAGTACTGAAACTGCTGGCTCACGGGTTGAGCAACGCCGAACTCGCAGCCGAGCTCACCCTCAGCGAGGCGACTATCAAGACGCACGTAGCCCGGATCCTGGCCAAACTCCAGCTCCGCGACCGGGTACAGGCAGTGGTGCTGGCTTACGAGACGGGCCTCGTCGGCCCGGGACACGGCGGACCTTAACACCCGGATCGCAGCTGTGCCCGGTTTTCGACCGTTCTGCTGACCCTGCCGCGCACTCTCCGTAGCCTGCTTGAGACCGGCGCTTCGAGGGAACCGCTGCCGGGTCTCGGGTGAGACCCAGCGCTTTCCCGGTGAGCGCGAACATCGCGGAAAGGAGCCCATTGGGCCGCCATCGCAAACCATCCCGCATCCGGCTCCCGCAGGGAGCAACAGCCGCCGCGGCGCCTACGCTAGCTACCGTCGCCGCGGCTCTTTGTTTGGCACCGCAGGCCCCTGCAGCCGCATCGACCGCGGCCGGCGCGCACCCCGCCGTACTTGATGCCGCCCGCGAACTGGCCAGCGCGTCCGCGCCGCAGGCAAACGCAGCGGCGAACGTCACGACACGCGATTCGGCAGCAGCGCTCCCAGCTACCTACACGGTCCGCCGGGGAGACTCACTGTCGTCTATCGCCCGCCGGCTGTATCACGACCGGGCCGACTGGCCCGCGCTGTACTGGCGGAACCACAAGCGCATTCACTGGGCGGATGACATCTATGCCGGCCAAGTGCTGAGGGTCCCGGCGAAACCCGAGCAGGCACCGAGACCTCCGGCCGCGCTGGATCCTCCGGCGCCCGCCGGCCTTGCCCCGTCGGCGACCTCGTCAAGGATCCCGGCCCAGGCGATCGGCAGCTCGGCTGCCGTGACCTCGGAATCCGCCAGCGGCACGCCGGGGGGTGCATTCGGTGCCTGCGTGGTGGCGCGCGAGTCCGGCGGTAACGCGCAGATCATGAACGCAACCGGCCACTACGGGCTGTATCAGTTCAGCGAGCCGACCTGGATCGCCTACGGCGGCAGCGCGGCCGACTTCGGCCACGCCAGCGTGGCTGAGCAGAACCAGGTATTCGCCAACGCGCTCGCAGCGGGCGGCGAGTCGAACTGGGCACCCTACGACGGCTGTTAACAGCCTGACCCTCATGATCCGGGAGACTTATGACCGCTCTAGCGTGCATAAGTCTCCCGGATCATGGTCCGGCGGCCTGATGCGGCGCAGGTGCTGCGCGATCAGTGCGACCGTGACCCAGCCGACCGCGATCGCGAGCCAGAAGTTCACCATCCGGAACGCGATCGCTGCCGAAACAGCCTGCACCCGGCCCGCCCCGTAAAAGGCGAGCACGACTGCGAGGCTCCCCTCCACGACGCCCAGGCCGCCCGGCACGAGCGGAAACGAGCCGGCGACCTGCGCCACCCCGTAGGCAAGCAGGACTCCGTGCCACGGAATTGCCGCGTGCACGGCGCGGAAGCCGCAGAGCAGGCAGAGGAAGTCCAGGCCCCAGACGGCCGTTGCGACCGCCACCGTCCCGGCAGTCGCCCTCCCGCTCAGCGGGATCTCGCGCATCCGGGCCAGGGTCGCGTCGATGCGGTCACCGATGCTGCCGCGCGGATGGCCGGTGACCTTCCGCACCAGCCGCACCATGGCGCCCGCCAGCCGCAGCACGAGGTCCCGGCGGATCAGTACCGCGCCCGCGGCAGCGACGATCAGCAGGCCGAGGACGGTGACACCGGCGCCAGCCGCGCTAGTGCTGCCGGCCAGCGCCACTACGACGCCGAGCAGCAGCACCAGCGACATGCCGATGGCCTGCGCGATCAGGATGGTGAAGATGGTCCAGCCTGCGCTCGCACCGCTGGCTCCGCGACGCCGGTAGTAGCGGTACCGGTAGGCGCTGGACACGGCTGGCTCGCCAGGCACGGTGTTGGCGATCGCATCGTTGGCGAGCGACAGCGCGAACAAGCCCGGCAAGCTCATCCTTGCGCCGCTGAGCCGCAGCACCCGCTGCTGCAGCCACGCGAACGTCAGCAGCGACAGCGACTCGGCCCCGATCGCGATGACTACCCAGCCCGGATCCGCGGTCCCGAGCTGATGCCAGGCGGCGGCGAGGTCGCTCCGCTTCGGCAGCAGCAGGCCGACCGCGAGCAACCCGACTGCTGCGCCGATGACATAGCGGACCACCGCCGCCTGCCAGCCACGCCGCCGGCCCGCGCCCGGAGCTGCCAGTTCGCCCGCCACGGGTCAAAGCTACCGACCAGACTCTGGCAGCATGAGCCCAGTGACAGCAGAATTCGGCGGCCGCATCGGCAGTACCTGGCGCGACAGTGAGCCGTGGTGGCCGCCAGAACCCACTCCTCCGGCAGGGTCGCCGAACATCCTGCTCGTCGTGCTCGACGACGTCGGCTATGCGCAGCTTGGCTGCTACGGCTCGGACATCGGCACGCCAGTGCTCGACCGGCTGGCAAGCGAGGGCGTCCGGCTGGCGAACTTTCACACCACCGCGCTCTGCTCGCCGACCCGCGTCTGCCTGCTGACCGGCCGCAACCATCACCGCAGTGGCATGGGCCGCATCGCGGACCTGGCTATCGGTTACCCCGGCTACTGGGGGAAGCCGCCGCGCGAGAACGGATACCTGCCGGAGATCCTGCGAGCGGCAGGCTATGCCAGCTACGCCGTCGGCAAATGGCACCTGACGCCCGAGGACGAGACCAGCATGGCGGCATCTCGCGCCACCTGGCCGCTGGCACGGGGCTTCGACCGCTGGTACGGATTCCATGGCGGAGAGACGCACCAGCTCGTTCCCGCCCTGTACTACGACAATCACGCGGTGCGGCCACCGATATCGGTCGAGGACGGCTACCACCTCACCGAGGACCTTGCCGACCGCGCGATCGAATTCCTCGGCGACTTGCGCGCGGTAGACGCCACCAGGCCGTTCTTCCTGTACTTCGCGACCGGCGCTTGCCACTCGCCGCACCAGCCGCCGCGCCGCTGGCTCGACCGCTACCGCGGCCGGTTCGACCTGGGCTGGGACGCCTGGCGTGAGCAGGTCTTCGCCCGCCAATTGGAAACTGGCCTGCTGCCCGGCTCCACGACGCTGTCGGCGCGACCGCCGTGGGTGCCGCCGTGGGACTCGCTCGGCACCCGCGAGCGGGTGGTCGCGGCTCGCTTCATGGAGTGCTTCGCCGGGTTCCTGTCGCATGCCGACGAGCAGATCGGCCGGCTACTCGATTATTTGCGAGACCGGGGTGAGCTCGCCAACACCATCGTCTGCGTCGTCTCGGATAACGGCGCCAGTGCCGAGGGCGGCGCCGAGGGCTCGATCAACGACATGCGGATGGTGAACATCGACCCCGCCGGGACCGACGAGATGTACGCGCGGCTGGGCGAAATCGGCGGTCCCCTGACGCACAACAACTATCCGTGGGGCTGGACGATGGCCGGCAATACCCCGTTCCGGCGATGGAAACGGGAGGTGCACGAGGGCGGTGTAGCGGACCCGTGCATCATCTCCTGGGAGCGCGGCCGCGAGCTCGGCCTGCTCGCGGCCGGCTCTGTCCGGCACCAGTTCGCGCACGCCATCGACGTGCTGCCGACACTGACCGAACTGGCCCGGCTCCCGCTGCCCGCGCAGATCGACGGCATCCCGCAGACGCCGGTCGACGGCGTCAGCTTTGCCTACTTGCTGCCGTCCGGCGCGCAATCCGAGCCCGGCCGCCATGAGACGCAGTACTTCGAGATGTTCGGGTCGCGGGCGATTTATCACCGCGGCTGGAAGGCGGTCACGTTCCACCCGGTCGGCCCGCTGTACGACGACCAGAACCCGAACGCGCCGTTCGAGGACGACGTCTGGGAGCTGTATCACGTGGCGGAAGACTTGTCGGAGTCACGGGACATGGCGCGTGAGCATCCCGGCCGGCTGGCCGAGCTGATCGGGCTGTGGTGGGCGGAGGCTCGCCGGAACCAGGTGCTGCCGCTCGACAACCGGGTGCTGTGGGCGCTGGTGAACAGCAAGCCCGACCGCCGCGGCCCGCGCGATGAATTCCGGTATCAGCAGGGCGGGGCGCCAGTGCCGGAGTCGGTTGCGGTGAACGTGCGGAACCGCTCGCACCTGATCACGATCGACCTTACGATTCCCGCTGCCGCGGGGGGCAGCGACGGCGTGCTGCTCGCGCTCGGCTCCGTGCTCGGCGGCTGGTCACTGCACATCCTCGGCGGCCGCGTCCGCTACGTGCACAACCTGTACGGGAAAGAGCGGCATGTTGTCGAGTCGGGCGAGGACATCACGCCGGGCGATCACCGGGTCGAGTACGCCTTCAGCAAGGACGACGGCCTTGGCGGCACCGGGGTGCTGCGCTGCGACGGCCGCGAAGTGGGTCGCGGCCCGATCCCGCGGTTCACCCCGTCCGGATTCACTGGCACCGGCGTTGGCCTGACCTGCGGCTACGAGTGGGGACCGGCGATCGGCACCGGGTACAGCGCGCCGTTCCCGTTCCCCGGCGCGATCCGCCGGGCGGTGGTCCGGACGACTGGCCCGGTCATCCGGGACCCGCTGGCCGAGCTCGAGGCAATCTTGGCTGAGCAGTAGCGCGCGGCAGGCGCGTCCCGCTCGTCCGAGTGACTTGCTGTCGGTTTGCCGGGGGCGTAACGGACATATCAACTGCCCGATGCCGGGAAACCGACAGGGAGTCAGCGATTGGCTCCGCTGGGGAGGGCAAGCCGCCGACTGCCGCGCTCCCGGCCGGGCGCGGCAGTATCATCTGGGTCTCGCCTTGGTACCCTGACCGTGTCGCTGGTCGCCATTCCTGCCCTGCCGGCACCGGCTGGAGATCGATAGCCGCGGACCGTGACGACCGCCGCGAGCAGGGATGGTGCAGTTGACGGCAGATCTCCCCCGCCGCACGCTAGCCGCCAGGCTCGAAGACCGGGACCGGGCGCGGTTCACCGGCCGGGGCGGCGAGATCGCCTTGCTTGACAGGTGCCTGGATTCCGACGACCCGCCGGCCAGCATCGTGCACATCTGCGGGCCCGGCGGGATCGGCAAGAGCGCGCTGCTGCGCGAGGCCGCAAGGCACGCCCGCGATCGCGGCATCACCGTCGTCACCATCGACGGACGTGAGCTCGGGCCCGCGCCAGGCGGACTCGAGCTGGCGCTGCGCGAGGCAGGCAAGCACGACCGCGTCCTGGTACTGCTCGACTCTTACGAGCGGATGAGCGCACTGGACTCTCAGCTCCGCCACGAACTGCTGCCCGAGCTGCCCGACCAGGCCGTCGTGGTGATCGCCGGGCGCGGGACGCCCGATCCTGGCTGGTTCACCGGCGGCTGGGAAACGCTGACCGCGCGCCTGGATCTGGGCGGGCTGAAGCCGGCGGAAGCCCGGCGCCTGCTCGCCGCGCGCGGCCTCACCGACGACCGCGTCTCCGCGATCGTCGACTGGGCGGCCGGCTCGCCGCTGGCACTAGCACTGGCCGCCGACGCCGCCGTCGCCGACTCAGGCTGGAACGCAGCCACCGCGCCGGACCGGCCGGACATCCTGCGGTCGCTGCTCAACCGGCTGGTCGAGACAGAGCTGCACGGAGTCCGGCCATCTGCGCTCGGCGTCTCCGTCG
>Ga0335073_10006424_pt1 | contig 16502 bp, 16 predicted proteins | sample Lox_Sample_22_FD_207093 | JGI IMG/M metagenome (GOLD analysis project Ga0335073, IMG submission 207093) | Soil microbial communities from Loxahatchee National Wildlife Refuge, Florida, United States - Lox_Sample_2.2 | ecosystem: Environmental > Terrestrial > Soil > Wetlands | place: USA... | reverse complement strand
ACCAGCCCGGCGAGATTGCAGTCCGCGCGCCGGGCCTGATGCGCGGTTACCTGGGCCGGCCCGAAGCTACGGCCGAGACCTTCCGGGGCGGCTGGCTGCACACCGGCGACCTCGGCCGCCGCGACGCGGCCGGCTACCTCTACTTCCTCGGCCGGATCAAGGACGTGATCCGCAGGGCCGGCGAGAACATCGCAGCGGCGGAGGTGGAGACGGTTCTCCGCTCTCACCCAGGCGTGCTGGAAGTGGCGGCGGTCCCCGTGCCTGACGAGCTGCTCGGCGAGGAACTGAAAGTTCACATACTTCTGGGAAACGGGCACAGTCCTCAGTCAGTGCCGCCCGCCGAGCTGATCGAGTTCAGCGCGGAGCGTCTAGCCCGTTTCAAGGTGCCCCGGTTCGTTGAGTATCGGGTGCAGGACTTCGACCGGACCCCGTCGATGCGGGTCAAGAAGGAAAGCCTGGATCGCTCGGCCGCGCCCGGCCGGGTCTGGGACCGGGCCGCAGAACTCAACTGGTAGCTGCCTTCGAGGAGGCTGGGTGTCGCACGTCATCGATTTCAGGGTCCGGCTGCCACTGGAGCTCCGTCCGGCCGAGGAGCTGCCGGCGGATTACCTCGAGCAGTACGACAAGGTGCTGGATCTGTCCGCGAACCGGCACCGGACGCTTGCCGACTTGCTGGCCGACATGGAGGCCAGCGGCACTACGCATGCTGTCGTGCACGCGGAGTACGAGTACGGCGATGACGCCGACGACCTGAACGAGGCCGTCGGCAAGCTGGTAACCGAGCATCCGGACACCTTCTCCGGCTACGGCACGATCTCGATGAATCCCGTGAAGATCCCGCGCGCGCTTGCCCAGGTGCGCCGTGTCGCCGAACTCGGGCTGACCGGTCTGTCGCTCCAGCCGTCGTTCTTCGGCATGGCGATCGACGACCGGGTGCTCTACCCCGTGTACGCGAAGGCTGACGAACTGGGCCTGCACGTCGCGTTGCACACCGGCATCAATTACACGGTCAGCTTCCCGATCCGCAACGACCAGCCGATCCAGCTCGATCAGGTCGCCTGCGACTTCCCCGGCCTGGTCCTGATCGCGTGCCACGCGGGCTGGCCCTGGGTCGCCGAGATGGTCGCGGTCATGCGCAAGCATCCCAGCGTGTACGCCGAATTCGGCGGCCTCGCGCCGCGATACGTCTGCGAGACGGGCACCGGCTGGGAGGTCATGAAGCGATTCATGAACAGCCTGCTCGGCCAGCAGGTGCTGCACGGCACGGACTGGCCGGTGTTCCCCATGGACAAGGCACTGTCCCAGTGGCGGGCAGGCGGACTCCGCGACCACGTACTGGAGGCGCTCATCGGCGGGAACGCGGCACGACTGCTGGGTCGCCCCTAACGGCCGCAATCGCTACCGTGTGCGCATGACGAAATTCGGCGTTCAGCTGCCTAACTTCTCGGGATTTGACCCAGCGGACTTGTTCGAGCACGTTGCCGGGCTGGCGACAGGCGCTGAGGATGCCGGGTTCGACTCGGTATGGGTGATGGATCACTTCTTCCAGCTGCCGCCGCTGGGCGGGCCAGACCAGCCGATGCTGGAGGCCTACACCCTGCTCGGGGCGCTCGCGGCCCGCACTCAGCGAGTGCAACTAGGAACGCTGGTCACCGGCGTGACGTACCGGAACCCGGGCATCCTCGCCAAGATCGTGACCACCCTCGACGTGATCTCGCGGGGGCGTGCCATCCTCGGCATCGGCGGCGCCTGGTACGAGGCCGAGCACCAGGGCCTGGGCGTCGACTATCCGGCGGACCGGATCCGCCTCGACATGCTCGAGGAAGCTGTCCAGATCTGCCGGGCCATGTTCACCGGCGACGACGTGAGCTTCGCCGGGCAGCACTACCGGCTCGACCATGCGCGCAACCTGCCCGGGCCGGTGCAGCCTGGCGGCCCGCGCATCATGATCGGTGGCGGCGGCGAGAAGCGAACGCTGCGGCTGGTCGCCAAGTACGCCGACTATTGCAACGTCACCGGCAGCGCGGACACGCTGGCCCGCAAGATCAAGGTGCTGCACCGCCACTGCGACGAGGTTGGCCGGGACCCGGCCGAGATCGGCGTGACCTGGATGACGCCGCTGATCCTGACGACCTCCAGCCAGAACACGGCCGAGGTGAACCAGATGCTCGCCGCGTCCGCGCAGCCCGACGAGATCGCCGGGTTCACCGTCGGCCAGCCGGACGAGATCCCAGACCTGGTCGCCGGGCACATCGACGCTGGCGCAGACGAGGTGATCTTCAGCTTCGCGTTCGCCGACCCGGCCGGGATCGCCGCCGTGGGGCAGGCCTTTGCTACGGGCAGATGACGACGCGGCCGCGCACGTGGTTTTCCACCGCGCGATAGGCCTCCATGCCGTCTTCGAGGCTGTACCGGCGAGCGATGGGCAGCGGGCGGAACTGCCCGGAGTCGAAGTACGGGGCAAGTCGCCGCAGCCGCTCATCCGCCTCGATGACGTCGTAGTTCCCGCTGTTGCACCCGTAGATACGGGTCTCGTTGCGGTAGAGGTCGACTAGGTCGATATCGACCGTTTGAGTACCGATCGCGGAGATCACTACCAATCGGCCCTTGCGGGTCAGCGACGCCAGCGCAGCGGGCGTAGTCACACCCCCGACGGCGTCGAACACCACATCCGCCCCCCTGCCGCCGGAGAGCCTCCTGATCTCCGCGGCGATGTCCTGCGGGCTGCCTTCCGAGACCACGAACCCCGTGATGATCGACGCTGCTGGCGTATGCTCGGCAGGCTTCGCGCGGTCTACTCCGATCACCTCGCCGCCGAGGGCGCGGGCTATCTGCGCGACTGCGCCGCCCACCCCGCCAGACACCCCGAAGACGGCGATGGTCTCCCCTTCGGTCAGCGCGGCGGCCTCGACCACGCCGAGCCAGGCGGTGAGAAAGTTGACGCCCACTGCCGAGGCTTCCTCGAAGCTCAGCGGCTCGGGCTTGCGGGCCAGCGCCGCCGCCGGAATGGTGAGCTTCTCCGCATGTGGCCCATCGCGCGTGAACCCGATATCGCCGCCGGTGCCCCAGACCTCGGTGCCGATCCAGTCCCGCGGTCCGTCGACGACCACGCCGGCGAAGTCGCGACCCGGAATGCGAGGCAGGGTCGTTTCGCGGAACAAGCCGGCCACGTTCTTCAGGTCTGACGGGTTCACCGAAGAGGACTTGACCGCGATCACGGCCTCGCCGGTCGTTGCGACAGGGTCGCCGAGCTCAGCGAGTCGCAGGACGTCCGGATTGCCGAAGTGATCGAACCGCAGAGCGTGCATGAGAGTGCTCCAAGCCACCGCTTTCCACCCAGGCATCGTTCCCAGCCCTAGCGCGCGGAACCCGCCCGGTTCCGCGGCGGCTCCTCCGGTCGGGGGCAGAATGTGACCCAGATCACGCAACGGATACCGTGCGTCACAGCGTCCTAACCACAAGTAAAGACACGAGGCAGGTGCCCGAGCAGTCGAATAGGCCGCCCACCCCAGCCCAGCGCAACAGAATCCGCATTCCCGCGCTGACCGGCAGCACCAGCCCCAACCCCCACCCAGGAGGCGCGCCGTGGCCGGAATGATGATCGTCAACGAGGCCGTCTGCGAAGCACTGTTTGCCTCCGTGCTACAGCCCTCCGACACCCTCACCGCCGAGACCGTCGCCGACGCGATCGGCAGCACCGTGCGGCGCCTCGGCCCCTCCGGCTGCGCCAGCCGGATGGCCCAGGAATTCGGCGACCACCCCCTCGAGGCCACGGACCGGATGCGCTGGATCCGCCAGCTCACCGGTGACCTGCGCGCCTGCCTGTACATCTCACCCGCCGCGCCCGCAGCCACCGGCTCAGTCGGCGACCTGCTCCCGGTCCGCGAAGCCGCCTGACCGCGCCGAGGACAGCCGCTTCGCCCATGCGGGCCTGAAAATCAGTTGGCGGCCGCTAAGGATCTGGTTAGATTCGCTGGGTGTTTCCCGATCCAGTGATCGTCGAGGCGGGCGGCAGGGACATCGCAGTCGAGGACTCCGGCCCTGGCTCGGGCTTCCCGGTCATCATGATGAACGGGGCCGGCTCCCGGCACTTGTTCCCGCCAGCCGTACGCGAAGGGCGCGACCTGGGCTTCCGGCTCATCGGCTATGACCGCCCTGGCTGCGGCTTGTCCGCTAGCCGCCCCGGACGGGTGATTGCCGACTGCGCCGACGATCTGCGGGCCATCATGACGGAGCTGGGCATTTCCCAGGCGGCGGCATGGGGGTCCTCCGGTGGCGGGCCCTACGCGCTGGCCGCGGCAGCCACGATGCCAGACGCCATCGCGGCGGTGTGCGTCTTCGCCTCGGTCGGGCCCTATGGCGAGCCCGACCTCGACTTCGCCGACGGCCTCGGTGAGGACACGCGCGAGACGATCCGGAGATTCTTTGAAGAGCCTGAGCTGGCGAGAGCCGAGTTCCGGGAACAGTCGGCGGTCACCCTCGCAGAACGCGGCTCAGCGGAGTGGTGGCTGCAACGGTGGGGTGACCGGTCCGGACAGGACGCCGCTCACAGCCGCGAGTGGGCCGAGTATCTCGCAGCTTGCATACGGGACACACTCCGCGCGGATGACCAGGGATCATTCGACGATGACGGGTCATGGGAGGACGACTGCGCGTTCTACCTTCCCTGGCGGTTCGATCTCAGGGCAATTCGCGCTCCGGTGGGACTATGGCACGGGCTGAAGGATTTCGTCCCGGTCGCCCACGCCCGCTGGCTGGCAGACCGCATACCGGACGTCACGGCCCATTTCCCAGCCGACGAGGATCACACCAACATCGAGGAGAACAATCGCGCCGCCGCGTACGCCTGGCTCAAGGGCCATCTCAGGTAGCCGATCAGTAACCTTGCCCAGGCGGCAGGCGATTCGGAGGCGTCTTGCGTGGCTGAGGTGAGGTTCGAGCAGGCTCTGGTACGAGCGCTACTGCGCGAGCAGCATCCGGATCTGGCAGATCTGGAACTCCGGGATGTGGCCGGCGGCTGGGACAACCAACAGTGGCGGCTGGGGACGGACCTGGCAGTGCGGATGCCGCGCACCGAACGCGCCCCCGCCCTGCTCCGGACCGAGCAGAGATGGCTGCCCGTGCTGGCAGAATGGCTGCCACTGCCGGTGCCCGTTCCGGTGCGAGTCGGCGGACCGTCGGACCTCTTCGCCCACACCTGGACGATCGCGCGCTGGGTCAACGGTGAGCCGGCCGACTACGCCCCGATCACCGAGGCCGATGCGGCCGGCGCCCTTGCAGCTTTCCTGACGGCGCTGCACAGGCCGGCCCCCGCGCAGGCTCCGGCAAACCCGGCTCGGGGCATTCCGCTGGCCATGCTCCAGGACCACTTCGAGGGATGCCTGGCTGTCCTTGCCGGGGACGCAAGCGCTGACGCTGCGCGAGAGATCTGGCAGAAAGCCGTCGCGGCACCCGTCTGGGCGGGCCCGCCGACGTGGCTGCACGCGGATCTGCATCCTGCGAATGTCGTCGTCCGGAACGGGACCCTGGCGGGAGTAATCGACTTCGGCGAGGTGTGCGCTGGCGACCCGGCGACCGACCTGTCAGCCGCGTGGATCTTGCTGCCGGCCGGTACAGCTGCCCGGTTCTTCGATAGCTACGAACTCGCGGACGAGGCCGCCGTCGCTCGTGCTCGCGGCTGGGCCGTCTTGCGCGCCCTGCACCTGATCAGCATCGGGCAGCGGGGCAGACTCGGTCTCCCCGGCGGCAAGCCGACATGGGAACCGGCAGGCCGGGCTGCACTCGAACGTGCCCTGCTGTGACCTATTGGCAGGTCGATGAGCGCGCCCACACGATCTGGCCGGGATGCCCGTCAATCACGATCGGCCGGCCGGCATGCAAGGACGGGCAGGGCGTGACCGGGCGAGCGGCGAGCTAAGCGGGAACCAGCCGGTAAATCGCGCCCGCAGAGTCGTCGCTGACGTACAGCGCCGCGCCCGGACCTGGCACGACGTCGACGGGACGGCCCCAGCGGCTGCCGTTGGCGAGCTGGAACCCGGTGACAAGCGTGACGGCCGGCTCCAGGGTGCGCAGGTGGCTGTTCCAGGCGAGCCACAGCACCGCGGGCGAACGCGGCGGCACCCGGTTCCACGAACCGTGCGCGGCAATGACCGCACCGCCGGACCAGCGCCCGGGGATTCCGGTGCCCTCGAGGAACGACATGCCGAGCGGCGCGCTATGTGCTGGCAGTCCGACGTTGAGCCGCGGCAGCTTGGCGCAGTCGAGCCGGATGCCGCCGGGATTGGTCAGTGCGTCAGCGACGAACGGGATGTTGGCCAGTGAGCCGGCCGGGCGGTTCTCGTCCTGGTCCGGGTTACAGTAAGGCCAGCCGAGGTTGCGCCCGGCGATGACCGGGACCACTTCGTCTGGCGGATGGTTGTTGACGTAAGACTGGATCACCAGGCCGAAGGCATCGCCTTTGCCGCCGTAAGCCCGGTGCAGCGGGTAAGAGATGTTGTCCCGGTTGTTGACGGCAGTCCAGACCGTGCCGTCCGGGGCCACAGCCAGGCCCTCGCCGTTGCGTACGCCACGCTCCACCACAGTCAGGTGCGTGCCGTCCGGCCGGACTGACATGATCACCGCGCGTGGCGGGTTCATGGTCAGGTCGTCGGGGCTGGCATTCGATGAGCTGCCGACCTCGAAGTAGATCGTGCCGTCATGCGCGACAACAAGGTCCTTGACCCGGTGCACATCATCACCGGACGGATCAGTGTCGGGCAGATCGCGGGTCAGGACGGTGCGCGCACCGTCAATGCCGTGCGCCCCCCAGGGATAGCGGTCTATCTGGTCGGACTCGGCGACGTACAGTACCCAGTGGCCGGATACTTTCGCGAACGCCATGCCCTGCGGCTCGGTCAGCCCCCGTAGCAGAGTGTGCGGGTGCGCGGTCCCCGAGCGGCCGGGGACGAGCTCGTCAATCTTGCCCAGGTCTGGCTCACTGACCAGCAGGTCACCCTCAGGCGTCCAGGCCTCCATCCGGGCATCGGGGACCCTGGCCCACACGCTTGCAGTCCACCCGCGTGGCATCTGCAGCGTCCGCGGTTTGTTAAACGGCGCCGCGTCCTCGGCCTTCGGCACGATCAGGCGTACGGTCGCCAGCCGCACAGCCGGGCTGGCGGTCATGCCCAAGTCGGCACCCGCTTGGGTGCCAGGGCCTGCCGAGCAGGCGCTTGCCAGCGTGACTGCGGCCAGGCTCAGCGCAGCGACGCGCGCAGCGATCACGCGACAATCTCATCAGTTGGTGAAGCGAGCCTTGCGGACGGCCCCGGATACCGCCCTGACGAGTTGCGCTGGAAGGGCCGAGCTTTTTAGATGGGAAGCGATCCGGTGTCCGGCGAACATGACGTAATCGTCGGGGAGTGCGGGTCGCCAACTGATGACCGTGAGGCTCTCACGGGAGGTTCTTCTCATGTCCCCGTCGTATGACCTCGAGGTGGCTTTTCCGGGCACCGACGCACTAGGAGCCGGTAACGAACCCTCGTTTCAGCGGATCTTCGTCCCGGTGAGCTCGCCCGGTGAGTCGGCCGAGGCCCTCGCCGCCGCGGCACGGGTATGCCGCAGCACCATCAACGGCATCCTCCGCCTCGTCCACGTACGTATCTACGACCCGCCTATGCCCAGGTGCCCGAGCCGTCTCTACCTGGAAACACCGGCCGAGGCTGCGGCCCTGCTTGACGAGGCATTGCTGATTGTCTGGGGCAGCGGCGCAGAGGCGACCACCGCCCTCGTGGATGCGCCCCGCGGACAACTGGCTTCGGTCATCGCGCGCCAGGCGTCGGCGTGGCGCGCCGACGTAATCGTGCTGACTCGCCGGCGCCGGCTAGCCATCAGCCGCATTCTGCTAGGTAGCATCGCAGATCAAATCATGCGAAAGGCTAGCTGCCCGGTGCTAACCGTTCCCCCGAACCGGAAGTAGCGCGCGCGAGTTCAGGCTTGAGCGCTGGCACACATCCGCGGCTTCCCGGGAAAGACACTGACATGACGGGCGAGCCAGAAGACCACAATCCGCCGCCGGTGCTGGTGTCGGTGAACGTCGGCATGCCCAAAGACGTGCCCTGGCAGGGCAAGACCGTGCACACCGGCGTCTGGAAGCAACCGTCACCCGGACCGCAGATGGTGCGGCGGCTGAACATCGACGGCGACGGCCAGGGCGACCTCGCTGGCCATGGCGGCGAGCAGCGCGCTGTGCTCGTTTACCAGCTCGATTCCTACCGGCACTGGCAACAGCATTTCGGCTGGGACGAGTTCAGCTACGGCCTGTTCGGCGAGAACCTCACCGTCGACGGGATGGCCGACGACGAGGTCTGCATCGGCGACCGGTACCGCATTGGCGAGGCGGAGTTCGAGGTCTCCCAGCCGCGGGTCACGTGCTACCGGGTCGGCATGCGCCTTAGCCAGCCGGAACTGCCGGCGCTGCTGGTCAGCCATCACCGTCCCGGCTTCTACATGCGCGTCATTGCCGAGGGGCACGTTCAAGCCGGAGATCCAATCGTCAAGACCAGGAACGGGCAGGGGGCTCTCTCGGTAGCCGACACCGACGCGCTGCTTTACCTGCCCGGCAAGGACCCGGCCAAGCTGCGCACCGCGCTGCAGATCCCCGCGCTCAGTCCGGGCTGGCAGGCCTCGTTCCGCGATCTGATGGCCGAGGCCGAGAGCAAGAGCACGGCCACCGCGCCTCGCGAGAGCGAAGCGCCGGCCTGGCCGGCTTTCCGAGAGCTGCGCGTTGCCGAGGTCGTCCGGGAAAGCGCGACGGTGTGCTCGATCTACCTCGCCGCAGCCGACGGCAGTTCACTCCCGGCGGCGCGCGCCGGACAGTACCTGACGCTGCGGATCACCGGGGCCGGCACTCCGGCCCCGGTGCGCAGCTACTCGCTGTCTTCAGCACCCGACGCCGGCTCCTACCGGATCAGCGTCAAGCAGGAGCCGCATGGCACCGCGAGCAGCTACCTGAACCACGACCTGCGACCGGGAGCGATCCTGGACGTTGCCGCGCCCCGCGGCGATTTCGTCCTGGACGACGGCAGCGGACCGATCCTGCTGATCTCCGCCGGCATCGGCGTCACCCCGGTTCTGTCTATGCTGCACCAGCTCGCCGGGCTCGGCAGTGAGCGGGAAACCTGGTGGCTGTACGGCGCACGCGGTCCGCGTGAACATCCCTTCGCAGCGGAGGCACATGAGTTGCTGGCCGCCCTGCCGCACGCTTGCGAGCACGTGTTCTACAGCGCCGCCACACCCGCTGAACGACGTCGCGCCGGCGCGACCGCGGGGCACCTCACCAGGGACACGCTCGCCGGGCTGGCGGTTCCCGTCAGCGCGAGCGCGTACATCTGCGGCCCGGCCTCGTTCATGACCGACATGTCCGAAGCCCTCACCGCGCTCGGCACCGACCCGGCCGCGATCCGCACCGAGCTCTTCGGAGCCTTGCCCACGATCAACCCCGGGCTCACCGGGCAGGCCCGCCAGGCACCTCACCAACCGGCCGGCCCGGCCGGAACCGGGCCGCAGATTACCTTCGCGCGGAGCGGCATCAGCGCGGCCTTCCGCGACGACCTGCACAGCCTCCTCGACTTCGCCGACGCCTGCGACGTCCCTACTCGCTGGAGCTGCCGTACCGGCGTCTGCCACACCTGCATCACTCCCCTGCTGTCTGGCGACGTCGCCTACGCGCCCGATCCGCTCGATCCCCCTGCAGACGGGCAGGTCCTGATCTGCTGTGCCCGGCCGGCAACCGACATCGTCCTGGACATGTAGCGGCGTGTTAAAGCCCTCCGGAGACTGTGATATCGCTGCCGGTGACGAACGATGCCTCCGGTGATACCAGCCAGGAAACAGTCGATGCGATCTCCTCGGGCTGGCCGATCCGCCCTAGCGGGGTTTGCTTTCCGAACGAGTCTCGCAGCTCGGGCCCGGCAAGCTCGGTGGCTATCACCCCTGGCGATACGCTGTTCGACCGGATGCCCTCGGATGCGACCTCGTTGGACAGGCCGCGAGCGAACGTTACGAGCGCGCCCTTGGATGCCTCGTAGGGGACAAGCCCGTCCGCACCAGCCGGCGCCTGCGCGGCAATCGACGCGATCGTTACGATCGACCCGCCGGTGCCGCCGTGCGCCGTCGACATCGCCCGGACAGCATGCTTGGCACACAGGATTGGCCCGATGACGTTGACCTGCATGAGCCGGGCCAGCACCTCGGCTCGCTGCTCCTCGATGCGCGCCTGCTCACCCCCGCCGCCTGCGTTGTTGACCAGCACGGTGACCGGTCCCATCTGCGCGGTCGCGCGGTCAAACATCGCCGCCACGTCGCTTTCCGACGCGACATCGGCCTGCATGGCCGTGGCCTTGCCGCCCGAGCGGGTGATGTCCGACACGACCGACTCGGCTCCGGCCGCGTCGGCAGCGTAGTTCACGATGACGCCGTAACCGTCGCTGGCCAGCCGTTTGGCGATGGCGGCTCCGATGCCGCGACTGGCTCCGGTGACGATCGCCGTCCCTTTGTCCGGTACAGCCGTAGTCATCTGACCACCCCCGGTTACATTACGGCCAGCTTAAGCACAGCAGCCACAACAGTTGCTCGCTGGGGTGCGGCACCCGTGCTCTCTGCTTCGAGTTGCTCGGCTGAGCCGCGGTACGATCCCCGGCATTCACCTGCAGCTGCTGCTGGTCGGGGTCGTCGTCGGGCTGCTGCTGGCCGGGCTGATCCTGAGCCCGCTCGGCAAGGTTTCTGGCGGGCACCTGAACCCGCTATCTCGCTGGCCTTCTGGCGGCTCGGGGTCTTTCCCGCTTCCGGCGTGCTGCCCTACAGGGCTGCTCAGCTGACCGGTTCGCTGCTCGGCGTGCTCCTCGCGCGCGCGGCATGGGGACCACCGGTCGCCAGGCCCCGGTCGTTTACGCTGCCCTCCGCCCGGCGCCTGGCTGGTCCAACAGCGTGCTCTTCCCGGCGGAGACCGCCAGCATGGCCGTGATCATCCTGCTCGTCGGCGTGTTCCTGTCCGTGCCTTGGCTAGCCCGCGCGTCCCGTGGCTTGTCGGCGGCCTGATCGGCGCGGCCATCGCAGGCCTGGGCACCATCACGGGCGGAAGCGTCAACCCGGCCCGCGAATTCGGTCCGGCCGTCGCCGCCGGGCAATTCGGGTTCCTCGCCACTTACCTGCTCGCGCCGCTGGCCGGAGCGGTCGTCGCGGCCTGGCTGCTCTGCCAGTTCCAGCGCCGCAGGGTTCTGACGCACCGCCTCAGCGGCCGGTTAGGGTGGAACTGTGGCGCAGAAACTGGTGGCCGAGCGGCTTGTGCTGCGTGGCTGGGAGGCCAGTGATGCCCCGGCTGCCCTCAGCGCCTACGGCGATGAGCAGGTCGCGCGCTGGCTATCCCCGGCCATGGATCGTGTCGAAGATGCCGGTGGCATGCGCCTGCTGCTGGAACAGTGGATCGCCGAGGAAGCCGATTTCCTTTCGCCGGCCGGCCGCTGGGCGATCGAGCGCAGCGCGGACAAGCTAGTGGTCGGCGGGGCTAGCCTGCTCCCGTTGGCGCCCGACGAGGAGTTCGAGATCGGCTGGGCATTGCCTCAGCAAGCGTGGGGTCATGGCTACGCCACCGAGTCGGGCCTGGCGCTCGCACGCTGGGCCTTCGACCAGGGAATCGAACAGGTAATCGCGCTCGTCCGGCCAGCTAACACGCGCGCAGCCGCAGTGGTACGCCGGATCGGCATGGAGTGGGTCGGCGAGACCGAGAAGTACCACGGCCTGAGGCTGCAGGAGTACCGGCTCAGGCCAGCAGACCTGCCGGGCCGCGGCTAGCACGCGTCCGCGATCCTTTGCGCTAGCTCTGAGCTTTCAGTCAGGTGCAGCCCAATCCTGTTACGGACAGTGGTGAGGTATGCGACCGGAGCTATGAGTACTGAGAGGCGGGCCTCGAGTGAGCGCAACGGTGAAGGTCAAAGCTCCGAGCGAGGTCAGGACTCCGGCCGGGGAGACCGGCCGGAGTCGCGACCGCGCACCGCGCCTGGTCGCGCTGCTCCTCGCCGTTGCCATCGCGGTGATGGCGATCGCGATGCTGGCCACCGGGCGCGGGCTCATGCCCGCTGCCTGGCTGGAGGTCGGGCCGCTAGTGGCGTCGCTGGCGTTGTCCCCGTGGATCACCGCGATCCTCGCGGGCTGGGCTCTGGCCCTGAGCACTGCCCTTGCTATCGGTCAGCCAGGTCCGCCCGGCGTACTTGTCTCGCACCTGGGTGTATGCGTGCTACTGGCCGCGTTCGCGGTGGCGAACTCGGCGCTTCGCGCCGCGGCCGAGCGGCGGATCGGCCATGTCCGCGCCGTTGCTCGCGTCGCGCAGAGCGCGATACTGCAGGAGATCCCCGCCACCGTCACCGCGGCCCGGCTGGCTTCGCGATACGTCTCCGCGTCGCCCGAGGCCCGGGTAGGCGGTGACCTGCTCGAGGTCGTTGCCGGCCCTGGCTATCCGCGCTGGCTCATCGGGGATACGCGCGGCAAGGGCCTTCCCGCGGTGCGCCTGGCGAGTGTGGCCATGACCAGCTTCCGGGACGCGTGCGCGCAGCCCGGCCTCTCCTTGCCGGAGATCGCCCGCGCGGTCGACGGCTCGGTGAGCCGCGCCGCCGGCGATGAGGACTTCGTCACCGCAGTGTTCGCGGAATTCGACCCGCACGGCTGGCTTCAGCTTGTGACGTGCGGGCATCCGCCGCCCCTGCGGCTGACCGTGGACGGCGACCTGCGACCACTGACGCCAGCCGCCTACGCAACGCCGCTGGGCTTGCATCCTGACATCCAGTCGTCAACCTTCACTGTCAACGTCGGCGACCGGCTTGTCTTCTACACCGACGGCCTGCTCGAGGCACGCGACCGGCTGGGCCGGCAGTTCCGGCTCGAGGACTGCCTCGACACGCTGCGCCACCCGGACCTGCAGGCAGCTGCCGACGAACTGCTTGGCCGGCTCGTCGCGCACGCGAGGCGAAAGCTCGGCGACGACGTCGCATTGCTCCTGGTAGAAGCAACAGCTCCGCCCGGCGCGGCGGATGGCGGTCCCGCACTCGCCCTGGCGGCGGGCGGGCAGGGACAGCCCGCGAGGCCGACGGACAACAGTCTGGCACTGACGGGATGACGGCCGGCGGTCCGAAGCGGGCCCGGTGACCTAACGCCAGCCGAGCGCGGGCGCCACGTGGGTGAGGACGCTCTCGATCACATGAGCGTTGTAGTCGACGCCGAGCTGGTTAGGCACGGTGAGCAGCAGCGTGTCGGCGGCCGCAATCGCCTCGTCCTCCTTGAGTTGCTGGATCAGCACATCAGGCTCCGCGGCGTAGCTGCGACCGAAGATCGCCTGGGTTTCCGCGCCAATGAAGCCGACCTCGTCAGCGTCCTGGTTGCGATGGCCGAAGTACGCCCTGTCGCGGTCGTCCTCGAGAGCGAAGATGCTCCTGCTCACCGACACTCGGGGCGCGCGCTCATGGCCAGCCTTCTGCCAGGCGTCACGGAACACGTGGATCTGCTCCGCCTGCTGCAAGTGAAATGATTTCTCGGACTCATTGGTGATCAAGGTCGAACTCTGCATGTTCATGCCCAGTTCGGCCGCCCAGGCGGCGGTCCGTTGCGACGCGGCGCCCCACCAGATTCTCTCCCGCAGCCCTGCTGAGTGCGGCTCGACGCGCAGCAGGCCAGGCGGGTTGGCGAACATGGGGCGCGGATTCGGCTGCGCGAAGCCCTTCCCGCGCAGCACCTCGAGGAGGACTTCGGCGTGCCCGCGCGCCATGTCGGCGTCTGTCTCCCCGTCCTGGGGCTGGTAGCCGAAGTACCGCCAGCCGTCGATCACCTGCTCCGGTGAGCCGCGGCTGATCCCGAGCTGGAGGCGGCCGCCCGCGATGAGGTCTGCCGCGCCGGCATCCTCTGCCATGTACAGCGGGTTCTCATACCGCATGTCGATGACTGCGGTGCCGATCTCGATCCGGCTTGTCCGGGCGCCGACGGCGGCGAGCAGCGGGAAGGGCGACCCCAGCTGCCTCGCGAAGTGGTGCACGCGGAAGTAGGCGCCGTCCGCTCCTAGCTCTTCGGCGGCTACTGCCAGGTCGATCGACTGCAGGAGCGCGTCCGACGCCGACCTCGTCTGCGAGCCGGGTGAGGACGACCAGTGCCCGAACGACAGGAAGCCAATCTTCTTCACCGGCGCATCAACGCAAACCGCCAGGGCGGCATTCCTTGCGGTGACCGCCCGGCCGCAACCGTGCCCGGGTCAGCCTGAACTGGCCCGCGCGATGACGAAGGCGTGGTTCGCGCTGGGACCAGCGCCGAGCGCGGTGATCGCCAGATTGGCTGGCAGCGCCACCTTCATCGGCACGTCGGTGCTGATGCCTTCGTTGTCGCCGAGCTGGCCCTGCTGGTTGTTGCCCCACGCCAGCACTTCACCTTGCGTGGTGAGCGCATAACTGGCATCGCAGCTGGCGCTGACCGCCTTGATCGTCACCCCGGACGGCAGCATGACGCCGACTGGCTTGTCGCTGCTCGTCGTGGTTCCGTTGCCTAGCTGGCCGTAGATGTTGTAGCCCCAGGTAAGTACGCCGCCGCCAGAGAACAGCGCGATGGTGTGGTAGCAGCCTGCATAGAGGTCAGTGATCGTGCCCAGCGGGTGGCCACGGGTCAGGAAGGTGATCTCCTCAGGCGTCTTGACGGCGTTGCTCGTGCTGCCATCGCCGAGCTGGCCCTCGTCATCGTCGCCCCAGCCGAACAGGCCCATGCGGGTGATCGCGAACGCGTGCAGGCAGCCTGCGGTGACGGCAGTAGCGTGCGCGCCGCTAGGCAGCCTCACCTGAACAGGAACATCTCTGTCCTGCAGGTGGCCGTTGCCCAGCTCCCCTTCCAGATCCTGCCCCCAGGCCAGCACCTTCCCCGAACGGGTAAGCGCAAGATTGAAATGACATCCAGCGCTAATGGCGGTGATCTTCGTATGCTTCGGGAGCCGCACGTACACCGGGACATGGCGGCTGCTCATACTGCCGTTGCCGAGCTGGCCTTCGACACCAAGACCCCAGTCCAGTACCCGCCCAGTAGTCGTTAGCGCGATCGTGTCTTCGCAGCCGGCCCTGACGGCCTTGATCTTCGCGCCCTTCGGCAGTTTGGCGTAGCCGGGCTTGGCACGGCTCGCGGTTGTGCCGTTGCCGAGCTGACCCCAGTTGTCGGCGCCCCAGGTCAGCACCCGCCCGGTCGAGGTCAGCGCGACGCTGTGGTCGCAGGCGGCCCGAACCGAGGTGACGACCGCGCCCGGCGGTACCCGCACCGTGACCGGCGTATTGCTCAGCGGGCTGCGGTTGCCATGACCCAGCTCGCCATCGGTGTTGCTGCCCCAGCCGCGCATCGTGGTCCTGGCCGCGGCTGATGCGGCCGGCCCGCGGTCGGCCAAGCTGACCCCGGCAGGCGCAGCCAGCACGACGATTATCACTGCCGCAAGCGCTAAGGCCGAGAATGCTGCCGCCAGCCGCACGCCCGTCCCGTTACCGTGCTGCACCCCGCGCCACTCCCTCTCGCCGCTGCCTCAGTGGCCAGCCACGACGCTACGCCTTTGCGATTCCGTTAGCTACGGTTTGCGATTTCCTGACTATTGCGGCAGCTAGCGAACTCGCGACGCTTCCTGCCGGGACGATCGTGCCCTACGGTGGCCGCTATGCCTCCATCCGAGCGGCCCAGGCGGCCCCGGTGACGGCGGCGGCAGTGAGAGCGGCGCCGCTCGCGGGTCAGGTCGCGCTGGTGACCGGCGGCGGCTCCGGGATCGGCGCGGCAACCGCGCGGCGGCTGGCGGCTGACGGCGCGGCCGTCGCGGTCACCGGCCGGCGACGCGAACCGCTGGAGGCGGTCGCATCCGGCCTCGGCGCGCACGCGCTCGCGCTGCCGGCTGACGCGGCTGATGCGGGCGAGATCGCCGCAGTCGTCGCGGCGGTCACGGATCGGCTTGGCCTGGTGAGCATTCTTGTCGCGAACGCCGGCGGCGAAGGCGGCGGCACCGCGGCGGAAGTGACCGACGCCGCATGGCGACTCAGCATGCGAGTGAACCTGGACACCTGCCTGGTGACTGCGCGAGCCTGCCTGCCCGGCCTGATCGAGACGAAGGGATGCGCGGTCGTGGTTTCGTCGATCGCGGGGCTTGCCGCATCTCCGGAATCGGTCGGCTACGTCACGGCTAAGCATGCGCTGATCGGGCTGACCCGGTCGATGGCGCGGGACTTCGGGCCGCGGGGCGTGCGGGTTAACGCAGTGTGCCCGGGCTGGGTGCGCACGCCGATGGCCGACGCGGAGATGGACCAGCTCGCCCGGCTTCACGGACTGCCGGGCCGGGAGGAAGCGTACGCGCTGGCGACGTCACAGGTACCGCTCCGGCGGCCCTGCAGGCCGGCCGAAGTGGCTTCGGTGATCGCGTTCCTGGCCGGCCCGGACGCTGCCGCGGTAACCGGGGTGACGCTACCGGTCGATGCCGGCGC
>Ga0335073_10006423_pt1 | contig 16505 bp, 17 predicted proteins | sample Lox_Sample_22_FD_207093 | JGI IMG/M metagenome (GOLD analysis project Ga0335073, IMG submission 207093) | Soil microbial communities from Loxahatchee National Wildlife Refuge, Florida, United States - Lox_Sample_2.2 | ecosystem: Environmental > Terrestrial > Soil > Wetlands | place: USA... | reverse complement strand
GCGATTAGTCCGTTGTCATTCTGGGCAAAGCGAAAGACTAGCGGGGCTTGCTTCCGGAGTGAGGCTTGGCTTCAGTTCTTATCGCTGGCGGCTTGTCGGCGACGTTGCGCTCCCAGATGATGCGCAATCCCTCCAAAGTCAGAAAATCATCCACCTGCTGGATGTACTTCGATCCTGTGCTGATCATCGATGCCAAGCCGCCTGTCGAAACTACCTTGGTGCTCCGGCCCAGCTCTTCCAGCAGCAGTTGCAAAATTCCGTCCACCAACCCGAGATAGCCGTAATAGAGTCCAGACTGCAGGCTGGCAACGGTATTGGTACCAATGATCTTTGCCGGTTTGCGAATGTCCACGCGCGGCAGGCGGGCGGTACGCTCGAAAAGCGCATCCGCTGAAATTCCAATCCCCGGACAAATCACGCCGCCCTGATACTCCCCTTTCGCAGTTACACAATCGAACGTTGTCGCCGTGCCGAAGTCCACCGCAATCACCGGACCGCCATATTTCTCGAAAGCCGCAACCGAATTTACGATGCGATCCGCGCCCACTTCCGCAGGGTTCTCATACAGAACCGGCATACCGGTCTTGATCCCCGGCCCCACGAAGAGCGGCTTGGTGTTGAAGTACCGTTCGCAAACCTGGCGCAGTGTCGAATCGAGCGGCGGGACCACGGAAGAAATTACAATTCCATGGATACCCTTCACCTCCAGATTGTCCATGGAAAATAAATTGCGGAAGAGCACACCGTACTCATCGACCGTCTCGGTGGCGCTGGTCGCGACCCGCCAGTTCGCCACCAGCAGTTCGTAACGAGCATCGCCTGGACCGAGGCCTTTGGAGGGAGTCGTCTTGGCCACACGGGCGAAAACTCCCAGCACCGTATTGGTGTTGCCCACATCGAGAACCAGCAGCATAGAGAATTCATTAAATTCGCGGGTGCCCCAGGTCTCGCCGTCGTTGCGAGACCTGGGACTCGCGAAGATTATTTCAGCCGAACTGTTCCACTCAACACGGTTCGCAAGCCTTGCGCTGTCCGTACCTGCAGAAAACCACGTGAGTCGAGCCCTTCGGTGGCACCCTCAAAGCCGCCGTTGTCTTCGACGCGAACTTCCGCGCCCCTGACCGACGAAGATCGCTCCGAGAATCGCCTCACGATCGACTCCCGCGCACCGGGATTTTCCAGCAACTCACGATATTCCCGGTCGAGCGATTTTAACAAAGCGCCGCAGAGTTGCAGGCGGGAGTGCTCGGTGCCGCTGGCCAATCGCAGTGAGGTAGCGGACGACTGCAGATCCGCCGGAAAATTTGCTTGATTTACGTTGATCCCGATTCCCGTCACCACGTAACGCACCCGCGTGACCTCGGCATTCATCTCGGTGAGAATGCCGCAGAACTTCTTGCCGCCGAGCAGCAGATCGTTAGGCCATTTCAGGTCGGGGATCAGACGCTCGTCGACTTCCTGAACCGCCGCCCGCACCGCCAGTCCTGCTGCCAGCGACAAAAGAAGCGCGTCGGAAGGAGGCAGCGGCGGCCGCAGCACCACCGAGCAGTAGATTCCCACAGAACGCGCCGAGTGCCACTCGTTCCCGCCGCGGCCGCGGCCAGCAGTCTGCTGCTCCGCCAGAAACACGCTACCCTCCGGCGCACCAGCGGCAGCCGCGTCCATGGCCACGCTGTTGGTTGAGCTGATCTTGTAATAGTGGTGGATGTTCTTGAAAATCGTCCCCTGCACCAGCGGCCCCAGAATATCCGCCAGCAGCAGGTCGGGCATCGCATTCAGGCTATAACCGGTCGCCGGATGGCCTCCGATATCCACGCCCAGCTGCCGCAACTGCTGAATCAGTCGCCACACTTCCGAGCGGCTGGTGCCCAGCTCAGAAGCAATCTTGGTCCCGCTCATCACCACCGTAGCGTGATCGACCAGCAAGCGTACCAGACGCCCGATGCGCACGTCCGTCTGGGAAGCAGAGCGGCGTAAGCTGGGTGCCTTCGGCTTTGCCCGGGATGGCACAGGTTTCGTGATGCAGAGATTATCTGCGAGAACGTGCGGAACGACAATGGCAAGGTCCAATTATTCCGGCGCAACCCGCATGCTGAGGTCAACCGCCGGCGCCGAATGGGTCAAAGCTCCAACGGAAATAAAATTCACCCCGGTCTCGGCGTAGGCGCGGACATTTTCCAGATTAACGCCTCCCGAAACTTCCAACGGAATACGCCGGCCGGCGTGCGAACAGCGCTCCACCGACTGCTTCACCTCGTCGACGGACATGTTATCCAGGAGAATCGCCTCGGCCCCGTGCTCCAAAGCCAGTTCGAGTTCGGCGAGCGAACGCACTTCGATTTCGATGATCTGTTCGCCACGCCGGTTCTTGTGGGCCCGCTCCAGCGCCGGCGCAACCCCGCCGGCCAGCGCGATGTGATTGTTCTTGATCAGAACGCCGTTCGACAGATCTAGGCGATGATTCTGGCCGCCGCCGCAGCGCACCGCATACTTGTCCAACGTACGCAGCCCCGGAGCGGTCTTGCGGGTGTCGAGGATGCGCGCTCCGGTGCCCGAGATGGCATCGACGAACTTGCGGGTAAGCGTGGCGATGCCGCTGAGACGCTGCATCACATTCAGGATCACACGCTCACAGGAAAGAAGCACACGTGCGTTGTGCCGGATCACCGCGACCGACTGCCCGCGGTGCAGGCGTATCCCGTCAAAAATTTCAGGATGCGTTGTGACCTGGTAGTGTGACGTCACCGCGCCATCGAGTTCGGCGTAGACATCCAGAATCCGCGCCACACCGCCGATTCCGCACAGAATGCAGTCCTGCTTGGCAAGAATTGTCGCCGACGCCCGCTGGTTGGGATCGATGCAGGCATAGCTGGTTGCATCCCGCGTCGCCCGATCTTCCTGCAGCGCGTTCTCGATCACCGCGGTGATGCGTCGGCTATTCCAGTCCATGGTCCATGGCCACGTGGGGACAGCCGCCCTCGGCTGTCCGGTCGAGCAAAGCTCGACAGACCACGATCATTTTAGTTCTGCCAGCTGGCTCTGCGCTTTCTCTCGCAGCACCGCCAGCTCCTGCTGCCGCTTGCGCAGCCCGTCCACAACCTTCGCCGGCGCCTTGGCTAGAAAGCTTTCATTCCCCAACTGCCGCTGGCCATTGGTGATTTCTTTTTCGATCTTTTCCAGTTCTTTGTTCAGGCGCTCTCGCTCGGCCGCAACGTCGACCTTTCTCTCATAGATTACATGCACCTCAAAGCGCGCGGTGTGACGTGCGCCCGCCAGCTTAGCCAGCGATTCGCCGACAAACTCGACCTTCTCCACCCCAGCCAACCGCTCCATCGCGCCACGATTCTCTTCGATGAGCGTTCGAACCTGAGTCTCCGGAGTAAAGACCTGCACCGGCACGCGCAGCTTCGGTTCAATCTTCAGCTCCGCCCGCAAATTCCGCACGCTGACGATCAAATCCTGCAGGATCGCCATCTCCGTCTCTGCCACCAGATCCACCGCCTTCTCATCCGCTTGTGGATACGCCGCCAGCGCGATGGATTTCGCAGGCGGCTTGCCATCATAAATCGCCTGCCAGATCTCCTCCGTGATGAACGGCATCACCGGATGCAGAAGGCGCAGCGCCGCCTCAAACAGCAGGACCAAATTCTCACACGTAAGGCGCGCAGCATCGCCCTCCGCCAGCAGACGCGGTTTGATCAGCTCCAGGTACCAGTCACAAAGCTCGCCCCAAAAAAAATCATAAATCTGATTCGCCGCCTCATGAAAACGATAAGTCTGCAGCGCCGCATTCACTTCTCTCGTCACGCGATTAAACCGTGAAAGAATCCAGCGATCTTCCAGCGTCGCAGCCTGAAACCCGGCAACCCCCACGTAGCGACAGACGTCCCCGTCTGTCCCGGGTCGCAGGCCCGAGCTCAGCCGGTCCACATTCATGAACATGAACCGCGCCGCATTCCAGATCTTGTTAGCAAACGCCCGATACCCATCCGTACGGCTCTCGTTAAAGGCGATATCCGTCCCCGGAGCCGCCATCGCCGCCAAAGTAAAGCGCGTCGCGTCCGTCCCAAAGCGCTCGATCACGTCCAGCGGGTCCACTACGTTCCCCTTGGTCTTCGACATCTTCTGCCGCTCGGCATCCCGCACCAGCGCGTGAATATAGACCTGGCGAAACGGCACACTGTCATCTTTCTTATCTGCCCAGCCGCTGGCCTGCTTGATCGCCGGGTCCTGCTGGTGGCCGTCCATAAAGTGACAGCCAAACATAATCATGCGCGCCACCCAGAAAAAAAGAATCTCGTAGGCGGTAATCAGCAGCGTCGTGGGATAAAAAACTTCCAGGTCGCGCGTCTTCTCCGGCCAGCCCAGCGTAGTAAAAGGCAGCAGGCCCGACGAAAACCAGGTGTCGAGCACGTCGGTATCCTGCGTCAGCTCGCCGCCGCACTTGGTGCACTTCGCCGGAGCCTCGCGGGCGACGATAATTTCTCCGCAGGCGCAGTGCCACGCCGGAATGCGATGCCCCCACCACAACTGGCGCGAGATGCACCAGTCGTAAATGTTATTCATCCAGTTCAGATAAATCGTCCGGTAGTTGTCGGGGACAATCGTAATCTCGCCTCGCTCCACAGCCGCCGCCGCGCGCTCGGCCAGCGGCTTGATCTTGATGAACCACTGCGTCGAGAGCCGCGGCTCAACCACCACCCCACACCGATCGCACTTGCCCAAAGCAATCGTGTAATCCTTCTCGCCGACGAGAAACCCCTGCTCGCGCAGGTCTTCCAGCACGCGTTTGCGCGCTTCAAAACGATCGAGCCCGGCATAAGGCCCGGCGTTCTGGTTCATGTTACCGTGCTCATCGATCACTTCGATCTGCGGCAGCTGATGCCGCAAGCCCGCCTGAAAATCGTTGGCATCGTGCGCCGGAGTCACCTTCACCGCGCCGGTGCCGAACTCAGGCTGCGCCAGATCATCAGTAATAATGGGTATCTCGCGCTGCATCAGCGGCAGCAAAACTTTCTTGCCATGCAGATGCCGGTAGCGGGCATCTCTTTCGTTTACAGCAACGGCGGTATCGCCCAGCATGGTCTCCGGCCGCGTGGTGGCCACGGTAATAAACTCTGCGGTTCCAGGCTTGGCCCCGATAATTGGATAACGAATCTCATACAGCTTCCCGGCCACCTCTTCGTGCTTCACTTCCAGGTCGGAGATCGCCGTCTCGCAGCGCGGGCACCAGTTGACGATGTACTTCCCGCGATAAATCAGCCCTTCTTCATACAGCCGGACAAAAACCTCGCGCACCGCGCGATTCAGCTTCTCGTCCATGGTGAAATATTCGCGGTCCCAATCGACCGACGCGCCCAGCCGCTTCATCTGGTCAAGAATGGCGCCGCCGTAAAGCTGCTTCCACTCCCACACTCGCTCGATAAACTTCTCCCGCCCCAGATCGCGCCGCCGCTTGCCTTCCTTGGCCAGCTGCCGCTCCACCATCATCTGCGTAGCGATGCCGGCGTGATCGGTGCCCGGCAGCCACAGCGTGAGAAATCCGCGCATGCGATGCCAGCGCACAATAATGTCCATCTGCGTCTGGTTGAGCATGTGGCCCATGTGCAACCGCCCGGTCACGTTCGGCGGCGGCAACAACAACGTGAACACCGGCCGCGTTTCTCTTTCTGGTGAACTCGGCGGAGGCGTAGGCACAGAGAAAAGTTTCTCCGTGATCCAGTATTCAGCCCAGCGTTTTTCAATCTCGCCGGGCTCGTAGGATTTGGGCAGGTCGTGGGGCATGGGAGCTTCTAGCTCTTAGCTTCTAGCTCTTGGCTTTTAGCTCCGACAATTCCGGCGATCTGCCGTCGCTGCACGGCAGGCATTCGCAGGATTTTCAGGCTAAAGGCTAAGAGCCAACGGCTAAGAGCTGAGTTTCGATCTTACAGGCGGGTTGAAAACGCGGTCAAACGAAAGAGAGGCGCGATCGCCTATCGCTCGACTTCACTATATTGGTTTCCATGGGATTAGTTTCCACTTTACCTTCAAAATCCGCCACCACAGATCGTATAGACACAATTCAAAGGCATGCCAGATGCACCGAAACAAACACAAATTCGCAACGGCACTCCACCAGCTTCTCTTGAGTATCTGAGCGACCTGCCCATACTGCCAGGCCGTTGCTGCCATAGCCCCTTCAATATCGCTTAAGTCCTCGTGGATAATGTCCTCCAACTCTCCCGGCTTGCTGAGCCATCCCCTACCGAAAAAGCGCTGTCTCGCCATGTGTGTTGCACCACCATCGTTCGCATAGATCGCGACTTTCTGATACCCAAATTCAAACTCTCGGCGGTCGCAAGATGTATACCCAAGCGTAGCAAATCCTTGCACAAGGTAATCGACTGGAGTTGGAGGCCAGGGTATCCAGGGATATGGCGAGGGGGTGATCTTAGGCAGATTGGGAGGCCAGTAAAACTCCGTATGATGAACTGGCCACCACTTGTGATCGGTACGGCAGGCAGCCCAGGCGATACATTGATATGAATCGCTAAACGGACTTCGCAAGCGCCACTTGCGATTCCGTCTGAGGTTGCGGAAAGCGAACAGCAAAGACCGTTGAGCTACGAAGGTCGGTCGAAACTGTGCTGCCATCTATGGCAATCGTTGCACTTTCTCCCAATTCACCCACGCCTTAATCATCTTGTCCGTATTACCTGCTTCGGACTGGCTGACTGGGTTGTCTTGGGCAAAATAGCTGAGGGCCCAAAACCAAGGTCGGCGGTGCTCCTGCATATCGCGAATCATTAAGCTAACTATTTCGCGAGGATTCTCATTTCCCATTCCTAGGATCGCCTGGTAACTCGGATGCATCATCCTCTGGGAGGGAGAGGAAAGATGCTGCGTTTCCTTTTGCCATTTGTCGGCCTGTTCTCGGAAACGCTGCTCCAGAGTGAGGCTCCCTTCCATGCGGTCAATGACATGTGAGAGATGTCGCAGGAACCACTGCCGCTTGCGCCTCTGAAGCCAGTCATGCTCACGATTCCTGTTGCGTGTGACAATTGAACACGCCCGTGACCACTGACAATCCTTCCTGTAAAGGAACCGATGACGGAGACTCATCCGATTCTGATGCGGGTCGCCGTACCTAGCCTCGATCGATTCCAGGTTGTTGCGGAATTCTGTCATCGTAGTCGGCATAAGGGCCTACTCTCTAATTATTGTCGGCCGATGAGCCGCAAATTGGCCGCATCGAAGTACCTCGAAAGGGTCTGTCCTTTCTCCTGTGCTCGAATCAAAACTTGCATGAACTCTTCAATGTCGACGGGGTCCAGCGCCATGTAGATTTCCTTGATTTCGTTGGAGCTGTCGTGATACGCCAGTCTGAGCGTATGGGTTAAAATGGCAGCTTTCGGCGGCTGAGAAGGGTCGGTGCCAAAGACAGGTCTAGCGTCTGTGAGCACTCGGGCCTCGTGGTACCTACGCTCGTATTCCAGTTGCAGAAGTACGGCTTTGGCAGCGATGCTTAGCGCTTCGATGCTGAACAGCCTCTCTAGACGCTTTCTGAACTGGGACCACTCAGTGGTAGTCCAATCAGGTTTCTTCTTTAGGGCATTTTCAAGGTCCGATACAAACGTATTCGGTTCGACCTCAAAATACGTGCGCCCCTGATATAAAGAATTCAGAGCGTCGAGAGCGCGCTCTATCTCGAATGGCGACGCACTGCGGAGTTCAGGGACAGAACCGGGGGACTTCTCAAGCTGTCCGAGAAACTCATTCAACGCCTCGTCGGACATATCCCGCAACGTTGCGAGACCTTGGATTTCCTCATCGGCTAAACGATCAGCGGCGAGTCCACTTTTTGCTTGACACAATAAATACATTACGAAAGCTCAATTCCCTGTCGGAAGACAGGAGCCGCGTGCCTTGCGCCACGACCTTACGAACCATTCCAGGGGTCGATGGCATCAACACCACAGTCCTTGAAGTCTGTGACATTGCGCGTCGCGAGCTTGGCTCCGCGCACTTGGACGATGGCAGCGATCTGTGCATCCGCATGGCTTATGGGTCTGCCCAGGGCACGGCGGCGCGCGGCAATCTTGGAATAAGCTCGCGCTGCGTCGCTTTCGAAGCCGAAGACGCGGCCCGCCAGGTCCTCGGCAAACATAGCCTCCGCCGCTGCCAGCAACCCCTCGCGGCGCTTGCCCTTGGTGAGCAGCTCAATTCCGTAAAAGATTTCCGCCTCGGTAATTGACGTCGTAAACAGTTCCGTTGCCGGCTGTTTCGCAACCCAGGCAACCACTCTAGGTGAGGGCGCGGGCCTCATCAGCTCCGAGAGCACGTTGGTGTCGAGGACGATCATTCGCCAAATTCCGGAGCCCGGCGCATCGGGTCCCGTCGCGGCAACTCAAATTCGAGTCCGCCCAGCGTCGCAAACCGTCGGCGGATGGTCTCCGCCAGGTTCCCTTTTGCCGGCGAGGCCGTGGTCAGGGCTGAGCGCAAAATCTCCCTGGCTTCTTCCTCCATGGAACGTCCGTGATGGGCAGCACGCACCCGCAGCCGGGTCTTGGTTTTCTCGTCCAGTTGTCGAATGGTTAGTGTTGCCATGCTGTCAATGCTATCACTGCTAGCGACGAATGCAAAGTGACCTTGCGGCAACCGTTTCTTAAACCTGGGGCGCCAAGTTTCAGGCTCCAGTGATACGCTGTTGGGCGGGCTCGGATCGAACATGCGCATACAAATCGGATATGTGGAGGCGATCTTCCGCTATCCCATCAAGTCCATGGCTGGCGAGCGACTCGAGGCCGCCAACCTGGGCTGGCACGGCCTCGATGGTGATCGACGCCTGGCCTTCCGGCGGATCAAGGAGCGCACCGATTTCCCCTGGCTGACCGCTGGGAAGCTTCCCGACCTGGTCTCGTTTACACCGCTCCGCCGTGAAGACGGCGCTGAGAAATACCTTCCTACCCATGTTCGCACCCCGGAGGGCGAAGAACTTCCCGTCTTCGGAGAAGACTTGGCCACGAAGGTCGCTCGCCGCTACGGGGCACCCGTGGAGATGATGCAGATGAAGCACGGCATCTTCGATGACGCCAGCATCTCCATGATCGCCTCCGATACGGTGCGCGAAATCGCACGGCTCGCTGGGCTGAGCCCGGACGTGCGACGATTCCGTCCGAATGTTGTGGTCCGTCTGCTGCGATCGGCGCCATTTCAGGAAGACGAGTGGTTGAACAGCGTGCTTTCCTTCGGCGAGGGGGACGACGCACCCGCCATCGCCGTCACCATGCTCGATGTCCGCTGCTCGATGGTGAACCTTGATCCCGACTCAGCGGCTCCCGCGCCGGAAATGCTGAAAGCGGTCGTTCGTGCGAACCAGAACAACGCGGGTGTCTACGGAACGGTCACTCGCATCGGTCGCCTGGCTGTCGGACAGGCTATATTTCTCTCTGCGGCAGGCGGGGACGGGGAGCGTGCCATCGGCTAGGCGTCGATGCTCACGGCTAACGGCCTCTCAAATGCCCCCGCACTCTCGCGAAGAACGCGAGAAGGATGGGGAACCCAGGTATCGGTTTGTCAGGTATGCTCTTCACATCCTATGAAAGAAACTTATGCCCGTTTCTCACGGAACCACATGGACAACAACTTGCTCTCTTACTGGAAACGATTGATTCAGGGAACGAAAAAACTCGCACGCTTCGGCAGGAGTTTGTGGGTCCCCTTATGCGCAGTCCTGCTGTTGCTCTCGGCCGTTACCTTTGCCGGTGCAGCGGAAACGCCGGATGTCGAAATCAGCAACGGCGTTATCCGCGCCATGATTCACCTTCCAGACCCGGCAAATGGGTTCTATCGTGGCACTCGCTTTGATTGGTCGGGAATCATCGGCCGCCTCGAGTACGCAGGCCACAATTACTACGGCCCGTGGTTTACGAAGACCGACCCCACCGTGCACGATTTTGTCTTTGATGGACCCGATATCACCGCCGGCCCCTGCAGCGCCGCTACCGGTCCAGCCGAGGAGTATCTGTCGGGGGACGTGGCGCTCGGTTATGACGAAGCGCGTCCGGGTGGGACTTTTATCAAGATTGGCGTGGGCGTATTGCGCAAGCCCGATAATGGAAAGTATGACAGTTATCGTTTGTACGATATCGTCGATCACGGAAAATGGTCGGTCAAGCCAAAACCGCAATCCGTAGAATTCGTGCAACGAGTAACCGATTCTTCATCGGGCTACGGCTATCTCTATCAGAAGATCGTGCGTCTTGTGCCCGGCCAGCCGCGCATGGTGATCGAGCACAAGATCACCAACATCGGAACCCACTCAATTGAGAGTAGCGTCTACGATCACAACTTTCTGGTTTTGGACAATCTGACCACCGGTCCGGATTTCGCCATAACCCTTCCTTTCGAAATCCAACCCAAGAGACCGATCCGTCCGGCGGCGGCAGCCCTGGGCTACGTCGACAAAAATAAAATTCTTTATCGCAAGGAACTACAGGGTCGTGAGATTTTCGGAGTTCAGATCGATGGGTTTGGAAATGCCTCGAAAGATTACGACATAATCATCGAGAACCAGCACGCGGGCGTGGGAATGAGAATTAATGGTGATCGAGCGCTCGAGAGTGAGGAGCTTTGGTCGATTCGCTCCGTTCTCGCCATGGAGCCATATGTCCATATCTCGATCACGCCCGGTCAAAGCTTTCGCTGGAAATACAACTACCTCTACTACACGCTTCCACGGAAATAAACAGCCGCGGGTGCCCCACCCAAGCCGCCTTTGCTTGGGTGGGGATTTTGCGGACGACATTTTAATCCGCGCGTGGCGTGACGCTGGCCAGTGCGAGAAACGGTCCGGCAAACAGCAGCGTGTCCGCGAAGTAGTTGATCCCCTCAATCTTGACCGCGGTGCTCGGGTCGGCCAGCGAAACCATCAGAATCGGCCCATAGATGAACAGCACCAGTAGCACAATCCAGCTACCGAGATAAGTTGCCGCCATCCGCGTCTTCTTCGCCAGCAGAATGCTGATCCCGGCGACCAGAAGAATGGCTCCCGTCACATAACCAATGAGCAGGCGTCCCGGAATCCACGGCGGCATCAGTCTTTCGAGCGGGACTGCAGGCCGCCCCAGTGGGTGCAGAAAATGCTCAACCCCATAGAAGATCGCGGCGATCGCGATGATCACGCGGCCCACGGTGATGAGCTTACTTCCACCTCGCCCTCGCATTTCGCTTCCCGCAAGAATCCAGCCTCCGCTCGCGAACGACATTTCGCGGAGGGCAAGCGTCCACGCAAACCTGTCTCTGGGGCTGCCGAGAACTCCGGGGATGTCCAGCATCGCTACAAAAAGAAACATCATGATCCCCAACAGCAGGCCGGACCAGCGCACCTGAATTTTAGTGGCAATGCTCAAGGAGGCGGCCACCAGCGCAGAGCCGACGAAATACGCCCAAAACAATCGCCCCGGCATATACGAGGGCACCAGGGGCAGGACGAATTCCACGCCCGAGAGATGCAGGGCGCCGAAGACCGCCAGGGGGACGGCGAAACATAAATTGCTCAAGGCTACGATCTTGTCGAGGCCGCGGGCCCGTGCGATGTCAGCCTTGGCAGCCCACAGTGCAACCAGGAAAAGCAAAATGCCCGCGCTGCACATCGAAACCACGACGCGGGAGATCCCAAAAAATGTTGCGAAAATGGCAGTGTTCATATGCGTGCCCGAGCATGAATTCGACTACCCGGGCTATCCGATACTGAGCGCCGGGCGAATAATAGTTCTGCGCGCGTGTTCCTTGGAGTTCGGACTATCTCTTGCTGAACAGTTCGCTCCAAGCCTCCGCCGCCGCCGGCGGCACCATGGCAACTCTCAGATTTGCCGCCACGTGCTCCTTGTGTCCCATGCCCACCAGCGAGGTAGCAATTCCCGGCGCCGAGCGCGAGAATTGGATAGCATTCTCGGCATCGCCCTTCAAGCCTAGCGTCTGCCCCACGAAATCCGGCAGGCCGCGGGTCAGCTGGCCCTGGTACAAAGTCGCGCTTCCGATCACGGCGATGCCGCATTCCCCGGCGGCGGTGAGCAGGGAAGTCTTACGCTTCCCCGACCGCTGATTCTCCAGGCCGTAAGCCTCCGACATCGCCAGGTTGAAGGGAAGCTGCACAAAACGGAAATGATGCCGATCCCCACCTGTCTCCTGCGCCAGCTTTGCCACCTCCCACAGATTGATGGCATCGCGAGCGCCTTCGGGCAGGCGGAATGCGCTCCACGTGGCCATTCCGTAGAAGGCAATCTTGCCGGACTTCACATATTTCTCCAGCACGGCAAACGCGTCCCGCAGGCGCTGGTCAAAGACTTCCCGAGACACGCCTCCCAGTTGCGTCTCCGGATTGTGAATGTAGAAAACGTCGATCGTCTCCACTCCCAAATTGCGGCGGGAGCGCTCAATCTGATTTTCCAGGTAGGCCGGAGCCATGCAGTGCATGCCACCGGCCAATTGCGCCGGATCGAGAATGCCGGGCTCGACGTACTCGTGCTGAAAATATGCCCGTGGGTCGGCGGGAAGATTACCGTCGAAGGAAAGATATCCCGCCTTGGTGCAGACCAGAATTTCATGGCGTTGGAGGCCGCCGGATTCGACGGTTTGCCGTAGCGCCGCGCCCAGATTCCGCTCCGAGCGCTGGTGCCGGTAGTTGATGGCGGTGTCGAGAACGTTGATGCCGGAGCGCACAGCCGCCGCAATCGCTTCCGTGTATTCATGGTCGGCCGAGTCGTCAGGCTCGCCGAGATAGGTTCCCAGTCCTATCGATGACAGATGAAGATCGCTCACTCCCGGCACGTGTTCCTGCCGGCGAAAGTGCCCCGCCTCCGCCAACCGCGGGAAGCGGGCTGTGTAACCTGCCGTACCGTCTGCGGTCGCGCGGCCGGGGAGCATAGGGAAACAGTGTAGCAGCGGACCGCACCGCTAAACTTGGATATTCCTGTACGGTCATGTTATTATGACTATAGTCACATGGAGGGTTGATGAAAATCATGCCTGCGGGCGAATTCAAAGCCCGCTGTCTTAAAGTGATGGACGACGTGCAGCTCACGCGCGAGCCGGTTGTCATCACCAAGAAAGGCCGGCCGGTGGCGAAGCTGGTTCCGGCGGGAGCTCCGGCGGATGATTTTCTCGGCAAGCTCTCGGGCGTGATGAAGATTGTTGGCGATGTGACCCAACCCTTGGAGCAAGCTGACGCCTGGGACGCATTACGGTGATTTTGCTCGATACCCATGTCCTCGTGTGGGCGACGATCGAGCCCAGACGGCTGTCCCGTGCCGCGGTTTCGGCGCTACGTCGAGCCCGGGCCGGCGACGGCCTCGCGGTTGCTTCCATCACCCTGTGGGAAATTGCCGCGCTGTTCGCGCGCGGCCGCATCCGAAGCTATGGAACCGTCGATGCCTCAGTGCGCCAGGTACTTGAAACCATCGGGGCTATTGTGAAGCCTTTGACCATAGAGATAGCCGTATTGGCCACGCAGTTTCCCGAGAACTACCCCCTCGATCCTGCAGACCGGATTGTCGGTGCCACCGCACGCGCCGAGGGTATCGCACTGGTCACTCAGGATGAAGGAATCCGTAGCAGCCCGCTGCTCAGAACCATCTGGTAAAACATCAGAAAACACTTCCACTCTTCGTTCGCCAGATTTCACTTTTCCCCCGCGGTTGAGTACGATGTCTTTCCGGACCAACATCGAACTCATGGCTGACTTCACCCTTCACATCAACAGAAGCGATCACAAGGTAAACGTCACGCCGGAAACGCCTTTACTCTGGGTGTTGCGCGACACCTTGCAGTTAACCGGTACGAAGTTCGGGTGTGGCGCCGGGCTGTGTGGGGCATGCACGGTGCATGTCGATGGCGCTGCCGTGCGCTCCTGCTCCATGCCGGTTTCGCAGGCGGCGGGCAAGAGCATCACCACCATCGAAGGGTTATCCGCAAACGGATTGCACGCTTTGCAGCAGGCCTGGATCGCCGAGCAGGTACCGCAATGCGGATATTGCCAGACCGGTCAGATCATGGCAGCCGCGGCACTCCTGGCTAAAATTCCTCAGCCCTCCGACGAGCAGATTACGCAGACGATGTCGGGCAACCTTTGCCGCTGCGGAACCTATGACCGCATTCGCCGCGCGATTCATCGCGCCGCCGGGGACACACGATGACTCCACTCTCCCGTCGCGCCTTTGTGACCACCGGCCTGGCGGCAGGTGCAGGCCTGGTAATCGGCTTCTATCTGCCTCATGGATCTACGGGCAGTAACACCTTTGCTCCGAATGCCTATTTGAAAATCGGTTCCGACGGCAAAGTCACCATCGTGGTGGCGCGCTCCGAAATGGGGCAGGGAGTGCGAACTGCCCTGCCCATGATTCTGGCGGAGGAACTGGAAGCCGACTGGAAGCAAATTGTCATCGAGCAGGCGGGCGCCAGCACATTATTCGGAGACCAGACCACGGGCGGCAGCGCCAGCGTTCGCACCACCTGGGATCCCATGCGCAAGGCGGGCGCTGCGGCGCGCGAAATGCTCATCACCGCCGCCGCTCTCAACTGGGCCGTCCCGCGTGCCGGCTGCAAGGCCGAAAACAGTTACGTGATCCACGCCGCCTCCAATCGGCGGTCGAGCTATGGAGAGTTGGTGAGCGCAGCCTCGGCTTTGCCCATCCCGGCCGACCCTCCCCTCAAGCAGGCGAAGGATTACCAGATCGTAGGCAAATCACTTCCCCGCGTTGACACTCCGTCCAAGATCGATGGCACCGCAGAATTTGGCATCGACGTTCGCCGTCCCGGCATGAAGTACGCCGTCCTCTCCCGCTGCCCGGTGATCGGCGGCCGGTTCGTCAGCTTCGACGACAAGGACTCGCGCAAGATTAGCGGTGTGCGATACGTCGGGAAGATCAGTGACTCCGCGATCGCCGTGGTGGCCGATAGCGTTTGGGGGGCCATGGAAGGGCGTCGCGTGTTGAATGTTCAATGGGACGACGGGCCCAATAAAGATCTGAACTCGGCGGCGATTTTCGATTCGTTGAAGCGGGCCACCGGCAAGCCGGCGACTCTATATTCCACAGGCGACGTCTCCAAGGTTTCCGGACGCCGCATTCAGGCCTCCTACCAGCTGCCCTTTATGGCGCACGCGCCCATGGAGCCCGGAAACTGCGCCGCGGATTTCCGCGGATCGAGTTGCGAGTTGTGGGCGCCCACACAGGTGCCGCAAGACGTGCGCGATGCCGTGGCGCAAGCCACCGGCCTCGCTCCCGACCAGGTGAAAGTCAATGTAACCCTGATGGGCGGCGGGTTCGGACGGCGGCTGGAGCACGATTACGGAGTGGAAGCCGCTCTGGTATCGAAAGCAGCCAATGTTCCGGTCAAGGTGATATGGACTCGCGAAGACGATATGCGCAACTCCACTTACAGGCCGGCCAGCTATCACTCGTTGAGCGCTGCCCTTGACCCCGCAGGCTGGCCGATTGCATTCTCCCATCGCATCGTTTCGCCCTCCATCAGTGCGCAAAAAGGCCAGCCCGGCGACGGCGGCATCGACCCCGATCTCAAAGACGAAGCTTCGCTGATTTATTCCTTTCCCAACGCGTTAGTCGAATATGTCGATACAACCACTCCGGTACCGCTGGGCTGGATGCGGTCCGTCTACGCCTTGCAAATGGCATTCGCCAGCGAATCCTTTATCGATGAGTTGGCGGCCGCGGCCGCAAAGAATCCCCTGGACTACCGTCTGCACCTGCTGGCGAAAGATGAAGATATCAAGTATTTCGACACCGTCTGGCACACCGCCCGCATGCGTGGCGCGCTGCAGTTAGCGGCACAGAAGGCCGGTTGGGGTAAACCGCTGGCAGCGGGGCACTATCAGGGTGTTGCGTGCTTCGGCTGCTTCAATACATACGCGGCGGAGGTGGTTGAGATTTCCATGGAGAACGATCAGCCGCTCATTCACCGCGTAGTCGCCGCCGTCGACTGCGGCCAGGTCGTCAATCCGAACATTTTGGAGCAGCAGATTCAGGGTGGCGTCATCTTTGCTTTGGCCAACGCCCTGCGGGCTCAGATCACCATCGACAAAGGCCGCGTGGTGCAAGGCAACTTCGACGACTATGCGCCCATTCGCATGAATGAAGTTCCTGTGGTGGAAGCTTATTCCCTGTCCAGCACGGAATCACCCACTGGAGCAGGAGAGCCGCCAGTACCGCCATTGGCCCCGGCACTGTGCAACGCGATTTTCGCCGCTACCAAGAAGCGAATTCGCGCGCTGCCGATCCTGGCGTAGCGTCTCCTTGTTTGTCATCCCGAGCTGGTCGAGGGATCTGCATTCCTCCTACGCCGCCATCCCAATCCTGCGAATCAAATCCATTTGCTCGGCTTTGCTTTCCGCCCCGATGGTGAATGCATCTAATACTCCCAACGAAAGCGCATACTTGATCGCCTCATCCTGCCGCGTGCGCAGGTCGCCCTCGCCGAGAATTTTCATACCCACCACTGCTTTTCCAGCA